>Ga0123352_10000382_pt1 | contig 53087 bp, 52 predicted proteins | sample TergutLab28metaG_FD_89700 | JGI IMG/M metagenome (GOLD analysis project Ga0123352, IMG submission 89700) | Labiotermes labralis P1 segment gut microbial communities from Petit-Saut dam, French Guiana - Lab288 P1 | ecosystem: Host-associated > Arthropoda: Insects > Digestive system > Gut ... | reverse complement strand
GTGCTCTGGTGTTTACCGCTGTTTCTATACTCAGTTTAACACATCTGTTTGCGGATTTCTCCGCTTTCATAAATTATTTGTGCCGCCAACGTAGGCGGCGGAATGGAGTCAAAAATGAAAAAAATATTATCCATTGCTTTAATCTCACTTATTCTGGTCGGAGTGCTTGCCGCTTGTGGTGGCAGAGAGACCGAACCGCCGTATACAAGATTAACGCAATGGGATTACCACCCAAGTTATAGCTTTATCCTAACAAGCGTAGAAGCACAAGGTGATAATCTGTTGCTTAGAGGCGTTATTGCCAGGGACACGCTTACACCGGAAGAAGTTGACGCCGCCCGTGCCGAAGGCAGTATCGAAATAAATGGAGAAACATTTGCCCATACCAATATCGACATCGAGGGCTTTATGCCAAGGGATCGCCTATACAATGCGCGCACCGGGGAAGAGATTTTCCTTGTCCCGGCATTTTTTGGCGAATTTGAAGGCGATGATATGCGCTATCGTATGTCCGAACCTGATGGGCAAAGCCTTGTTCGTAAAAGAACGGGAATGTATAGGGAAGTTGAAGTGGATAAAACGACGCCCGTAGAAATATGGCGGCCTGTAGTGGAACTAAGGGAATGGGGCTACCTTGAATTGTTTGCACCAATGGAAACAAGCGCCCATGTGTTTTCCAGTGATGCCGGATACGACTTGCCCGATGGTTTTCCCTTTGATGGGGCATTCCTTTTAACTTTTGAGAATGGAAGATGCATACACGTACGTTGGAACCGCTAAAACAATTTGGAGCGTGATTTTATGAAAAGAGCCATTTTAGTGGCAGCATTGTTTACCATTTTATTAATCGTACTCACGGGGTGTTTCCCCGGTGGCGAGCGTTACACGACAGAAACCCCCGCAGGGTTCTTTTGGGGGTATTTGCACGGGCTTATTATCATTGCGTCATTTATTGTTAGCCTTATTAGAGACGGCGGTGGCACAATTTACGAGGTTTACAACACAGGCTGGCCGTACAACCTAGGGTTTATACTTGGCCTTAGTTCAACATTTGGCAGCATCAAGCTTATATTTGATTAAACACAAGTATTAACTTCCTTGCGTGTGAGTACGCGCCATTTGCCTTTTGGTAAATCGCCAAGTTCTAGGTTGCCAACTTTTACGCGCTGTAAGTTGAGTATCCTATGCCCAATGGCTTCGCACATTTTACGTACCTGGCGGTTGCGCCCTTCGTGGATGGTAATTTCCAGTATTGCGTTTGTATTACTCTTTTGTTTACCCATAAACCGTACCTGTGCAGGTGCGGTTTTTTTGCCGTCAATGCTGATACCCTTACGCAAAGTGGTTAAGCTTTCTGCGGTAGGGGTTCCCTTGACAACAGCTACATATGTTTTTTTTGTTTCATGCTTAGGGTGGGTGAGTTTTTGCGCCCATTCACCATCATTGGTTAAAAGTATGATGCCGCTGGTGTCTTGGTCTAGCCTGCCCACAGGGAACAGGCGCGTGTCCTGTGGAACAAAGTCCATTACGGTACTACGCCCAAAGGGGTCTGTTACTGTAGTAACGACCCCTTCCGGCTTGTGTAGCATGATATATACTTTGTCGCTTTCGATTTCAACAATTTTGCCGTCCAGCTCCACCATGTCAGACTGGGGGCAGGCTTTTGCGCCAAGCTCGGTCACAATATTACCGTTTACACGCACGCGGCCTTCCCGTATCAGTTCTTCTGCCTTGCGGCGTGAAGCAACACCCGCCATGGCAAGCCATTTTTGTAGGCGAATTTCCATTATTTCTTCTTTTTGCCCAAGTTAGCCGGTAAAATAAAGTTAAGCACTATGCCCGCTATAATTGCAACAGCTATATTCATCCTATCCAACCGAACTGCTTGGTCTGCAATGGTGATTATAATATGGTTGCCAAATCTCATACCTATACCTATGACCAGCATGACAGATACAATGATAAGGTTTTTCTCTACGTCAAGGTCAACGTGCTTTTTGATAGTTCTCATACCGATGGAGGCTATCATACCGTATAGCATAAAAGATGCACCGCCAATGATGGCATCTGGTATCGAATATATAACTTCCGCAAACATAGGTGAAAGCCCAAGCAGAATTGCAAACCCTGCGCCAATGGCCACGACCACAGATGAAAATACCTTTGTGATAATTAGCAGGCCAACGTTTTCGGAATAGGTTGTGTTCATTGGTGTACCAAACGCAGCCACAATCATAGACTGAATACCGTCGGCAAACAGTGTGCGTGATAACCCGGGCTTATCCCTTAGCAGGTCCTCGCCCATTTCGTCACCGGCAATGCCATTGTCTACGATATTTTCTGCCGCTGTAGCCAGGCTAAAAGGCATCAGCATAAGAATTGGTACAAGCGCAAACCGCGGTGTAATAAACGGCGGTAGCCCAAACAGGCTTGTGCCTTCCATGCTAATGTAAATAAGCTCGGAGCCATCCCTTGCTGTTGCCCCAGCAAGGTTCATAAGCACAGCGATAATATATGCGCCACCCAGCCCTATCAAAATAGGAAACACGCCGATACGCTTGCCCTTGCCTAAAATCATTACCACAATAATAATAGCCAGCGTCAACGGCCCAAGTATCCAGTTTGTAGAAAATAAGTTAATAGCGTGAGGCGCAAGAATAACACCAATCAGCACTACTGTCGGCCCGGTGACTACAGGCGGCAAAGCCTTCATAAATTTATTTGCACCAATCAATTTTACAATGAAAGATAACACCAGATATATTACACCGGCCGCAATAACACCGCCTAGTGCGTAGGCAAGCCGGTCGTCATGTGTATATGCATCCCCAGCAAAAGGTCCGTACACGGGGTCAATAACCGCTAGGATACCTATCATAAATGCAAAGCTACTACCCATCATAAGCGGCGACTTGCCCTTGGTAAGTATGAGGAAAATGATGGTTCCCACACCCATGCCAAATAGTGTCGTCTGTGGGCTCATACCCAAAGTAAGTGGCACGATAATTGTTGCACCAAACATTACCAACATTGCTTGCAAGCCTTTGACGATTAGCGATAGGATATTTTCGTTCCTGTGTGCAGTCTGCGCTACACTGGTTACATCCCAGTAGCGCGCCCATAACCCTTTGTTACCTTGGTTCTTGTCCATGCAAATCTCTCCTTAAAGTTTTTTAACTCTAGTGCTTTGTACTATAAAAAACCGAGTAAGCAATAATATAAATAATTATCGCTTACTCGGCTTATTTATCGTTGTAACAAATTTTTGATCCCGCTTGCAATTACATAAATACGACATACCGCGTCGTCCTTTCAAATTGCGTAAATGGTACTCAAACGGTGGAATGATAACATATGAAGTTTCGCCAGGCAAATTGTAAAATATTCCAATATGAAGACTACCGCAAATTCATCCGCCAATCCAAATCGCCGCGGTCTAGGGCAAGCAGCAACGTTTCTGCCGTTGCCAGGTTGCTTGCCGCCGGGATATTATGCACATCACAAAGGCGCAAAAGCGAATTAATATCCGATTCATAAGGCTTTTGCGAAAATGGGTCGCGTAGGAAAATAACCAGGTCGATGTCATTGAGCGACACTTGCGCACTAAGCTGCTGCTCGCCCCCCAGGTGGCCGGCAAGATATTTGTTAATATGCAAATTTGCAGATTCCTCCAGTAGCTGCCCTGTTGTGCCTGTTGCAAACAGCCGGTGTTTGCTTAAAATATGCCTATAGGCAATGCATAGGTTTTCCATCAATTTTTTCTTATTGTCGTGTGCTATCAGTGCAACATTCATGGCAAATGCCACCTCTCCTATAATATCTCATCATTAAACATAGACTTTGTGCGCGGTATTTTTATGTTAAGCACAATACCAATGGCTATCATGTGTACCCAAATCATAGACCCGCCGAACGATAGAAACGGAAACGGCATACCCGTATTGGGTAAAAAGTTGGTTGCAACACTCACATGTACAAATGTTTCAAAAATTAACATTCCCGCTACACCGGCGGCAATAAAACGCCCTTGCATGTCTGGTGCGCGTAATGCAATAAGGATGCAACGCACGATGATAAACGCAATAACCGCAAGCAAAATGGCTGCACCCACAAAACCAAACTGCTCTGCCACTACAGAAAAAATAAAGTCATTGTGCCCGTGTATTACCCACGAGTTATTCAAAAATCCGCGGCCTGTTAGCCCGCCAGAGCTTATCGCATACAGCGACTGCTGCGTTTGCATAAACTCGTACCGCCCAATTACAGAGCTGATATCAATCCTTGCGTTGCGCCATGTTTCTATACGCACCCACTGGAAATTACCAAGCAAACGGGTGAGGAATATTGGCTCTGCCCGTTGCATATCCAGCCATGCAAGCACTGCAACTGGCGAAAGCAGCCCAATGCCTACAAGAATTGTACGGTAATACAGCCCCGCAACAAATAGCACCGTAAGTGATGTAAACAGTACTACCAAAGACGCCGAAAGCGATGGCTGCAGCACAACCAAAAATACCGGCACAACAATAAGCACAAGCGTTAACATAAGCCACAGTATTCTGTTAAACCTGTCGTTTAAAATGTCCAAAAACTTTGCCAGGAATATAATAATAAAAATTTTAGCAAATTCCGACGGTTGCATACTTATGGGAGACATTCCGGGCAGGCGTATCCAAATCCAGCGGGCAACATTGGTGCCATCGGTGACGCCAATTAACATGACTACCACCAAAAGCGCAAGCATTAAGCCATAAATATATGCATAAAACCGCGTAATAAAGCGGTAATCTATGAGCGAAACGGCAACCATAAGCACCGTACCGCTAATGACATATACACGCTGGCGTGCCCATGAGCCGCCAAACATATTTACCGTACTCAGCGGTATGTCCGGCGCATTGGTAGATGCATATACCATAAATATGCCAAAAACGCTAACCAGAATAACCGCGATAGCAAGCAAATAGTCGTATGAGCGCAGGGTAGTTTTTAACTTATTCATTCGTACGCTTTCTCATGCTTTTGATGGGAATATTGGCAGAAAGCACAGATACTCTTTCGTTTGTGTCGGTTACTTCATCGCTGAGCTGAACGTCAAGTTCGGTGTCACCAATTTCAACATACTTTGCCAAAACCGCCAAAATATCAGCCTTAATCATTTCCAATAGTTCTGGCGAACAGGTAGCCCTGTCTTGAACTAACACAAGCCTCAATCTATCCTTCGCAATGCTTCCGGGGGTTTGTGATTTGCTTCCAAAAAGCTTTGAAAACCAAGACATATCAGCCCTCCTTTATTTTTGACCAAATATTTTTTTCTTAATCTTTGCAAGTAAACCGTCTTCTACATCTAAATTCATAAGAGGTACTGTTTCACCCAGTATGCGCTGAACAATATCCCTAAATGCTTGCCCCGCTAAGGACTTTGAATCTGCCACACAAGGCTCACCTTTGTTGGTAGAAATAACAATTGCTTCGTCATCTGGCACAACACCTAGCACGTCTATGGCTAAAAGCTCTGTGACATCGTCAAGTGCCATCATGTCTCCGCGTTTTACCATGTCTGGGCGTATGCGGTTTAAGATAAGTAAAGGGTTGCGGACTTCTGCTGCTTCCAGCAGGCCAACAATTCTGTCTGCGTCACGTACGGCAGAAACCTCCGGCGTTGTAACAACAATTGCCTTGTCTGCACCCGCAATGGCGTTTTTAAATCCTTGTTCTATGCCTGCGGGGCAGTCCAGCAGTACATAGTCAAATTCTTCACGCAATTGCTCGCATAATTTTTTCATTTGTTCGGGATTAACGGCATCCTTGTCCTTTGTTTGCGCCGCAGGCAAAAGGAAAAGAGATTCATAACGCTTGTCCTTTATTAACGCTTGCTTTAAGCGGCAACGACCCTCTATAACGTCTATTATGTCGTATACAATGCGGTTTTCTAACCCCATAACAACATCCAAGTTTCTAAGGCCAATGTCGGCGTCTACCAAAACTACTTTTTTGCCAACAATCGCAAGCCCTGCCCCAACATTGGCAGATGTAGTTGTTTTGCCAACACCCCCCTTGCCGGATGTTATTACATACACTTCGCTCATTAAATATCCTCCTCTATAGTTCCCCTATATAAACTTGACCATCTTTTACATATGCTATAGACGGCACGGGCGCCGCCTTTTTGCCTTTTTGAGGTGCTTGCACATATGTAATCAAATGTGCAATACGCAACTGCGTTGGTTGTAGCACCAACGCGGAAACAATGCAACCAATATCCCCTTTTTGCCCTGCATGTGCCATGCCCTTTAATGCACCCAGCACAACTATGTTACCATCTGCAACCACTTCGCTTCCTGGGTTAACATCGCCGATGATTACAACCGATCCCTCAAACCGAATAGACTGCCCCGACCGTAGCCCGCCGTTATAATATGCGGTATCGCTTGTAACATAGCTGATATTGGGGGGCGCAATAGAGATTGGTTTCGGTTTTGGTGGCGGCACAGGAATTGCGACAAGTTTTGGCGGCGGTGGCGTAATGTTGTCTATCAAAGTGACTTTCATGGTTGTTTCGGTGGTTATAATATCCAAAAGTCGTTGCTGGTTGTGGCTGGATAAATCCCGTCCCTTGAAAGCGACCTTTGCCGTTGCACCCTCAAAAAAATGCTTCCGCTCCGAGACTTTTTTCCGTAATGCATCTGCAATTGTTTCAAAATCTGCGTTTTCGTCCATAAGAATGTGTATATCTTCGCCATTGCTTTTAATTTTTACAGCTTGGCTCATAAGCAAAGCCCCCTATCGAATTAAATTGTTAAACTGTTCCGGGTGTTCTGGCTCTAGGTGCAACCCAAGCGCAACCCCAATCATATCACGTGCTATATGGGCAGATATCTGTGTAAATGCCTGTGTAGAACCAAATGGTATGACTACATATATGGCAATCTGCGGGTCTTCCAGCGGTGCAAAAGCTCCAAATGCAGAGTGTGAAAACCTGGTGGTCGTTTCCTGCGCGGTGCCTGTCTTGCCCGCAACCCTAATTGGGAAGTTACGGAAAGCGTTTACTGCTGTGCCGCCTACCCCAGGTTCTGTTACAAGACGCATGCCTTCTATGACCGCATCCCATGTAGAATCGGAAACTATAATATCTGTTTCCATTGCGGTTGGTACGGTTTGACTAACAATGTTACCCCCAAAGTCTTCTGTATGGTTAATTAGGAACAGCTCGTAGTTTACGCCCCTGTTTGCGATGGCGGCCATGCCACGCACCATTTGTGCGGCGGTGTGATCTACATAACCTTGGCCAATTGCTGCCTGCACGGTATTGCCATCAAACCAGCTTAGTGCGTATTGTGGCGCAAATGGGTTGCGCATCAGTGCTCTGTGCCGCTTAAACTCTGGCGAAGCCATTGTAGCCCCGGTGTAGCCGGCTGCGCGGAAGTCTATTGGATGTTCGCCAACTTCCACACCTGTAAAATCGTTTAACCCAAAGAATTCCATGTATGCGTTAAACGTTGCAATACCTTGTAGTGTTGTACCCGATGTGTTGGGTCGCGCATTGCCAAGGCGAAACGCCGCCTCTGCAAAAAAGTAGTTGCAGCTCACGGCAATTGCTTGCACCACGTTTATATTGCCATGCCCGCCGCTATGCCAGCAGCGTATATACGGACGCCCGGCAGACGTAAATGTTACACCATCTCTGATACGGGTGGCGGGACCAATAACCCCGGCTTCCAGCGCGGCAACCGCGGTAAACATTTTAAATGTAGAACCCGGTGCGCGCGTTTCTCGGAATGGACGGTTTATCATGGGATTGGTAGGATCTAAAGTATTGATGCGGTGCCAGTATTCGTTATCAAAGTTGTTGGCAAGGCGATTGTTGTCATATGACGGGTATGTTGCTGCTGCCAAAACGGCACCAGTATGTGTACATGTGATAATAATCGAACCTGTAGCCGGATCCATATTTAACAATTGAGGCGTAAGCTCGCGTGCGCGTATTTTTTCAATGAGCACTTCCTGTGCGCTGGCAGGGCGGGTGGTAAGGCGCGTTGCCACCGTGCCGCAATTGTCTGTAATTTGTCCTGTTCCAAGCAGGGTTAGCAGCATCATTGCGGGGCTTATGCGCCGTTGCTGTATGCCGTTTGTTATAATGCTTTGAATTTCACGTCTGTTACTCTCATGGGCAGTTGCATTCGGGAAACGCGCAATGATATATTCGCGCATTGGGTATGCGTGGCTACCCGGCTCTGCGTCCAATACTGCACGAATGTCTAAGTTGTTGGCGTTTACAAACGAGATAAAAACCTGCTGCAACGTAACCGCAGGTTCGTTACGGTGGTTTAGGGTCAAGCGGTTTATTAGTGCTTCGCTAAGTGCGCGTTCTAATGCATGGAAAGCAGCCATTTGCAGTTCCAGATCTATACTTAGGAATATTCGGTCTCCCGGTTGGGGGTCTATATATCTTATAGGGTTGCTAATCATGCGCCCTGCAGAATTGACTTCAAAAGTTTCGCGTCCCGGTGTGCCGCGCAAGGCATGTTCCATAGAAAGTTCCAGCCCCGCCCTGCCAAAAAGGTCATTTTCGGTATAGCCAAGGTGCGCGTTTTGTTCCAGTTGTTGAGCGGTTATTGGGCGCAAATATCCGACTATATGCGACATATATCGCCCCGCTGGGTACACTCTTTGGGTTTGTACATCTATAAATAAGCCTGAAAAAAACGAGTTCTGTTCTTCAATTGCGGCAATAGTTTCTGGTGAAACACTGTGCGCAAATAAAATTGGTGTAGGGTTATAGGTTGCAAATCCTAAAAAGCGTTCTTGAAATATTTTGCTGCGAAAATTCATTATACGGCGTGCATCCTCATCGCTAAGTTCTGGGTCTATGCCAAATTGGTGGTTGCGTAAGTAGTCCCAAGCTTCTTGTGCAGTGGCAGTGGACGGGTTTGGGATTGCCATGTCGGCCTTCCAGCGGTACTCGCGGCGGCGTATTTGATCTTGCGTCGTACCTGTAATATTAAACTCGAAAGGCTGATCTCGCGAAATTGGAAAGCTGTCTACATAATCTTCATTGTTGCGCTCAAATAGCAATGCCAATTCCAAAAGTGCTTCGTTAGAAATACGCACGCTGGGATCCATCATTACAACAAACGAAAGCTCATTGACCGCAAGCGGACGGCCATGTCTATCGTAAATAGTACCGCGCAAGGCAGGCAAATCGCGAGATACAGTGCCTGTGCGTGCTGGCGACGAAAGTCGGAAAGTTTCGGCACTGGCAATTTGCAGGCGAAAAAGCTCTACAAATAAAATATAAAACAACACAAGCATGATAACCAAAAGCCATAAAATGCGATGCGAAAAGAAACTATATAGGGTTTTAAAAGTGTCGCGCGCAAACTCTTTTAACTCATATTTCATTTTTGGTCGTCACCCTCGCTATTGTTATTTCCGAAAAGGCTATGAAATTTTGATTCATGTTTTTCTATACGTGCGTTAATAAAATGCATCAAGCTGTATAGCGGTATCGCAAACGAAACAGTGTAAATGGTCTTAGGTAAAATAATGGTGCGTAAATAATGCCAGAAGTCCAACTGCCCCAAAAACATTACCGATGTCACATACAGCACGAACTGGTACACAATACTGGCAAAAATGATTATTGCAAACGGCAGGAAGTAATTATCCTTGAAAAAATCCTTAAACGGTTTGCCGCAAACGTAACCTGTGAGAAAGCCCAGCAATGCAAAAAGCCCGACAAAAAATCCACTGGTAATATCTTGTACAAACCCGGTAAACATGCCGAACAATGCGCCTTCGATGTCGCCACGCAGTATGGCATAGCTTACAATGAGCACCAGCGCAGTATCCGGGGTAACGCCTAGGATTGCAATATGTGGGAACAGTGCAGACTGCAAAACAAAATTGACAGTAACCAGCACTACTATTACTAATATGCGCACCACGGCATTAATCCTCCGTTACAAAAACATGCCCATCGCGGGTGGCAGTGGCGTCGCCAAAAATTTCCGTAACAATAGATACAACTTCGATGTTGTGCAAATTTGCTGCTGGGCGGACAATGGCATGTCGCGTATGCCCGTCTGGGTTAGGGTAAATGCTTACCACCGTTCCAAGAAGTATTCCTGGCGGAAAGATAGAGCTGTGCGTAGATGTAACAATTTCGTCACCGGGCATGATTTGTGCTGCCGCTTCTATATGATCCATACGCACCAGCCCTTGCTGCATAAGCTCAATATCACCGCGCACCATGCCGATATCACCTGTGCGGAGGTTCATCACTGCGGCAGAGAATTCGCTGTCCGTAACCGTCACAAAGTGTGAACTTGTAGGGTTTACTCGCCGGATAACACCAATTAACCCGCCGTCACCAAGTACAGCCATATTGTTAGCAATGTCATCATTTGTACCGCGGTCTAAAGTAAATCGGCGTTGCCAGGGATTTGGGTTTTGCGCTATAACACGCGCACCCATTACAGTAAGATGCCCATACCGCTGGTTCATATCCAAAAGTGCGGTCAGCATAGCATTTTCTTCTCCCGCAAGCTGCAGCCTAAAATTTTCTAGCCTTAGCGCGTCAATTTCTTGTTGTAAAGCGCGGTTGTTGTATACAAGCTGGCGGTTGTCACCTATTGCGGAAAAATACCCCCGTACCCAATCTATACTGGTACTGGTTGCACTTTGCATGGGGGTGATAATGCGGGATACGCCGTTTTCTAAGATAGTAGGCCCAACCGAAGGATTTATCGTTAGCACAATAGCCACAATACATATCGTTATCCCAGATATAAGAAAAATGCGTTTATGCCGCCCTAGTAATTCTACCAACTTGGTCACCGCCTAAGCTTGCCGTGGGAAATAAGCACATTCTTTAGCTGATGGTAATGTTCTATTACAAGCCCGGTGCCAATGGCAACGCAGTGGAGCGGCTCGTCTGCGACACGCGCCTCTATTCCCGTTTCCAGTGTTATAAGCTCGCCAAGCCCCTTTATTAACGCGCCGCCACCTGCCAGGACAATACCTGCCTCCATAACATCACTTGCAAGCTCGGGTGGGGTTCTTTCTAATGTAAGTTTTATTGCGTCAATAATTTTATCAATAGGCTCTGCAATGGCGCGTTGTCCCTCCACCTCGGAAAGTAAAACGGTGCGCGGTAAGCCGGAAACAAGGTCACGCCCGCGTACTTCCATAGTTATAGATGCATCTGCACCGTAGGCACAGCCAATATTTAGCTTTATATCTTCTGCCGTGCGGTCGCCAATTGCCAGCCCAAACTCACGTCGTACAAAGCTAACTATATTCGCGTCTAGCTCGTCCCCTGCTACGTTTAAAGACTTGCTGGTAACAATCCCACAAAGAGATATAACCGCGATTTCACTTGTACCGCCACCAATGTCAACAATCATACTGCCACGCGGCTCTGCAACAGGTAAACCAGAGCCGATTGCTGCCGCCATGGGTTCTTCTATAAGTGAAACACTCCGTGATGATGACCCCGATTTTGTAATAGCATCTTCTATTGCCCGTTTTTCTACTTCTGTAACGCCCGATGGCACACAAACTATGATATGTGGTTTGCGAAAAAACCTGCACGATTTGCGCGCTTTGTTAATAAAACAACGCAACATATCGCTGGTGGTTTCAAAGTCTGCAATTACACCGTCTTTAAGTGGCCGTATTGCGGTAATATTGCCTGGTGTCCGCCCAATCATTTGTTTCGCATCGTTGCCAACGGCCAGCACTTTTTTTGTATTAGTGTTTAAAGCCACAACAGATGGCTCACTTAACACGATGCCAATCCCTTTAGCAAACACCAATGTGTTAGCTGTGCCAAGGTCTATCCCTAAGTAATTTGATTTCATAACTTATTTTGCCCGCTTTCCCTCATAGTTCGCGTTGTATTTATCATTTCCAACAACAGCCATTTTTAGCCAAAGATGTTTCTGTATTACTATTCTCTAGTATCCCATAAAATTAAAAATTTTTCAAATTTCTTTGACATTTTCATATTGACTTTTTAATTGACACCATGTTGTAAAAAAGTTATCATGTTACTTGTGCCAAAAATATATGTGTCTGGCCGTATTTAGCTGGGCAACATGTTGGCTTAACATATAGGAGGTGTAAGTAATGCCGTCGGCAGTGTACTTTGCAATAACTGCCGTTGTAGCTATTGTATTCTGTGTAATTGGTGTTTTAGTTGGTGTCGTATATAGAAAAAAGGTAGCCGAATCTAAAATTGGATCTGCAGAAAAGCAGGCCGAATCTGTTTTAGAAGAAGCAAGACGCGCCGCAGAAGCACGCGCCAAAGAAATTCTTCTTGAAGCAAAAGAAGAAAGCATCAAGGCAAAAAATGAGGCAGAGAAAGATGCTAAAGAGCGCAGAACCGAGTTACAGCGTTTAGAAAAACGTTTACTGCAAAAAGAAGAGGTTTTTGACAGGAAAATTGAAAAAACGCAAGAAAAGGAAGAGCAGTACAAGGAAAAAGGCGAAGCACTGGAAGTAAAGCAACAAGAAATAGACAAAGTTTTAGTGCTACAAAATCAAGAATTGGAACGTATTGCAAAAATGACGTCTGAAGAAGCAAAGCAAACGCTTATTGATGCAATAGAGCAAGAAGCAAGGTTTGAGTCTGCAAAATTGATTAGAGAAATTGAAGCGCAGACCAAAGCCGAAGCGGATAAAAAAATCCGAGACATTTTAGCAAGTGCAGTTCAGCGTTGTGCGGTAGATCATGTGGCAGAAACCACAGTTTCTGTTGTAAGCTTGCCAAGCGATGAAATGAAAGGCCGTATCATTGGGCGGGAAGGCCGTAACATACGCGCACTAGAGTCACTTACAGGTATTGATTTGATTATCGACGATACGCCTGAAGCCGTTATACTTTCCGGTTTTGACCCGATGCGCCGCGAAATTGCGCGTCTTGCGTTAGAAAAGCTTGTGCATGACGGACGCATTCACCCTACCCGTATAGAGGAAATGGTTGAAAAAGCGCGTAAGGAAGTTGAAGTTCAAATTAAAGAAGAGGGCGAAGCGGCAACTTTTGAAACAGGAGTGCATGGTATCCATCCAGAGCTTACCCGTCTTCTTGGTAAGATGAAATTCCGCACAAGTTATGGGCAAAATGTATTAAAGCACTCTATCGAAGTGGCGTATCTTTGTGGGTTGCTTGCGGCAGAGCTTGGCGCAGATATTAAACTTGCTAAACGTGCAGGGCTTTTGCACGATATTGGTAAAGCAATAGACCACGATGTTGAAGGTTCGCATGTGTCTATTGGCGCAGCGTTATGCAAAAAATACAAAGAATCGCCACTGGTTATAAATGCTGTAGAGGCACACCATGGTGACGTTGAGCCAACCAATATTATTGCAATTATCACACAAATTGCAGATGCCATTTCTGGCGCAAGGCCTGGTGCCAGACGCGAAACCTTGGAAGCATATATTAAACGCCTACAAAGCTTGGAGGCCATTGCCGATAGCTTTACGGGTGTAGAAAAATCTTTTGCAATACAAGCAGGACGCGAATTGCGTATTGTTATTATCCCAGATGCGGTTAGCGATGCAGAACTTACCCTGCTTGCGCGTGATATTGCCAAGCGTATAGAAGGCGAATTGGAATATCCGGGGCAAATTAAGGTTAGTCTAATTCGTGAAACGCGGGCGATAGAGTATGCGAAGTAACAAGATATAATAAAAGCCCGTGTAAGCGGGCTTTTATTATGGCTAGGCCTAGCAGCAACCATCTTCAAAGCTGTCACATTCTGTTTCGCGTTTTTCGTGGGGTGACGGGCAAGAATTACCTACTTCAATTGTGTCCAAGCAGCAATGTTTCGATTGGTCGTTGTGCTTGCAGTTGTTTACGTTACATTTGATATGAGGATTTATCATGGGAGTTTTACCCCCCTTTCGTGTGTTTTTATATTGCAAAATAAGTTTGCCCCACAGTTTGGGTTTTATCCATAAAAGATATTTAAAAAGGACGATTACAATGGATTTGAAAAATCAAATTCGCGAGGTTAACGACTTCCCTATTCCGGGTATTTTGTTTAGGGATATCACAACCGTGCTAAAGAACCCGGCCGCGCTAAAACACGCAATAGATGCTATGCAGAACCTTGTACAGGATGTAGAATTTGACACTATTTTGGGACCGGAGTCGCGTGGATTTATTTTTGGTGTGCCAATGGCATATAACATGGGTAAAGGTTTTGTGCCTGTACGCAAGGTTGGTAAGCTGCCTGCAGAAACTGTGAAAAAGGAATATGCGCTGGAATACGGCACAGCCACAATTGAAATTCATAAAGATGCAATTACGCCTGGGCAGCGTTTTATTATTGTAGACGACTTGCTAGCTACAGGAGGCACGGCAAAAGCTGTGGCAGATCTTGTTACCGAAATGGGCGGTCTTGTTGTGGCACAACTGTATTTTATCGAACTGGCCGGACTAGGCGGGCGGGCGGTACTTTCTGGGCATGATGTGCGTGCGCTGGTGTCGTACGATTAAGGGGGCTAAAATGAACCGTTTGAAAAATGTTGCACAACTCCCGCCAAAAGGGTGGAACAGTTGGGACTGTTACGGCGCGTCGGTGACAGAGGCAGAAGTTTTGGCAAATGCCGAATATATGGCAACACATTTGAAGCAACACGGTTGGGAATATGTCATTGTAGATATCCAATGGTACGAGCCTGCGGCAGTTTCTTCTATATACAATGCGTTTTATCCGCTAGAGATGGACGGCTTTTCGCGGCTTATGCCTGCGGTAAACCGTTTCCCGTCGGCTCAAGGGGGGAAGGGCTTTGCCCCGCTTGCCCAAAAGATACATGACATGGGGCTAAAATTTGGCATACACATTATGCGGGGTATCCCGCGCCAGGCGGTTCACCAGAACACGCCGCTTTTTGGCACAGACCAGCGCGCACGTGATATTGCACACACCAATTCTATTTGCCCATGGAATACAGATATGTATGGCATAAACCCCAATGCCCCTGGCGCGCAGCAATATTACAATTCTATGTTTGCGCAATATGCCGAATGGGGTGTCGATTTTGTTAAAGTAGATGATATTGGTGCGTCGCGGCTTTATCCGCCGCTTCATAGGGATGAAATAAAAATGCTGCGCACTGCAATAGACCACAGCGGGCGCGATATGGTGCTTAGCCTTTCTCCCGGGCCTGCCCCGCTGGAAGAAGCTGCACTTCTTAAACAAAATGCCAACATGTGGCGCATGACAGACGACTTTTGGGATAGGTGGCACAATTTAAAGGATATGTTTGAGCGTGCGGCAAAATGGTGGCCGCTTGTGGGCGGCCACGGTTGGCCAGACTGCGACATGCTGCCCCTTGGTAATATTGGTGTACGTTCTGTAGACGGCAACTGGCCGCACCCCTGGGGGCAGGCCGGCGCAAACCGCATGACCCGTTTTACTAAGGACGAGCAAAAAACAATGATGACGCTTTGGACTATATTCCGTTCGCCAATGTTTTTTGGCGGTGAGTTGCGCAACAATGATGAATGGACGCTTGGGCTTATCACAAATCCGGTTTTGACAGAGATGCATCGTACAATTTCCCACTCCAACCCTGTAGGCAGCAACTTCCCGGGGGTAACAGAGTGGCATGCCGTTGGCGAAGGCGCAAGTTATGTGGCATATTTTAATTTGTCGGATAGCGCAGTTGAAATTACGCAAGCACATACGGGCGTTAGCGTATGGGAAGGTAAACCTGTAAACAAGGGTGCAAAAACCAGTATTCCTGCGCATGGCGTAGAGCTTGTAAAAATTTTTGTATAAATGGGAACTTTTTTTAGCAACATACGTTTAATGGGTTGTAACGCAAAAAAATAATAAAACAAAAAACAGAAAGAGGAATTCAAAATGAAAAAAAGATCAATTTTAGCCATTATCATGGCGGCTGTTTTAGCACTGAGTACCGTGCTTGTGTTTGCGCAAGAAAATGAAGCACCTGAAGATGCGTACGTCATTACCGCAAGGTTTTACCTGCAAGAAGAAAATGAATATGGTTTTGTGATGTCTACCGAAGATGGCGAAGTGGTACTGTATGTAAACGAGGATACTAAAATTGTATTTGAGTACGCGTTGCGCCTTTGCTGGGAAGACGATTACGACTACGAAACAACCGACAACGCATGGGAATTGCTTTATGAAGACCAAACCATGGCAGAATTGCTTGACGGCCGCAAATTAACGGTTGTTATGGGCTACAAATTTAGCAGAACCCCACTGAGCATCACAATTTTGTTTGAAAGTATCTCTTATGGCCCACTTCCTTTAGATGGCGATTTGAATGGCGAAGAAAATGGTTACGTAGGTATTGTAACATTGCCAGGCGAAATTGATTTTGACTTTGAATTCGACCCTCCTTACTTTAATGGCGAAGTTGTTGTAAACAACGTAATTATCGAAGGCGCGCCACAACCTTTCTGGTGTGACGAAAACAACGTTGCAATGGCACCGCTTAGAGCTATTGCAGAAGCGTTGGGTTACGAAGTGACATGGAACCGCTATTTGCAAAGTGTTCAACTTGGCGTTGGAATCCACCTTTGGATAGGCAGCGCAGAAGTGCACATTGGCAGAATGGCACCACAATATATGAGTACAGAAGCGATTAACCATCGCGGACACACATTTGTGCCAATCGACTTTTTCCGCAATATCCTTAACCAAACAGCTTATGTGTTTGAAGGCCAGTTTGTAGTTGAAACGTATAGTGACATGGAATAGCATTGCAATAAAAAAGCGCGCCTACGGGCGCGCTTTTTTTGTTATTTCGACTGTTGCCTAATACTGTCCTTGATAGTTTCTGCCATGCTACTTTCCAAACCTTCTCTCATGGTGTCCTCTGCATACTGCATTGCGTCGTTAAGAATGTCTTCTAATATGTCATCCATTTTGTCCCGCAGGCTGTCGGTAAGGCTATCACGTAAATTATCGAAGTTGGAGGGGTATTGGTTGGTTGGCTGTTGCGCTTCCTTGCCAAACACTTTCCACGACCATTTTGCGTCCAGGGGGTACCCTTGCGGATATATTAGGTTTGAGCGTTGTGGTAAGTCTGTACGTGGTTCGTCCGGGGTAAGGTTTGCGTAATATTCTGCTTCCCTTGCCCCCATAATTGTGCAAGGTGCGTCCATAACGGAAAACTGCATCCTGGTTGTATCGTTGTCCTGGGTGATAAATGGTATTTCGTAAAGGTACCACCCTTTGTAATGCATCGTGTACTGGATATAGTTGCGGTTAAGCTTGTAAAGATAGCGGTTATCGTATCCGCCACCCTCGCCGTCAAATATAATATCAAGGGAGCAAACCTCTTGATATCTGTCGTTCTCGCCGCCGTTTAGCCAAAAAGAAAAAATATGCGGCGTGTTTTTCTCCAGCCGGAATTTAGGGCTTTGGATTTCTGTCCATTGCTTGTTCCAGTTGCCTAAGGTGTACGCTTCTACCAAGTTGCCCATAAAATCCGTTATAAAAGAGCGGCTGCCAACTTTGCTATGCATGGTATGGAAGTTCCATTCCCTAGGGTTAAAGGTCAGCCTTACAGGTGTATTATTGCTCATTTCGTTATCCTCCAGTTTTTGGACCGGGCAGGATTCTGTAATACATATGTGACTATCGCTTAGAAATACTGCCCGACCTTTTTTTACTAACCCCTTTGCACGTTTGAGGTATGTGGGCTGTAATGTGTTGCCTAAACTATCTGTCACCAATACGTTTTTTTCTATGGGTGTCTCCCCCTTCTGCAAAATACTGTATTGCTAAAACACGTTTTTTGTGATGGGCGCCCCCCGTACAGTAAATCACTATGGTGTAGTGGCAGGATATCGTAGCGTCAATGGATTGTCAATAAAATTCAACCAAAAAAGAACCCTTTCCAGGGTTCTTTTAATATCTTTATATTACCAATTTGCGATTGCATCTGCTGCTACACGAGAGAAATTGGCGTTGCCGTTACTTCTATAAACATCGCTGTCGAAATTGCGGTATAGTACGCTGGTTGGGGTTGCAGTAACGCTCATTACTTCGGTTGCAACCCTGCTTGGGCGGCCACCATTGTTAGATGTTTGTAGGTCGCCGCCATTGCGCCCCATGTCTGTAATAAAGAATGCCCTGTTGCCGCGTGGCGACATAACAAGGTGGGAAGCGAAGTCTGCAATCCTGGTTGGCGTCCTGTTGCCGCGCACATGCATAAGCTCGTTGTCGCTGTTGATAAAATACACATGCGATGCATCACTTGAAGCGACAAAGAAACGCAAATTCCTTGCAATTTCGGTAGCTTCTGGGTTGTTGTTTGTTGGGTCTACACTCATAAGATGTCCAGAGCGGTTGACAAACAATAATGTACGTCCATTTTCCGAAATGTGGGCATCGCGGAGGCCTGCCGTTCCGCTAATCATACTGGCCTCGAAGCGGCGGTCTATAACCTCTAGCCTGGTTTCCCAGTTGCTATCTACAGATAGCGCAACTTGATTTGCAAAGGTACTAACGCCGTACGTTTGAATAAAACCATGGCGAAGATTAACCTGTGTATTAGGCGGTACAAGAAGTCCTTGAATTTCCAACGCGGATACACGTTCTCTTTCGCTGCCATTGCGGCTAAAGAATGTGCGACCATCCATTGTAAACATAATCTGAGAATAATCGTTATTAAACATAATAGTTGGAGGTGTACGGCCAATTTCAGGTATTAGCCTGTTGCTATTGCGCCCACTTCTTACATGAAACGATTCGCGGCCGGTTTCGTCTTCTCTAATATAGTAAAGATGCCTGCCGCCATTAGATACCGCAATTGGGAGTATGTTGTCGCCCAATCTCTCTGGGTTTCTATTGTTCACGCGCATATATCCGGTAATTTCGTTTCCGCGCGCGTCATGGGCAACCACAAATGCCACTGTGCGGCCGTCTGGTGAAATAGTAGATGCTTCGAAATGCGCGTCTTCAGAAATGCGAGTAAGCCTAGAATTGTTTGTTTCGTACAGGTTAAGTGTTGTACGCCAGTCGCCGCCTATGCGGTCTGTATAAAATATAATACCGCGGCCTGTGTTGGACAGTGTAAAGGAAAATACATCTTCTGCAACAAGCGTGGCACGAGATGTTGTTACAAACCATAATGTGCCGCCATTGGCGCTTGACCAATCTGTTAAAACGGCAGCCCGGCTACCATCCATGCTAACTTGTGAGGAATTGTATCTGCCGTCAATTGTAAACCTGTTGTTATTGCCAAGTACAATTATTTCCGAACCTTCACGCAAAAAAGTGATACTGTTTTGTCGCATATCAAAGCGTGAGCCACCGCTTGCCGCCGCAATGATAATGATTAACAGGATTATTACCGCAGCTATGCCCCCGCCAAAAATGGCAAGCTTTTTGGGTGGCATTTGCTTGATACTTTCTACTGTGCTTGCAAGGCTGGAGCTTGCAGGTGCCGCAGGCGTAGATGGTTTTGCTTCTGGCGCAGATGTTGCCACCAGTGCTTCTTCTGGTTTTACCGCGGGTGCAGCATCTGCTTCCGGCACTACCTCTATCGTTCCTGGTGCCGGTGTCGCGCCTGTTTTCTCGCCACATTTGCTACAAAACTTTACGCCGGCTTCATTTTCGTGCTTACAAGCTTCACAAATCATGTATATTCTCCTTAAAACATTTTATATTTTGTGTCCGCAATCGGTACAAAAAGCGGCACCGTCTGCCAAAATTTTACCACAGCCTGGGCATTGATTGGCGGCTGGCTCTTCATTTTTTTGTAGGCCTTCGGCTTCCTCTTGTTGGGCTTTATACCCGCAAATGCTGCAAAATGCCGTGCTAAGTTGCAATTCTGCGCCACAGCCCTCACATTTTTTTATGCCGCGTATTTGTTTAATTTCCTCTTGGTAGGTCGCTATGCGAGTCAAGCTTGCTGTGATAGATTCGCATAGTGGCGCAAAGCTTTCGTCAGTTGTAACAAGTGCTTGTGTTTCGTAATATTTTTGTCCAATTTGGAAGTATACGTTGTTAATTTGCCTTTGCTCGTCAGAAATTTGTGAGTTTAGCTTGCTAATTTCTGCAAGGTCTTTTGTACCCTTAACCGCATTTTGAGTCGTTTGAGAGATCTTTTTGCCGAGCTCGTTGAAGAAAGCCATGCTATTGCCCCCCTACATATGATTCTTTACTGCGTTGTCTGCGGGGGCAAAAGCAACACTGCCTTGCTTAAATGCTGCAATTCCCATAAAGACAAGCAGAAGTATGCGTGCCATATTCAGTGCTGTAATTAAAAAAGAAGAGATATTGTTAAGACGCGATGTAAGCCAAATGGCCGAAGTATTGAAGAAACCTAGGAAATTGGATAATAATGTAGCAGAGTTACCAATTAACCCAACCAATGAGGTTAGAATGGAGAAGAAAAGTACGACAGCGACCGCTTTAATAGCAGTTTTTTTAAGCCATTCATTTTCTTCAAAAATAAGAACATAACCAGCCATTAGAACAAGTGGGATAATGTTTGCAATCCCCATGAAAAACAGACCTGCACCAAACAGGCCGACAGAAATGCCAATGGTTGTTTTTTGCATTTTGCTCAGCTCCTAAAAATAAAATTTCAGACAGTTGCGTCTATGCTTTGTATGTATGACGCACCGCGCCTGTATAAAGTGACATTATCAGAAAAGTTAGATTTATGCAATAGATTCATTCAATATTTTCCCATATTTCCAAAGTTTGTTTCATGTGTTTTGCAACGTCTGTTGCATAAATTTTTTGTAGCAAACGACGGTTTATTATGTCATTCCCTTGTGCCACTACTCTACCGTTTTTCATTGCAACTACATTGCTACTAAGGCGCATGGCGTGGTTGATATCGTGTAGCACGCCTACTATCGCGCGATTGTTTTCTACTGCCCAAGTTTTTAGGTAGTCAAGCAGTTCTATTTGATATTTAAGGTCTAAGTGGTTTGTGGGTTCGTCCAGTAAAATGATAGACGGGTCTTGTGCAAGTGTACGTGCCAAAAACACCCGCTGCAACTGCCCGCCAGAAAGTTTTGTTATGTCGTGGTCTTTTGCTTCCAACATATCTACGGTTTGTAAACATTGCGTAACGATTGCGATATCTTTTGAGGTTGGCGTACCCAGCAAGCTTTTTTTTGTATGCGCGTAGCACCCCATCATAACGGTGTCGTATACCGAGTATGAAAAATACATATGTGAAATTTGGCTTAGCATTGCAATTTGGGTCGCAATATTGTTACGCTTTAGTTTTCTTAGTGAAGTTCCGTTCAGCGTTATTTCGCCTTTGTAAGGCAAAAGCCCTGCCATTGCCTTTAGCAATGTAGACTTGCCACTGCCGTTTGCGCCAATAATAGAAAGGTTTTGCCCCGGGGTTACTTCTAGCGAGATATTGTGAATGACATCTATACCGCCATAACCGGCACTTACGTTATGCAGTTTTAGCATCGCGTCCACCCTTCCTAAAATACACATATGCAAAAAACGGTGCGCCCACAAGCGCGCTAACCACACCAACCGGCAACTCGCGCGCGTCCAGCACACTGCGTGCAATAAGGTCACACAGCATCATAAATGCCCCGCCAAAACAAGCCGATAACGGGATTATCAGCTTGTGCCGCGCACCAAAAATACGGCGTACAATGTGTGGTGCAACCAAGTCCACAAAGCCGATTATGCCTACAAATGCAATGGCACTACCTGTGATGGCCGCAGAAATTATGAGCAATACCCATTTGACACTACGTAAGTTTACACCCAAAAGTTGAGCTTGTTCTTCGCCAAAGGTCATGATATCAAGCTCGCGATGGTAGCGCATGGTAAGCAATATGCCAACCAAAGTGATGGCCGCAAGCAGTATAACTGTACTCCACCCCTGCATAGAAAAGCTCCCCATTTGCCAAAAAATAAGCCGCGAAGCATGTTCGCGGTTTAAGGACACCAAAAGCGAGGTGGCGGCGTTTACAAACAAAGACATGATCATGCCCACCAAAATAATTGTATAGTTTTTACCGTCAATTCTTGCCGATATCGCGATTACAAAAATTATTGTAAGCATTCCAAAAACAAAACCTGCCAATGGTAATGTAAATGCGAAAAAAGTGGGTAGCATTATTATCAATGCCGCGCCCAACGACGCACCGCTGGAAACCCCTAATGTAAACGACGACGCAAGCGGGTTGCGCAACACACTTTGCATAATTGCCCCGCTCACCGAAAGCGACGCCCCAACAATAAATGCCAAAAGTGCGCGTGGCAGGCGCAAATTTAGTAAAATTGCTATATGTGTGTCGTCTGGCTGGCCAACGCCAAATATGGTATACAAAAAGGCACGCGCAATATCAAATGGTGAAATATTTGCGCTGCCAATGCTAATTGATGCCACAAATACGGCAAATATAATAGTAAACAGAAGGATTATTTTTGTTGTTTTCATTCGTACGCCTCCGTTGGGGGTATATTACATGAATGGGACGTGTGGCGCAAGCTGGCATCCTTGCACTATACCGCACTGCATGTTATATTTTTTTCGAAAGGATGTGCCGCCAATGAATATCCTTCTGGTTGCAATAAATGCAAAATACATACATTCGTCGCTAGCGGTATGCAATTTATATGGCTATTTGAATGATGACGAAAAAAAACATGTGCATGTCAAGGAGTTTACCGTAAACCAAAGCGAAGCGTTCATTGTGTCGGAACTCTTCCGCGCCATGCCAAGCGTTTTGGCGTTTTCTTGCTATATCTGGAATATAGACATCGTACTTTCTATTGCAGAAACATTTAAAAAAATACTGCCCCATGTGTCTATTATTATAGGTGGGCCAGAAGTTTCTTACGAAAATAATGTCTTAAAAAACATAGATATCATAGTGCGTGGCGAGGGTGAAGAACCATTCCGCCGTATTGTGCAGGGGTTGCTAAAAGGCGAGCCGCTGCATTCGATTAACCTAGACACTTCGCCGCCGCCGCTTAAAGATATCCCATTTGCATACCAAAACGGATTTGAATCGCTCACTAACCGCATCATTTACTACGAAACCTCGCGAGGGTGTGCCAACCGCTGTGGGTACTGCCTTTCCTCCATAACCAAAGGTGTACGCTTTTTGTCATGGCCGCGCGTGAAAAACGATTTGGACAAGTTCCTTGCCGCGGGTGTAAAACAGGTAAAGTTTATAGACCGCACATTCAACTGCGCAAAAAAACACGCCATGGCAATTTGGCAGTATCTTATCGACCATGACAATGGTGTTACCAATTTCCATTTCGAGATTGCCGGCGAACGCATAGATGAAGACGCTTTTGCCCTGCTTGCACAAGCACGTAATGGGCTTTTTCAATTTGAAATAGGGGTACAGTCTACTAACCCGGTTACGCTTGAAAGCATAAACCGTGCAACTGATACGGGCCGTCTTTTGACTAATGCAAAACGGTTAAAACAGTTGGGTAGTATTCACCTGCATCTAGACCTTATTGTCGGGCTGCCGTTTGAAAACTACGAGTCCTTTGCCAAGTCATTTAACGACGTTTTTTTGTGCTACCCGCACAAGCTGCAAGTTGGGTTTCTAAAATTGCTAAAGGGCAGCCAATTGCGCAAAGATGCTACCGTACACGGCATAAAATATAAACAAGCTGCACCATATCAAGTGCTGGAAACAAATTTTATTACCTTTGCCCAAATAGACAAACTCCACCACGTAGAACATATGGTAGAAACTTTTTACAACGGCACAGGTTTTAAAACTGCCATTAGGTATATTTTGTCCCACTTTCCAACCCCATTCAACTTTTTTGAAACACTGGCTACCTACTGGTATGACTGCGGTAATCACCTTGTTTCGCATAAAAAATTTACCTTGTACACGTTCCTTTATAATTTTGCACAAAAGTTTTTACCAGGTGAAATGCGCCCCATTTGCGAGTTGCTAAAATTTGATATGTTGCTTGCCGAAAATGTGCGCGCATTCCCAGCTTGGGTAGACGAATATTATACACCGGACAATAGGCAAATTACGCGCAATACGGCCATACACCGCTTCCAATACGATGTGATGGCATATAAAAGAACACCACAGCACCCGTTGCAAAAAGGGGAAACTGTGGTGCATTTCGATTATACTTCTGCGCCGGTTAAAGCTTGCCTTATAGAATCATAGAAAGCGCGATTTTTTCTGCGTTGTCTGCACTTTTTTCTAAATCATTAATAATATCCATAAAAACAACGCCGCTTTTAGGCTTACAGTCTTTTGCCTTTAGCCGCTTGAAGTGATTTTTTGCATACTTGGCAGACATTTCGTCAACTCTATCTTCAAACTCTTTTATTTGTAATATTTGGGATTTATCCTGCTTTTCATAAGCGGTCAAGGCTTTATCGATAACTGCCATTGTAGCTTGGCTTATGGTTTTTAATTCATCAATTGCAGCGTCAGAAAATTTCATGCTATTTTCGCTGATAAGCAATACATGTTCTGCGATATTTTTTGCATGGTCGCTAATTTGTTCTATATCAGACAAAATGACAAACATATCCCCTACTTTTTTTGCATCGCTTCGGGATAATCGCATGTTATTAATTTCTACAAGTGTAGATGTAATGTTCTGGTGCAGGAAATCAACAGTTTTCTCGTTCTCAAAAATTTTGCCTGTTTTGTCTACATCTCTTTCAAAAAAAGATTCCAACGCCAGGTTCAAATTTTCATTAGCGATTTTGCCCATTCGGCATATTTCAAGGTGTGTATTAACAACTGCAAGCGTGGGTGTTTTTAGCGTTTGAGTGTCTAGGTATATTAGTTTCCGTTCATGTATTTTGCTTGCTTCGTCTGGCCTTATGGGAATTACTCTTTGCATTAGCCTGGCAAGCAAGGAGACAAACGGGATAAGCAGGAGCAACGTGGCAATGTTATATAATGTATGGAACATAGCTACCTGGCGCGCACTTTCCGACCAAGTAGATTGGAACCAAGTCAAAATTCCGGGTATGAGCAGTATCAGTGAACCAAATACAATACTGCCAATGATATCATACGTTATATGGAACAATGCCGTACGTTTGCTGTCGCGGCTTGCGGGGATAGACGCAATGACTGCAGTAATGCTTGTCCCAATGTTGGCGCCAAGAATGATAAATGCTGAAGTTTGGAATGGAATAGGCACATCGTTGAGATGCATTGTGACCAAAAGCCCCATTGTCGCTGACGAACTTTGAACAATGACCGTAAAAAGGAACCCTGCAAAAAGCGCAAAAAGTGGGTTGCTAATGGCTTGTATTATATCCAAAAATGCTTGATGCTCGCGGAATACCCTAAGCGCGTCGCTCATAACGGTGATACTAAAAAATAAAATACCAAAACCAAGTACCGCATATCCAATATTGCGAATATTTCTTTTCTTAAAAAATAAATACATAATAACACCAATAAAAATGAATATTGGTGCGTATGCGTCAATTCTAAAAGCAATGAGCTGGGCACTAAACGTTGTGCCAACATTTATTCCTAACAATACCCCAATTGCTTGTGTTAAATTTAATAACCCCGCATTTACAAAACCAACAGTAATGATAGACACCGCGGTAGAACTGTTGATAACAATTGTTGCAATCACGCCAACAATTGCCGCCAAAAACCTATTAGATGTTGCTTTTTTTAGAATGTTTTGTAGTTGATCTCCCGCTATGACTTCCAGCCCAGTTGATACCATTTTTATACCAAACAAAAGCAACCCCAAGCCACCAACGGCTAAAAATATATTTCCTAACATGCGTATGTTTTCCTCCAAAATATTTAAATGTAGTTTATGCAATCTTTATGTTATTATTTTGTAATGAATTTGTAAAGTTTTTTGTAGAATTTAGGGAGGCATTTATGGAAAACAAATTTGTACGCGTGGCGGCTGCCACACCAAAGATACAACTTGCAAACCCAAGTTACAATGCGAATGTAATTATCGAACTGATGAGAAAAGCACGTGATGCAGGTGTGAAGCTGTTATGCTTTCCCGAAGCCTGTATCACTGGCTGTACATGCGGAAATTTGCTTTTGCGCCAAACATTGCAAGAAAGTGCAGAGGCTGCATTGCTTAAAATTATAGAAGCAAGCAAAGAGATGGATATGGTTATAACTGTGGGGCTGACAAAAGAGTACGTTGCGTTTGCAAATGGGCGGGTGCTTTGTCGTGTGCCAAATTATGAAGATATGGACATAACTCACGAGTGTATGCCTGGTGTAAATGCTTTTAAGGGTTATTACTACTTCCCCCTTGCCGGAATCCCTTGTCCTATTATCATCCAGGCATATGCGCAGCCGGAAATTATCGGCAGTGCGGAATACCGCCGCCGAGAGGCGTGGGACAGCTGTGCCGGGTACATTGTTGTTGGTGCGGGGTATGGCGAAAGCACAACAGATGGTGCGTATTCCGGGCACAATATCATCGCGCATAAAGGCAAAATTTTGGCAGAATCGCCCCCGTTCGGCGATGGGTGGGTTATTGCAGATATCCCTTTTGAAGAAGCAAAGGATAGAATAGAAACTTTTGAACTCCCTAAAAATGACAGTGCATTGCCATTTGTCGCCACCTGCACCGACTATAACGAACCATTAAACATCCAGGCTGCAGGGCTTGCTACCCGCTTAGATCATACAAACAGCAAAACCGCGGTAATCGGCATTTCTGGCGGTTTGGATAGTTGCTTGGCGCTGCTTGTCGCGGTGCGCGCGTTTGAAATGCTTGGGCGCGATGTGTCTGGCGTTTATGCTGTTACTATGCCATGCTTTGGCACAACCGCCCATACAAAAGCCAACGCACACCACCTTTGCGTCGCGCTGGGTATTCACTGCCACGAAATTGACATCACTCCATCTGTAACCCAGCACCTGCAAGATATCAATCACCCGAAGGACATATATGATGTTACTTTTGAAAACGCTCAGGCGCGTATGCGCACGATGGTGCTTATGAATATTGCTAACCAACAAAATGGTATTGTTGTAGGTACGGGCAGCCTTTCGGAACTTGCATTAGGTTGGGCAACCTACAATGGTGATCATATGAGTATGTATGCGGTAAACGCAGGTGTTCCCAAAACGCTGGTGCGCCATACCGTAGCACTTTATGCCACCGCTTGCCAAAACACACAATTAAAAAAGGTACTGGAGTCTATCTTGGCAACAAAAGTAAGCCCAGAACTGCTTCCAACGCCACAGCATACAGAAGATTTGGTTGGGCCATATCAACTACACGACTTTTTTATTTACCATATGTTAGTTTGCAGGCGCGAGCCAAAAGAAATTTTTGAACGTGCTAAAGCTGTATTTGACGGCGCATATACATCTGCTCAGATATTGCATTGGCAAAAAGTTTTTTACACCCGTTTTTTCTCGCAACAGTTCAAACGCAACTGTATGCCGGACGCGCCGCAGGTTGTTGACATATCCCTATCCCCGCGGCGAGGATTAAACATGCCAAGTGATGCACATGCCACGGCATGGCTTGCGCAATTGCAGGGGTTATCCTAAAATTTGCAAAACCTCTTGCACTGTGGTATGCCCTGCCAAAAGGTGGCGGATGGCAGTTGCTTTAAATGTGCTTTTCCCACGCAACGTTTCTGCAAATTGGTAGGGTTGTGTGCTCATGCTGCGGCGCATTTCGTCATTCATAATAATATATTCGTACACCGCCAGCCGCCCTTTATAACCTGTGCCGCTGCAACTATCACAACCACTGCCTTCAAAAACTTGTGAAATTTCTGTTAGATTAAGCTGCACTGCATGGTGCAGCAAAAGCGTTGCCGGCATACGGCAGTGCGTACATATCCGCCTTACTAACCTTTGCGACACCACCCCAATTAAAGCCGCCGATGCCAAATACGGCTCTATTTTCATATCTAAAATGCGTTCTATCACGCCTGCTGCGTCGTTAGTGTGTAAGGTGCTAAGTACGAGATGTCCTGTGATTGCTGCTCTAATTGCAATGTCTGCAGTTTCTTCGTCGCGTATTTCACCAATCATAATGATGTCTGGGTCTTGCCTAAGTACATGTCGCAACACACTGGTAAAGTTAACGTCTGCTGCACGCTCTACGTTTGTGTGGTTAATGCCAACTATCGGATTTTCTACTGGGTCTTCTACCGTAACAATGTTTACGCTATCGTGATTAAGTTCAGCCATAAAGCTGTTTAGCGTTGTGGATTTGCCACTGCCTGTTGGTCCGGTCATAATAATTGCCCCATAAGGCTTGTTAAACAATGTTGTAAGCTGCGCCAAGTCATCTTCAAAGAACCCTAATTCTGTCTTTTTTAGACGGGATGAATGGTCATATAGCAGGCGAATAACTGCCTTTTCTCCAAAGACAGTAGGTAAAGTGCTAAGGCGAAACTCTATTTTTTTCCCTTTAAGCGATAGGGAAAAGCGCCCATCTTGTGGGCGCCTTTTTTCAGAAATATCCATTCCGCCCATAATCTTTAGACGCGAAATAACACTTGCATGCAGCGAAATATCTACATTGCTATACGTATGCAAATGGCCGTCTATACGGCAGCGGGTACGCATTTGCTTGCCAAAAGGCTCTATATGGATATCGCTTGCGCGGTTTGCAATGCCAGATTCTATCAGCGAATCTATTAGGCGCACTGCAGGTGCGGATGATATTTCCTCCAAAGTTTCTGTACTATTTAGGCCTGTGTTGTAGCGTAGTTGCTCGTCTACTATAAATTGAGAGGCAATGTGGTTTAGTGCTTCCGGTGCCATCAATTGTTCGGTATGTATGCGTATACGCTCGGCATGCCACATAACAGGCACTATATGCATGCCTGTTATGTCGGCTAAATCTGCCAATTTAGTTGTATTGTGTGGTTCTACCAGGGCTACCCAAAGGTGGTTTTTGTCACGCCGTATGGGTAGTGCTTGGTATTTTATGCAGTGTGCGTATCCAAGTAATTTTGCGGCTTCGACATCAATAGATTTGTGTGTCATTTTTTATCTATCTTCATTGTTGCGCAGTAACAGCAGTGCTGTAATAGAGTGCGTGAGTGCCTCCAGCTCTGGTTCTTTTAGACTTGCTATAAGTGCGTTAACCTTTAAGCGATATGGGCCAATTTCTTTTTTGCTTTTGGATTTTTCGCTGGCGAGTAACATTTTACTATGCTCGGTAAAAAAGTGGTCGATGGAAATGTCAAAAATATTGGTCAGCTTTTCTAGCACTACAGAGGTGGCACCACGTTCGCCACGCTCTATAAGCCCCAGGTGTGATACTGTAAGGTCTAGTATCTCTGCCAGCTCATCTCTTGTCATTTTTCTGGCAGCACGTTCCCTTTTTATGTTTGCGCCAATAACCCTGTCCAAACGTAATTTGTCTTGCTTCATTCTTCCGCGTTCCAGAATACGGATTTTTTCCATATAATAAACTCCTCTGCATGTTTTTGTATTGTATTTTACCTCGATTGCGTAATTCCTTGAATCCGCTGGGTGAACTTTATTGTTAGAACTTTTTGTCGTATTTTCCCGATTAATTTATCGGTTTCTATTTTGGGTAATTAATGTTATACTTTTTCCATCTTAGACATTGTCATATAAAGGTGTGATTGTATGCCACGTGGTAAAAAGACGACGCCCAAGGGCGAAAGTAAGGTCTCGCCTGCAATAAATAAAGAAATTAAAAACCTTGGTTTGCTTGGCGGTGCCATTCTGTTGCTAGTTACCATGTTTATACCAGGTGCGCTTGGGGTAATTGGTCCATTCTTCCGCAATATATTGTTGGGGTTGTTCGGTTTTGGCGGCATAGCACTGCCAATTGCACTTGCGGCAATCGCTGTCCTTGGGCTTATTTCAAAGGAATTTAAGTTGCCGATTGTGCGTACGCTCATTTTGGCGTGGCTTGTTTTGGCGTTGTTACATATTATTATTAACCGAACCACCTTAGATTATACTTCTGCTTGGGCAAACCTTAGGGCAATTTATGTGCAAGGGTCGCCCAGTGGCGGTGGTTTTTTTGGTGCGCTTTTAGGAAACTTGATAAGTTTTGTGATTGGTGATATTGGCGCAGTCATTGTCTTTGTTGTGGCCATTGTTATGCTAGCGGTATTTATAAGTGGGCGTTCGTTTGTAACATTGGTTGGCAATGGGGTAACAAAGGCACGTGAAGCATACGAAGAACGGGCAGAGCGCCGCCAAGTGGAGGCATCCGCGAATATCGAAATGCCACGACAAGCGCATAAACCCACAAAGGATAAAAACTCAGGAGTGCTAAAGCCATTACCCCGTCGCCCTCACGAACAGCAAGAAGACAACGGTCTATTTGAAATTGACGCCGCCGAGCATAAAGATGCAGATTTTACCGTTTTACTTGTAGGTGAAGAAATTATTGAGCCGCAAAAGCAAGCACAACGGCGAGAATCTCCTACATTTATTGCTTCTGCAAGGCAGCAACCAGAGCATGAACCCAAAGTGGTACAAATCGATACAGAGTACGATTACGAACTTGAATATGATCCGGAGCCGGAAGTTGATTCTGCCTTGGTGGTGCGTGGTCTGGTTGGCGATAGTGTGCCTGAAGCGTCCCCGGTTTATGAGGCTGCCGATGCGCCTAACACTGCGGCAAGCATGTTACCGCAATCGCCGGAGCACACGTATAAAGATTTTGAACTGCCCTCACTGGATTTACTTGCACGCAACGAAAAACCTGCCCACAATGCCGAGTCGCGTGCGCAAGTTATGAAAAATTCGCGCATTTTGGAAGAAACGCTGCGTAGCTTCCGAATAGAGGCGAAAGTTGTACAAGTGAGTGTTGGTCCAACTGTTACGCGCTACGATCTTGCTCCTGGCCCTGGCGTTAAAGTTAGCTCTATCGCAAATCTTTCTAATGACTTGGCACTTAGCCTTGCCGCGCAGGGTATCCGCATAGAAGCACCAATCCCCGGCAATGCCGCCGTGGGCATAGAAATACCAAACAAGGAACCGCAAGGCGTTTACCTGCGTGAAATATTGGAAAGCGACCGTTTTGACCATTTCCAATCTAAGCTGGCATTCGCCGTGGGTAAGGATATTGCTGGCGACCCGGTGGTTGCCGACGTTGTCGACATGCCGCACTTGCTTATTGCGGGCGCAACTGGTGCAGGCAAAAGCGTATGTATCAATACGCTTATCGCAAGTCTTTTGTATAAAGCTCGCCCAGACGAGGTTAAACTGCTTATGATAGACCCAAAAGTGGTGGAGCTTAGTGTATACAATGGTATTCCACATTTGTTAATCCCCGTTGTTACCGACCCTAAGAAAGCGTCCGGTGCGCTTAACTGGGCTGTGCAAGAGATGGAAAGCCGCTACAACTCGTTTGCAGAAACCGGTTGCCGCGATCTTAAAAGCTATAACCGCCACTTGGAAGAAAATGATAGCCAAGTGCTACCGCAGATTGTCATTATCATAGACGAGCTTGCAGATTTAATGATGACATGTAAGGGCGAGGTGGAAGAGGCTATTTGCCGCCTTGCACAAAAAGCGCGTGCGGCGGGGCTTCACCTAATTGTGGCAACGCAACGCCCGTCGGTAGACGTTATTACGGGGCTTATAAAAGCAAATATACCGTCGCGGTTGGCGTTTGCTGTATCGTCCGGTACCGACAGCCGCACGGTACTGGATATGCAAGGCGCAGAAAAACTGCTTGGCCGTGGCGACATGCTTTTCCTGCCGCGTGGGCAAAACAAGCCTGTGCGTATACAGGGTGGCTTTATTTCCGATAAGGAAGTCGAAAAGCTTGTTGATTTTCTGAAAGCACAGGCACCCGCTGCCACAGTTTCTACAGAAATGATTCAACAAATAACAATGCCAGGCAAAACAAACGTGGAGGGCGAACTGGACGAGTTTTTTCACGACTCGGTGGAGCTTTTGCTGGTAAAGGGTAAAGCTTCTACCAGTATGTTACAGCGGCAATTCCGCATTGGGTACAACCGTGCGTCGCGCCTTATGGACGACTTGGAACGGCGTGGCATTGTTGGCCCGGAAGACGGCGTAAAACCACGTAAAGTTACAATAACTCGCGAGGAGTACAACGAAATTTATGGAAACCAAAATAATTAATGGCACTGCACATGCTGTAGCAATACGGGCAGAGATAAAAAAGCGGATAAATGCTTGCGCGTCAGCAGCACTGCCACATTTGGCAGTAGTGCTGGTTGGCGAAAATGCGGATTCGCTTGCATATATCCGACATAAGCGTAATGCTTGTGCTGAATTGGGTATGAGATTTACCTTGCACGAATTGGAAGAAGCCGCAACACAGCAGCAAGTACTTGATATTTTGCAAGCACTTAACCACGACAAAAATGTACACGGAATTCTGGTACAGCAGCCACTACCGGCACACATAAATACTCACGAAATAGTTTGTGCTATAGCCCCGGAAAAAGATGTCGATTGCCTTCATCCACTAAATTTGGGTTTAGTTGCAATTGGTAAGCCGCGCTTCCTGCCTGCCACTCCTGCTGGTGTTATTGAGCTGTTAAAGCGCGAAGGCATAGACATTGCAGGCAAAAACGCGGTGATCGTCGGGCGCAGCGATGTTGTGGGCAAGCCGTTGGCGTTTATGCTTTTAGCAGAAAATGCAACCGTTACCATATGCCACAGCAAAACGCAAAATTTAGAAGAAACTTGCCGCGGGGCAGATATTCTTATTGCGGCAATACGCGACCCCAAATATATTACGGTGGACTATGTAAAACCTGGTGCGGTTGTTATAGATGTAGGCATTAACCTAGTTGCCGCGCGGAAAGAGGGCAAAAAAGCAAAACTTTGCGGCGATGTAGATTATGACGGCGTACTGGGTATAGCATCGCATATAACCCCCGTTCCCGGCGGTGTTGGTCCCATGACCATTGCTGCCCTAATGCAAAACTGTGTAAGGGCCTGGGAGGATAGCAATGCCTAATGTGTATCTTGTATCTCTTGGGTGTGACAAAAACCGTGTAGATGGCGAAGTGATGGTTGGTACGTTGCGCACGGCGGGTTACGATGTAGTGAATGAACCGTCGGATGCACACGCTATCATTGTAAATACATGTGGCTTTATTCGTGATGCAGTGCAGGAAAGTATCGATCTTGTGTTAGAACTTTCTCAGCATAAAACCGACGGGGAATGTCAAGCATTAATAATAGTAGGGTGCATGGCGGCGCGTTATAAAGATGAAATTAAAGACGCAATTCCCGAAGCTGACGTAATAATTGGCGTTGGTGAATACGATAATATTGCGAATGTTGTGGCGAGTTTAATTGGTGTGGCAACGCCAGTAGGTGAGAATGTCGCCATTGCGCGTCTTGCTGCCCGCGCAGATGATATCACCCCGCACATTGCATACATTAAGATATCTGAGGGGTGCGACAATAATTGCACTTACTGCACAATCCCGTCCATTCGCGGGGCGTATAAAAGCCGTCCAATGCAAGAAATATTGGAAGAAGCAACACTGCTCGTAAATGCAGGTGCGAGGGAGATTGTTCTTGTTGCGCAAGACACCGCGCTTTACGGTATAGACATTTATGGCAGCAAAAAGTTACCGGAACTCTTGTGCCAACTTGCCGCAAGCAGCGGCGCGGCGTGGATACGCCTAATGTATGCCTATCCGGAACATATAACTCAAGAGCTAATAAACACCATGGCAGAGCTTCCGCAGGTGTGTAAATATATAGATATGCCAATACAACACAGCGAAAACAGTGTGATAAGCCGCATGGGGCGTGCAGGCAGCCGCGAGGCGCTTCTTGCAATTATCGCAAATTTACGGGGTGCTATGCCGGATATTGCAATACGTACGACATTAATCACAGGGTTCCCTGGGGAAACGGTTGAAAATTTTAAAGACATGTACCGCTTTGTACGTGATGTAAAATTTGACCGCTTGGGCGTGTTCCCATACTCGCGGGAAAGTGGTACGCCTGCAGCAACCATGCCGCAACAAGTACGCGAGAATATTAAACAAGCACGAATGCAACGGCTAATGGCGTTGCAACAACAAGTCCATTTTACAAAGCAAGAAGCACAAGTTGGCAAAACTGTATATGTAATGGTAGATTCCCAGGGCGAAAGCGGTGAATACACCGGACGTACTCAATGGGACGCGTACGAAGTTGACGCAACAGTCACATTTTCTTCTGCACAAAAGTTTACGCAAGGGGAAATTTGCCCTGTGCTTATTACCGAAAGCCACCAATATGATTTGAGGGGATACCATGAACCTGCCAAATAAAATTACAGTTGCCCGCATTTTACTAATACCTGTTTTTTTGGTTGTATATCTTGCGCAACCTTTTGGAGTGCATATAAATGCATGGCTTTCGCTTACGCTGTTTGTTATTGCCGCCAGTACAGATGCATTGGATGGTTATTACGCCCGCAAGTTAAAGCTTGTGACCAACTTTGGCAAATTAATTGACCCGCTGGCAGATAAAATTCTTGTGTGCGCGGCACTTGTAGCGTTTACTTTCATGGACACAGTACCTGCGTGGGCTACCATTATCATTGTAACACGAGAGTTTTATATCTCTGGGCTTAGGCAGCTTGCATTGGAACAAAATATTGTTATGGCTGCAACTAGTATGGGCAAACTCAAGACTATTTTCCAAATTACATTAATTGTATACGTCCTGTTGCCGATACAATTCTTTGTGTTTGAACCTGTTACGCTGGCATTAACGATTGTTGCCGTTGTATTTACGGTGTGGTCTGCGGCGGATTATACGATAAAAAATATTAGCGTTTTTAAGGGCGATATTTAATGACTGCTGAAATTATTAGCGTAGGAACAGAACTTTTGCTTGGTAATATTATTAACACAAATGCCGCTTTTTTGTCGCAAGCACTAGCTGGTATTGGCGTATCTGTTTACCGTCAAACCACTGTTGGTGACAACCATAAGCGGTTTTTTTGCGCACTTTCAAGCGCGCTGCAGGCATCGGATGTTGTAATAATTACAGGCGGGCTTGGGCCAACGCAAGATGATATCACCAAGGCGGTGGTGGCAGATTTTTTTAACCACAAACTGGTAATGCACGAGGAATCGCTGTTGCGTATTCGCGAGCGATTTTTATCACGCGGACGCAACTTGCCCCCCAATACAGAGCGCAACGCACTTGTTTTACAAAATGCACAAGTGTTGCCCAACGACAATGGTTGCGCACCTGGTATTATCGTGGAAGAAAACAACAAGATGGTTATTCTCTTACCCGGCCCGCCACACGAGATGAAACCAATGTTTACAAACCACGCATTACCTATTTTGCAAAATAAAAGTGGTAATGCGTTTGTATCTATTACGTTTAAAATAATTGGCATTGGCGAAAGCCAGGTAGAGGACGCGCTTTTGGATTTAATTTCTGCCCAAACAAACCCAACAATTGCGCCGTATGCGAATATAAGCGATGTGCATGTGCGCGTTACTGCTGCTGCAGAAACAGAAACAGCCGCAAGTAAATTGATAGCCCCAATAGCGGAAGAAATATACAACCGCCTTGGCAATTACATTTACACCACCGGTGAAGAAACGCTGGCAGAGGTTGTTGTCACACTTTTGCGCACGCATGGGTATACGATTGCCGTTGCAGAGTCTTGCACCGGCGGGCTTGTTATGGCAGAGCTGGTTGGTGTTGCCGGTTGTTCGGATGTCGTGTTGGAAGGTGTATGTACATATTCTAATCAATCAAAAATACAGCGGCTGGGCATATGCCCACAACTGCTTGCACAGCATGGCGCAGTGAGCGCGCAAGTTGCCGCGGCGATGGCGCAAAATGTAGCAAAAACATCTAATGCCACGGTGGGTGTTTCCACTACGGGCATAGCAGGCCCTGGCGGCGGTACGGCGGACAAGCCTGTGGGGTTGGTGTATATTGGGGTTTATGTGAATGGTAATGTAGAAACACAAAAGCTTAATTTGACAGGAAGCCGTAACGAGGTGCGTACACGCGCGGCATGGTTGGTGCTGGATATGTTGCGGCGAATGGAGGAATAAATTTGGTTGAACTTTGGGATATATTAGACAAAAACGGTAATGTAACAGGACGTGTTCACGAGCGTGGTAAGCCGATGGACAAAGACGAATATCACCTTGAGGTTTGCGTTTGGATTGAGAACAACAAAGGCGAATACCTTATATCGCAACGGTCGCCGAATAAGACATTCCCAAATATGTGGGAATGTACGGGTGGAAGCGCGATTGTGGGCGATGATAGTTTGGCTACGGCATTGAAGGAGGTAAAAGAAGAATTAGGTATTATTCTTGAGCTGCAGAACGGACGAATGATTCAACATCATTTACCGTGTGGTAACGCCCACTGTCACGGTTTGGTTGATGTTTGGCTGTTTCGGCAAAATGTAGATATATCAACCGTAGTGCTTACTCCTGATGAAACCTGCAATGTAATGTGGGCAAGCCGTGATGAAATTAACCGTATGATTGATGAAGGCACGTTTACAACAGGGGGATTATTCACGTATATGGACGAATGGATTGAGAAAGTCGAAACAGATTGATGTGCGGCACACAGTTTATTAAATCAACCCTTCCCCAAACTTAAAATATGTACTACAATAGCTTTGTACCAAAATGAAAAAAATATTCTTTGATGGGAGCATATGAAAATGCCAAAGAAACCCGCAAAAGCAAGTAAGAAGGTAAAAGACATTGCACCTTTAGACTCGCATGCCGCCAAGGAAGAAGCGTTACATAACGCCTTATCCAATATCGAGAAGCAATTTGGCAAGGGCGCAGTTATGAAAATGGGCGAAAAAATGGGTGATACAACCATCCCGGTGGTCACAACAGGTGTACTTAGTATAGACCTGGCACTAGGTGTGGGTGGCGTACCCAAGGGGCGTATTGTGGAAGTTTACGGCCCGGAGTCGTCTGGTAAAACAACGTTGGCACTGCATGTTGTGGCAGAATTGCAAAAGCTTGGCGGCATTGCTGGATATGTAGACGCAGAACATGCGTTGGATCCTGTATATGCAAAAAAACTTGGCGTAAATATAGACGAGCTTTATATTTCCCAGCCAGATGATGGGGAACAGGCATTAGAAATTGCAGAGGCCATGGTACGTTCCGGCGCGATAGATATTGTGGTGGTAGACTCGGTTGCGGCACTTGTACCCAGGTCGGAAATTGAGGGCGAAATGGGGCAAAGTTCGGTGGGGGTACAAGCCCGCTTGATGTCCCAGGCATTGCGTAAGCTTACGGGAATTACCCACAAAACCAACTGTATCGTCATTTTTATAAACCAGTTGCGTGATAAAATTGGTGTGACATATGGTAGCCCGGAAACTACAACCGGTGGCCGTGCACTAAAATTTTACGCATCTGTGCGTGTGGATATCCGCCGTGCAGAAGCGATAAAATCCGGAGAGTTGACCGTTGGTAACCGCACAAAAATAAAAATTACCAAAAACAAAGTTGCGCCGCCGTTTAGAACTTGCGAAGTCGATATTATGTACGGTGAAGGCATTTCTAAGTTTGGTGACCTTTTGGACTTGGGCGAGCAGATAAACCTGGTTAAAAAAAGCGGTTCCTGGTATTCGTACGGGGAAATACGCCTTGGACAAGGTAGGGAAAACGCCAAGCAGTACCTGCGTGACACCCCGGACTTAGCCCATGAAATAGAAAGCCTTGCACGCGAACACTTTGGCATGAAAGCACTTGACGAACTGGTAGCCCCAGACAATTTTAACCCCGTAGATGCAGATGCTTTGGCAACAGATGATTTTGACGACAGCGCACTTGAAATTGAGATCCTAGATGATGACTATGACGAATAGGCTTTTGCCAAAATAATCGAAAGGGCGAATAAAAATGAATTGTAATATTGGTTCTATGAAGATATTTGCGGCAAACGCAAACAAACAGTTGGCAACGGCAGTGGTTAAATACTTGAAACAGAAGGAAGAATACGCAGACATCGAGATGGGCAATGCAAGCGTAACACGCTTTGCAGATGGTGAAATTAAAATGGTGGTGGACGAAACTGTTCGCGGCAACGATGTTTTTATTATTCAGTCAACCTCGCCGCCTGTAAATGACCACTTGATGGAACTTCTTATTATGATAGACGCAATGCGTCGCTCGTCTGCGGGGCGCATAACAGCAGTTGTGCCATACTTTGGCTATGCAAGGCAAGACCGCCGCTCGCGCTCGCACGACCCTATAAGCGCAAAGCTGGTTGCAGATTTGCTCACAACCGCCGGCGCAGAGCGTATCCTGTCTATGGATTTGCATTGTCCGCAAATTCAAGGGTTCTTTAACATTCCACTAGACCATTTACAGGGTATTTACACGTTTGCGCATTACTGTAAAGCCAATTATGGCGATATGTCGGACGTTGTGGTTGTTTCGCCGGACTTTGGCAGTGTTGCGCGTTGCGACGCATTTGCACGTATGTTGGGTGACAATATCCCGATTGCCATTGCAGATAAGCGTCGCAATAACAATGGCGATTCTAATATCCAAAACTTTATCGGTGATGTAAGCGGCAAACACGCAATTATCATTGATGATGTGCTTTCTACCGGCAATTCGTTGTGTAATGCGGCTGCAAGTGTAATGAAAGATGGCGCCAAGTCTGTTAAGGCATGTATAACACACCCGGTACTGGCTGGCGAAGCTATGCAGCTTATAGCCAAGTCTGCATTGGAAGAGGTGCTGGTGCTGGATACGATAGAAATACCGGTAGAAAAGTGGCACCCTAAAATTAAAACAATTTCTATTGCTGCGCTGTTGGGCGAGGCACTTGACCGCATACATTGCAATAAGTCTTTGGGTGGTTTAAGTAAATTAGGAACGCTGTAGATATAAATTTTGTAAGGACGCGCGTTGCGCGTCTTTTTTTACATAAAAAAGCCCTTCCAGCATCCTGGAGGGGCCTTTACTTACGATTATTGTACGAGAAAGGATTTGAACCCTCGACCTTCTGATCCGTAGTCAGACGCTCTATCCAGCTGAGCTACTCGTACAAGCGTTGCGCAAAAAGTAATATACCACAGATAAAGGTATACATGCAAGTATAATTTTTTATTCGCTACTAAACTCATTAAGTCTATGCAAAACACGGTGTATTTGCTATAATCGCATTGTATGACTTTTCCTTAGGAAAATGTCTATCTCTATTATGAAAGGACTTGATACGCATGACAGAAATTCAATCTGAAGGTGGCGGCAAGATAATTATTTCGGACGAGATATTGGCACTTATTGCAGGCAAAGCCGCCCTGGAAGTAGAGGGTGTTAAAGGTGTTGGCGGCTTTTTTTCTAGTATTACCAACAAAAAGGCGATACGCAAGTATTTGGCAAAGGGCGTAAATGTTAGTGTTGCTGGGCAGAATGCGCGTGTTGCCATTGCGATAACCGTAAAAATGGGTGTTAAACTGCACGAAATTTCCCGTGAGGTACAAGACCGTGTTAAAGCCGCGGTGGAAACAATGACAGGCCTTAATGTGGCAGAGGTTAATGTACGTATTGGCGCAATTTCTATGGAAAGAACAAAAGCATAATGACCCGCCGCGAAGCGCGCCGTCATGCATTTGCACTTGTTTTTCAGATGCTGTTTCACAACGATGTTACAGTAGAAACGCTTGCCGAAGCAAAAAAATGGTACTATGATGACTTGGAACGCCCGCGCCCCCAAGGCAAAAATGCAGAATATGTGGACAGGGTTGTTTGGGGCGTTTATGAAAAACAGGTACAGATAGACAGCGTTATAGAAACTTTTTTGCGTGATTGGGATTTGGCGCGTATAAGTAAGGTAGATTTGGCCGCTATGCGTCTTTGTATTTACGAAATGCTTTGCGAGCCAGACGTGCCGCTGGGTGTTGCCGTAGACGAAGCAGTAGAAATGGCAAAAGAATATGGCACAGATGATTCCCAATCGTTTGTAAATGGCGTACTTGGTAATGTTTCTCGGGAGATAAAACTCAAAGGTCGTGAGTCGCTTGGCTAGGCAGGTTTTTACCGTTTCGCAGGTCAACCGATATGTAAAACGCGTAATGGAAGCGGATGCGCTGCTTGCAGGAATTTTTATCGAAGGTGAATTATCTAACTTTAATGCGCATTCTTCCGGGCATTTGTACTTTACATTAAAGGACGCAAATGCTGCAATAAGCGGCGTAATGTTTAAAGCGCAAACGTCAAACCTTAGTTTTGCCCCCAAAAACGGTATGAAAGTGATCGCGTTTGGGCATCTTTCATTGTACGAAAAAACAGGACAGTACCAAATATATGTAGAAATTTTTGAACCCGCAGGTATTGGCGGTTTACAGCTTGCTTTCCGCCAGTTGTGTGAAAAATTGCAAGCAGAGGGGCTGTTTGACGAGGAACGCAAACGCCCAATTCCTAAATTTGCGCGCACAGTTGCGGTTATCACCAGCCCAACGGGTGCGGCGGTGCAAGATATTATACGCACAATTCGTGGGCGTAATATGTCAACGCGTATTGTGGTTATACCTGCAAAGGTACAAGGCGATGGCGCGGCAGTGGAGCTTACACAAGCCATAAAACGCGTAAACGCGTGGGGTATGGCAGATGTAATTATTATCGGGCGCGGCGGTGGCTCTATAGAGGATTTATGGGCGTTTAATGAGGAAATACTTGCCCGTGCCATTGCCGCAAGCAAAACACCGGTTATATCTGCTGTTGGGCACGAAACAGACTTTACAATTGCAGACTTTTGTGCAGATGCGCGTGCTGCCACGCCAACAGCGGCAGCCGCTTTAGCAACGTTTGAAGATGAACAAGTTGCTGCATATTTAGAAAACAAGCAGATGACACTTTATAAAAATATCCGCAATATTTTGCGTACCAGCCAAGAAAATATACAGGATTTGCGGCAATCCCTGGTGTATGAAGTTAAAAGCCGCATAGCCAACGAATGGCAGCTGCTTAACCACCACCAAAACTTGCTAGAAAAGGTATCGCCGTATGCGGCATTTAGGCGCGGCTACGCGCTGGTGCATGACATACATGGTGAAACGGTGACAAGTACCAAGCATCTTGCTTCCGGGCAAATCTTAAACCTTACCTGGGCAAGCGGTACAGCCCAAGCAACAATTACCACAGTAAAGGACATCTGATATGCCTAAAAAGAAATTGACATATGAAGCCCAGCTGGAACGCCTTGCAGAAATTGTAGAACGCATCGACGACAGCGAAACAGGGCTAGACACAGCCATGGCGTTGTACAAAGAGGGCTTGGAGCTTGCCGAAAAATGCACACAGGTGCTTACGCAATACGAAAAAGATATTCTTTTGCTGGAAAGTGATTTTACGCTAGTGCCGTTTAAGGAGTAAATATGGCAAACGCATTTGCTGCATTTTTAACCAACCGCCACCTGCTTGTTGCCCTTGTTGCAATGGCATTGGCACAAATTTTAAAAGTATTTTTTGACTATTGGCGCACAAAATCTTGGCAAAAGGCATTGCTTTTTAGCACGGGTGGTATGCCAAGTTCGCATAGTTCGCTTGCTACAGCATTGGCGGTGTCTATTGGCATGTACGAAGGTTTTGACACCACCGCATTTGCCGTTAGCGCAGCATTGGCATTGGTTGTCATGCACGATGCTCAAGGCATTCGCCGTGCGGCAGGTCAACAGGCAGAGGCTATTAACTTCCTGTTTTCTAAACTAGAGGGGCAAGGCATTAAACTAGACAAAAAATTAAAAGAACTGCTGGGGCATAGGCCAATAGAAGTGATGGCAGGTGCTATACTTGGGCTTGCAATTGCAATTGCTGCATTTGTTATATTCCCGCCGGCGTAGGAGTTACCATGAATTTGGATAAATTAAAAACGAAGCGCGCGCTTAAGCGTTTAAGCCTACAGCAACTAAACCTTCTGGCGGCAGACATACGCAAATTTTTGATAAAAAGTATTAGTGACACCGGCGGTCATCTGGCATCTAACCTGGGCGTGGTGGAGCTTACTTTGGCGTTGCATTGTGTTTTTAACACGCCCGAAGATAAGATTATTTGGGACGTTGGGCATCAGTCATATGTACATAAGATTTTAACAGGCCGCCGCGGGCGGTTTGCTTCGCTACGTAAATTAGACGGGCTTAGCGGATTCCCAAAACCGCAGGAAAGCCAGCATGACGCATTTGGCACAGGGCATAGTTCTACGGCAATTTCTGCAGCATTGGGGCTTGCTACCGCACGCGATTTGCAAAACCAAAGCCACAAGGTTGTTGCCGTAGTTGGCGACGGCTCTATCACCGGCGGGCTTGCGCTGGAGGGGCTTAATAATGCCGGGCGCGCAAATACGGACTTGCTGGTGGTTCTAAACGACAACCAAATGTCTATAGGCAAAAATGTAGGTGCAATTTCGCGTCATTTAAACCAATTGCGTACCACCAGCGGCTACTTGGGTGCCAAAAAAGACGTACGCAACATATTGGACAACCTGCCTGTTGTTGGCAAATCTGTTGCTAAGGGCATAGAGTCTACCAAAAATTTGGTGAAGTATGCGATGCTACCTGGGGTCTTGTTCGAGGAGCTGGGCTTCCGATATTTTGGGCCGGTAAATGGGCATGATATAGCAGAAATGGCAACCGTGTTGCGGCAAATCAAAAATATCAAAGGGCCTGTGTTGCTGCATGTGCTTACCACCAAAGGTAAAGGGTACGAAAATGCAGAGCGTTCGCCGTCAAGTTACCATGGCATTGGTACGTTTAATGTAGACACCGGTAAGCCCCATGCCACACCCGGCACAAAATATACCGATGTTTTTGCTAAATCGCTGTGCCACCATGCGCATATGGATAGCAAAATTGTTGCCGTTTCTGCCGCAATGCTGGATGGTACAGGGCTTGCAAAGTTTCGTACACAGTTTCCGCGTCGCTTCTTCGACGTTGGTATTGCAGAGGGGCATGCTGTAACTTTTGCCGCTGGGCTGGCAAAAGGGGGGCTGCGCCCTGTGGTGGGTATCTACTCCAGTTTTATGCAACGTGCATACGACAATATCCTGCACGATGTTGCCATTCAAAACTTGCCCGTTGTCTTTGCGCTTGACAGGGCAGGGGCAGTATGTGGTGAGGGCGAAACCCATCAAGGATTATACGACTTTGCATATCTTTCGCACATTCCAGGTATTACAATTTTAGCACCGGCAAGCGGCGCAGAACTTGCCGAAATGATGGCATTTGCATTTTCGCATAATGGCCCGGTGGCTATACGCTACCCCAATGCCCTTACCGCCGAATGCATTAAACCAGAAAAAATTGTGTACGGTTGCGCGCAGGAAGTAGTAAAAGGCAGCGACATTGCTATTGTCGGTGTGGGCATTATGCTAGAAACCGCGCTTGCCGCGGCAGCGATATTGCGCGAACAGGGGCATTCGCCCAGTGTATATAACGCAAGATTTGTAAAACCATTAGATATGAACCTTGCCAAAGCACTACAAGAATACCGCCATGTGTTTACGATAGAGGATGCTGCAAGGCTTGGTGGGTATGGCGCACGCCTGCAAGAAACCAGTAAAGTGTCGCATAGTTTTGCATTCCCAGACGCTTTTATAGAAGCGGGAACAAGGGAAGAATTGTTTAAACGCTACAGGCTGGATGCTTCCGGCATAGCCGATAAAATACAACAAACAATAAAGGAGAACTAAAAAATGCACAGTAGGAGAAAACAAAATCAAGAAATTGAACGTAAAAAGAAGCAACAACAACGCATGAGTGTAGGCATATTTGCCATTGTAACATTGCTGATTGTTGCTGCAATTGGTTGGTTTGTGTGGGACACACGTAGCCGCGGTTGGGCTATGGAATTTGAAGGCACACGTATACCTGTTTCCGATTTTCATCTGATGGAAGCTATGTTTGGCGACCAAGACACCGCGGTTGATGCGCTTGTGCAAAGGCTCACTTTATTAGACCGTGCAAACAATGCAGGCGTTGGTTTTACCGACGCAGAACTTGAGGAAATGCGGCTTAGCACGCATTTTAACCTGCAATTTGCCGGGCTGGAGGGCTTACTTCCTGTAGACAGGGCTTCCGAATTGATAAACGTTGACACACTTTGGTGGCGGTTGTTTGAAATTTATGCACCCGAATACATCCCGGACGCAGAGGAACTTGCGCAAGAGTTTGCGGAATATTTTGCAGAAACCGATACAAACTTTTATGCAAATATTGAAGTGATGTACCTTACACACCCAGACATGGCTGTACTCGCTAGCATTAGGACAATGTCAGGGGTAGAAGGTTTTGACTTTGCAGAGTTTGTGCGCGAAAACTCATTTGATTACGACCCCGCAATAGGCGTAAGGGTTGTTACACTAGAGGAACTTTTCCAAGAGCATTGGTTCCAAAACGAAGGCGAAGCATGGGCTATGTTTGAGTTGCATGAAGGCGAAGTGTCCGATGTTGCAGAAATATCTGGCGGTATGGGACTGATCGCATATGTTACCAGCCGCACAGAGGCGACGCCAGCTGAAATTGAAGAACAATTCCGCGAATGGTTTATTAGAAACCGTCGTGCGCCATTGTTTGCAGATGTGGTTGAAGAATGGGTTGCAGATGCAAACTACACCGTCAACCGCCGCATAGTTACTGTAGAGTAGGGCAATGCTTGTCGGTATTATTACTAATCGGGAAAAAGACCACACTTTAACTTATACACAGCAGGTGCAAAACTTTTTAACGCAGCACAATATTTCTATTGCGGCAGAAGATAACCTCACCCAGGCTAATTTTTGGGTTGTACTGGGTGGGGACGGCACTGTGCTTAGGCATTCCCAATTGGCGGCAAGGTATGATATCCCGCTGTTGGGCATTAACCTTGGTACGGTTGGTTTCCTTACCGATGTAGAGCAGCAAGACGGATTGGACGCACTAAAAAAAGTATTGGATGGTAACTTTACAATCGAAAAACGTCTTATGCTGCAAGTTGTAAAGTGCGGCGAGAGATATATCGCGTTAAATGACGCCGTAGTTGGTGCTTCCGGTAGGTTAAAAACATTTTCTATTTATGTAAATGATGTGCTGCTGGATACCATTCGTGCAGACGGCGTTATTGTTGCAACACCAACCGGGTCAACCGCGTACAACCTTTCGGCACATGGGCCAATACTAATGCCCGGTGGCAATATGATGGTTGTAACCCCAATATGCCCACACAACCTTAGCACTCGCCCACTTGTTATTGGCGCAGAAGACACCGTTTGTGTTAAATCGCATCAATTGTCTGCTTTGCATATAGATGGCGAGAGTATGGAAGAACTTGCTCCTGGCGAAGATATCAAAGTGCAAAAAGCAGCGCAGCATACCAGTATAATAAAAACCACTCAAGCAGATTTTCATACTGTGTTAAGGATGAAAAAACTGATATGAAAACAGACCGACAAAAAGCCATTGTAAACCTGGTACGCACCCAGGACATTTTTACTCAAGGTGAACTCATGCAAGCTTTGGCGCAAGCTGGCTTCCCGGCTGCGCAAGCAACGGTTAGCCGCGATATTCGCGAGCTTAGGCTTACAAAAGAGCTAACCGACAACGGGCAAAAATATATAGCACCACAATTAAACGAAACAAGCCACAGCCTGTCCCGCATTTTTAGGGAGGGGCTTTTGACAATTGACCACGCAGGCCACATGGTGGTGCTAAACACAGTCAGCGGCCTTGCAAGTGCTGTTGCATTGGCACTTGACGAAATGAACCTGCCAGAAGTGCTTGGCACATTGGCAGGGGAAAACTGCGTGATGTGCGTTGTTAAAACAGAGCCGCTTGCCGCCGCGTTGGTAAGCAAATTGCAGCCATGATTACACACCTGCGTATAGAAAATGTCGCGCTTATCGACATTGCAGAGGTCAATTTTGCCCCGGGGTTAAACATTTTGACGGGTGAAACCGGCGCAGGTAAATCTATTTTGGTAGACTCTATCAACTTTTTACTTGGTGGCAAAGCCACGCGTGACCTTGTGCGCGCAGGTGCAAGTTTTGCCCATGTAGAAGGTCTTTTAGAATGCGATGACACTGTTGTGGTAACGGAACTTGAAAAACTTGGCGTAGACATGCAAGAGGGGCAGATAATCCTTTCCCGAACAATGCAGACAGACAGCGGCAAGTCTATTTGCCGTGTAAACGGGCGTACGGTTACAGTTGGTTCGTTAAAAGAAATTGCGTCGCTGCTTGTGGACGTACATGGTCAGCACGAGCATCAAAGCCTTTTGGACTCTGCAAAACAGTTGCAGCTTTTAGACCAGTTTTGTGGCGAGGAGCTTACCATATTAAAAACGCAGCTTGAAACGCAGTTGAAAAACTATCGCGAAACAGACAAAGCCTTAAAAGCTATTGCAGGCGTTGGCAACCAGCGGCAAGAACAAATAGATATTTGGCGGTTTCAATTAGACGAAATAGAAAAAGCTGCCCTTAAACCGGGCGAAGAAGAAAGCCTTGCCGCCAAACGCGACCGCTTGGGCGGGCTGGATAAATTAAATAAAAACGCCACAGGCGCACTTGCGCTTTTGTATGGTGGCAATAACATACAGCTTTGCGCAGCAGACCAGGTTGGGCGCGCACTGGGGTTAATTGCAGAAATATCACGCATAGACCCGGCGCGTGCGCAAATGCATGCTAACATAATGGACGCTTCGCAATTATTGCAAGATGTTGTTGCAGAACTTCGCGATTACACAGACGAACTGGACGCAGACCCAAATGAGCTTGAAAAAGTAGAATCTCGTTTGGACGCTATTTACCGTACCAAGAAAAAGTATGGCGGCGATGTGGAATATGTACTTAAACGCGCCGCTGAGCTGCGCCAAAACTTAGATAATTTAGAAAACAGCGACGCAGAAATAGCACGCCTAAAAAATGCACGCCGCAAAATAATTGTAGAAATTACTGCCGTTTGCGACCAAATAAACGCCGCACGCACTGTGGCTGCCACCACCATTGCCCAGGGCATAAGCGATGTGCTAAAAGACCTCGGCATGAAAAATGCCAGATTTTTTGTGTCTATTACGCGCAAAACCGCCTTTGGCCCCGACGGTAACGACCAAGTAGAATTTATGATATCCCCCAACCCGGGCGAGCCGGAAAAGCCGCTAAAGCGCATTGCCTCCGGTGGCGAAATGTCACGCATTATGTTGGCAATAAAAACAATCCTGGCCGATGCCGACCATATGGACACCGTTATTTTTGACGAGGTGGACACCGGCGTTAGCGGGCGCACCGCCCAGCAAGTGGCAGAAAAGCTTATGGGTATTAGCCGTTGCCGCCAAATTTTATGTATTACCCACTTGCCGCAAATTGCTGCCATGGCGGATACGCATTTTTTAATAGAAAAAAACCAGCAAGGCGAACGTACCGTTACGCGCGTATTCCCGCTGGCAGAAGAAGCCATGGCAAGTGAGCTTGCACGGCTTATTGGCGGTGCGCAAATTACGGAAACTACGTTAACCGCCGCTAGAGAAATGAAAGCGCAGGCAGATGGGTTGAAGGAATAAAAACCGCCCTAGGGGCGGTTTTTATATTATCTCTTTAATTTGTTCCCGCAAGGATTTTCTTCAGTAATACACTATCTCTTTTATCCATAAGCCAATATCACCTCTTCTGGCTCTATCAGAGAATCTTCTGGTAGTGGCGCATGAACAACGTCTACAGGTACATTCAGCAGATCTTGCAAGTCCAGTTTTATTGCAGACAGCACAAACAATGATATTCTTGGCAGGTGAAATTCTATGAGCAAATCTAAATCGCTTTCGCTTGTGGCTTGGCCGCTAGCGTACGAACCGAAGTAAAACACCTTTTTAATAGGGTGAAATTCTGCTGTTTTAGCAATGGCATCGCAGATATTTTCATGTGTTAGCATAAATTCACCTTCATTTCTGGTAAGTTATAAACATTCCTAAACAAATTATATCATACTTTGGTATAGGTTATACACCAAAACTTGCATCACTATTTATCAACGAAATGATTTCATAAATGAGGAACATCCGGTTATCAAGTTCTGCGATACTGTTGGCGCAGATAGTCAGCTCGTCACTAAGGTGCTTTGGTATCTCCCCATTGTATTTGTATTTTGCTTGGTGTTCCAGCGTTGCCCAAAAATTCATTGCCTCTGTTCGGATTTGGACTTCTATAGGCAAAACTTCGGTTTTACCCGAATGGAAAATAGGTATCTCTATGATGATATGATAACTGCGGTATCCGCTGGGCTTTGGGTTTGTTACATAATCTTTTTCGCTTATGATGTTTATATCCGGCATTTCCCTTATGAGGCCTGCCAGGAAATAGATGTCCTTGGCGTACGGGCAAATGATACGAATGCCCGCAATATCCATCAAATGTTTTTTTGCGTTGCTGGCGGTAAGCTTTATGCCCTGCTTATACAGCTTACCGGCAATGCTTTCCGGCGATTTTATGCGCCCGGCAATATGCCCGATGGGGTTGTTGCTTTGGAAATGTTTGTGCGCTTCGTGGATAATGCCTAATTTTGTAAGCATAGTCCGGTGCGCCCACTCGTAGGTGAGTAGCAGTTCTTTTAGCTGGGCAAATTCTTCGTTACTAAATTTCATTGTAGCGGCCTCCGTTTATATAGGTAGGGTTAGGGTGAAAGCAGCACCGCCGTCACCTAAATTTTCTGCTTTTACATGACCTTTGTGCTGGTCGGTGATGGATTTCACAATAGCAAGCCCAATGCCCGTATTGCCGCCTTTACCCTTATAGAAACGTTCAAAGACATGGGGCAATGCGTTCGTTTCTATGCCGTTGCCATCATCTGACACGATAATTTGTATGTTGCGACCCTCTGTGCGACAGGACAAAGTAACCTGGGATGCCGCGTAACGTATCGCGTTGGAAATTAGATTGTCGATGGCTCTTGAAATGAGTTCGACAATACATTGGTAGTGGATACTGCCGTCGCTAAAATGAAAGACAAAGCTAACCTGCCTGTTGCTTGCCACGGCTTGCTGCCTTGCGGCACATGCTTTAATCACCGCAACCAAGTCCACGTTTTCCGTTGCGTAAACCGAGGTGATGTTGTCGATTTTGGCAATGTAAAGCAAATCTGTTACCAATTCCGAAAGCTTGTCCGTTTCTGCCAAAATGGTTTCACTGGCCTGTTTCGGCTCCATAAGCCCGTAAACGATTCCCTCTGCATAACACTTGATAGACATAAGTGGCGTGCGCAACTCGTGCGACGCATTTTGGAAAAAATCTTTTTGCGCGCTATCGTAAACCCCCAGTTGCTTTACAGATTTATTTAAAGCGGCATTTAAGTTTTCGAGTTCTATATCTTGAAATTTGAAGTCGTTGGTATCAAAACTGCCGTTGCCGATACTTAGTGCAAATTTGCCCAGCTTTTCTATTGGGCGGGTAATAGAATTGGATAAGAAATAGGACACAAACACCGCAACCATAAACATAATGCCAACAAGGACAAATAAGGTGATACCTGCCCTGCCTATTACAGTTTGTCCCCCATGGTTATAATCGGTATTAACAAACAGCCTTATCGCCACATTAAAAAGAACCCCCGTGAGCAAAAATGAAAAAAACAATACGAAAGAAAAAGCCGAGAGGATTCTGCGGCGTAGTTTGGTTTTTCGTTTTTTACTCACTTTCGTTGACCCCTTTTTCAAATGCTATACGCCTAAAAATTGCCTTCACCCGCATTGTCAGTGCCATAGGACTGAAAGGCTTAACCAGGTAATCATCGCTGCCTAGGTCCAGACCGGTTGCGTAATCTAAATCGCTATCGCGCGCCGTTAGCATGATTATTGGCACGGTGCTAATTTTGCGTAGCTCTTTGCAAACCACAAACCCATTAGTGCCTGGCATCATCACGTCCAGTACCACTAAATCTGCGGGGCTTTGGGTAAAAGCGGCAAGAAGCAGATCGCCGTTTTCAAAGTCCTCTACTACATATCCTACACTTTCTAAAAATGTTTTAATGCCAATCCTTATGTTGGTTTCGTCGTCTGCGATGTAGATTTTTTTAGGTTCGCTCATGTGTTTTTATCCTTTCCGGTTAGTATAATTTATAACGACATAATAACACAAATGTAGTGAAATTAAAAAACGCCCCTATATAGGAGCGTTTTTATTAAGCGAAGGACTACCCTGGTGATATTATTCTGCTTCGCCCGCAACATCCAGCATTTTTACATACAGCGATGGTGACGCGGTATTGTTCATTGCTTCGTACACCCTAAACTCTAGGTTGCTGCCTACGGCAACGATGTCCTTTAACATAGTGAAGAAGTTACCGGATATGGTAATTTGATCTACCGGGCGGGTCACTTTTCCGTCCTCCACCAAAAAGCCTGTTGCAGAAATTGAAAAGTCGCCAGAAGTTTCGTTCGCGCCGCTATGCAAGCCCTCTACGGTGGAGATTACTAGCCCGTTGCCCATTTGCGTTAGCAATTCGGCATGGGTTTTTTCGCCCGGTTGTATATAAAAGTTGGTTGCGGCAATATTCACAGGCAAATCAAACCCGCCTTTAAAGCCGTTGCCTGTTGGGGCAACGCCGTCTTTGCGTGCAGTTTTTGTGTTGTGTAGGAAGGTTTTGAAAACGCCGTTTTCTACTACGGTTTTGGTGCGTGATGCTACACCTTCACTGTCAAACGGGGTGGTTGCTGTTTGCAGTGGCATAAGCGGGTCATCGATTATGGTGACGATTGACGCGGCAATTTCTTCGCCCAGCTTGCCCGCCAAAATGGAGAAACCCTTGTGCGCACTGTCGGCAGAAAACGCGTCAACCCACATAGATAGCATTTCACCAGCCGGCTCTGGCTCAAATATAATGGGATATTTACCCGCAGCAATAGACGACGCGCCCAGCTTTGCAACAGCCTTTTCTGCCACTTTTTTGCCAATTGCGACGGGGTTTATTTGCGCAAAGTCTGCGCCATAGTAGCCGTCAAACGCAACTTTTACTTGCTCGTCGTCGTTTTCTACCTGCGCTTCCGCTTGGCAGTATGCGTAGTTGCTTTTTGTGTGTACGTCCAGCCCATTGGAATTAAAGATGTACACTTCTGTTTCGCCTGTGCCCACGCCGCAAAACGGCAAGTTTTCTACCCTGTTGTCATGGGCAAGCGTGGCGCGTTCCATTGTCATTGCAGTTTCGATTTTTGTATCGGTTGCCACGTCGTTGTTTGCGGGTGTATAGCACTGTACTTGAGGATACTGCGCATCACCAGCGTAAATAAATTCCTCGTCGTTGTCCTCGATAACGGCGGCGTTTTGTTTCGCGCCGTTTACAAGAAAGGCGACTACCGTATCGTCAATTTTTTCGGAAAACGCATAGCCCATTTTGCCGTTTACCTTGCCGCGAAAGCACACGCCAAATGTACTTTCGTTCTTGTATTCGTCAATTTCGCCTTCAAAAATGTTTACGTCGAAGGAATTGTTGCGCTTGCAATATAGTTCGTATTCGGTTAAGCCAGCAGCTTGCGCTTCCGCAAACAATTTATCTCTAAAATTTTTGATGTCCATTATTCTGCACTCCTTCCGCCAACTGTCATTTTGTCTACACGAATAGTTGGCTGTCCTTCGCTTGTGGGAACCCACCCGCTAGAGCTGCCGCAAGAACCTTCGCCTTCCAGCAAAAAGTCGTTGCCCACCATGTCTATGCCTGCCATAACTTCCGCGCCCTTGCCAATTAGCGACGCGCCGCGCACAGGTTCGGCAAGTTTGCCGTCACGTATCATATACGCTTCTTCTACGCCAAAGTTAAATTCACCTGTTGCGGGGTCTACACTACCGCCGCCAATTTCCTTTGCATACAGGCCGTATTCTGTCGCGCCAATTATTTCGTCAAACTTGCTTGTGCCGTTGGCAATGTATGTGTTTGTCATGCGCGATGTTGGCGCAAAACGGTAGCTTTCGCGGCGGGCATTACCCGTGCTTTCCATACCAAGGCGCAAACCATTTAACTTGTCTACCATAAAACTTTTGAGAATGCCGTTTTCCACCAGCACGTTTTTGCGCGGAGCTTCGCCCTCGTCGTCGATATTCATACTGCCCCAGTTGCCGTTTGCAAGCGTGCCGTCATCTATGACGGTAACGATTTCGTTGGCGATTTGCTGCCCCATTTTGTCTGCAAATTCTGAAGCGTCTTTTGCCGCCGGTTCGGCTTCTAGGCTATGCCCGCAAGCTTCGTGCAGTAATACCGCACCTGTGCCGTTGGCAATGACAACGGGATATTTGCCGCCCGGGGCGTATTTTGCGTGTAGCATTTTTACCGCGCCTTCTGCCGCGCTTGCGCCCCACGCCGCCCAGTCGTGATTGTCGTAAACTTCAAAGCCCGCTTGCCCACCCTTGCTTTTAAACATGGTTTGCTTATCGTTGTCTGCGGTCGCTACGGCTTCAATCCACATGCGGGTGTAGTTGCGTGTGTCTTCTGCCCAGGTGCCGTCGGTATTGCATATGAGTACATGGCTTAAAGTGTCGCGGTATTGCGACATAAGCTGGGTGACTTCCTTGTTGTACGCATACGCGGCGTTGCCCGCCTGTTTTAGCATGTCTACAACGTGGGTGCGCGGTACGCTGTTGTGTGCGATGCCCATTGGGTTAATTTTTGCAAAGTTTAATACGGTGAAGTCGTTAATCTTGCCACTATTTTTTGTTTTTACCGCGGCTGCCGCTTCCTTTGCTACGGCAAGAAGGCTTTCGCGGCTGGTGTCGTTGGTGTAGGCATATACGGCGTTTGTGCCGTCAAAAATGCGTATACCCACGCCGTAGTTAAGCCCACTGCGGGATAGTTCTACAACATTGTTTACCAACGTTGTGACGTTGCGTGCGGTTTCTTCCACAAAAATTTCTGCAAAAGCGCCGCCTGTTGCCATGGCGGCCGTTAGCACGTCATGGGCTAGGTTTTTGTCTAGCATTGTGATGCTCCTTTCGGGGTTGTTTTTATAAGAATATTTTAGCAGAGTTTTGCAGGGTGTGTTGATAATGTTTGATTATAGTTAAGTCCTATGTTATGTAGTTTTACAAAAAAACACCCTCGCGCGTGTGCGCGAGGGTGGAAATAATTAGTTAAATAATCAAGGGTTAAAGCGAAGTGTATGAGCGTTTACAAACTCAACTTCGTAACCAAAGATGTTAGCAAGAGCGCGGCCTGGAAGGAAGAAGTTGC
>Ga0123352_10000376_pt1 | contig 53609 bp, 29 predicted proteins | sample TergutLab28metaG_FD_89700 | JGI IMG/M metagenome (GOLD analysis project Ga0123352, IMG submission 89700) | Labiotermes labralis P1 segment gut microbial communities from Petit-Saut dam, French Guiana - Lab288 P1 | ecosystem: Host-associated > Arthropoda: Insects > Digestive system > Gut ... | reverse complement strand
GGCTAAACGGAAAAAGAAAAAGAAAACATGATTTTGTTTGTATTAAATAATGAACTTACATGATAAAGACTGTGCAAAAGTTCAATTTACATTGTAAATATTATCTCTAAACAGAATAAGACTACTAAACACATTCTTTTCCACTGAATAGTATTTAGTTTTTACTTAAACCACCGTTCCATACAATATTTCAACCTATTTCATAAAATATCACAGTGTAGCATAATTTTGAAACTAGAGCCAACTAATTTTTTATGTCCCTTTTCTAACTTCATAGGTGCAAACAAATAAATTAAAAACATATTCATCACAGATATAAAAGATTTTTTGAAATTTGTTGTCCAGTGTTATCGTGTTTAATATTACCCTACGATGATTTTGTAGGGTAGATTCGTAGGTTTAAGTTTTCTTGCGGAAATACTGGATGAAGGAATTACTATTGTATAAAATCTTTTCATATATGTAATATGCAGGTTATAAGCTTCTTATATGGTGACCTAATTTGTACAATACTTGTAAACTTGCATTAGAGAGATTACTGTGGTTTAATTTTGAAGATATAAAATGTGATTTTGTTGATGAGAAGTGTGTACGTGAAAATTTTCTTTACATTATGCAGTAACTCAAAAGATGGCTGGGTATTAGGAGAGGTTGATTGTGATTGACGGTTTATTTCTTTACACTTTATTTGTTATCACCATGGGATGTTTAATATAAAGGTAATTTTTCACAAGCAGATGTTTGGAACAAAGGTTAATTTCTTAACTAGCTGGGGACCTCTCAGTTTCTCAAGAAGGAATCTGCTACATGTAGTTTGTTACACGGGACAAAAACCATTTCACACCCTCGTACTTTCTGTTCCAAATCTGACGATTTGGTTCAAAACAAATTCTTACATTACCCTTTGCACTGTTAAGAAAATCATCTGTTGGCCTCTATATTTTAAAGGTCACTTTGTTTTAACACATCCCACTCATATTCAGACTGCAGTCCCCTACTCCACTATTTCACCAGGATGGTTATTTCTCATTGTTACACTGGAAAGTGCAGCCACTTCATAACAGGCAAAATTCACCACATTCTGTACGACTGCAAGCACCAACAAATTAGGTATCTGTACAACAGATGTCATTAGTGAACAATGCTAATCCTGGGACAGACAAATTACATAGTAATACTGCTGATCATTACAGAGGGAGATGGTTATATGAAGACCTAACAGATTGAATTACTTTGTACTTTACTCTAATAAAAACACCATAAATAATCTAACTGTATTCTGCATTATAAGTGACGTAATTTCGAAGTACCTGCTGGACATAGTGTACAAATTACACAAGGATAACTGGATGGATAACCGAAACATAAGAACACAGCACCTAAGACTTTTACAACTATTCAAAATCCATGATTAGATACAGTATTTCATGCTGCAAATTAAGCTCAAAATTATCTTTGTAAATTAAATATGTAGAACATATACTTAAATTAGATAATATTGTAACATAAAACTTAAAATAATTACAGCAATGCTGGGTAATGAAATTTTTCATACATATTGGGAATTATCCAAATTCTACTTCAGTGCCTTGGTTAAAAGTTTCTGTTTTTATGCCCATTCTACCCACAGTAACTGTATATTTTCTGTGGCTGAAAAACCACAAAGTTTCTGATTATTGTAGACTAAAGAACACAGTCCCTTCATCTGTCTTCTCAAACCTCAATTAAACTGGGATTAAAAGTGTCAGTAATACAAAGATATCTCATGCATGAGGATGGGGTCAAAATTAGCTTTTGTAACACGATATTTTACTTGTTATGTGATAACAATTCATCCCTTCTTTGACACAGTGGTGGGGCTTACAAGGTCATATGATCCTGAGAGCTATGCTGGCTTGCTATGACAGGTCAAAGGTGATGATCCAGACTAGAAGGGATGCCCTGCCCTCCATGTTCGGGGACAGTAACAGGTAGAAACTCTCTTCGGAGATAGTCCTACCTCAGGGAGTAGTGGTCCTGCCGTTGTGAGCTACAGGTCCCCCTGGCCCAGGAGGTAGTACCTGTTAAGGGCCCCATCCTCAGGGATACAAGGGGGCTAGATGGGAGTCCTCAGCCATGGTGAAGGCAATCCATCTAGGGGAGATAACCCCAGACAAATCCTGGTCTTCCAGGTTGGGGTTTGTCGTGAGGCCAGCTCCCTCACACAGGAAAACTACTTGCTAAAAAAAGCTCAATGGGGAAACGCTGGACAGATGATTTTAGGATGATCAAGGCTTGTTACAAGGACGAAAAAGGAACTATTTGACATAGGAACATGAAATGTTAACACAATGCTGAAAGCCAGGAAGATGCAAGAAATTGTGGATCAAATCGTGGGCTCCCAAATACAAATAGCTGCACTCCAAGAAATAAGATGGAGAGGATATGGTTTACTGAAGAAAGATAAATACTCAATATATTATAGCTGTAATCCCAATACCAGAGGCCAAGCAGGAACAGGATTTGTAATAAAAAATTGGCAACGAATAAAATACTGGGTTTCGAACCAATTTCTGATCATATATGTAAATTAAGAATAAAAGGAAAATTTTATAATATAACTCTAATAAATATATATGCTCCAATGGAAGATAAAGAAGAGGACATCAAAGTGCAATTTTATGAGGAATTACAGAGAACTCAGGAGAGAGTACCAAAACATGATGTAACAATGATACTGGGTGACATGAATGCCAAACTAGGGAAAGAAAAAGTATTTAGCCAAGTAGTAGGCCATCATACCTTGCACAATATTTCTAATGAAAATGGAGAAATGGTAGCAAATTGTGCCATCAGTAATGATATGTTTCTGACAAGTACTAACTTTCAATAAAAGAAAATCCATACTGGAATGTGGATATCCCCTGATCATCAAACAATAAATCAAATCGACCATGTTATGGTTAGCAAAGAAAAAATGAGATTAATACATGATGTTAGATCGAAAAGAGGTTATAACTGCGATTCTGACCATTTCTTAGTACAAATTAAAATTAAACAAAAGCTGATACCAGTCACAAACAGACAAACCAAAAAGTATAAATGGGACAGACAACTAATAAATCAAAAAGAGAAAATCAACAATATCAAGAAAACTTACAATCAAAGTTGCAAGAAACAGAAGAGGAAACATTTATTAATCAAGATTGGCAGAATCTAAAACAGGTGACATTACAGGCTGCAACAGATTTAAAGTATCTAAAGATGTAAAGAATGCTAACCACTGGTGGGATGAGGAATGTAAGAGAGCAATCAAAGAAAAGAATGAAGCAAGAAAAAAATGTCTAATAAGAAAACAAGAACAAATTTGGATATTTATCAACAAAAAAGAATAAAAGCTAACAGAATCTGCAGAAGAAAGAAAAAAATGGATAGAAAGGAAAATTAAAGACTTAAATGAAGCAAACAGGAAATGGGATAAAAGAAAATTTTATAAAGATGTTAGAAACTTATCTTATCTACCCAATGTAACGACATTGGTTCGTAAGGATAAAGACTGCAACATACTACCAGAAAAAAAAACAAATATTGCAAAGATGGCAAAAATACTTAAAAGAATTATTAAATCCTGAGACTGAAAGAATAAATAGTATAAAAACAAATGAGGGTCCAATAAATAAGTTAGAACTAGAGGAGCCAACATATGAAGAAATAAATGAAATAATTAAGAACTTGAAGCCCAACAAAGCTGCTGGTCCTGATGAAATGTTACCGGAATTTATAAAAAATTGAGGTCTCACATTAAAACAGAAAATACATCAATTAATAATGAAGATATTAAAACAAGAAAAAATACCTTGTGGAATGTCAGAAGGAATCCTGTGTCCATTATACAAAAAAGGCAATAGAAATCAATGCAATAATTATAGAGGGATATGCCTACTGAATATAATATTTAAAATCTTCGGAATATTATTATATAACCGATTAAGTAAGATAATTGAATCAGAAATCGGAAATTACCAAATGGGATTCAGACCTAACAGATCATCAATAGATAATATATTTATTGTGAGACAGATATATGAGAAATGCCATGAATACAATATTGATCTACATAATATATTTATAGATTTCTCACAAGCTTTTGATACAATTAATAGAGACGTAATATATAATAGCTTAATCAAACATAATGTTCCAGATAAACTGATTAAACTAATAAAACTCACAATGCAACGAACCAAAATGAAGGTGACAGTAAACAACAGTTATTCTGAATGGTTTGAAATGAAAACAGGAGTCTGACAGGGAGACACTTTATCCGCCCTATTATTTAGTGCAGTGTTGGACTCAGTAATCACCAATTTAGAAGTCCAAGGAAATATAACTAATAGATTAAAACAGATTTGTGCCTACACAGATGACACTGTAATAAATGGAGGAGCAAAGCAAATCTTAATTGACACCTTTTACAAACTCAAATATGGGGCACTAAATGCTGGACTAATAGTAAACAACAATAAAACCAAATACCTATTTTGAACCAGAAAAGCAATCCACCCTACCTACATAAATACAGGCAAAGAACAGTTCAAACAAGTAAATTCATTTAAATACTTAGAAACAATGGTGAATACTGACAACTCTATTGAGGAGGAAATTAAAGAAAGAATAGGAGCATACCGTATTCACAAAAAACTATTTTCATCAAAATTAATATCACGAAACGTCAAACTACAACTTTATAACACGTTAATTCACCCAACAGTAACTTACGCCTCTGAAACATGGTGCTTAAGGAAAATATTACAAATAAACTGACGATTTTTGAAAGAAAGATCATGAGGAAAATATTTGGTCCTACAAGAACAGATGATGGATACTGGAGAATTAAAACTAATCAAGAAATAAATGATATATTAAAAGGACAAAATATAATTGAGTTTATTAAAAAACAAAGATTAAACTGGTTAGGCCATGTTGAACGCATGGCTGAGGATAATATTGTGCAAAAGATTAAGAGATGGAAACCCATGTCTAACATACCAATTGGAAGACCAAAAACACATTGGAAAGATGACATTTTGGAAGATATAAAAAGCATAAACATACAGTAGACAGTAGCACAGAATAGAGATGGTTGGAAGAAAGTGATTGAGCAAGCCAGAACCTTATGTGGGTTGTAGCGCTTTATAAGTAGAAAATATGATACCAGTTACTTCCAAATACTGCATTAAATATGAATACAGTTGCCAACTGTAATAAGCAAACCGTTACTTTGTTGATAGTGAACAATAATATAGTAGTATAACCAGTCACACTGAGACAAACTCTTACCAGAGTTTATAAAACATCTGTTTGGTTTCATGGGTTGCTACATCTTCCAGTTGTAAACGGAGGAGACGGCAAGTTGAAATGTGTCAATTATTTAACGATGCTGTCATTTACTAAGACATATAGCGTTGGTGGTGGATGAATGAAACGTACAAAGCATTGGTGGAATGATACTGACAAGAGAAAACTTAAGTGCTTGGAGAAAAACCTGTTCCAGTGCCACTTTTCTGACACAAATCCCACACAAAATGAAACTGGATCAAACCTGGAGTTTTGGAGTGAGAGGCTAGTGACTAACTGCATGAGCCATGGCAAGGTCAGAGGATGGCACCTGGATAGAAGGCAGTAGTGAATACACTAAATAATCAATCATGAAATGCTGACAAGGGGCAAACATCCAACTTGGAGGTTGGGCAGGTGACCAATGACTATTCACCACCAAGTAGCAGCATGTTATGAAATGTTACACAGAGATGGGGACTGTGACAAATTGTTCTGATGTGGGGACATAGTAGATAATTGTGAGAACACCAATAGACCATCAGGGTTAAAAAAAATGTGGGGAATTTCTTGACTAGCTGAGACATTACCAGGTTCTAAAGAAGGAATCTGCTCCACAGAGCTGGTTATTAAAAAAAAAAGCTATCATTTGTGACTGTTCGTTCCTCTTACTATCTCCATTTACAAGATGGAACTCAGAGAACCCTCATGAATAAAATGTGTTGTAATATAAGAAATTGAACGTGTTCGACATTCAAAGTAAATTAAGTATTTAAAATGAACAGAGGAAATTTCTTGAATAATTATGGTTCAACACTAGTTATTTACAGTAAGTCATCTTGGGTCATCTTGTGCACTGTTTCCATATTTGTTTCATCTCATCATGGTAAAGCACAGTCCACTGAAATCAGTTTCACTGAACTAATACCATCATGCTCTCAAGTGTCATACAGCCAAATATTTGCAAAAGAAGTGATGTTCTCATTCTATTTCTTAAACCGTTCTGCACTGTCAAAGGTATAACAGCCAGACATGACAATTAGTTTCATAACTACGTTGATGGCTCAAAAGCTTAAGCTATGTGTACCATAATATGACATGTATTTCAGGATCAAATTAAACTGGAAACCTAATATTCACAAACAAAATAACTGATTCATATCTAACACTTCTCTGAGTATTATGATGTATAATTCTATAAGAACAGACTTCCATCTGATACACAATATGGCACTTAATATTTAGGCTACCCCTCTGCTGTGTCTTCATTTTGCTTCAAGTCGTTTTGACTCCAAACATACAAAGCAACGTACAACAAACGCATTCTTGACTTAAACACGTACACTGTTTAAGAATCAACTTATACAGTGAGTTCTTCACTGTGTTCAGGACCTGAAGCATTTTTGGGGGGTTCACTTACCGGAAGACCCGCAGTTTCAAGCCTGCCAAACCTTGTAGTTCTCCAACTTTCCAATATTAGAAGCGCAGCATAGATCTTACCAACTGTCATCTTCTCTTTGTTTAACTCTGTAATGAAAGCAGGCCAACCACTTAAACATATGTGACTGTTGCACTGTCTGCTGCAAGCAGGCAGAGAACACTGTAACATTGCACAGTAGTAAGATATTTATAAACATCAATTTTAATCTAATACAAAAAATTGAAGTATAGTTTAATAAGATTATCAAAGTAAATTCCATTGAATAAATCTTCTTCAAATTAATTCCAAATAATTTTATGTACCTCATTAGCCTTTTATTAATGTTTTGCAAATAAGTTATACACCATTATTGCAAACAGTGAGACAAGAAATGAAGGTATAACAATGTACTGAGATTTCTTTTACAATACTAATCAATAAAAATACAGAAATATTTAAATTTAAACTTATATGCCTTAATAAGGTTTGTATGTCCTGTTGTACACCAATTCTTTGCATGACACACTACTTCTAAGATAAGTGCTAAATGCATGTACTTCATATTCATACACAATATGCTTCATACTTGACTGTTAATGAAAGAAATATACTCACACAATTCTGGTATACACCCCAACACCAAATTTAATTTAAACATGTTAAGTGGTTCTGAAGATGAAACATAACAGCTCTATACACTTTATTTACACATAACGGACTAATTCTATGCATTTGTGTAAATAACATACAAAATGTAATCATCCTGTTATTCTGAAGTATGTCTGGATGGAACATTGCTGAACATCAAGCATATAGACATGAGAGACATCAAGGTTCAAGCAAATGGACTTAATGCCAGGAATCAAGGTTCAAGCATATGGGCATCATGATAGGCATCAAGTATCAACCATATGGACATAATAGCACCCATCAAGGTCCATGTATTGTTGGGAAAAATGCCACATGCCTGTCATAACTTCTTGAAAGATAGTTTAGGGATCTTATGCGACTGTTTTCATTGTGTGTTCATGGTATTAAAGTTAGGCCCAGATTGAATCTTGGCAATGTGACAATGACTCACTACTTGACCAAAGAGTTGCTGATGCAGCAAAATGCTGAGTGTTGGGTGGCCATCTCACTACACAAAACATTGCAAAACACTGTTACAATACTCTTTAATGTTCAATATCCTGTGTCATTTTGTACCACCATTTATGGCAATATTATGTACCAGTCTTAAGTAACAAAGTTCAAACTGCCATGTACGAAACTACTACAACGCTGTGTAACTCCTGTCCATCACAACTATAAAGTGCAGGCTTGAGAGCATGGGATGGAGGCAAATACTCTTTATTGTTTGGACGTATTCATATGTGATTACTTTCTAGGCACTCTTCACAAAGTAAAAGAGTATATGCCTTATATGGAGATAATGCCCACCCATCCACCTGTGACCTAGTATCAGGGGCTAAAACATCTATTAGACTTTTGTGGAAACTGGCTCGGTGGCAATCATACTTTGCTTAAGGGCTAAATAAATTTCTGCTGATACATTCAATATTTATTGCCCAATCTGTGTGGAATTAGATCCACAATACCTCCACTCAATGCTTCTAAGCAACAGTGAGTTTTGTGAATGCTACATTTTACTCAGGGCCAAAAACGAAATTTTTTCCACATTTTCTAACTTTTCATCTGATCTGGATGTAACTTGATATATGAGAAACTCACAAAAATACAATGCAGGTTAATGAGCTTTTTGAAAATCAGCACAATGAAAACTAACCTTTACTTTCGAGCACACATGAATTTCAAACTGTAGTTCTACATTCACTGTCCAGTTTCAGTGAAAATGGTACACAGTATCTGCCCCCCAGTGCTGTGTAACACTTGTGAGTTCCATGAAAATTGGCAAAGAGAGGTCTGTATTTTTCTTATGGGCATTAATGTAATTATATATTATATATAAATAAAATATAATTATATATATATTACATTACTTATATCACAAAACCATATGGCATTTTTTAAGCAAGGAATGCCTTTTACTATGTCATGGAGCACAGCACTTGCAGTCCTTCACTTTGATAAAGCAGATACTTCAGGAATGGCAGAAAGAATGTGCAGAAACCATTATTGATTGATTTGCATTTGGGTTCAGGGCCTCTTATCCCTGATGCACCTAGGCCTTGATTAGAACAGGCCCTTTGTGCCCCAACAGAAACCATTAACTAGGGTGTCAAAGCATTATTAAGACACATAAATGCTGGAAATTACAGTACTACAATTGATGGTCTGACATCTGTCAACTTAGGTAGTTATTGCTCTCAGTTTGCTGTCACAAATGATTTATGCTGATTCACTGCACTAATAGCATATGTGACCACATACAGTGAATTTATGAAGTATCTTCCATACTACAGTTACTCAAATAATGTTCCCTACAATGTTTGATAAAAGCAACTGAATTTGACATGAAATGATGGTCATAACTGAGATATCTGCACCATGCAGTGGTTAAATATTCTGAAGTGTCCTAAATACTAGGGAATAAGAGCTTTAAATAACCGAGCCCTTCGTTACAGTGAATGAGACTGCAAGTGAAGAGCCAACAACAGTAAGTGCAGTAGGCACTACAGAATAGCACAAAAGTAGAGATGAAAGCGTAATAAATAAAATGAGAATGGAACACTTTAATCCGAAGGAAAAGGAGTCACTTCAAGAAATATGCTTTGACTACATGGATGTGTTTTTCCTGCCTGGGGATCGATTGAGCTGTATGAATGCAGTGCAGCATTTGATTAATCTAGAGCCAGGGAGTAACACCATAAACACATCTGACACCTCTAAAGGTTCTGTTATATCCTTAGGGTGAATTCTACTGCTGGCAGACATATCTCAGACACTGTTACCTCTGAAGCTGGATCTGAACCTCACCTTACGGATGAGAATAGGAAGGTGTAACATTACATAGTCTCGATGAAATACTAAGCAGTTGCACACTTTAGTTTAATAGCTACTAACGGTGATATTGCAGAAATGTGTCACGACTGACTGGAAAAGGCTGGCAACGTAGGGTACATGCCTTTAGTGTCTGTTTGTGGTATCTGAAGCACCTGTCTCCTGATGCTTCCAGCAACTTTTAGCGGTACTAAGTTGATACATTCCGCGCTTTGTACCACATGTGATTCTGACTTGGGGGGCATCATTATGTAGATCCACACCTTAAACTATGACCCCAAGATTGATGTGGGACAAACACCGAGTTACAGTTAGTTTATAAAATGATGTAAGAAGGAAAACAGCTAACAATCATACAGTATTGTTAAAGTCTGAACGTTCTTACAAAACTCTGCACTGTTTAGCACCTAATCATAGTACCTGTGCAATAACTATTCATTTTTTTAAAATTCAGCTTTAGAGACACTTTTATATTTACATTGTGGAGTCTGCTATTTGGTTACTGATGTTTTGGATAAGCCTACTGCCTCCATTTGTGAGTTGGAAGTGTCCATCCATGTCGTCTTACCCAGCAGCCCATAATACAACACTTACTGCCATGTGCAACTGAATTTTATAATTTCATCCTTCACACAAATGTTAATATTCCCTTCCAGTTTCAATACACCTGCTGTACGACTTCCATATACATACCTGTATATAAAGGTAAATGATACACACCTCTGTACTTCATATTTCTGGGAAGTAGGTGCTGACTATGACCGAACACACAGCACAGAGATGTGTATAAACACAAGGCCACAAACCTAGCTTTAACACAGAGCACACACACACTGAATATATAATGATACACACCTTCCTTTCTTGGTATAAGAAGATCCAACATCTTTTTTGCTTGCAGTGGCCAAATATTTCTTATAGTCTCTCGGAGTTCATCATCTGCTTGGTCCATTTCATCAGCTAGAATCACATATGTTGTCATAATACAGACAAACCCAACATAAAATACAACAAAAGCATATAAGTGTCTTATTTATCCATGAGAAGAAGTGCTCCTATGCTGGAAATTACAGCAAAACCACAGAATCCCCAAACAGCCAATACAAAAGGTGCAGGCTGTACCACAATTCTTTAGTCAGTGCTTAGCATTGGCACCCTAAATTCACGACAATGACGAACCTGAGTTTAGTCCCACCATCTTACTTATTTCCTGGGGTTTCCCACTAATTAACACTAGTTTATCATGGTGCCAGAATCCCTCTATATTAACTATTTTTGCGTTATTTACATTTTTTATGCCTCATTTCACCACTTTCACTTCACTTAGCCTACACATCTTCATACAGTCTTTAACAAGTGATTTATTTGTACACTTTTGTGTTTTGTATATGTATTTTCCTAAATACTATATTGTCACTCAAGTACACCCATTTTTTTACTAAAAAATTTCACTCTACATTTTTTTGTGTCAGGACAGCAAAACAGTATATTTTAAATAAATTCCTTACCTAACAGAAGTGGCAACCTCCTTTATCCATTTTTATTCTAATTCCTGGAGTTTCCAAATTCCTGCTATCAACTACGCTATCCCGTTTCTTTTCTTTTCAGTACAACATTCAGTATATGATACCCCACTTTAACTATGGCCCATATCTCAACAGAGCATTAATGAATTTTCTCTGACATTTCTGCAACTTTTGTCTGCCTTTCAGTGTCATTTGGCTTTCTACTTCAGCTTACTCATTTTTCTGAGCTTGTCCACTCAGTTCATATTCAATCACTTATACACTTCATACAGCCAAACAATATGTTACTCTTACTTATCACAAGTAAGTTACTGTCATTACCAGTTATCACATCATCATTAAGAATACAGAACTTTTCCAAGTTTATGATGCTTGCTACTGCTTACTGCTTACATGGTCAAATAGTAAACAACTGCGAATGATGTTATCAGAACACATACACGTTAAATATTAAGAAAATTATTCTATTTTTCTTCAAAGTAATCTCCCTTGACTGCAACACACTTCTTACATATTTCAAAAAGTTGCACAATAAATTCATCAAAAGCATTCAAACAAACCGCACTTAATTCAGCGGTTACATTCATGACGTCATCAATGTCCTGAAATCTCTTTCATTTGAGGCTGGGTTTCATTTGAAGAAAAAGAAAAGAGTCAGCAGGAATGAAATCAGGTGTACAAGGTGAGTGTCTAATCCATACCATATGGTTATTCACCATCAAGTGCTGTGATATCACGAACGGGATGATCCCCATCATATGGTGAGCCACCATCAAGTGCTGTACTATGAAGTGACTGGCTGATTCCCACCATGTGGTGAATCACCATCAAGTGCTGTACTATCCTGTGACTGGTTGATCCCTGCCATATAGTTATTCACCATAAAGTGTTGTACCCTCCTGTGACTGGTTGATCCCTGCCATATGGTTATTCACCACAAAGTGCTAAACTATCATGTGACTGGGTGATCCCTACTGTATGGTTATTCACTATCAAGTGCTGTGCTATCATGTGACAGGCTAATCCCCACCATACAGTGATTCGCCATCAAGTGCTGTAATATCAAGTGTCTGGCAGATCCCTACCATATGGTTATTCACCACCAAGTGCTCTATTATCATGTGACAAGCTGATCTCCACTATATGGTGATTCACCATCAAGTTCTGTACGTTCATGTGGCTGGCTGATCCCTACAATATGGTGATTCACCATCAAGTGCTGTACTTACGACATGAGTGCCTGATCTACATTACTCATATATCATGATTCACCGTCAAGTACTGTACTATCATGGCCAAATGTACTCTTCTGTGAAAATGTGTGCAGTAAACTTGGCACAAACTTTCCTCTTTTCCTGACCATCTTCAAGCATCTGATGAGTTATCTCTTACTGAATGTCTAGTTGACTGTCTATCAATTTTAAGGTATCTGTCTCTGGCCATCAGTTTAAAGAACTTCTGCAAATGCTCCCAGATTTTGAGCAGTTAACAGCCCCCCCCCCCACTCCTTGATCATCCTCAACGTCCTCATAACCCTCTATGACTCTTTTAAACCATTCAAAGACAAGCATGTGAAATAGAGCTTTATGTTTGTAAAGAGGTTTAGACATTTTATGTTTCTGTGGCTGTCTACCTGAGTCTAGAACAAACCCTCATGCTCACAACAAAGAAAAACACAACTTACTTCTAGGACTGCTACAGACAAACTGACAGAACTAGACATTTTACTTATCAGTGGCAGTCATAACATTAACAAGTTTGGTGAATGTGCCAAACCACAAGTGTGTGTTACTGCGTCCAGAAATTTTATTGTTTGCCCATGTACTGTAACAGCATTTTAGTACCTGCACCACTGACGCAATCACCTCAGAATGTGTGCATCTGTCAGACTGGTATTCCTAACTGCACAAAATTAAGGACTACAAATATGGAGCACAATGTTCATACAAACTTTCATAAAAATCTGTGCTGAACTTCTGGAGTTCAGTGCAGTCATTGCTATATTCCTTTCCTTTCCTGCAAGGGATGCAGAGAAAACACACACACACACACACACACACACACACATGCACGCATGTACACATGTGCACAAGGAAATGTATTCACCCACGACCGTGTGTATTACTAGAAATTTTACTTTGGTATTATTCTTTAGGTAGACATCCAATGCACACAGATAGCAGGAAAAAAAACAAAATCAACTAGAAATTACATAAGATTTTGAACAACCAACCCTTCAATAATTACAATATGGATTTCATTAACTCATTAAACCCTACCGCTATACTCAGGATATCTTTGTCTAGCACTGACCACATATCACTTCTTCACAACAAGAATCTGGTCTGTAAAACAACTCTTTTCAACTTACCTCATGAGATATATTTGGTTAGTGATAAAATATACACACTCTGCCACATTTTGACAAAGATACAGAAGTGTATGTATGTTTCTTGCCTTCCTTATAAGTGTGTGGGTCAATAACTACTCATCACTCAAAATGCAAATCAACAAACATTCCTTCCTACAGAGGATTCAGGTCTTTTGGCATGTGATGCTGTGTTGCCAAATCACGTGGTCCTGAAGTGGCGATGGAACATTGTGCTTTCAACTTCAAGGGTCAAGGCTGACAGCAATATGTTACTTCACAATGCTAGGAACCACTCATCATCTAGGAACACAGTGTCACATTTCAGGTGACCAGAATCCTATGTTCATGCATTCAATACCATCAAACCTTCTACATATATGCCTGAAAGTACCATGGTGATGGACCATATTAAATATAACTTACCAAAAGCCGGTTATAAAATAAAACTTACCGCTTCTCACTTTTATGTTGAGGTTCTCCCTGATAAGTGCAAATAGTGTTGTTGTGAAGTTGACTTTACCATCATCATCCACTGGCATGTTCATGCGAATCAACTTCTTATATGCCAACCTATTGGGGCATTTATTACCAAACCCCAAAGGAGGGTCCATGTTTTTTAACATGTCATACATTTCAGAGTAGTGAATTTTACCCCTGAGGAATAAAGAACATGATTAAGATAGTTTAATTTTATTACATAATAATTCAATTAACATAAACTTATTGTAAAATGCTACATGTCAGCTGTTGCTAACTCACCCACTCCATGGAGCAGAGTCCTTCTTGAGAAGCTAACCAGTTTCCAGCTAGTTAAGAAATTCCTCACATTTTTTGGAACCCGAAGGTTCACTATCGCATTCACAACTGCCCACCAGCTGTCCCTATCCACAGCTAGCTCCATCCAGTCCATACCTCCACATCCCACTAGCTGATAACCCACCTTAATATTATCCTTCCATCTACACCTGGGTCTTCCAAGTGGTCTCTTTCCCTCAGGTTTCCCCATCAAAACCATATATACACCTCTCCTCTCCCCCATATGAGCTACATAACCCGCCCATCTCATTCTTCTTGATTTTATCACTCGAACAATATTTGGTGAGCAGTACACATCATTAAGCTTCTCCTCATTACGTAGTTTTCTCCACTCCCCTGTTACCTCGTCCCTCTTAGCCCCAAATATTCTCCTCAGCACCCTATTTTCAAACACCCCCAGTCTACTTTCCTCCCTCAATGTGAGCGACCAATTTCACATCCATACAAAAGAACAAGCAAAATTAAAGTTCTGTATATGTTAATCTTTAAATTTTTGGACAGAAAACTGGAAGACAATAGATACTACACCGAATGATACCAAGAGTTCTCGGACTTCAATCTGCTCTTAATTTCTTCCTGAATAGAATTTTGATTTGTTAAATTTGCTCCCTAATATTTGAACTCTTTCACCCTTTCAAAGGAACTATTATCAATTTTCATACTGTGACTTTGTCCTGCATTCTGATCTCGAGACATGACCATGTATATAGTTTTATATGCATTTACTTCTAGTCCAATCTCCTTACTAGCCACTACCAAAGCTTCTGCATTGTCCTTTACAGTATGCATGCTTCCTCCAAATATATTAACGATCATCAGCATAAACCAGAATCTGATGTGTATCAATTCATTTCATTCCATCTTGGCTTCAATGAACCCTCCCAATGGCATACTCTAAAGCAAAGTTGAAAAGCAATGGTGACAGAGCATCTCCTTGTTTCAAAACATTCCTAATAGGAAACATGTCAGACAAATTCTTGCCTACCCGAACTCTGCTATATGTGTCTGTAAGACACATTTTTATTAGCCTTACTAGTTTCATGAGGATACCAAACTCAATCAGAATATTATACACGACCTCTCTCCTAACTGTATCATAAGCTTTCTTGAAGTCTACAATGAACTGATGCACTGTTTCTTTGTATTCCCATTTTTTCTCAAGTATTTGACGAATTCAGAATGTATGACCAATAGATAACCTGTTACGTAAAAATCCACATTGATGAACCCCAATAATTTCCTCTGCATAAAGAGTTAACCTTGACAGAAGGATGTTAGATAAAATATTGTACATAGCTGGTAAAAGTGATGCGCCCCTATAAATAGCAAAATCTGTTTTTTCGCCCTTCTTATAGATAGGTACACTGATCAACTCCTACCACTCCTCAGGCAATTCCTCCTTATTCCAAATAGAAATAATAAGTTTGTGGATCTCATATTGAATTGTTCTCCCCCCCCCCCACCTTAATCAATTCTGCTGGGATTTGAACAATACCTCGTGATTTGGGAATTTTAGCTTTTCAATAGCCAACTCAATGTCAAAGGCACTGGGCTCAGGCACTAGTGGTTGTGCTGTGTGTATTTCTGTCTGCCTAACATCACTAACATCATTAACCCCATGTATATGTATGTCAGCTCTTAGGCATCAATAATGGTGAAGAACTAAGTGCACTGTACAACAAATGATGCATAATGAAACTGGTGCATTAATACAGAGAAGTTTTCCTTAAATAACTAGGTTTATTCAAGAGGTATTACTAAGCAACAACCCCAACCAACCAATCAATCTAAGGCACTCCCTTTATTACTACAGGTTTCAGTTTAATATGACTAGTACAGGGAAGGAACAGCAGTCCTCATTAACAGGTAATTTTCTAAAATCTAGTGTGATCATAATTATATCCCATCTTAATCTGAAAATAAAATATTGTAAAAATGAATATTAAAGTAGTAAAATAGAAAAACAATTTTGTCCAAAACTGGGGTTATATTTAGTTCTTCTGCAACCTCTGTGTTTGTTTTTGGGGTCTTATCAGTACCCAGAGGCACACTCAAAGTTTAATTTTGGGCCCTAGTCCAACTACAAAGACCAAAGACACAATCCAGGGTTGTAACAGGCCTCCTTACTTGACATAATACACCTGGAGAGGAAATCTATACTCAATGGAGCTGATTAGTACACCTTATGTGGTGGTATGGAGCAGAGTAAGAAACCTCAGCACACGTTTTGTGCGAGTGTGAAGCTCTGGTTTCACTCAGACATGCATATTAGGGTTCCTTTTTCTTGGACCCAGAAGATGTTAAAATACTAAGTATGTGGGCCACCTGGAACTTTAGTAATGGAACAGGGCTCCCTTTACTTTACATTAGATTATACGGCACAAAGGGCCTGTCTAAAAAGCCTAAGTGCATTGGGATCGAAAGGGCTCGAACCCAGTCACTAATCTAATCTAACTTGCATTTGTTTTATAAATATGCACGAGACTAGTCAACAAGTGTTCCGAATCCATGTTAGCTAAATGACGATGAAGAGAAAAAATATTATTTCAGCTGTATTTTTTGTGTTGTGCACATTTTGTGTGGATTCTTCTGTAATACAAGGTTTACCCATGACAAATACAAAACACAACAAATGCAACCTGAGCAACAATATTTATTTTACCACTTATGTCTCAGAATATTTAATTTTCATTTTAAAATGAGACATGCTACCACAACAGATTTTATACAGGTATCACCTGTTGGCAGCATCTGCTACCAAAACACATGGCAAATCTGTAGTATAAAGTTGTATTAACTGTAATTCAATGACACATTTAGTAGTAAAGTTTATATACACGCAGTGTGATGCTAAAACACTACAGCACTTCCACTGTGCTTCAGGAGCAGTTCTCCTTGAAAGAGATGCACTGGTAACTCACTGAAGTCACACTTAGACTACCATTTGTTACAGCTATGCCAACAAAAATTTGAGCTGTCTTCCTCATCTTGTAGCTACTTAAAATTACTCGCACAAATTACAATGCCATTTATCCATACTTCGTAATATGACATATGTTGCCCTTTCTTCTTACATAACAGCTTATATTATACAAAACATTTCAAACTCAATGATATTAATTTTATCTATGATAAAGAGCTGTAAATTTTCAAGTTTTACATGTTTAGTGCTATCCAGTTTACTGTAAAGGAGTATTTAAAAGATGTTTCTTTTCATTTAAGCTGGCATATGATTCAATAAATGGAATATGAACTATATACTCACGTAGCATTTGGGTCATACTCGGCCCATATTCGGACAAACTCGTCCAAGTGGTGAGCGCCCAATATGGACGAATCTCTCGTCAAATAGTCAAAGTTGTCCATAATAACAGCCACAAACAGGTTCAACATCTACAGATAAAAAATGAATTCTCAAATACATGATTAACCTTATCTACAATTTGGAGTAAGAAAATGAGACTAAGCAAGTCTTTTACAATCCCCACAGTTTGTGAGTGTGCACATTTTCGCATGTTTGTATCAATCACAGCATCCATCCTTTGGACAGTCTTGCTCTGGTATCTCAGAAACTAATTGTAACAGTGGAAAAATGTAAATTCAGAAGTTGTCATTGTACTAAAGAAAAATGGGAAGAATTTTTAATTTTGCTGTCACAAGCACAAGCCTCAGTCCAAAAAAATTCTCTCTTTAATGCATCACACACTGCCTGTCACATCCAGGTAGTAATTCTTGCAGGTGATTCAAATCACACTCTGGGTAAACTCAAAATCACATGTTTGACAGGATGAGAAAAACTGTCCAAACAATTCAATCACTGCTAGGTTAAGGGAAAACATACTAACTCCCGAGCAGTGTTTGCTCCTTTAAGTATGGGTTGTTTTATGGAGACGAGGACAATGATTAAAGCAAGAGATAGTATTTAGTTACTAAGGAAACCAAAGGAAGTCTGTCCTGCTGCATCTAATAAATGATCCACGAGCAGTATCAAAGAATAAATAACTTTCATACAGTCATGTTACTTAATAAAAATTATGAGTTCAAATTTTCAGTCCAATCTTAAAAACAATGCAGAAAAATTCAAGTCTTCTCAGATGTTGCACTGTGGACTGGTAAACAGCTACTGATATGTCAGAGAACCATCTGACTCTTACAGAGGGAGGAACTAAGCTCATCCAAGATGTCAGTTATCCTTTAACAGTCAACATGGGTAACATTCCAGCAGACTTATATGTGTATCAACTCTACTGGAAGATCTCACAAGGTAGGTACAGCCTGATTACACACCACACTGAACTCAGTCTCCCTCACCTTCCACTCCCAATATTTGTCACCTGGTATCAAGGAATGGTCTGTTATTTATTTCCACTTGCAAATCAAGTAATTTCACTGTACTAAAAATTAAATTACTTATTATATTTATACACTTTCATTTATTGTATTTTTTAACCCATGGCCATAAAAATTACAATGAATGATAGAAAAGTGGTACCCTTCTCCTGAGGAAGAGTAGTAAGCCTTGTAATGTATTGTCCTATACTGTATTTTTATTCATTCTTGTTAACAAAAGTTGTATAGGATACATCAATACAAACACACACACACTCTCTCTCTCTCTCTATCTATATATATATACAACTGCTCATATGAGTCATGCTTGTCACTAACAAATCATATGACAAAAATTCAAAGTTAGAACAGTTCCACATGTTGATAACAGGGAGGTGGGCAGTACGGGAGTGAGATGGGCAGTGTGACTTACAACCCAGTACTCATGTTAGTTTCCCTGACCCCAAGGGCAGAATATACCCATGACGTGTAAACTCAGCACTGTGCAAGATTTGAGATTTACACAGTGAAGATGCTGAGGTCTGAGATCTTCTAGGTCGTTATGCTGAGTAGCTACGTTACTGACTCCTGATGTTTGAATGAATACAGTGCCTCCATAATCAAGGGTAAAGGATAGTTGACACTTTCAAAGGGCCTAGAACAACTCATCAAATGACACAGCATCACACCCCAGAGGACATGTAAATGTAACAATAAATGTATCACAAGACTTACCAGAAATGAGCAGAAAAATATGAAAGAGACAAAATAAACATAGGCAAGGTTTGAGCCACAGTCAAATTCTGGTTTCTTTGCAAGAGGGTCACACTGCCGTCCTTTGATGCAAGACAACATTATAGATGGCCAGGCCTCTCCAGTTGCACACCTGTAATATTTAACACAATTATATCTTTAGCTTTCATCCCAGCAGCTTTATTTCAACTTCACCAAAGAACCCTTGTCATTCCTTTCATTTCAACTCACTTTGCAGACATGAAATGTTTCAACACATTGCAGTCTACAAAACATAATTTACAATGTTTCAAAGTTTTATTTTTAATTCCTAATTATTTTGTGGTGACAGTTCAATAGCAGCCTGTAAAACATGTTTCCTTACGTGAATAAACAGCATATGAGTCCACTTTGCATGTAACTCTACATGAAGTAACAGTGTATAGGGAGAAATTCATTAATGTAGAATATGTGTGATAAATACCTTTCTCTCTTTTTTGGGGGGGGGGGGCAGCTAAAAACACTACACTGTGAATTGTACAAACATGTAGCTAGAAACGGCAAAACATGATACATATATATAGAGAAATTTCATGAGAAAGGACTCTAAGTGGCCATGTAGGAAACCAACTGTCAGACAGGAGTATAATAAATAAGTGGGAAAATGTCCACAGATAACACTTCTGGTTCATTCACTATGTTATACTCCCTAAAATCTCAATTCGTGAATAATTTCTACAAATATTCAACACTTGTAATTAATCATGCTCGATGCTCAACTGTTTCTTTGGCCTCAGCTTGGGCCTCACAAAACAAAACGCATGTCTCAATTACAAACACTGCTTCTTTGGCCTCAGTATCTATATCACGAAGAACAATGGTGAAGACCAATTTCATGATATCAGAAAAGTATGTACATCTTTTATTTTGTCCGACTTTAACCAAAACTGGTATGTTGACACATTTCAGTAGAAGTCCCAAATATGGTAATTCACATAACTCCATCCAGTGAAGTAGCACTCTTTTGTTCAGACAGACATGACAAAGCGAACAGCCCCTTTTTGCCTTCAAAGGAGCCCAAAACTGGTTCTTAGAACAGCAAATTGGTAGAATTGAAACTGAAAATTCATTTGCAATTGGATACTAATACAAAATTTGATATCGCCAATACTGAAAACCTCTGGGTTCTATTAAAAGGTAAAGTTGTACATGTTCATGCCTTTTCGGCACGCTAACAGGGCAGACGGGTAGTTTGATTAATCTTAACCTTGACATTTTAAGGAAGTACATGCTCATCTTCAAGCCACACCACTTTATATCCCAGTATCCACTGAAAACGGGACTGTGTGAACGTAAGAACCACTCTGTCAGGAACGGAACCCTGGATTGCGTAGCCCACAGCCAAATCACTATACTGAGCTGTCCAAGTTTCACCTTTAGATTCTATTACCAGAAATAAGCGGCCAGTTCTTATAAGGTGAAGACTGTTTGCTGGAAGGTCATATTGTGTTTCCACGTCAACTGTGCGCGAGGACGCGAGTGCACGTATACTAGATGCTAATGTATTTAAGGTAAAAATGAGTACTCTTTAACCAATGCATGATGCTTATACAAAATGAGATTCTGGAAGAAAGAGATGATTATGCATCCAAGTGACAAAAATTGAATATCAAGAAGAAAATAAATAAATAAATACATTTGTAACAAGTGGGCATGTCGGGGTTTGAAGACGACTACTCGCCTTCATTCAGTACCAAGGCTAACAGGCCAGGCAAATACTTACAAACGTAACAATAAGGAGCGTTCGCGGAACCACTGTTACAGTGGAAAAATCAGATTAGACATCCTGAGTGCGTTTTTGTAGCCTTAATTACCTCGCATGCAATGCGCATTCGCTTGATTTTATGGTCATCTGTGACCTGTCTGGCTGTACCATATTTTTCCGCATTATCTCTTAAACGACACGTCTTTTGTAAAAAGTTGTTAGATATAAAATATGTGTTCTTATCTTCTCTACAGCTTTTGTCTTAAATGTTTTTCATTTTAGAAAGAATTCAGCGAAATATAAATGTACATAGGTCTTCATGTAAAGTACCCGCTATTCTTGTCAGATTTTAATGGAACTCGACTTTTCTCAACAGATTTTCAAAAAATACTCGATACTGAATTTTATGAAAATTCGTCCAGTGGGAGACAAGTTGTTCCATGCGGAGGGACGGACGGACAGACATGACGAAGCTAATAACCGCTTTTCGCAATTTTGCGAACGCGCCTAAAAATGAGTGAGGTAATACCTCCATTTCCATTATACACTTTCATGCTAGGTGCAGGGACAATTATCTACATACATATATTTCATTATTCCAAAAATTTATTTTCTTCCCACAGCAATCTTTGTTCAAACTAAATATATTCGAGATGCATTACATAATTTCGGAAATGGGTGCAGCAATCCCGGGTGCCAGGTCGCACTGGCAACCAAATTTCGTACAGTAATCCTCAACATTTTTGAATTCTAAGTGTGGAAATTGCTTCATATCACAATTTTGGCACTTAGAATTTTCAGGTGGCTCCTAAATGTTTGGGCAATTCATGTACCCCGATTTCTGAGCACCTGCAACTTAAGAGTGGGGTAAAATTAGTTCTCATTTTTGTACTGTCACTTATCCTAAAATATCTGTTACTCCATTTAGAAGTTTGATCAGCTTTCTTTTATCATCTTGTTCAAAAGTTACCTTCATTACATTTTTCAACCTTCACTCACCCTTCAGAAAACAGTCTACAATTAGGATAAGTGCATACAGCTCTGTACTTCCCATATTCTGGACTGTGTTACAAATACTAAAACATTGCCAGTTTTGGTCAAGTACTGAACCTGGTCCCTTTTCTGAATTACAAGAATTCAATACACACTTCCTAAGTGTTTACAGAAATACAACATGGACCACATCTTTCAGCTTCCATAAATATTTTGTACCAAATGCTTGAGGGTCATCTCTCCTTCACTGTACCACTAAGGTTGCAGTTACGTTAACACACTATTGTTAATCTAACCAGATTCTCAGCCTAGATGCAGATAACAATACATCATTGTTCAGTGACTCCATTCTACATGCTATCATGATGCAAGGATCAGCTGCTAGCATTTCACAACAGAAAAATGAAACTTTGAAACTTTATTGACAATGACCAAAGCAATTCTGAATAAAGCCCTGTGACAATTCTTACATAGTTAAATTTCAAGAAAGGTCATTATCTGGAAGTTACTATTTGCAGCCTTTACAATTATTGAGTGAAACATTTTAACATTCACAGGTATGTACAAACTGCTGCACATCTCTAGCAATTACGATCATTAAGATAAACAAAGAGCTGTACTAAATGCAAATCTGAAAACCTAATATTAACTTCTATAGAAACATCACTGGACAAACACAAATACAATTACACAACACTCAACAACAACTAAAGCATGTGTAACACCACTACACCATTTGTTCTTGTGTTACTGGTTCTACGTACTTTAACGTGACTTCACTGTGGTCAACTTGCCTGTGAATACCAGCACTGGATCATCAACAAAGCTGTGCATTGTGTTGTGAATTAAAAAGAAACAAGGTGAAATGTATCACCAGATTCCAAAAGAATGTGCAATTATGTTTCATAAACAATGTATCCTAAAAAGCCAGACGCATCACATAATCTGAAAGCTTCTTTACACCCACACATCACCATATAAACAGGTTACTTCAGGCCTTTCATATTCCATACTGGATTCAGGGTAATATTATAGATGCATATAGAGGTTGGGAAACCATACTGTTACAATGTCAGACAGGATATGAAGTTCAAAAAAAAATTAATGAAAAGTGAACATGGTGGTGGTAGTTATGTTGAAATGAAAAGACCTATGCTTTAAACCCAATCAAACCTTCATAAAATCAAATTCCATTCCACTTTCAGACCAATCTGTATGTTAAGACAAGCCTCCTTTATCACAAGCTGATTATACAACTGAATCCTACAAAAGGGGAGAGAGAAGAAAGCAACAAAGTTCAACACACCAGTCGGTCACTGATAAGTTGAGGATCTAAAGTTTTAAGATGCAGAATATTAATTTTTACAGTAATAGAAAAATAAGCTAAGGCAATATATTTACAGAGCACAGGAATGGCCCACCTGTATTAGTGAACTATGCAGACACCTAGACTATCAAGTGGGAGGCCAAATTCAAGGTAAAATACCAAATGAAACTCACAGCAATTGTTTCTTCCACAATGCTTCAGCTTGTGCTTGTGTGCCTCTTGACTTAGATGGTGAACTGGTTTGCTGATTGCTACCAAGGTGCTGAATGCTTGTTTCTGGCGGCTAATCTAGGGTCAGCCCTGGTACAGTGGCATAAATTAAGCTAAGCCCATCCACTGAGAATTACTGACTTTCCAGAACCTCTTTCTAACTCAGTATAAATATGTATCAATTGCATAAGTATTGACAGTTGCTTGTTTCTGTGTTACACTCATGAACTTGTTTGCACATTCTTAGGATCACACGTGGCTTTCAGAACATCAAACTTGCCTGAAATACAGCAGCAGCAGAACACTGTGTTATTCAAACACATTATGGATGACAGGAAGGAGATGATTGGGTATGATAAATATGATCAACACAAGCCATGCCAGCAAGAGTCTGCACGCACCATCCTCTGGGTCACCTCACTTAGTACCACTATTACAGACCAGCTGACATCAAAACATAGTTTGTGCAAATGATCCAATATTGCAAATCATGGTTTGAATGAATGCAGAGCCCATAAGGAAAAGAATGAGAAGGTCCAAACATTTCATCTACAACAAAAATTCTGCAAGACTTTAGACTTTGGAATGACATACATGAAGCACATCCCCAGTCTTACTTCTAGTACCAGCTGTAACAAAATTGTATATTCCAGTAAACCAACTGTGTGTGCCAAAAACGGTTAACTTTGTATCTAATAACAGACAATACGCCTCACAGCATGTCCTGGAAATGAATGAGGACTTCAGAAAGCCAATATTTCTAGCCACTCACAAAGATAAGAATCTTTGGAGGCACTACTGAGTCCACTGTATATCTGTAAATTTAATTACTTAATAATATCCATTCTCTCTTTCCACCTGCGTATTTTGATATAGTGTCAAAACCTGTCATGCCTAATTAAGTTCAAAGTCAATAAGAGAATCAGAATGCAGTAGTGAAATATAACTTTCCCTGTCATTGTGGCCATTTCCCTTGACACAGCATGACAAGGCAGGCAGATGTTACTATATGGGCTAATTCCATAACAGTATATTGAATTTGACTCTTAGAAAAAGGAGCACTATACCATAGGTGAAAGCTGTTTGTTGAGGTATTTTTTTTTTTCCAAATAATACTTTCAATAACACTTGCAAAGACAGTAACTGGTACTACTGATTTCCCTAGTTCTTATAACCACAAACAACTATGTTATCAATTTTGCTGTCATATATGCGATGCTTCTTGTATTAAAACAACATTCAATGTGGCCTTTCAGTCATATTTATATTTCAAAAAGTGTAAATACCTGGAAAAGATCAGGCAGGCCATGATGGTTCTGGCCTTTTACTGTGCCCCCAAGTCAGGCTTTTTGTTAGTACACAGTCAGTTAAGAATGGTAATAAGCAGTAAGACAATTTAAATCAACAAAATGCAGAATTGCAAACCAAACTGGCACTGACTGAAATGGCTCCAGGGTAGAGAAGGCTGGTGATGCACAGAGCAACACAGGTTAAGGTGGTTAGCACTTGCCTGAAGAGCAGCATCAGACCCTGTACAAAGCTGCGGAAGTTGTTATGTCGCGTGATGGCAGTTTCAGGATCCAGCGCAATGTTACCAAACACCTAGTCATGTGGCCATGTTGATACCAGGCAGGCCAGCCAAGGAGAGAGAGTTGTCAATTTACGTTAATAGACTGTGTGGCCACACAACCAAACAAAACTACGGTACTCTTCTAATTATGCCTTACTACACATTTAAGTATGCTATTACTCTATATACAGTGCTCAAATTCTAGTCATGTTCAAAGTTACTGATAAGGATTTCTAGGTATTCAGAAGTAAATCCGTCACTTAATTTGTATGTGGTGTTGTATGTCCAAATAATGCAACAGGTGCACGAATAACAACATTTCAAGGTCATAAGCCAGTTTTTTAAATTTCATTCCCATGAAATATTGACTCAGTAATTTCAGTATTTCACTCTTAAAGAGCAGTTCCTGTCATAACCACACACCTACAGTTGAAGTGCAAGCAATCAGACATGACCCTTAAGTATGCCCTGCACATCTCATTCAAATCCTTGCAAACTGGTAAGATACTGCTGTAAAGTTTAATTACTAAATACCAATGCTTTAATTTACCAGATTTATAACTAATCAATATAAAACAAAGAACAATACACCCTGATCTAATGGTACTGCTAAGCCTATTTATCTTGCCTTATAAATACAACATATCCCCTTATTTTATGAATCCAGTATTACATGTGCAAAATAAGGGAGAGCTATCTGTCATTCTCGACAATTAAGTTATAATTTGCAAGTGCCTAGCAGGTTAGAGTGTTAACCTTACAACGATAATGTTATCTGTCACAAAAGATGGTTATACCTATATTTAAATACCCAGAAATGCTTATTCATAGCTTTAGAACACACTAAATATTACTCACAAGAACACATTTTACACACCCTATAATACAACACAACATATATCAAGTGCTTAACAAACTAGCACTAGTATACCCAACCACACAAATGCTTGCCTATGTCAGGAACAGGAGGGGCTGCTTCCAGTGCTACCAACATTAGCTAGCATGCTGACCAACCACAGTTAGTAAAGACACCGGAAAAAACTACAAGAGCCTAACAGACTCAGAACTAACCTGTCCATGTTCCAAACTGATCATAAACAAAATGGTTCCTATCATGTGACTCCTTACTTAGCATATGTTTGTGTTTACATGATCAGTGTTCAGCTGAATGTAGTGAAAAGGGGAGTATTACTGTTATAAGTTATGTTAGTGTGCAGTGCATCTTAGTATCATTTGCTTCACTCCAGCTTTCCTACAATACAGAATTACACAGAATATGAACCTTATGGCCATGTTCTTACTGTTTAACTGTCTATGTCTACCTGGCAATTAAATCACAATCCACATTACACTGGAAGTAATGGTGCATCTTGCATACAGGCCAATACTGACAGACGTTATCATTATGTACTGCTGCTGGTGACAATAACACTACAAAGATAATAGTACAGAAATGTGGCAGTAGCATTAATGTACATGTCTATACAAAACAACTGTCTGAATGTTGGCATGTGATAAGGTTGTGTCATGTTAGGTTAGTTCTGAGACTGCTCAGGGCCAACTGCTGCCTTGTGCTAAACGAACTCACCGGAAAAGCAGCAAAAGTGCGCCGAAGAAAGTTTTAAAGTTGTTATGGCGATTGAGTGCCGAATCAGGGTCAAACTTCATGTTTCCGAAAACCTTGAAAAACAGCCCCAAACATAAACTCTATCCGTGTGTCCCAGATTACAGTCAAACCACAATCACAGAAACTGGAAAATTCTCAAATTTATCAGTTCATGGAATAATGATTGAATTCATAAACAGAGATGCACACACGTGCTTAGTGTACAAAATGTAACAACAGGCAATTCAAAGTCACTATTCTTGATTTAATGCATAAAAAACACTGAAACAAATGCTGTCCTATTCACACAATACAGTTCAGTTCACATTAATTCAATCTTCTGATCTCCATCAAATGTAATATTTAGCTGCCTGTAATTGCAATGTTTAATATTAAGCAGTACACAAAGTATTTGTCTTACATGCTACACTAGTCTACAATAATCCCTTATTTCAATTGCCAACCATGTAAATGTGTGTGATTCAATCACTAATTATCTTATAAATTACTGGATCTTGCATAATCCAGTAGAGGATAAAGTACTACAGACTGCTGTCAACAAATCAAGAGCCAATGCAGGCTCCAATGAAGTCTATAATTAAACAATCCTAAGTTGTGAGCAAGTGAATTACTTAAAATCAATGTGTGTTTAATCAGTTTTAAAATATATATTAAAATAAACCTGTTCTTAATACCATGAGTTTGACTACCTGTGTGATCAACAGCCAATTATGGCTATGCTCTGCATAAACTGCCAAATCACTGATCACCTCTTGAATGGGTTTTCCTCACACAGAAATTAAGAACTTAAGAAACACTATCAATTTCCTAACTATACAGCATCACTGCTATGACAGAATTGTCTTTCCACTTCTCTCAATTCAAGAACTGTATCAAGGTATGCATATCTGAATCAGGAATTTAACACATATATCTGCAGAAAGGAAATATTGAGAACAGAATCCAAAAAAGGATGCCATCATATGGTGACAGCATGTTCATGACATTTGTACCTGCTGTTCAAACAGAATGTACAGATGACAAAGCTGCATGATGGTCAAATCACATTTCCTGTGACTTCTGTTACATCAATCTTGAAACTACTGGCTTGATACTGCCAAACAACAGTCGAATGTAGTCTGCCAAGAGGCTTCAGACCTTCTTGGATATGATGCTGTTTTGCAGTGTGGTTCCAGACTTTGTTGAGGAAAGTAATGTCTGTATCTTCAAGCGCCAAGTGACCCAAAAAGCATTCTTCTTGGATTGCTTAGCCCTTAAAGATACAGGCACCAAGATTCTTTCAAATGCTGGGAACCATTATATAAAAAACATAGCATCACATCCAAGATGACCTGAATCCTCAGCAACAACAATGTGAACACTTCAAATCTTGTATGGTTAGCCAGTTTACCTACAGTCACAGTTTTCACATGAGTGTTCCATAGTGTGACTCATTTGTGAACTTTCATCAAAATTTGCCAAATGTGTGTTATATCTGAAAAGAGTTGTGTCCTTACATGCTTTCTGCAGAGAGTCTTTAGAGTTAACACATAAAGAGAAGCTCATGTCTGATCATCTACACCTTTCACTTTGTCAACTACTTCATATTTGAACAGATGGAAAACAGCGTAAATTATCATCAGGAAATTCCATTTTGTTCTACAACATGATGTTAATGATGATCAAATAAAATTCCACTCTTTGGAAATGGCTCAGGATACAAAAATAGGCACATAACATGCACATACTTACTGCATTAAGACCTGTAACTTGAAATTTGGAATGTATATTTATATGATGTACATGTGACAGAACATTCTGGGTGGAAGGTAATTTATACTTAAGTAATTTTGATTAAATCTGTCAACAGAGAGCTTTATCTGCAATCAATTAACAAGATATAATACTACAAAGAACACAGCTCTGATAAGCTATAATATCTCAGTTAGTATAGTGGCTAGGCTACAGGCTGGGTAACCAAGGAATCATGGTATGATACCAGGTAACAGACAAGAGATGCATCTCTTCTCCCAAGCTTCCAGACCAGCTGTGCAGTAAAGTGGCCAGGGCATGAAGGTGACTATTCCCACCTAGTGCTGAGGGTAATAATGCATGGAGCTATACCCCCACTCCTCCTAGTGCCTTCATGGCATGCAAAAGGGACAACTTTACCTTCTACTATATAATTATGATACAGAGTACATCTTTCATCAATAAAAAAAATACTTCATAAGCCTTTGTCCTTATTGGAAAGAAGAGAAGAAAACAGTTGCAGAGTTAAAAAGAATATTGGTACTTGAAATTCAGAAATCATTAACCCTTTTGGCTTGTTTCCAGTATTCCAAAGCAAAATATAGCACCCACAGCAGTAAAACATGAAAGCTGAAGCTCTGGAAGATTATTCAGAGCTTTCTGGCTATGCAGGATGATTGTATATGCTGATGCATAATATTTTAACTTAAGTATTAAAAAAAGCCAGCTTGTAAATTCAAAACTGGACAGACAGGGTCTAAATGATGGCTTTTTCTCTGTTGGTGGCACTGCTCAAGTATAAAAGGAATAGACAATGTTCTGAACAGCTGAATTTCTCAGGGCTAAGGGGAAGAATATGTAGCACATTTAGAAAAGGACACAGCTACACAGACAGATTACAAGGAAAATTGTTTTCCTCTTCCTTTCTATCATTCCCATTTGTACTTCACCTTCCATTTTTCTCCAGCATTACTATCCTATCCCTTTTATTTTTCCATCCTGCCATCATTCATTCAATCCTTCCTTCCTCCCTCCATCCTTCATTTTAGAACAATTACCTCTACCAGCTTGACCAATTCATCCTTTTCATATCCTCATTTCTTCCCTCCATTCCCCTTTAATCTCTGACAAACAATTGATATTTATTACATACAGGTCACACTTCTTTTCAACAGCTCAAATTTATCCACATATCTTATGCAGTCACACAGATGTCCATTAAACGTTCATTAAAGATATTCTGTCATGCCAGTGATGCTGCCAAAAGATTTGTTACTACAGCCATTCAATCAATTTCAGATATAGTATTCAGCTTTAATTTTAAACTAACAAAGAAACCACATACAGGAGATCAGACATATTTTCATATAAAACCAATATGTTAAAATGTATTAAAACACTATCAAATGAGGTACATATCTCATTTTTATTCAAGTTATAAGAAAAATCATTATCAGTAAATACTAAATGATCGGCTGTAATATTTTGATTTGCAGATGTACTCATATTTTGCCACTGCTGTTCCCCCACCCTCTGAAAGGAAATGGACAACAGTTTCAATGACAACTTCTTGCTAAGTAATACCAACTCCAGCCAATCACTGCAGTGACCACATTTCCCTAGTAAATAAGTCAAATACTAATGGGACACACGGACACACTACAACTAAACTACCACCAGATGTCACTGCTTCATGCTGTGAAGAATAAATCTATAAAAAAAGTACATTAACTTTAACCAATAAAACTGGATAGAAATTAACTGCTATATAATCTAATTCATAGAATTTCTGTAAGAAAAAACTGATCTTTACTTCGCTACCTCTTCTGCTACTGGATTACGGAAATTGTTTGGTTTTGAAAACAGAATAAGTCATTTACAGCATAAAACCTCAGATAATATGAAAATAATTCACATTGTCATCTAATATTTCCTTCAGATCAGAAATGTTTCAATTATGCTCATAGTATGAGAACTGTTTTTTATGTCAAGTTTAAGTACACATATACTGCAACCGTGAGCAACAGCGCCTAGTAGCATGACGACTCATGAAGCCTCTGATGTCAAGGCTACCAGAACTTTTCCATACAAGAAAAGGATAGAACATTCTAGGGGAATCCAGTGCTGCCTGGAATAGTGTAGAAGGTTCGAGAAATGGGATAAGCGCTATATAAGAAGAGCGAACGGCAAGAACTGGACAGTCTTCTTCTCACGGTGAGGTAGTGTGTTGTGTACAGTGGAGAGCGAGTATTAACAAGAGAGTGAAGGAAGACTGCGTCTGTAACTGCATAGGGCATTATGAGTTGTGAAGCGAATCAGTGAAATACTGTTTTCGAGACCAGTGTCAGGGCTATGAGCCCAAAGTACTGAATGTATGAGTAAAAAATTGTCTGTTGAGAGTGATTCTTTAAATTTTGGTGATGTGTTCGGTATTCATTACTGTTTTGTTTTATCAGTAGTGTCAATAAGAACTGTTATTTGTTACACCCTGGGCTTATCTGTTAAAATACACAAGACTGAAAACTCCTATGTCTCAATTTTTTCTCACAAAAATGTTTTAAATGTGTCTACTGTGCTCAAAACTAAAGAAACAATTACTATTTCTATGTAAGATCTATTAAAATTATCAATAAAGATTATGAAAATAATCAAAACTAACACAAGAAAAACTGCATGGCTATTCAAGACTAACAATGATTATACAACAAACATATGCATGTTTCGCATGTTCTGTGTATTAATCTCAACTGAATCACGTCTAAAAACTATCATTTTTATTTTCATCCAAAAATTTGTATCCATGAATTAAAAGAAGTTCTGAGTAGATAATTCCATAGTGTCAATACATGGTAACAAGTTTCAAAGAAACATATGACTGTATATTACCAATAAGTTGTGGCCAACACCCTGATGCATAAAAATCGGGCTGTCCAGAAAACTAGCTGTTGGCCTCAACATTCATGGAATTTGTTTGGAATGATGTGTAACATGGAAAATGCAGCATAATTTTGGAGAGTGAGATGTTGTCAGAACTGCCAGTTACTGAGGAACTTTAACAAAACCCTGATGTCCTGTACAGTTAACACTGACACCAAACACATGCTTTTTAAACTCTGAACACTTCTAGGCAACTGGATGTCTTAGGGAGTTCTAAACACAGCAAAGGCATACAATATAAACAATGGCACATGAGTGAATTTTATTCAAGAATATGTCAGCACCACAGTAACTACAATATCCATATTTTTATATTCATGGCTCCCATTATGCATTAACACTGTATATGTAAATTGGATTACTTAAATTTATATCCCCAGGCACTGATGTCTCCCTGAAGGTGGTAATTTATAACCAAAACATGTATTCAAGTATATGAACGATTTTTTATTTTATATAAATTGTGCATACTTCTAGGTGTATACGGGTAATTATAGTTACAAGGCACAGAACATATAATATTAAATCAGAGGGATGGTATCGATCTCTAGTGTGTGTCAAAGTCAGAATACTGAATTTAAACCTTAGTTATATATCTTATATAATCACTGTCAATCCTGTCATTCTTTCTAAACTAGTGTCTAAATCAAAATATTATAATATCCTTCTTATAAATGATTATAAATACACAGATATGGCTGTGACAGTCAAAATATTTCACTGTCAGCAACACACAATAATCATTCAATCCTAAAATAATGCAATAAGAATTCTATCAATCATCAGCCTTCATACAATACCACCACCAACAACAAGAACTGTCCATAAAACAGACAATCAGTATCAGAGTTATGAGTAGTGACTTGGAACGATGCAATGGAAACCATGTACAGAGTTAAGGCACAGTACTTCTACATCTAATGTCTGTAAGAACAGCCAAGAAAATGTACACAAGCTCAGCAGTTTAATTCACTGCAAAAAGGGAAAAGAGTGTGAGTGACACTAAATACCTTGCAGATGTAATTTATAGCTGCCAACGTTTAGTTTAACAAGTGCATACCAATTATGGTCAATGAGTACAGCCTGGTTGTTTCAGTACTGAAGTCAGACAGATTTCTAGCACAAGCAACTTTCTATGTTTTTCTTCTTTTTTCTGCTATTGGTATCTTACATCTTGGCTGTTAATGACTGCTGTTGACATGCACGTGCATGCATGCATGCATGCACGCACATGTTCATGTGTAAGTGCGTGTACACCAAATGTAAGATTGCATATATTTTATAAAATAGAATATAATGTAAAGACACTAGATGTATGCAGGCACTTGTATATTCAGCATATACTGATCACCCTCAATTTCACACACAGCAATTAATATGTTTACATTCATTAGGGTGGTGCATATCACACAATATCTGCAGGCTGTAAGTGATGTGTAAAAAAAATTCATATATTCTTTTCTATATCACAGAAAGAAGACAGCTTGAAATGAGAAAATGAAATTCTACATTTTCAATGTTGATTAACTCATTTTTTCTTACCATCAATATACATCTCAATCAGCACAATAATGCTGTTATACATACAATCAGTACAGAGAACTTATTAAAGAATCCTCTCACGTAATGAAGGGGATTCACTTTCATTTAAACACAATCTACAGCTCAAAAGAGAATGCAGGGCCAGTATGTTTTGCAATCTTACGACATTTATGACAAATAGCACTGGTAATGTGTTATTTTCTGTGTCCATCTGTACATGATTAACATTACAAACTACAGTTCTTCTATTGTAGACTAGTGATAAATGTAAGTGGTAAAGGGCACAGGCATGTAAATCTAAATATAACAACTCTTCTTTTCATATCCTTCACAAATTAAATGCAAAAAGTAAAGATAGGGTACAACATACCAAAATTTATTGTAGTGTGTCAATAGCAATGGTGCACCAGACACAATCATATTAAAGTTCAGGCATGTTGCACAGGAATTTCATTTGTCTTAATAATAAGTGAAGATGGAAAAAGAGCACTTGTCGTACTGTTATTATAGTAGCATACTTGTTTCTCCATCCATATATGCTACAAATTTGTGAAAGTATTCATTTCATACAAACTGTCAAAAGAATTTTAAAATCTGCAACTTCTTTCTGGTAACGACAATCAAATGTCCAGTTAATTAATTATACACACTTTTCAAAAGTTACAATTCTGCATCATAACCAGTTACTTTCTTGTTTTCTCATGTAACACTTATTTGCTCACACAATAGCCGCCTGCATTTTGCCACTGTGAATGTTTGAGGGCTGACAGCAATGTTTTGGAGACAGCCACACTTCATCTTCCGTGATGAAGGCACTGGGGCTAGAGAGGCATTTCAACTGAAGTATCAATACTTCTGATGAGGTAGCCTGTATTCTCCAAGATGTTAGAGTGAACCAACACACACAATGTCAAAACCTTGAAGAAAAGCTTGAAAAGCTGCTGCCATGAAAGGCTTGTAATTTAAACTGCAAATGGTGTATGGAAAAAAAATATTATTATATTATTTATGAATGTATATTATTATTATTATTATTATCAGCATCATCATCATCATCTCCTTTATGCAGAGTATTTATACTTATATTCCTGAGACAAACTATGTCCCTAGGGAATACAGTTGTTACTATTCATGGTGCTTGTATCGTTAGTTTCAGTGTTGAATCTATTGTACTTTTACATTAGTACTTTCCAAAGTATGTGTGCAGTGCCCAATATGGCTGTTTTCTGTAGTTACTTGATTTCGTGTTTTCCTGGTATGTTGCTCACATATTTTCTGAATGACTTTGAAATAGCAGTAGTAGTAGTAGTAGTATTACAGTGGGATGGCTGATCATGCCATGACGTCACACAGACAGAAAAGGTAAGTGTCAAGCATTCTAAATCTCAAAATGTATAATGGAAGTGAGCTGTCAAATGCATGCCAGTTCAACTATTTTAAATGTGGCTGCTTAGACAAAGTTCTTAGAGGTTCTACCGTGAATCAAAGTCTGGTCACCAGTTCATAACCAGTAAGTTTGCTGCTGATGAGGGAGTTACAAATTCAATTAATATTATTGTTAAAGACATAATAATCTGCACAGACCATGCAGTCAGTTCCCAACAAATATTACTTTTCACTATCCCGCAAATGGTCTGTATTCAGTTTCTGCTTTTTTATCTAGTATCTTCACAGAACAAAACACTAGTAAAACTAAGAACATAGCATATCTGTTTTTATCACGTTCCACATGAATATTAAATTTTTGCACTTAATTTGGAAGTGAAGTATTTTTTGCAGGTGTTCTGACAGGAAGAGGTGAGGATAGCACTGTAAAAATATGAAATTACTGGAGCATATCCAACATAAATTACAAACATAAAACACTCTAAATAATGATCTCAGTAAGAGCTGAAAATTGCATTATTATGGGCACTAAATGTATAAATTTAACTAACATCATTACTATGACATAAAAATAGAAAAATAGTATTCATACCTGCATTCCGATGATGGCATAGATGAAAAACAGCATGGCAATCAGGAGACACACATATGGCAGGGCCTGCAAGCAAGACACACAGGCACCCACACAGACAATATTAGTCAATCTAGTGGTGAGGACACATTCTACATGTTAATCCCAGTCACAGGCCCAGCCTCACAGCTAGTTCAGTTAAGCATGCACAGTTTTGAAAGCACAGAACATTTAAAGTGTGTCAGCTACAAGAATGCAACCCTGGCATTAAAACTGTAGTTATTTGTAATTTGGCTTTTGGATGGGCCTCACTGTTGTTTGGGATGTATGTGTGAACAGGAAAAAATCTGCCTCTCTTAAAAACTGAATCCCGGTCTCTCTCTCTCTCACACGCGCGCGCGCACGTGCATGCGTGCGTGCGTGCTCTAGACCTAGTAGTTAGAATAATTACAGAATGTGCAATAAATTATAAAATACAGGTAAGCACAAGTATGACTGAGAGTATTATTAGCTAACGTGTTTCACTGAATTCTTACATACCTGCAACATTAGATTTATATTAACCTTATTATCAAAAAACTTACAAGGACTATGTGTTGAATTATGCTTTAAAAGGTACTTTCTTATAACACTCAGATTTATTCATTGTCCATCTTGAGGCTAGGTGAAAATTTGGATGCAACCACAGCATACAATTTTCTGAAAACATGCAAGTGTAGCACTTGGTCTGTGAAGACTAAACCTATTCCCCATGTTAATGATTTGTACATTTGAATTTATTTACAAATTCTCTATGTGATTTACCTCTGAAAATATGAAGCGATGAAAATACATAACCACATGGAAAGGACAAGAGTGTTATGTTTAAAACACACTTCTACATGAATTTCGACATTTGGCACCAGCCAAAGCAAAACAGTTTTCCTTTGTAAAATGAAATTCTTTTACGTTAAACAGAACATTCCAAACCTGCAATTGATGAGGCTGTACCATAAAACATTTTTCCTATAAAGTTTGAGGTGTGTAAACAGTGAAACCAGACACAAATACTTAATTTTGCTAGTGAATTTTTAAAATCATAAAAATAAAACCTAGGAAACACTGCACATAATATATTTTCTATATTTAACAAAGCAACATCCTAGCTCTGCAGGTAATATGGAAAAGATTAAAATATAATGGCAAATATTGGACTTATACTAGTCTGGCTCAATGGGATCAAAACTGTAATTTCATTTTGTCCACCAAACCAAATTTGTAAATACACTTTAATGACCAGTTTTGTCATCCTTGTCCATGCTACATTTATGCAGTTGGATATCAATGCATACATTTCTTACTTCAAATTTCAAATAATGAAATTTGCCATCTACAGCAGATATAAACTAATGCCTCAATTCTGAGACATATATGCATTTACATCCATTAGCCCTTCTTATTTGAGACTACAACAGTGAACATGCTCTTACTGCATACTTGATCTACCATACATGAGAACTCGAAATGAAAATGAATTCAAGCTCCCTCACTTATTACAAAAGGCAATGATCACTATGCTCCACTAGCAACATACTAAATAGTGATTATTAAGTACTTATTTTATAGGAATGTACCTGGGGCTACTTCACTTGTATGTTGACTGCTACTACTGGAAAGAAGTTTATTTCATAACTTTTATTTTTAATAACAACATATTATTGTTAGAAAGGTGCCATTGCTGCATACTGTTGCTTATTCCCATAAATGACAGTAAACACATGGTAAAATAGTGAGATAAAAGATGTACTGTGCTACTCATGGCTTTGCATGAGCTTATGCACTGTTCTACGCACTTTATGAAGTTTCAATTTGGCATTTCATTTCAAATTACATTTTATAATTGCAGTCAGAGGGTTAAGTCATCTTTCCATGATTATGCTTTTAAGTTTTGTTTTGTAAGGTCTGAAAGTGCAAATGATATATATGGCACTGTAATCTCAATCTGAGTTCACCATACAGACGGTTTCTAACAACAACAACAACAACAACAACAACAACAATAATAATAATAATAATAATAATAATAATAATAATGTTTTCTGTCTAACTGTGCTATAAAACTTAACAACTGGAGAGGAACAGTTACAAGAGTTTAAAGGGTAAACTTAGGTTTATTTTTAAGTTTGGTTATTTTAATATCAATGTATGTGAGGCAATTGGGTGGGATGGTGATAAACATAACAGCTGTCTACACAAGACAGTACAGCTCAAGGATATGACAACCAGGTGCATAGCAATGCAGTTACCTCAAAAGCTACTATATGCTAGTGCTAAGCTCTGAGAGTTAAGGCTACCTGTTGAGGACTGTGCGTGGTACACATTACTTTATTAGCTTGAGAATGAGACCTGAGATTGGGAGTGAAGTATGATGATGGTATACAATAAGCAAACCATGCAGCACAATTCGAGCCATCAGGCACAAAGTGTTAATTTTGTTATTCCTCTGATATGAAATAATATTTCCATCTTACTATGAATATTGAAAGTTTGTGTAATCAGCTATGTGAAAAAATGGCAGAGAAATTACCATGTATGTCACATTTTAAAGTACTGTATATTATAAGAATTCAATATAGAAACATCTTTCAAAGCAATAACAATAACAGCTTCGCTCAATTCGATCTATCGAGAAATGTTCCAGCCAGAAGGAACCATTCTCATAGCACAAAAGAGACTTGGCACTATCCAGTAGCGGAGCATTAACAGGTTTTGTAGCAGGCTGACAATGTACAGATTTACACACACATATCAGATAGTGTATGGCATACACTAGATCACTAGCTGTATTCGTTATGTACTCCCAAGCCACTACTGCAATAAAGTATTAATTCTTCAAATGCTTGGTTCACACTGAATTAATCAATTCTGTATCTAGATAATCAATAGCAGGTGCAACAAACATGACAGAAAAATAAAATGAAATGCCAATAAAATAGTTCTGTTTGTCTGGATGTATTCCAGTTAGAGTTTATAACTACTACAGTACCAGTTTCCATGACTGTGAAGTGCACAAATGTGGCTATGCTTCAACAGTTGTTTCTCAAAATATTTACAACATGACTACCAACTTCCAAATGGCATTATCATAACCCAGGCAATAATACAGCAACTTGCATCCATGGCAGATATTATGATTATGAAAAACTGATAATTTTAGAAGCTTTATTTGCTAAAATGACTCTCCAAAATGTGCAGTCAGCATAAAATTAACAAAAATTCCAAGGAATACAAAAGTTTCATAAACAAAAAAAGAAAAATCACCCATGATCATACCTAATTAAGCAAAAAAAAAAAAAACTTTAAAAAAATGATTCTAGAAAAAACACTCAACAGAAAAAGAACTTACAACAAAGATGAAAACGCAATATTGTCAGTACACACTGGCTCCAATTTTGAAATCAGTTATTAGCTGTGCTCAACACATTACCCTACAACATACTGGCAATTAGTAAGCACTTGCGTGTCAAAAATCATAGTGATAGCAATGTCAAGTAACAGCTGCATTAACTACTGAACAAGCAGTAATTACCTTTAAGTTGCCTCGATATTTAACAGTAATTTTACGAACATTGGCAGTCTTGTGAACTTGTGTGTAATCTTGAGCTCAGTAAATAGCCTATACTGTGAAAGTGTTTAGTGTCGACAACCTTCCGAACCACGGCAGGTATCCACTGTGTTGGTTCTGTACTGTACTCTAAATAAGAGTTTTGATTGGTGGAGAGAAGCAAGAAATGAAACACACTGGATCCACATCAAAAATTAGCTGACAACTTTGCATGTAACATTTTTGTGTGCGGTACTTTTAAACCAGTAATATGGAGAATAAAATTAGAAATACTGACAGATAATAATTCTTTAGGGCTTTCCTTGTTAGCTTACATTCCAGGTAAACTATACCATGTTTACTACAGTGCTGGCAGTTGGACCACATAAAAAAGAAATTTACAAGACATCACACCCAAACACTACACCACATGATGATTTTTTGTTCTTGACTGTACACTTTACTGTTGCTTCACACATGTATCTCAGTCAAGAGTTTAAAAGCGAGCACAAAGTATATCCTCAAAACTGAACAAGCACTCTTCAGCTCTTACTCTAATAATGTCATGATTTATGGGCACATTGGCAAACCAAAGAGCTGCCCTGCAGATCCGAATTGTCCACGTCATTCATCTAATCTTACCATTTTCATTTATTAACCATTTATTGTATCTAAAATAGCAGAACACAGGAAAACAGTTAGCTGCTTTCATTCGCATGCCATAAACATTTCTTCACCTGTTTACTACTGCACTGTCTTGACACCAATGACACTCATATGTAAACACACCAGGTCACAAATAATACCCATTAATGTAAGTCAACCTTGCCAGATCTGAGGTGGAGCTGAAAATTCAGGTTTCTTGGGACTTCATGCTGCATCTCAGGGTTATCAATTCCTGACAATTTGAAGGAATATTGAGCCTACATCTTCAAGGGTTGAGTCATCCAAAAACTCCCCCTGAACCCCTTGAATTTTGAAACAGCAAGAATCACTAAACTAGTAGCACAGCATCATATGCCAGAAAACATATATCACCAAACATCAACCTACATTAGGCCATCCATGTCACAGTCACATAGGTGTGTGTGTGTGTGTGTGTGTGTGTGTGTGTGTGTGTGTGTGCCTGTGGGGGGGTCGACAGCAACAGAAACAGGGCTGAAATATATAGCCAAATATGTAATGATTGGTGTATGAGCTGTGTGAGTATTCATGTACAGGCAATGGCCGTGAGAAGACAATATAAAGTAGAAACAGAAAATTTAGAATGTGACATGATGCTCAATTATAAAATACACTAGAACATGCTGTTTAAATATAAGTTCATTTAAATGTTATGATACTCTCAGGATGTGCCCTATTTAAGTGATGCACGGCTCCAAATTCACACAATGTGTTGTTAAAATGCATGCAAATTTATCAAAATGCCATAACTGAGCACAAACATACTGTTACCTGTGAAATGGTATGACATCTTGAAGTTAATATCATTCTGGATAATTTTAAATTGTGTTTTAATTGATATATATTCTAGAGATCAGAATTTGACAAAGAGTGCTATTGTCTACTACAACTGGTCTTGGGTGAAAAGCTATGATTCAGTATATTCTTCAGAATCTCTGCACATAAATGCATATAAGTTTTAAGTATAATGGAAGAACAATTTTTTAAAAACATACATGAACTTTATTTTGTTTACGAAATTATTCCAACCGAAGATAATGCAGTCGTAAAATTTTCTACATGGATCAATGCAGACCTGAAGGGCATATATTTAATAGGGTGAAATACAGTTTTGAAACTTTCACTGAATATCTTCAAAACACACAAAATTTGTGGTTTCTGCACAATTGAAGGCCAGTTCAATGTTACATGATAAGTTATTATATAAATTTCAATATGGATCCATCACACCAACAGAGCATATCAGTCACAGGAAAGTTACAAACAGGCGGCGTAACTTTGAACTGAATACTGCAGCTCTTTTCCACATGCAACATAATGGTACATTACCAAACATGGAATTATGTTTTGAATATGTTCATTCCAATTTTGTGGGCATAAGTTTTCCAAAAGAAATAATAACTGTTAATGTATGGTCCCCCATAAATGCCATGCAGGCATTAAGAGGAGGTATATTTCTACCCATTCTTAACCTCAGGGTGGTTGCCCCTGACACTTCACCCTCTGGAAGAAAACATATTACTGGTATTTACTTACATGTAAAGTAGCTTAAACATAAAAAAAAAAAGATTTTGAATTAACAACCCTTGTGGGGACCAAACATAAAATGGACAAACAAGTTACGGAATACATAGTGTCACAATGAGGGGGGAGGGGGTTTGTTGTATGATCGGCTATTCTGGTGGGAATATCAAAGGATTATATCAATGATAATAACCTACTAAGTTTTGTTATGAAAATTACCTCTGGGAAGGTACCCTAAACCCAAATTAAAAAATATACCTGAGAGAGAGATTACAAGTTCCTGCTTTGTACCAGTAAAATGACAACTGCTGATACTCTGAATGACAGCAAAGAAAACTTTCATAAAAGCACTTTAATTTTCATGTTTAAACAGCTTTCAAAGTATCTATGTAATATTTCTGTATTACTATTTATAAGCAACGTTTTAAAAAAAGTTGGCATCTGATCCCTTTATTAATTTCACTGTGTATAATTTGGAGGTTTCAAAATGACATGAAAAAGAGCTAGAAACTGTCAGATCCAAGACTCTGCCTGGTAAAGTAACTCTACAACAACTGCTCCACACTGCTGACATCTGAAGGCCTTCAACACACCTTCACAAATAAGGGAGGTGATGGTGTCAATTCCAGAAGGACTGCCCTCTGGGGAACACAACCTGGCTGGAGATACAGAGGAATGTCACAGCTATGCCTCTTGGTCACCACAGCTGCTATGTTTTACAAATGAACTACACTCAATAATTTGGAACTCCAGATAAAAGTGGATGTTTTTGAAGCCAACATAAATCTAAATTCGAGTCTTCTGGCAAGTTATGCAGTACCAACTGGTCAATAGTCACAGACACTGCAAGCCACCCGAGTGGACTCCTTTGATCTAAAGGTGAAGACGCTATGATCCTTCAAAGAGTTTGTAACTTAAGATGCCACATCTTCATTCTGCTTATAGAATATGTAACAGTAAGAATGCAATCCACTGAAACACAACTTTTGTTATAGTCATCATCAAAGCAGCTATATGCAACTGCTTACTTAACATCCCAGAAGACTTAAATGTGCTGCAATGCTGGTGTAGTAGTCTCATATCTCTAAACCAAAATCCAGGTTTATTAAAATGTTTATCCCAATATGACACACATTGTAGGGTCAAAAAAAATTATGGCTTCTTGACATATTTCATCCTGAAATACCGAATATTTAAACCTAAAAAGTTTAAGAAACAATCTGTATGTTGCATCAATTAGACATAAATTAATCTCAAAAGAAGAACGTTTGCTGCCCTATGGAAATGACACACATCACAACACAAAACCAGTTACTGTGTTCAACATTTACCTTGAAGGACTGCACAAATGTCCATAGCAATATCCTGATGGTGTAGCCCTGTCTTAACAGCTTTATGAGTCGGGCGGCACGGAACAGGCGCAAGAACCCCACATTGATGAAATTCTCCTGTGCATTATTCAGTAATTTCTGGACAAATGGACCAGTGTTACTACACAAATAACACAAGTTCACTGGACAACATCTATAAGGGGAATACAAATCAAGACTATGCACACATACCCCATAAAATCTTCAGGATGTCAAAAAAATAATTTGAAATCAGTCTCAGCTAAGACATTCAAAAGTTGTAATCTGTGTAATAATAGTTACTGGATGACATCATCTGAAGATTGTGTATATCTGCATGGGTTTGATTTGTAAGTCTCCCACATGGCCATGCCAATAATATGTGAGTCTGACAAAATTACTGTAAAATAGAATGGTAAAGTGATTAGTTTAATGCTGAAAACAAATGTGACACACATTCTTGCCACAGTGTGTCTACAATGCCATCAAAAGATGTCACTTTAAACAAATCTGCCTTATGTTTCATGACAATGCACAAGCAAATAAGCATTAACAGTACGAGGCACGTTTTATACTGAATTTCAAGCACAGAAATTTTACTCAAGTAACAACATGTAATGCAAGTCTATTTCTCATCTTTTTAAAGCACAGCATTTATGTAATAATTTACATATTCTCTAGCAGGCAGAACTGTGTCAACATCTACAAATTTAATTTACTTCAGACAATACAAATATCCCTTTTGTCAGACAGACACATATCTTGACGTGACCTGGTTGCATTCCATCAAAGCAGTTTACATCCTTCACCTGAACCATTCAGTTGATGGGACAGTGCGTATCAGCCAAAAGACAGCATGTAGCCGTTCTCCTACCTGCCCAATTAGCACTGCACTGACACATCCAACAAGATACTGGTACACATAAGGAAGTGGCTGCTTTCATGGGCAGCCTTGAGAACCAGAGATTATCTAAAACAATGCACTTCACCAAAAGATGCATCAGTATAAACAATCACCAGTTCATGTCTTTCAACAAACAAACCACTGAACATCAACAAACCACTGCTAGCAATGTTAAATTCTCAATCAGTTTAGTCAGGTCTAAAGTGTAATTTTCTTTCCTTGCAAACACTTACACGTGAATCAAACGGGAAAAGTTAGTCAGAGATGTTACCATTGCCATCAGTGCTTAAGACACAAAGTTTATGGCACAACAGAAAACACAGTGAATGCCTCAAATTCATAGACCAGAAATTACAGGCAATCCTGTTACAAGAGACATTCTTATAATCTGCTGTGCAATTTATGCCATTACATTAATGAAGCAAATTGCATGATGCATAGAATTAACTGATTCATTATGCAAAATGAAAGCCCTGAGAGAGCCAAAGAAAATGTCTGTAACTACCCACACCATCATAATATACTTCTATTACCTATTGTCCATACAATATGAACAGTCTCCTACGTCACTAGTCTTTCAATAAAAAAAATGTTATTTCAAATGTCTTAAGAGGTCTGACCATGATTCCTCTTCAGTGTTGGTAAACAAAAATAAAATCATTTGTAACTTAAACTGCATTCTCCTTTCAAAAATAGAAACAAAAAAAAATCATCTGTAAATTAAACTGCATCCTCCTTTCAAAAGTATGGAAAAATTTACATTGTATTCACAATCCATCACGCACTAATAACCTTTTTAGTATATGCCATCAAGGCATATAAATTAAACAAATATTATTATATATATATTATATTTTTTTAAATGTTTCAATTATTACTGCTTATCTTGAAACAGATTCACATTAGCTACACAAAATTCTGTCACAAAAAAGGCAAGGAAACCATGTTATGAACATTAAGTGTGTGTGTGAAGTTGCACATAGTGTGATGCCATAGAATAGTCATAGGAAGTGGTGCATAGTGATTTGCCATAGAATACAGTTGTATGAAGTGGTGCATAGTGTTTTGTCACGGAATACAGCAGAATGAAGTGGTGCATAATGTGTTGCCATGGAATATAGCAAAATGAAGTGGTGCATAGCATTGCCACAGTAAGCAGCATAATGAAGTGGTGAACTGTGTTGCCATAGAATATAGTATAATTTAAGTGGTGCACAGTGTACTGCCACAGAATAGGGCAGAATGAAATGGTTTATAGTGTGTTGGCACAGAACATAAGCATATGAACAGGTGCAGAGCTTGCTGATGTAAAACACAGTAATATTAAGTGGTGCATAGTGTGTTGCCATAGAATAACCTAGCATGAAGTGGTGTGAATGTTTGTCTTGATCTCTAAACTGATTATTGAAGAAATATTCATTATTCTTTTCTCTTCTATCTTCTTGTTTTTTAGCAGCAAGTCTGAGCATAATTGATAATACAAGAAGAATAAGATATTAAAATAGAATTTTATGGTTAATACAAAAATTTATAATCATAAGTATCAAATTTTGGCAAAGTTATTCAGGGTTTTTAAAGTCCTATGAAGAAAAAAAAATTGTGTAAATAATGTGAATTCTCGTGAAGATAGCCATGAAATGACTGAAAACACGGTGGGAAACACAGTGTAAATGACAACATTGTGTTTAAATAGTATAGGATTAACTAAATACATTTCCAAAAAAGTTTATGTAAATTTAAGTAACTGCATAATTTACGGTTTTTATGTAACCACTACTTTTTTTTTCTTTCTTGTTCCCCATTAATTAATGGTTCAGTACAGAGGTTATGCTGTTAATTTACTGGCTGAAAGCAATGTACTATTAAAAAAACCATAAAAGGTGAGAAATATAAGTATATGTTCGTGTCTCATGAACAGAATGCACGACAATATCGCAACATAAGGACAGATTATAAATCCTTTGAAAGGGTGGACCAGTTCCAACATTTTGGAAAAAACATACCAATCAATATTGCATTCATGAAGAAATGAAAAAGTAACCGAACTAAGCGAATGCTTGCTATCATTCAGTGCAGAACGTTTTGTCTTATAATTTGCCATCCAAAAATATAAAGGTTATAATATACAGAGCTATAATTTTGCCCGTTGTTTTGTATATGTGTGAAGCTTGGTCTCTCTCAATTCAGGAGGAACATTGGCTGAGGGTGTTTGACAACAGGGTGCTAAGGAGAATATTTGGGTTTGAGAGTGAGAAGGTAATAGGGAAGTGGAGAAAACTGCAGAACAAAGAGCTTTATGATCTGTACTCCATGCTGATTATTATTCAGGTGATCACATAAAGAAAAATGAGATGGGCGAGGCATGTGGCATGCACAGCGTACAGGAGAGTTGCATACAGGGTTTGGTAGGGAAACCTGAGGGCGAGAGACCACTTGGACGACCTACACATAGACGGGAGGATATTATTAGAAAGGATCAACAAGTGCGATCAAGTGGCATGGACTGGAGTGATCTGCCTCGGGTGGCAGGCTCCTGTGAATGTGGCAAAGAACCTTCCAGTTTCATAAAATATGGGATAGTTGACCAGCTGAGGAGACTTGTCAGTTTTCAAGAAGGACTCTTCTTCATTTAGTTAGTTAGTTAGTGAGTTAGTTAGTTAGTCACTCAGTCAGTCAGTCAGCCAGTTAGGTATGTAGTCAACCATTCATTCAGTCAGTCCAGTCAGTCGGTTGGTCGTTTGGTTGGTCAGTCAGTCAGTCAGTCTGTTTGGTTGGTTGGTTGGTCAGGTGATGAGTCAGTCAGTCAGTCAGTCAGTTGGTTACCAGAGAGCACAATGGACTGATGTTATGTTACATTTCTGACATTACATATTTTGACAACACTCCAGTAGCACAGACTCTTTAACACTGGATATAATATTCCAAAGAGCGTTTTGAGGTGTACAAATTTATAAGTAAATAGGTAACTATTCTACAATTTGCTCCATTTAACTGAACACATTTAAATGACACCAGACATGTTTCAATCTGACCTCGTCTCAGAATGATTAGATGGGAAATCAATTCTGTTTCTGAGATCAGAACTGAAACAAGAATTAACTCGGTGGAGGAAGGCCTGTGTTCAGATGTTAAGTGTCAAAACACTAAAACAGCTTCAAACTGCAGACTGTACCTGCAAGATGTAACAAATATTGCGTGTGTATCATATTATAATTATAATGCTCCCACTAATGACAATGAATATGACTTTCAGCATCAAAATTAAAATAATTTCCATGTCAAAACAGAACATCTTAAAAATGTTAGTAATTTTTAACATAAAATATATGTATGTAACAAACTTCAGGAGAAAATTAAGTCTTTGGCTGTATTACATCGGTTTTTCACATGAAACTGATGTTGTACTTTGATATAATCTTCCCACTTTCCAGTTTTGATAAAGAGAATATCAAACACAAAGGGCATCACAATATCTCAAACCACTAAGTGGTAATCATGTAAAATTACATTAATAATTTCTTATGCGCAAAAAATTTGAGAACAAATTTTATTTTCGTTGTGTTAATATTTAAAAAAATACAGTAAGTCCATAACACAGCTATTCATGTGATCAAAACAACGTTTATTTGTAATGTATGATAGAAGCCAGAAACATTAACCGACAAAATCTTGTGAAGACATAAAACATTTTTTAACAGATAAGATCTTTAATGACATTCTGTCATGACTGCAAGTGATAAGCACCATTATCGTAACTCACATTTACAGATATAACCAGCGCAAGACATTTACAGGCCTTCCTGTCCACCATCAACCATTAAGGATGAAGTTTCAATGTAACCTATTGGAGGGTCAGTCTGATTGTACACAAATATTCAATAAACAATGTATAAAAGTAACAAAATAAAAATATTATTAAGCTGATGACAACAGTTAAAGATACTGTATTACACCATTCTTTCCCAAAGTGTTCAGGCAATGACTACAGTATCTTTATGATCATCATACAATTAATATGTCAGAATACCAATTATGGCAGTTTAAATATGTTAAATGTAAATTGTACACAAGATAGAATAAAAGAAATTCTATTGGTCTAATTTATACTTTCACGTATGTATACTGTAATCTTTTCAACAAGATAGCAAAGATTTAAATACTGTGCAGGAGATAACTCATGTTAACATTTGTAGACCTGCACACTCTTGCATTGACAGTATTCAACCTCCATATGTGTATTTGAAAGCAAAACATAACAAATATTTTCCAACCAAAGTGAACCCTGACAAGCAACAGAATTCTACCAATCGTGATTTAAAAAAACAGAAAAACAATAACAAAAACTTTTTTCAGTATAGAATTTGCAATGATTGAGGTTAAAACATACCACCATGACCTGAGCTCATCATATGCAACAGAAATTCTAAAACAAGATTACTACAATATTAATATAAATTTACATAATTTTTTATTTAACAGGATTAAAGTTTAATAACATAATAAAAGGGTGTCAGGTCACATCCTAAGTGTTGGGATATGAACCCAAAAACCACATCTTCTTTGTATAGCCATTGCAATGCCACATAACGAAAAATAAGGCAACAAATAGAAAAAAAAAATGTGATGACTGTTAAGTATAATGAGATAAAACTTTAGGTCTATCTTGAAATGTACTGACAGCTTATTGTATTAAATGCAGAGAAACATGCACTTTTGTATAGTAACTAAAAAATTTTCAATGTGCCAAACTGGCTACAATAAAGGTTTACAGCATATAGAGAGCAAATCATGCTATGCTGGTATGAATCTTGTCTTCAGGACAAAACAACAGATGTGAATAATATACAATGAAGAACAGTGTACTATGTTGTGACTGATTTATATACCGAGCTTTCCCATTAGCAGTGTTCAATTTGCAGGTTCTCTAACTTGACAGCTTGTTTTACTCATCAGGAAGTGTGCAAATCTCAGTTAATACTTCTCAAACTTGATAATGTGAAGCAGGAAATTAAAAGCTAGCAGAAGTCCAGTAACACATCATTTTAAATTCACACTAGTGAGCGAAAACATGTTTCAATTTTTAAGTCTGTAAAAATCATGACATACCTTCACTTACTGATGATATAAATGTAATCTACATCCATATTCAGACTTGCACAGAATGTTACATAAGCCGAGTTCATTCAACAAGACAGATAGTAATGTAATGTGCAATATGACTGCCACACAGAAAGTACACTCTACAACTGAGAATATTAGCTGTGATCTGTGGGCTTCAGTTTACATCATTCTTACATGGTGACACTAAATGTACCATTTTTTAAATGTGATACTTTAATTTTAAGGAGAAAAATGATGAACTTCCTCTTTAATTAAACAATGACAGATATTTAAGAATTAAAATGGATGAGAAACTCTTCAGTGGACCTTTGAAGCCATTGTGTTATCAAAATGGTTTGATTAAAAGTCACTAAATAACCATCATATGTTCAGAGTCAAGTCTTCAGGGATGTTGGCCATTATGGCACAACACCCCACGCAGAACACTTGAGCCTTTGTCAACATCACTGTGGGAATCTAAGTCTCCCAACCCACCTATGCCTCTCCCCTTCCTGCTTTGTTATGAACACTGCCTAGAAAAGTTTAATTTCGTAAATCGTATCTTAATATTCATATTGTATGTACACCAAGTACCTAAAGTATTACCACTTTTGAAAAAAAAAAACAGAAAATTCAAGTGTCCGTAATAAATAATTCACCTCCCAGCATAGCAAAAAAAAAAAAAATCTAAATTTTTGAAGCTCATGTATCAAGTTATCAGCTACAGACTCTGGCATATGTGTATGAGCTGTCATGAATACTTATTTCATGAGATCCATAAGTCAGGTCATTCAGCAAAGCAAATTAGCTGAGCACAAAATCCTACTAAATTTCCAACGTACCATGTGTGAAAGCATAGCCGCCACTACTCTAACATCTGAATTTCAGCTTAAAAATTCCATCAGATACATAAGGCTACCAACAAACTTCTTGTTGCTCTGGTATTTATGGCTCAATGTCCCTCAGTGTACCTCACTAGATTAATACTGCTTATTATAACAAGAAAAAGTTCATATGAAGAAACAAACTGTAACAGAAGTATGGTGCTTCTGCAAAGGAGATATGCTCAGTAAAATATGTACAGCAATAAATTCAGTAACCAACAAATTTATAAAAGTACAGTTACCTTAGTTTTAATCAAATCAAAAATAATTTAAAATCTTCACATGGTGTTCCTCTAGGTCACGGCACCGTATCTTATTCTCACTGCTGAGTACCAAGTTACAGAGTAAAATACTGCCACCACCTTCACGTATATCACGACAATGGTGGCAGGATATTCCTCTGAAACATCTTAAAGCTGAAATTTACCTACACTGATGACTTCTCTAGCCATAACCACCTGAACAACTGCAGGAGTTAATATTACTGCATCTGACAAACTGCAAAGTGAAGCTGGCATACAGACATTTCACCTTTCTGAAGGGAAAACACCAACTGTTACTACACTGACTCTTCCAAACGCAGGAAACAGAAATGCTGTGGTATTAACAAGTCAGTCTGACTATAATTGCATGTGCATCTGTTTATGTTAAGCAATTATGTTTGCCAGATTCTTCTACTTCCTAACTCCTAAAAATGATGGCCATTACATTCTTACTTTGTTTTTACTTGTGAACGATTTATTAAAATCTTTGTTTGCTAGTCTCTTCCTGCCACCAACAGCTTCTACAATTTGTCGAACCAGACAGCACCGCAGTTATCACTAACAACCACTTAAAACTACACACTCTGGCCTACAGTATGACAGTATGTCTATAGTGATGCTTATGGATATGAGACACATGCAAAAAATTAACTTAATGAACAGATGCACAGGGGTTATTGGAACATTACAGACAAAGCTAAAAACTATGAGAATCAGAAATTTATATTAAAATTAGTAACTAGCAACCTAGAATTTTGAAGTCAAAATCGTCTATAGAGAACCCCTTCAATTAATTATCATTCCAGTCATAAAATATACCAACAACACGTTTCAGTAACATCTAATGATAAATATCTCATTCACCCAATGAAATACTAAATTATGGGGTTAGACAGGTACCAAACACATTTAAATATAAATTTTGAATACTGACAGCATAGTTACCCATTTCACTTTATGAACATATTCTACATAAAATAAACCATTAGCTACAATAAAAGGTTAAAAATAAGTTTTTGCATGTGTTTACACATCACTCCATGAATACAAAAGTGGATGTGAAGCAGGAATCCAGACTTTCTCAACCTTTAGCTTCATTTTTTTCACTACTGTTCCCCATAGAAATGGCCTACACTTCAGGTAAGCACCAAAAATGGGTTTAATGTAGAGGTGAAGAGTGGAAGTTCTCACTGCCAGGAATTACAGCCTAGTTGTCCAACTGTTAGGTAATCATATTAAATTAGAATTCCTTTCAGCCAGCACCTAGGAACCAGACAGCTGTCAGATTACAAAATATTCAAGATTATTAGACACTACCTACGTTGTCTGCAGTTTTTTAGGTAATTTTTATTACTGTCCTCATAGAATGTGCACTTGTCAGTTATTTTCATTACATTCCTAAAAAGACTTAGCTTTTCAATTATCACAGGCCCAGTCATAGGTTTTCCATCAGAATGCATTGCTGTAAATCACTGTTGGAATACCTTGTCCAATTGTGCTACATTACACTATTTCAACGTCTGTCACTTGAAAAGACCCTTCACAGTTTCACGTGATTATACAATCATAAGTGGTCCTTCCATTTCTTTATGCCATACATAGACCATGATTCCATGTTGTATGAAGCTATTACCATACTTAAGAGATTACAAAAGATACAGGAATTTAAAAGAAGACTGAAGTACTTTTTACTGCAAAATATTTTCTATTCAGTGGATGAATATATGTCCTCTTAGGTTCCACTGTTACTCAGCTATTTATTATTACATACATTTCATTCTTGGTGTTGAGTAATTTCACCAAACAGGATCCTAAAAAATTATACATTAATGTGTGAGTTGAATTATATTCTATATTACTGAGTTCCACTAGTGATGTAAATGTACTGCAAAGAATGTAGACTGAGCTTGACATGTTCAATGTCAGATTTGTGACTGGATGGATTGAACGACAGAATAAAGAATAAATAAAGAATTAAGTCTTCATCAATTTCAAGCCTTATAATTATTACTACAAGTTTCTATGAAATCTTTAAAATTATGTGTGATTTCAGGCTTCTATGATGAAGTAGATGAGCAAAATGCTCTTCTGGATTATTACACAGCGAGTAGTGGTAATTTCTTACCGACGTTTCGGGACAACCCATCGATCCCATCTTCAAGGATCAAGAGAGGGTAAAGGACAGATAGGTTGTCCCGAAACGTCGTTACGAAATTACCACTACTTGCTGCATAATAACCCAGAATAGTGCAGTTCATATTTCAAATTATGTGTTTCCTCTTGCAAGCAGTTCTTGGTTTATTAATTTTTTATCTTTGAAGGGCAATATAATACCTTGATCAGTAAGAACATTCATGTAACTGAAGATAAAGTCACGCAATCAGAGTGCACTGGATGTTACGGACAATAGAACTTCGAATATGCAGACCTCAGTACTTTCTTCATCTGCTGAACTAGGTGCTGGATTAAAGAAACTGTACTGCACTAAGTTATCCCACCTCACCATCAGCCACAATAATGGGGACAGACTGACCGTGTCTAATGACTAATGTACAATTAAATGCAACGCGATCACAAAGTTACATAAAAATAGTATCTTCCACATTTACAGCTTGGGGCATTAACGAGATGACAAATTTAGCAAGGCTATAAAAAAAAGACGAATATTCCTGCTACACTACTATATGTTGTAAAAACATACAGTTTGTACTCCTGACTGGTATAAATTTGAACATTTCCCTTCAAGTAGTTGAAATGCCATATTGACTAATCATAGGAGGAGACGAGCAGGCCATGCACTGTGATGTCTCTACAACTTCTGTCTTACTTACCCCTAACTCTACAACTAGGGCATCTATAATGCTGCCAATAACAGTGATGAAGTCAAATGTATTCCAAGGGTCCTTGAAGAAATTCTGTAACCAATACATGTATCTTTTGAAATTTACACAGAAACAACAGAACACAGTTTTACAACAATCAGTCCCATTTTGAACTGGGATGGACTTGTCATTCTATTGGTACACTCGCACACACACAAGCTGCAGTGTTACAAAATATACACAAAACAAATTCATCAGTGCTTACTTCATGAGACAAGGCTTTTGAAGACAGACCCCACAGAAATGAAAGATCATCTGATGTCTTTATCTGTGAGAGAACGGAATATCTATACAACAAAAGCCTCATTTCATATTAAAATTCAGTCTGTATCTGCTTCTTAAACATGTCTGAGTATCTGCATGCATGGAAATCAGTTACCAATAAGATGACAAATCTTAATCCTACAAGTAGCTTATTCAAATATAATGTGACAAATGCACGATGAGGATGTAATATAAGCAGCTTATATGATAGAATCTTAACATGCATTATCACTCAACCACTGTCAAAACCACCAAGGAGCTGACAGCTCCAAGCACCAGTCAGATCATATATCAGTTAATCATTTAAGGAAGAATGTCAGGCTTATTACAGGATAAAGTTTAATCAGGAGTAAGGTTTTTGTTAATTGAAGAAATGAAATGGAAGATAGATAAAGTGAGTGTTTCAGACTGAAAATTTGCTGCATGCACAAACTCACGCTGCACAGTACCACGACCACAGTCTTTAGTCCCACACAAGGTTACCCAATTGCATTACGAAGCTAGTCAACTGCACATACACACTGAAAAATTTAATAAGAGTTCAACCACTCATATTAACCAAATGTATGAAAAGAGCATAACTTCCATTCTTATCCAGATCAGCGGTTAATTTGATGATGCTGTAAGTAACTCAAGACTCTGCATAGTCAAATGATAAGATGACTGACGGCAAACTGGGAAATATTTTGTGCCTAACAGGTACTATTTCCACATTTGTCTGAGGGGACTGGGAAATCCTTAGTTCAATATGACCCAGCAGATATTTGAACCATGTACTTCCCACATACAAACTTACAGCACCATTACCAGCTCAACCACTGTGACAATAACAGCACATGAACAAGAAACATAAATTTATTTGAGTATAAGTGAAGAGTACCAATAAATATGAGCACTTATGCGTATTGGACCATGCATCATCTTGATATTTGAATAAAGGTAGACCAACTTGATGACACTTGCTTTATTATGTCAATTTACTGCTCAACATGTTTTGGATGTTAATACATCCATCTTCAGGAGCTTGCGACTACTTGGTGCG
>Ga0123352_10000373_pt1 | contig 53924 bp, 16 predicted proteins | sample TergutLab28metaG_FD_89700 | JGI IMG/M metagenome (GOLD analysis project Ga0123352, IMG submission 89700) | Labiotermes labralis P1 segment gut microbial communities from Petit-Saut dam, French Guiana - Lab288 P1 | ecosystem: Host-associated > Arthropoda: Insects > Digestive system > Gut ... | reverse complement strand
GTTTAAATTTTTTTGAATTTTTTTTTCCCCCTATTTTAAAATTTTGGGGGAACATTTTAAGGGTGGCCCCTAAAAAAATATATTTTTAAAGCAGGAGGGTGTATAAAAAAAAACGCCGTCCCCCCCCCCCCCCGTACCGTAAAAGGAAAGTTCGAAATATAAATCAGGGATGTAGTGTTTTACATGTTAACGCTATTTCACGACACCACAATACAAGTACCAGACATACACAAGAGAAGAACCTGGAATGAAGCTACAGAAGCGACAAGCACGAAGAGCTGCATTGGAACAATTCATCGTGTTGCTTTCAAAACGAATTTATGGATAACCTTTTCAGTGAACGTGTTTCTACCGCAGTTTAAAACTGGTTTGATGATTGTGCATGTTCTATAAGTGCCTTTTCCGATTAACAGTGAAGTTCGATGGTGCGGCACAAATCTCGCCGTCACTAGCAGAAATAAATTCACAGACCTTTTTGACCTTTCGAAAACAAAAGTCAAAATCAACCTATTGCAGTTTCTTCTGCAAGACTGTCCAATTCACCCAACACTTTAGCCACACTGAAAAACCATTTTAAAAAAAGCATTCTTATTAGGTTCAATTCTATTCCTACTGGAGGAGATGGGTAGTATCATGTAGCAAGCATGAAATGTATCAGAAATGCAGACATCAGTGACTAATCCTGGCCGGGAGATTAGGACTTCGTGAACAGCACAATACCGCATTGCATACCCTTTCGCTAGAACTGATCTCTGGATCAGGATTCGCCACTGGTATACACAATCTAGTAAGGAAGCCTGAAGAGAAGGAACAAGTTACCCAGATGTAAACTACGGGATAATATTAAAATAAATTTTAAGACATGGGGTTAAAGGGTGTGGAATGAATTTATCTGCCTACACATAGGGACCACAATAGGCCTACCGTTGAAGTAAGAGTTACCTCTCACCTTCACCAAGAGGTGGAGGAATTAATGACCGACTCTTATTACCTCAGTTCGAGCTCCACTGCATCGCGTCAGTTAATTAGTATCAAACACGAAACTATGTGTGGAAAATTTCGTTAACAAATTGCCTGTAGTACACCCTGAACCATGAAATTTCTAAGCACCGAAGGCCAGCTAAGGCGTGTTGGTCTTATAATTTCAAAGTCAAAGAAAAAGTACAATAAAATATTTTTCAAAACTGTCAATAAATTCACTCTTAAAGAAAGGCTGCACCACCGATATCTTCTGAAAAGGAAATGAGTGTCTAATAATAACTTATTACGAGCACATATTCGTGTAAAGACTATCAGAGTGCTTGATGTTATTCATGAATCGGCTAATCATTTCGTGAAGAAATCCCTCACCTCTATTAAAAAACAAAGAGAAGAGAACCTGTAGGCCTACAGAGACTTAACCTTCATATTCTTAGAGAATACTCGACACCAGGCATACATACCAAAGGGCCTGTACTTGAACATCCTGGGAAAATGTATGCAGTTGTCTCTATTGGAAGAAAATACTTTACATCTAATAATTCAATTAACTTCAAAAATACATCAACTTACATACTGCTCTGTAACTAAGAACAAAACAAATAGCTACACACAATACAATGAGGGAAAATTAATTTTTACAGTAGGCCTAATAATTAAAAAGTTTAATTACAATAAATGTGCACAATGCAAGATTTAAGATACTCGCCGCGATGGATTTGAACAGTTGGAATGTCCGGGATATGGTGACTTGTAGTCTGGTAGAAATATACTAGCCTTTCGGATGAAAGAGCTATCGGCATCTTAAGGGAAACCTTAAAATGAGGCAGTAATAGTTCTAGAACTTTGGTAAATTTCTTCCTGGCTATATGGGGTCAGTTTCGATTTGTCTACAAATAGCTTTCCCTTTATTTTAATCACTAATTACTCTTCTTTTCCGTACGAGAGGCTTCGCTGTGGGCATGGAACCGTGACAAAATGCTGAACATTCTACGTGTCGAGGCTTTCGCTCAAATGTCACCGCAGGCACCAAACAGACCACCTTAAACTGCACTAACCTACGACGGAAAATCCTGCTCTTCGTAGGTCAACTACTGCTGGCTCATGCAACTCACTACTGAGAGTTAGTAAAGTAGTGTAAACGGAAAGGCCGACGCCTTCAGAAAGGCAGTGACAGAAGACAGTAGCCAACACGAATGTCCTTCCCACAGGAAAGGTTACAGCAAGTCGCATATGTTGTAAAGGCTTTCCTCAAGAAGGCTAATAAATCACAACACACCCGTTCAGAGATGTCAGTACTTATGTCTACTTAATTACTGAGAGTTAATTCAACAAGCACCATGATTATTCTGACTAATGTCTAAAATATATCAAATTTCTTATCAGTTGATATAAACCGTTGGCATCTTGCTGTCAGTACATGTTCCACGAGGCTTAACGTTATTATCTCTACATTATATCCACAGAATTTATTTGTGTTTGTAATATGATGCTCACCGTAACCAACGATTATGTTACTGCGCCAGCTTCACCGACCGGTTTCTGTAATGGTAACACACTTTGATTTCTGTGAAGCTACAAAAAAATATTTATATATAATCTAGAACCATTTAGTCTTCAAAATTCCATTCCACAGCCCAGGCGGTTAGTGGTCGGACTCTCACCGCGGAGGACTGGGCTCGATTACAGACCAGTCCATGAGACAATTTTGGTGGACGAAGGGGCACTGGGACAGGATTTTCTTAGATAACATCTGTTGTCCCCCGCAAATAACATTCCAACAAGCCCCTCAACCATCTTCATCTTCACTCTACTCTTACCAAAACGACAAACGGGCGAAGCCTGGGAAACCTTCACAAAAGTAGGGCAATGATCCATCGATTTTTCTGTAGCCAGCATACGTTCACTCTCTTGTTTATTTTATTAGCTCTCATTACATTAAGTGAAGGATGATATGGATGACGCAAAGTAGTAAGAAGAACTGTTTTCATTATTATTATTATTATTATCATCATCATCATCATCAACAACAACAACAACAACCTCGAATTTCTCACTTCTCAGCTTTTGCTGGGAAATACTCACCTATCCTGGGATGTAGTAATCAACAGGATTAGACTCGGTGGTTTTACTTGTAGTTTAAAAAGTTTCTTACAATTGAGCATGTGCCAAGAATTACAGATTTTTGCAGTTTTATGTATATATTCGGGTGCAAGTTAAGTCTCGATAGACTTTGTGATAGTGACTTTGGAATTACTCCCGTAGGTGATATTATTATCGGGATCACTTGTGCTGCTTTATTATTATTATTATTACTGAATTTCGATAATTGCATAAACAACATTTCCATGGTCAAAAACGAAAAAATAACTGGATGGCGTCCGAGGAGTTTTTTGACGCTCAATAAATGATAAATATTGTGCACTGTATTTTGTACGCTTGTTTGTTGTGGAGATACCGGAAAGGTTTAACAAAAAATAACCTTTAACTGCTAAATCGTAAATCTCATGAACTTATGAGAAAATTACATTTAACAACGTGTATGCATCAACCTCTGTTTGTAGAATACACATTACGCTTTACATAAGAAAAACAACTAGCAACTAAATTAAAATACATTCTTCACAATACGATAAAAGAATTCCCATTCTTCACGTAATCCTGTGAGCTTTCTGCAAAACTGCCGTCAAGAATTTTAAACTGCGAGACTTGCAGGTCAGTTCTATGCTCGTATATATTTAAATAGCAACTTGTTTTTAATAAGTTCTGCTAACTGAATAACGTTCCTATTTCGTGGAACAATAATAAAGGCCCCTGGAAATTTATAATTTTGTGACTGTCAGGATATCTGTGACGGAGGACAAGGTTATATAGATTTAAGTAATTCTGCTGTCGTTGTATGATCATTTATTGATATTTACGTAAACTAGTTGCAGCATTACGTGATATTTCTCTTCTCTTTCTTCTACTACGGAATGAGATGATTCATGAACTGTCAATTGTAAGGTCTCAATAGTATATGATACGGTCAGAAGTACAAAGAGCATAACCTAGGCCCGGTCATGCGGTGTCATGTTATTAAGGTTTACATACTGTTAGAGTTATAGACCTTGGGAATATTTACAATTTTAGGGTTGATCAGAAGGCAACCAGAACATAAATGTCGGTACTAGGCATGGAAAAAGTGACAGTATATTCTCGATTGAACGCTGAAGATGATAAACTTACGTGGCTAGACACTGGAGCGAAACGGGACTCTTCTCTTCCAGTGCATTACTGACACATGGTTACGTCAATGGAACAAATAACGTCACTACCTATTTTGGCGTCATCGACGTAAATCGCTTGCTCTGACAATATCATCTGCAGTACTTGCATAATGCTGACCCAAGAACCTCATTTCGTTTGCCGTCAGTGGTTAAGGAAACTGCGTGGTAATGACAAGTCCACTTCAACTTCCTTGCCATGAATTACGTCCGTTTAGTCGGAGCGGAACCACTAATCCTCGCAGCGCCCACGCCAATACACATGAAAACCCACATCAACAGCAACTCGCCATTAACGTCTAAGACGAGGTTGCGGCTTACGACCTCATCGGCACCCACATGTTACTTTTCAGACCATCTGACAGAGGACAAGTCTCTACTTTCTTTCACGTCACCATTCAGTCCTGGCAGAACGAATGCAATTTAGCCGCTTCATCTTGCGGAAACTTCATAACCCTCTTATGAATATCGGATCTTTGTGTAAGTGGGGCAGCTTACGGTCATTCGTGTCACCGTATATTAATAACTCATAACTTTAATTTCTATAAAATTTTATGTAAGTAAGATAGTCTGTAAGAGACCAGGGTCTTCATTCGTGCCCCGGGTAGAATTAACGATCTGTGACAGTGCGACACGTTTCGACAGCTGAGATGAACGTCATACACTGCAACCAAGGGTTCCGATACTACCGACCCATGCAAATGAGCTCAATCATGTACACGGTCCCACACGGTCCTGTCTTCTCTGTCCAAGTCGGTTGGACCTTTATATTTGTTCTGTACAGCCAGTATCAGAATTCCTAACAAATTCTGCAGGTAATATCAATTGTCTGGAAGTTATCTTTGTGCACCAAAACCGACGATGTAAAGGAAGAAATCGAATGGTAAATGCTTGTTTAAGAGAGCAGACTCTAAACTAAATTCGCACACAACATTACACGTCATTAAGGTGAACATCGTATAAAAAGCAAAACATTAGATACACTACATACACTAACAACCCATTCTAGTACAAACAACAGTTCTTATTTTGAAGTTCAATAGCGGCGTTCACGGGTAATACGCCAAAAAGCACAAAATATTTCAAAAATGTACAACAAGATCTCTTCACCTGTGATGATGAATATGAGTACGGAACAGTACTAGAATGACACTGACACATGAAAACTGAAGTACTCGGGGAACAAACCAAGACAATGGATATATAGCAGACCCCTCTTCACGTCACACAAAATATTTGAAGTCGATATAACTGCAACGGTCAGATTCGTTACTTTACAAAATCTGGCCCGCGGCTCCGGCGGCGGCGGCGGCGTGATGCACAGACAGACAGACAGACAGACACACTGTCAGTTACAAAATACTTTGGAGCTTAGACTCGACCATACTTCAAGTGATAAAAGCCACAGCCTGCAGAATCACGTAGGTTCAGTCCAAGATATGTACACTTAAGTTTTACAAATGGTTATAACTTGAGGACATGCGACCTAATATTTTAATATATGAAGCCACTTCTCAATGTCACACCTCACACGTTATACCGTGAATCCTCATTTACTATATACTTTATCTACTTCTATCACAAATTTATACTTTGCTGTATCCTATCCGCAATCGAAAAGGCGGAATTTACAGGCTAAACAACCCTCCGAGGGCACATGGCCACGGGGCATTTCTCCAATAATTGCTCAGTGTTGCTGTTCGTTGTTTATGGGAACTGCACTTTTCGCTGTTACTCCACATCAGTAAACTAATATTTCTGTTCTAAACGTCAGTTATCAGTGATGAGATTGGTATTTGGAAGGTCATGGTTTCTTATCTAGATCTATATATCGAATAACCTAATAAGTTTCCCGCGTATTAGTAAGTAATTTCAACGAAAGACTTCCAAAAATATGCCAAGGCAGCACCGACATCTTACCCAGTGCGTAAAACTCATCATACTAACATTCGACGTAAAATGACCAAGACCGTCAAAGAACCTCTTTAAAAAACCGATAATCAATAATCAGACTCGTAATCGTCTTCACAGTTATAATAACAGTGCATAAACCCGCTGAAGATTCAAGACTTCTGGGATGTCAAGTCGTTTCGACAGGTAAATTTACCAGTTGGTGTAGCACGTTTTCCGAAAACTTTAACAAGGGAGTAGCATTCCGAAAATATCTCAGATAAATTAACAGAAACGTTATAATAACAAAAATAATAAATGGATTCTTATGTTACGAGATTATTGGTCGTAGAAATCGGTCACGATAAATAAATGAATAAGTAAAATTCTTGCAATCAATGACCGTAAGATGTGACTCTGCACACATTGCTACACCGAGTCAGCATTGCAAATGTAACAAAAAGAATTGCATACAATGAGAAACTGTAGTGCAGGTTAACCTAGATCGAAATACAGAAGATGTGTATCGGTGACTGCTTAACGCTTACATAACTGAAGCTCGCATTTCCCGTCTCTTTCTTTCTACTCCACCTTGCATCTCCCCCTCTCTTTGCGCTCCCGCCTAACATCCTATTCTGAGTGAATCTGACACTCTCACTACCTTGAGAAGACGAATCCCAAATCTCCCCTCTTCCTTGGAGAAAAAAAATAATCTCAATTTTTCCCCTTCCACTCGATTCAGAATTCAATTCTCACACAAGGACCCCCCTCCCCCTCCCTACAACTTCCATCCCCCTTCCATTTCAACATCCTCCAAAACCACATGCTTCTGCATGGACACATTCACGTCTTCTCCTTCCACTCTTGTCTTGAAAATGCAACTCCTTGTGCGCAAGCTTCCTTTTGTACATCTATCACACCTTTGCCTCTTTTCCCTACTCCAACCCTTATCACTCTCTCCTTCCTTTCAAATAATTTTCTTCTGTTGTCTTATTGGAACTCTGTGAATTTTCCACCACCACTATTGCTTTGCTACCACAATTCAGTCTTCCGGATTTTACATGTAAAAGCAACCTAATGCGCTATATAAGAAGCAATGCACACAAATATCCATGCAGTTGTGTACTTTTAGTGTTGGACAACGACAGCCACTGAGAGGCCTGAGGATACCATACACATCACAATCAACAGTATGGCGTTCTTCAAGGTGCGTCTGTTTCCAGATTATACTGTCAGCTTAAGAATTAACACTGCTAATATCGGGAGTTCTTCCGATCGTTCATAACTCACGCCAGTCTGATTTAAGATGTCCTGTAATTATATTACAAAAACGCTCTATAAGTGCTTTAAACTGATGTGACAACACCTGTTGTGAGGAACAAGGTGGGAAGAGTGTGCTAAATCGTTAGACAAATAACGCTCTGTAGGCAGTGAAAAATTCTGTTACTGAAAGAGACATTTGCTGCAGCTGGTGAAATTCTTGTGTTTCACTTCCTGTACATACTTGCTCCATTCCAGCATATAAATTTCCATAATAGGTGTCAATTTAAGTCCCATTGTACTCCAAAAAGGCGGTGGCAATATCACTGGTTATCAACAATCCACACAGAGGCTGCATAATTTTTGTAGGGTATAGAGTTTAATTTAGTGTAATAAATGTCTTGTCCTAAGTTGAAAACGTGAGTCAAAAGGACGATTAAACAACTTCAAAATATTATGTCGATGATGATGATTATGATAATAATAATAATAATAAATAAGAATTTCAAGCAGTCCCAGTATGCATTTAACTACGTTCTTTCAAGCCGTAACAGCATGCTTAATTTTTTATGGATACAGACTAATATATACGCTTACAGAATGATTGAATTTCGCTTTTAATTTAGTATAGATATGTATAGCTGTACTCCTTTGTTAATTCTTATAAGATAATCGAAATAATAAGTATCGCATTGGTAGATGTGGCACTATGCTTGTGGAAGCGGATGGGAAGAAAGAAATACATGGCATTCTAGCTGTAAACGCTTACTTAGAATAATCAAGAACAGCTGTCACCATGATACAGAAAACGATCTCAGAGAAGTAGAGTAAACAGACTGAACTGGTTAAATATAGGCTTCAAGGCAAGATGCTTTTGGATAAGGTAACGAAATTTCAGGCTTAATAGCAGCGAGGAATATTTTACCTTCCTGCAGTGAGCAGTAACATGCTGCGCACACTGAAATTTTAGTTTTTGTGCAGCGATTATACTCAAAAGAGCAGGTAGACAGGAGCGTAAACTGGAATAAAAGGACCGTAGTTCGTAACAGAAGAATAAGTAGCAATGTTCTTGTTGTATACAACATTTTGCTCCTTGTATTTTGAAATTCTCAAGTACGAAAATTTATCTGTTAGTCCGCGTACCCATGTTTAAAACATGTTTTAACACTTTAAACGCCGAGTTAAATCCCACCTGCCCTTTGCTAGCATTATTCGGAGCTCACCATATTCTCCACGTTAGCAGGTAAAGGGTTAAAGTTCTCCCTAGAACAGGTCACGAAGGTCCAGAGGGGGAAAAAAGTATAGCTCTACTCTTTCTTTAACCTCAGCGCTAGATGGGGTGGGTGGTCAACGCCACGTCCCGGCCGCTTTACCCCGGGAAAGACCCGGTACCCATTGTACAGGAGGCTGGGTGAGTCCCAGGGCCAGTTTGGACGGGTGCGGAAAATGTCGCCCCCACCTGGATAAAGCATCCGTTTTAAGTTACACCAAATCTAAACAGATTACTGGCAACGTTTTTACAAGCATGGTGGCTTAACATTTTTTTCCCGTTGAAACTAAATCAGATATTTGTTTTCACTGAGTCTAAAACCTGTACACGACGTGGTAAACGACCAAACCATGTTTCTGAAGTTTTAATTAAAATTTTCCTTGGCAGAAATGTGGCTGACAAACCCAGACGATGAACTCAGCAACATTCTTGGGTAATAAAGGGGTTCACTGACTTGCATTTTGAGACCCCGAGAAACATACGAAACGGGACAGGACGTTCTGTTAAAGGCCAGAAAAATTACAAATCGTCAAAGACTCGTTAGTTCTTTTCCTGGAAATCGTGTCCATATAAGTAATTCAAATTACATAACTGAAGCCAGACTTTATGAAGCAAAACGACATTTCAATTAGATTGATCCCTTGACATTTCACGATTTCCAGAAACAATTCACAGTACTAGCCGACGGCATAACAACGTCTGAGTGAACCCTCCTGAAAGAAACTTCATGCTTAATCTCCAGCAGAGTTTTCCGGAAATCCGACTGAACAAGACACGTATCAATAGTTATTTACGATTCTAAGGGATCCTAATACTATTAGACATTACAAATATCCAGTATAAAATTTTATGTATTATCGACTGTTAGGTCAATCAAACATCCTGTTTATTTGGTACAGGAGCTGTCTCAACGGCGAAAAAGAGGCGGGGCCGTGACCCGATCACTCTGTTCCACCTAAGGCTGAGGTTAACAATGACTGGAGTTAATTCTCTTCCCACCCCATACACCTTGGCGGCGTGGACAGAGACAACTCTATCTTTCTTATTTCGTATCTGGCCTTTTCCAAAAATATTACATTAAATACAACAAGTAGCCTCCAGTAAATAACTTCCCCTGGCGCAGACATTTGATTACAGAACTAATTACTATTGCATTTTGTTGTGACATATATTATTTTAAGCCATCAATTTTCCCCTACCTGAAACAGAAAAGTCATCCAGCAGGATTTCCCTTTCAAATTTTCCTCGCGGCATATTAGGAATTCCCGCAATCCAGACTGCTGATTACCACCCACTGATTTCCTGATCGACCTCATCCCGTCTTAAAATAGATATAGAATCCCTCAAAAGGGTTATACCTATGCATGTCAATGACACAGATCCTTAGAGATAATTCTAACAACTTGCAGTTTCTTTGTCCAATCAAATAAGCCCAGTTGTAAAATAATTCTTGTTATTAGGTTAGGTCTGACTTTATGGTAAGATTTAACGTTATAAAAAAATAATACGACAACGCACATTCGAAGACGAACAGTGCTGAATGATGCCGCAGACCTACGACTGTTTCCTCCCTAACAATTATCCCCCCAAATTGCCAGAAACACTAGAACAACACACATTTCTATTGGTGAAAGTTAAGACTACCCCAGACACCGTTTCAGTTCCGTGTGAAGTTCAAAGAGATGCAGTAAATGCGACAGTGAAGGTGGTACTAAGTTAAGAACAATGTACCATCCAGACAACATCATAACGGACACTATCACAACAGGCGAAGGAAACTGCACTCAGTAAACTTATTTTAAATATTCCTTATTTCCTACGTCCTTCAACTAGACAAATTACCACAGAAAAAAAAAGAAAACAGTCTTCATGTACACCTTATTTTAAGAGACTACAACAAGTACATGATTGTATTTTAAAACTTGAAGCCTGAAATTCAAATAAGAACCTTTGAGAGTTCAGCTTGTACCTCATAGGAAACATAACTGCGTCTACATTACAAGGTAAAACGCGTTAATGTTACTGCTGAAACCAATTTGTTTCGACGTTAATATTCGTCATAACGCTCAGCTTTATACATGTACTGATTCAAAAAAGTGCTAATATATTTCGCTCCCACTGCGACGACCACTCTTTCCTTAGCTCCTCCATGGAGCAGAGTCCTTCTTGGAAGCTAACCGGTTCTCAGCTAGTCAAGAAATTCCCAGCATTTCTGGAATCCCAAGTTTCATCACAAGTTAACCAGTGCCCGCCACCTGTACCTATCATGAGCCAAATCAATCCAGTCCATGCCCTCCCCCCATCTCCCTTCTTGAAGAACAATCAGAATATGATATTTGTATCTGTACCAGAGTCTTCCAAGTGGTCTCTTTACCTCGAGTTTCCCCACCCCTTCTCTCCACCATAGCTTCTACATGTTCTGCTCATCTCATTCTTCTCGATTTGATCACCCGAATAATATTTGTTGAGGACTATAGATCATTAAGCTCCTCATTATGTTATTTTCTCCATTACCCTGTTACCTTCTCCCTCTTAGGTCCAAATATTCTCCTCAGCACCCTATTCTCAAACACCCTCAACCGATATGAGCGACCAATTTTCACAACCATACAAAGCAACAGGCAAAATTAAAGTTCTGTGTATCTTTATGTTTATATTTAGGGATAGCAAACTAGAAAACAAAATTCTGCACCGAATGATGGCAAGAATTCTCTGACTTCAATCTGCTCTTAATTTCTTCTTGAAAAGATTTTTGATTCTAAGTTGTTCCCTAATATCTGAACTCTTCAACCCATTCAAAGGAACTATTATCAGTCTTTATATTGTGATTTCGTCCTGCATTCTGATCTGAAGACATGACCCTGTACTTAGTTTTATCAGCATTTACGTCTTGTCCAGTCTCCTTAATAGCAACCGTTAAAGCGTCTGTGTTTTTCTTTATAGTACGCTTCCGCCTAATATATTAACATCTTCAGAATAAACCAAAAGCTGATGTCTACCATTTAATTTTAAGCCACCCTGGTTTACCTGAACACTCATAATGGTATACTCTAAAGCAAAGATGAAAAGAAATGGCAATAAAGGACTATAACTCCTAAGGCTTAAAAATAAATGAACTGATAATATGAAGGTACATAGGAAGAAGATAATACAGGTACATAGACTGAATGTCCCCGACATTACTGTCGGCAGGTTCCACTATTACGAACAATGAGAGGTAAAACACGTCAAGACCAGGTCGTATTCACTCATTCATTCAGTCTGTCAGTCAAGTCATTTTGTTGTCTTACGACAGTTCCGTAGAATCTTCCAAAGCGATTTATCTACAAAGTGCGACCTAATGCTTCCTCTTTCAATTTTCAGTATCCTCTCCTTTCCTTAAGCTCAACTAGTAGCTTCTGATGTGTTCTTCCTCTATTTTTACCGTCACTTCTAACCTTCCCCCTATCTTTCCTTCAACAACATTTTTCAGAAGGCAGTTTACACAGCGGTGGTGGCCATTCAGTTAGCCTTCCTTCTTTTTATTGTTTGTAGGATAATACTTCTTGACTTCGTAACACTTCATTTCTCAAAAGATCGGTCCAACTGATCTTCATCCTTTTCCAACAACACATTTCAAAACTTTCCAGGTACTTCTGATTTATTTTCGAAGTTTCAAAGTTTCGGAACCACACAAAGCTATGCTCCAAATGTAGCAAATGTAGTTCTTGTACGAAGATAAAATTGACTTCGTATATTTCTAAAGTTCTAAGAAGATAGACATTAATATAGCGCAAAACGTTTAATTCAGGTAATAAAATGTCCAGAATTTAGGCAAATCTTTGAGTTTTCTCCGAAACTTTGCAGTAAATTGCTTCCATATCAAATTACATAAGAGAGACAAAATTCAGTTTCATCTTTCGTGTCCATATATAGGCCTGTGCACCAATATATTATATTTCACGGCAAATATAGACATGCGTCTTTCTCCGTACGTTTATTACTGGAATTGCTGTTAGTTAAACATACCTATTTCATGTTCCTGGAATGTGTCTATTAATGTTTATGTCCTGCGTTTTTAGAGGGAATTCTTGTAACATACCATCAGAATCATTATATTTCACTGCTTCAGTACAAAAGTTCATTTTCGTTATCAGTGAATCTGAAGCGATGTACTCCATTCGGACATGAAACTTTTGCAAAACTAAAACGTCAGAAATACTATCCCTTAAACGTAAATTGGGTAAGCAGGTTAGTATCAAAATTATGTTACCCTAACAGTGAAACAGCAGCTAGAAATTCTGCATTTTTACCTAAACTGTATGTTCATGAGTTTCATGTGATTCTCGCCGCGAAAACTGATTTCCCCAAACAGTTTCAAATAGTTGGTCTTTCTAATGGATATACACACTGACCTTGATGTAAGAAGTGTATTTCTAATATATAATTTTGATGAAAGTCAGTCTTCAGGAAACTATAGTAACAAACACCACCTAATAAACGAAATTTCCAAATATCCGAGCTGAAGCTAAATATTTGATATAAATGCATGAACTGCTTTGGGTACCGTGGACCTGCACAAGCATACTCAGCATGGTGACCTACTAACAATTCACGGTCGTCGGACAATTATGTATAGTAAATACATTATTTCACTTATGATAATTTCTGTTTCAGCAAACAAAGCTTTTATTACTAAACAAAAGGTCTTGCATGAGAAACCGTGCTACGACCTATCATGTGGCTAAGTCTACTTCAAAACGGAACTTTAAACTGTGAAAGAGTGATATTATCTAGTTTTAACAATATACGACATTGAACTTCTATAAAGAAGAAGTATTTCTCTGAATTTGGCTTTGCATCAATAGGTGCAATACTTTATCAAAGACTGAATTGATAATTCAATATACATCGTGCTGACTCATAAAAGAAAATAGAAAGAAGATATGTCACGGCCAGCGAAGCGCACATAACATTAGGTACGATATATTTTCTCAAATTAACACTTTATTAGCAAGTTATGAAATAAAAGAATTACTTTAATACTTTCCACGTGACTTCGGTCCATAAAACGTTTTCCACTTCAAAAAAACTTACAAAAATTCCAAGAGCGTGGCAAGCTTTACATGTTTCCAAGCTATTCAACAATGTTCGGCGAACTGAGAACGTAGCAAAACAACAACCCGGGGTTTATGCATTAAAGTTTCAGACTGCTGGAGGTCAGTACAAACAATTTACATGTTACGTAATTTATTAAACTAAAATTGTTGTTATTAAACAAAAATGAAACTTACGTAGACCGGGCAGGCTATCTGGCGTAGATCAGTTACGTTAAGGTTCTGTGCTGAATAGTCTGAAGTTTACTCCGGGCAGACACACCGTGACCAAACTTCATTATTACACCCGCATCCTTCCATCTCTCCAGTCATCTTTCCACATACAAAAGCAGATGAACTCGGCTGAAAACAAAAATGACAGTAATATGAATCATATCAGTAAATTGTTACTGTTGTCTTTCATAGTAGATACAAGAATGTTAACCGCTATGTTAAAAATTTGTTTATGTGTTGCTTAACGAGGCTGCCTGTTGCTAAGTATACGAGTATATGTATAGCGTCGGTGACAGATATATAAATCAATACTGTGCATCATAGGAAAACCTGTCCCACTGCCACATTGCCTCAGTCACACTTGGGCTGGGCTGGGGAAACTTGCTTAATGTACGTCACTTTACAACAGGTTAATATTATCTTCAGCATTACTGTACTTTAAATAAATCAATCAACTGATGCACCAGGATACAAAACGTGAAAAATCGGATATTAAACACCACTTCCAACAAGAAACGTAACCTACTGAATCACCAACATGTTTTAAAATGGTTTCATGTTAAGTTTTATAAGTAATATTTATTAAGACTTGTTCAGCTGTTACAATTACAAAGAGGTGCATGTAAAGGTAGCGAGTATCAGTTCCAAAGCTGCGACGCGTTGGGGAACAAATAGAGTCATTTTTATCAAGACAGCATGGACACAGACATCAGGAACTCAGAAGGAGTGTAATAAGTGATATGTCAACGGTATGCGCATGAGCCAGCTTTGAAAAATACGCTCACAGTACGAACAGACTGCGAGGGTATGGACTATTTTTAAGCGCGCCAAACTGCATAGTACCACGCGGCGTTCCAGATACTAACTGTTCCCATCGTCAGGAAAAGTAACACTAACCTCAAAACAAACTAACCACCACACAACAAACACATCAACTAATATTAATGCAAAACGCTGTGTAGTATTACAGTTGTTGTGACAACGGAAAATGTCTTGATAAGTATAACTGACAGATTACGTGTATAACTTAAGTTATCCTGGTACAGTCATTCAATAAAGCTATCAACTTGCTCCCTTAACAAAGGTAAAATAAATTCAAAATATTAATTAACGATATTTTTTAAAATGTTGTTGGATTATAGAGCCACTCATTAAATCAAGTTATTTCCACATACGGACGGATGTGCTCAAATTCAATTCTTCTGAAGTGCTGAAAATTGAATTGGGTCTTTTCAAATCTGTAAATCTGCACATCGGATTTAGAGAGATTTTAATGTTTTGCTCGAACATTACGTCTATTTCCACAAACATCCACAATATTTATACAATTATTCATCTGTTTCTATAACACTGAGCTACAGTTGTGCTGAAACTCCTGCGAACAGTTAAATCGTAATGCCTTCATTTTAAAACACAACTACGTCAGCAAGATATTTCTTAACCTCCCAAGAGACAGGAGATCTCAACAGAAGTCGCGTGATATATGACCACCTACATCGTATATCTAACAAACTACTGTTATTAACTCTAACTGAATGCACCATAATCCTTCTTTAGAAGCTAAGTTTCGCTCAAGTGTCATAAAATTCCCATTTTGGGAGGAACTTCTATATTCACTGCCGCGTTCATAAAATTCTGCTACAAGACTACCTCTTACGCAAGACAAGGGAAGGACACCGTAAGGTAAACTTCGACATATCCTACCAAAACATTCTAGGCCCCGTCTTCAGATTTCCTGACCAAATCAATTTATGCACTATCCCCCTTAAATGCCGACCTCGGTATAGTGTACGGAACTTTAATTCTTACATGTTTTTGGACCTCGGTGCATCGTACGGTCGTGAATGCATTGAAGGTTACTACGCTTAAAAACCCTTCCGTCGTATGCAGTACTTGGAATTTAAATCCCAATGTCACCGAAGGGTTATTCATCACTCCATAACCACCGATTTGTTCAATCTAGTAATATAGGTGACGGACTGACTGTGTAACCTTCTCCGGCTCACCCTTACTTCTCCTCATCCTCACTTCCAAATAATTTCTTGGCTGAAAAGTTTTACGACCTAAATAATTCGTCCCCAGTACGTTTAATATGGTTATGCAACTACTGATATTTAGCCTACTTCCGCGACTCTAATAACTTTAATTTCCATTAATGTTCCCTACCTAATAATTCCCTACGCCCTAGAAGAGCCTCTACAAGACGTAGAGAATACATACCAATATACACAGTATCATATATCGGGATGTTGTATATTTAGGAAACTTAAAGTAGGACAAATTTCTAATGGGGACTGTCAATAATCAGAATGTTTGAATGAAACGGTAAACTCTTAAGTCCTCTGGCATGTTAGCCCATGTCAAAGCATAAAATCCCTCCTTACCGAGATGAGAACCTAAGATAACAATGCATTAATGCTGACAGAAACAAGACCGTTACAGAAGATTTTTATTAACAAAATGTATCACGACGTAAATTCTTAGCTGAAACTACGCAGAACGTTTTAACAAATGTGCTGTGCTTGTTCAGAAGCGGCTAGGCTATTGCATACCGTAGTGTAACGTTAAGCATATACACGGAAACGAAACGGGTTGAAACACGTCACTGAAATGCTAATGGGGACCAACAAACGGCAAGGAACAGTTTCGTTTTGCAATGACGAGAAATCCGTGAAGTAGGCGGTGTTGGATACTTTTCTCATGACATTTCTACTACTTGAGATTCCTCTCGCACGAGAACAAAGCGTGTCTTTAAAAATTCAGCGCCTGACACTGTTTCTTAAACAAAGAAATTGAAACAATTCCCACTTCAGGCACCTGTAATTAAAATTATGAGAACTCAAAAATGCCATATTTCAGGGGAGAATATTGCCTCAATCCTCGAGGTACTAGATACTTCTGTTTCAAAACTCAAAAAGACCATAAAATACACAGCTACAAAGCACTCTTTTAGCCCATAAATTCCGTCAAATATTTGTTCAATGAGCTTAACATTTAACAAGATTATAAAATTTACTTATTATAGTAACCATTAAGTTAATTTGGTCCTTGTTACACAATTTACCCTAAAACAGCTGTGGAAATGACGACTGTTTAGGGTAACATGCTACTGTACTGTCGGAACATTGGAGTCAACTCCGAAAATAATGCAACATTAATCAGGCTGATACTTCAGATACTTGACTAGGTTCAACATAAAATGTGCACACAATTTTCCTAATTATTTACATCCATTAATAAACTAATCGTACTTTTCGCTATGGGTGTATCTAAAGGTTTCTCACCTCCAAGCATTTTTTTTTTTCATTTATTCCAATTCCCTTCCACACTGTCAATTTACATAGAGTTTTCGAATGTTGTGAGCTCCTTGATTCAACCAATTATTTCATAGTCTAAAAGTATAACAATAATAATAATAATAATAATAAGATACATTCTACGCAGCTTCTTCTTATGCAACGTTCTCAATTATCGGTTACTTCACTTTTTTTTACCTCAGCACGTCACTCTGCCACCCCCAGCTTATTGTGTCATAAGAGTGGGGATGACACGTTTCCCACTGAAATCATAATCTATTAATCTTTAACCTTTGTGTTTTCTGTTTGGAAAGAACAGCAGAAGTAAGCAACAAACCGCTTCCTGTCTCAAGCGAAACTGAGCAATTGTATACAATTTTACAACTTGCTCCGTTCAGAGAAGGAAGAGCCACCACAAACTGTTACATAACAAAATGCTAGGAGAAGCGTAGAATGCAAATATTCCATACACCGGCGGTTAGTCTCTTAGCAGCGACAGGAAACTCGCTGGACTTACTTGTTATCACTTCTTGCCTCAGTTATTATTCTCACGTTGAGGCAATTTCACGCACGCGCGCTCACGTACAGTATAGCAAATTCATACGTCAAAGAATACGCAGTGAATCAAAGAAGCGGATTTCGTCTTTCGTGGTTAATGTGTGCCGGTTAATGATTAATAAATGCAGCACCATACAACGGGAAAACATGTACATTAGAAGAAGAATTTAAATGCATGGCGTAAGCTGCATTAGATGTTGTCTGTAAATTCAACTGCATTTAGTTTACTTCTGTATTCTCCTTATAGGGCTGTGAACTAATAAACACATAAAGAGACCACGTTACCTTGACTTTATTAGCTGTCTGTATAGGCGCGACACAGCAGGTCGTCACGTTTGTGATTCATCGTTAAATAACGTGCTTTGGACTGAAACCACAGTGTCTTTAAGACGTCATTACTCAGCTCCGTACGTCTTTCAAAGCAAAACCCGTAGCAGAAATTGTTCTCTGGCATAACGTAACCGTTCGCCACAAAAATGACTCTACAGCCGCAATGGGGAGGGAAGGAAAGCCCCTTTCACATCTTCAACATAACATCATCTTTTTAGACATTTAGGACTATTATTGCCCCAAACTATACATACGTACATATATTCCTAAGTAGGACACACACACACACACACACACCGTATATATCCCAATCCCCCCTATCACTTTGAACACCACATTTCTTTTACAAAAGAAATAATAAAACAAGTTAGGCTTTATAAAGCATCCAACGAACAATACCACCTCACAATACGAAGTAAGGAGTCGAATATGGAATAACGATAAGAAGGCTGACTAATATGAATCCTATAATACGGGGATAACATTTTTTTCTCATTTTACAGACACTATAAATAGCCTACATACATCTAGTTAATAAGAAATTTTAATTTCCCACAGCCGTGTTGGTAAATTTTCAACTCTTCTAGGACATAAAACGCTGTACATTCGTAGGTATTTACCGACGTTTCGGAGCAACCACCTGCCATCATCTCTAGTGTCAAAGAAGTCGATATTTCTAGGCTTCCTAAATCTGCAGATAAGGCAGGCTCTTCCGAAACGTCAGCAACTAAGTACCAATCTACACCATGTCATGTCCTAGAAGCTCTGAATTTTCAGTTACCGAATCCGTCGTTTTTTTCACTCTGATTTTTTACAGGGTTTTGTGTGTGATATTTGTGACCTTTCTAAAGGAGGGTCTGTACATTGTCGCAATGATACTTTCGAAAATCGCATATATGAGAAATATGAAAGAAATGCAAGAGATCAAAAGAGGCCTAAAAACGTAATTATTTATACAGAGAATTACTGTAGTGTGACGTAAGAATCCAATAACACATTATTTGTACAGCTACGTTACGTTCCTGCTTTGGTATCGATTCTTCTTCTTGATTACACGAAGCATAGGTAAGAAACATAAAATCGTGCATTAATAATACTTAACGTGTATTAATTTATTTATTGTCTGTATTAATATACAATATTTTGTAGGTACTTGCAGATTTACATACACCTACTACATCTAGAAATCATGTAAGAAATAGTGTTTGTAAATAATAAATTATGAAATATATAGACGGAGTGAAATTTGAGATTATATATTTTGATGTCGATAAATTTAACACAGCACAATCAACCTAGAAAAATAAGTAAGTTGTTCTAATAAATGTAATAACACGCTTCATTAATATTAATAGCATTATATATGTACAACTCTGAGCAACAACAAAAAGCGTAACCACCTGAGAAGAGCCCAGGAAACAAAGATTAGAATGGCGTCTCTTTGTTATATTACTCTCACTTGTATATTTCCTGTTTTGTTCACATGTCTCTTGGAAACCGTAACTTACTACAGTCACAAGTTTTACTCGTCTTTTGAACAGGCAACAAAGTATTAAGAATGTTTTCATACAAACCCCATTTTGTACATCACACAACACACCTAATTCCTCGTACATCACCTACAAAGAAATCACCAGTCACACTACCGGTTACTTCTACTCACGTCTTTGTAGCGTCTTTACTCGTGGTACTCTGCAGGTTCGGATAAAAACAGTAGAACTTTGACCATGGAAACCAAATTTTGAGGCTAGAGGCTAAGAAATATTTTCAAAATGTTACTAAGCTCCCGCTAGAATCGTGTATTATTTAGCAACACTGTAATGAGAAATTGTGTAGTGGAGATCTTCAGATACCATTATAAACTTGAAAATTATTGCACACCGGGGACATTTTAACATCATCTCTCTCCTCATTGTTTTCCATCTGCCGTGTTGCTTAATTGCCAGTTGTGCAGAGAGGTACAATAGAAGGCGTTTACGTGTAAGATAATGGTAAAGCTCTCTCTGTGCACGCCATAGTGGCGTATGGGGAATTTCAGTTATGGCTCCAAACATTCTTAAACCCCTCATTACAGGTAGGTCAGTATTTGGCTTCATGACCTATCGGTTTTATCATTTGGGAGAAAACCCTAGTGCCCATGGCATGGGTGGACCCGGAGGCAGTCAAGATAACCTGGAGACAGAAACCTCCCTTGTTCATGGCACGAATCGAACAAGAATTATTCTGAAATCCTACCTGTAGCCTAGACCCAATAACGACTACGATAAGTTATCCATGAACGATCTGTGTTGTGTAGTTGCTTGCACGCTCGCTCACTACACACCGCTACACCAAGCACTGCCGAGAGGCTTGGTGTTCTGATTCGCATTCATGAGAGCATCAGGTTCGAATCCAGCTATCAAGGATTAGCGTAACTTGGGTTATAGCTACTATACAACCTCAGTACAACATAGTCTTCATAGAACAAAGTTCAAAACATCATGTTTCGGAAAATCAATGTGGCTGAATTCCCGTTCTGGAGATGGCAGGTTCGAATGTCAGTTGGATACACCGACCGACAAAGCCAAGGACTTCTGTGGCTGACCTCGGTGGCTCCAGGCAAAGTCGAAACCGTACATACAGTAAGTCCGTGAGAACTTAATTTACAATGCGCTGTCATCCAATTATTAGTCTCTATAGAGGAGTCGTGAAAGACAAAGTGGCGTAGGTCATTTCGCACTGTTGTTTGTACCGTTCACATCCATCAGGTTATTGTCTACAAGCTGGTCCAGGACTATGCACATACATATACAGCCAAGCTATATTCCGACATGTTTCGTTGGCGGATGCCCACCATCATCTAAGAAGACAAAACCACAGACAAAAACACACCGCTGTTTGGAGGTTTTCTTCTCGTCATGCACACACAGGTTTATTTCGCGTAACCCGTCAACACAGAGCTGTTTGTGTCACACTTCCCACGTGTGTATGGTCTGTGGTGTATTTTCCCTGATGACAGAGGTGGCCGTCACCGACACACGTCGGAAAATTTCTTGCCTGTATCGGTGTCTGTATATCATTCGATCATTTGGTGGACGACAATTTGGTGTAGGTCATGTATTCTTCATTTGGAAAACTTCCACGCCTTTGCTTAGCAATGCCAGAGAATTATCACTGACCTACCTGTACATTCGCTATGATCTGGGGAATGATTTAACAACTATCATTTGCACCATTCGGCCTGTCTACAGATACTTGTTACATTCTTCTTGAATCAGTGACTTACACTCCTTCGCGTTTCGACGGCTCATAGAAGTATGAATCTTAGTATCAGTCACTAATAACTTCGTTAAACAAACTACAAACACACATGTTTTAACACCCGGCTTTCAGGTAATTTTTATCTGTAGACTATTCGTTAACGTTTACTACAACACAACAGCTCGTCTGCAATCTCCTTTACCTTTTCTACAAATAATATTAATGTCTTTCATAAGGTCATTTGTAACATTTTGTACATTCCATAATAAAACTTTCCTAATTAAAAGGTACCTGCTTTTCAGGTCTTAAAATATCTATCTGTGTCGAAAACAATCTTACCTATACCGCATTATTAACAACTTTTCTATATATTTAATTTTTCCGTCTTTAACATCGAGATCATCTTTAGTATGGACTTTTAAATTTCACACAATTTTCTACCTGGTGTCATTACATCTCACTACACATAAGTATATCCGCTGGTAATTTTATACGCAAAAAACATAAATTAAAACAGTATTATAGCTCAGACTGAAGTCCTACCCGCTTCTTAAGGTTTCGGGTTTGGTATTTCGGTACTGTATTCGCGATATTAGCGCTCTTACTACCGCTAATTTCGATAAGCCTTACCGTATACTGTACAGTATTACGGTGACTAGCGTCCTTACTTATACAGCTCCCTGCAGATACTTAACGCACTTTCTGCAGTCAGTTTAGCAAATGCAGGAATAAAAACCTAAAATTAACACAACTGTCTTCACCACCACCCCTCCATTCTTTTATTCAAAATAACCCTCCTACAAACCATAACATGGATGAACTCCGAAATGTATATACCTACGTACAAGGAAGACAGACAACAAGGAGTGTAAGATTCGAAAATATACGGGAAAATATCTTATGTCCACGAACACTAGGGAAGGTTCATACACATTTTTGGCATTGCTGCATAGCTCTGGACGATTTTTTCATAGAATCGTCATTCGGAGTTTAAAAAAGTTTTAACTCCAGCTAAATTTTTAATTTCAGTATTTTATATCAGACGAAATGAAGACTGGATCCTTTACACCTTTCCCTCTTGAGTTACTATCTTTAATTAAAACATGCCGTCCTTCGTATCTAATATCTAGTTTCATATTCACAATATTAGCACAATGTCTTTTACCACAAGACTGTGACATTTAAAGAAGTGGAAGACAAATAATTATTGGCTTCAAAATAGTCCTAACTGCATGAAGAAATCGCATCATTCACAGAATAAATAGCTACAACACCCAACGAGATCTTCGTTCCTCTGTGGTGTTACGCAGCGCAGATTGGTAGAGAGTTACCGGCAACCGAAACAAATTATTCCTTCATAACATTCTAATCAAAGTTTATTCTCTCAGCAATTGAAATACCAACGTCAGTACGCCGGCTAAGAAGCGCTGTCTGTCCTTACATTAAAACACACACACACACACACACACACACACACATACACATTGACAGTCGCATCTGCAACAAGGAAGCCATTGGTTCCTACGCTTATTGAAGAAATGATACATCACTATGGGACGCTTTAATAGATTATACACCGTAATTACAGGTCTTACGCCTCGCCACTCATTCTAAAGCGGCAGAGGGAATATAACAGCCTACAAGCTGAATTGCAAGACGAGTAATTATATTATATAATTAAGGTCTTCGGATTTGCTGGGGAAAAGAGCATGACCGACTGGAAGAGAAAAGTTCGAGCCTTCCAGAATAAAATGCACCGGCTCTATTACAGATACCAACAGTAATTATCTCTGTCTACTACAGGCAGCACAACATTTTAATTTACAACGGGTTAGTTGTTAGTTGCGTCATACAATGAAGTTCACGAAATGCAATGCAGCAACCGAGTAAGATGCCGGAAGATGTTTCTGTTTTGTTTGTTCCATCCACTAGTCGGGTTTGTCGAAATTTATTAATAGCACACTGGTTTAAAACCAAGGTTGTGGAACACACTATATTTGGACAGAAATGCAGTAATGACTGTTGGAATAGCTCACAAGACATGTGTGTGAGCCAGGACAAACTGAAAGCTAAAAATATTGAGTGACTGATCGACTGACACACCAAGGAAATGATCGCTGAGAATTCTATTCAATTAATAGCAAAAAAGTACGTAGACCTCGTGTTTGTACTGAACATGATGTTAAAATAGCTAAAACCGAAACGGTCGCTGAAGACAGGAATTTAAAAATCTCCAACCTAAAAATATTTTCTGAGAGCAAGCTGTAATATAAATAATAAAGAAAAGGTTGAAACAGCCAAGTTAAACATAAGCGCATGCAGAATGTGTTGTTCTGTATTGTAGACTTTCATAACAAAATGAATGCACTGGCGGAAAAAAACATTAAGAATATTTCCGAAGCTAATAATGCATTCGGCAGAACGTGGTTCCCTTTTTTTTCAGTTTACCGAAAGTACTACAAATAATTCTCAACAATGTTAATACCAGACTCCCCTAAACACGTCCGCGATACCAAGTAAGTGTATTAAGTAGAGTCTGTCTTAAGCAGCACATGGGTCTTCAGCTAGCTAAGAACTGGCAGTACCTTTTGGAACTCGACATTTCGTTCCCGTGGTCAGCCACTTCAATTACGTGTTCCCTAACCCACAGACAGATAAATCGAATCGAGGCCCTCCCAACCTACTGCTTTAAAACCACTTTAATATTACTCCCGTCTAAGTCTAGGTCTTCCGAGTGGTCACTTTTCTTCACTTTCTCCACCAAATCTCTGTAGCATTTCTCTTGCTCTCAATAACGCAACGTGACCCATCCGTATCACCCCTTTTGGTGGTGTTACACAACGCATAGAACGTCGGATTGTGACGTCATGACAACAGTACAGAAAAGGAAATCCAAAATGATACCTTCTTGTCTAGTGAACGTCCGTAGATCTCACTTACAGCTGATTTCAAGCACGAAACATTATACGTAACAGCGAAGTGAAGGCGGACTGCAACAACAAGGACATAGTAATAGCAGCAGCAGAACCTAACTGTAATACAAGAGTACAAACATTCACACGACTGATTACATTAGTTACATAAATGAAAATGACCTCAATAACACGTTACTTGCGGTATTAATAACCAGTCAACAGATAAGAACATTATGAAACCGTTTCATTCATTTTTAAATTAATCGTTTTTGCTGTTCGGATAACCAACAATTTTAATCTCTCTTTTATGACGGCTCGAGGCAAAATATATGGTAATTTCTGAAAAGAAGATTATTTCCTGTGACATACAGGCCAGAATTATTGCGTAATTCCGTACTTCACTTTCAGACACGCACCGTAAGGAAGGCAAGCAGTCATTCTGCTTTGATGTGTTTGCGCCTTAATTCACATAGACACAATAATCGTTTTGTTACTGTGCGTTAACTCTCATATACAAAGGACCGTATTCTTGTCTGTACGTTAATTCGCATAGACAAAACAAACACTCTCTCAGGCACGGCATTTTATTACATTTGTTGTAAATGCTCTTCACACCCCGCTTCCCACTACGCTCTTGGGACAAAATAGGCCAAAAATAAATATATCGTTTTGCAAGACGTAGCTTCATTTTAAAAACTAAATATTTAGATAATCGTCGTATTGAATAGTGTTACATATCTCCTGTTATGCTCTGCCTTTTTCTGGCGTTTTGCATAGAGCTTCTGACTACAGAAACTTCTTTATTATAGGATACCTCTCATTCAAAACTTAAAATGCTCTACAATATTCGCGCACACTCTCTTCGACATTTGCGTCCAAATAGTTCCTGCTAACGCAGCAGATTTAATGGCCCTCATCCACTGTCATGCACAGATAAGTAACGAATATTTTAAGTTTCGTTGACCGTGCATTGCTGTATAATCTTTAAATAAAACCAAACTTGGTTCACAATTATTCTTAGTATATTTCTTTTCTCTACACGTTTCTGGCAAATATGTGCCCATCATCAAAAGAAACTTCTGTATTTATGGGACACTTGGTACTTGTTATTCTGCGTGGATGACTGTCTGGTATGCAGGGTGAATTCCACCCTGCATAACAGACGGTCATCCATACAGAATAACAAGTACCAAATGTGTCATAAATACAGTAGTTTCTCCTGACGATGGGCACATAGTCGCTCGAAACATGTAGAGAAAAGAAATAAATATACTAAGAAAAATTTTGCACCAAGTTGGCTATATTTATAAATAAAGAATGCCCTCCAAGAAAAAAGTCTTCAAAGTTTTGACTTTGTGTTGCCCTCACCTTACATCATACCTTAGAAACAAATACGCTGGAAATAAAGAGTTTCAAGTACTCCTTTCGGGAAGAAAAAAAGTGAGTCTATTTCAAAGTTAAATGACCACATTCGATTGTACCTTAAATTTGACATTGGTCAATTTTAGTGACGCTTCACGATGACATTTTAGGTTTATAAACTGTAAAAAAAGCCTGCATATCCGAGAAGTTCTCATAACTCAGTCAGTAGACATCACCTCCTTCTGTTTCCTTAATAAATGCGTGACTACACCGCGGAGATACAATACACTACTTTGCAACACCTGCCTGACAATAGCGGAACTACGTAGCCATCACAGTTCACATTCTCTGCCGTCGCTTAATGAACAAAGCACCGTTTATGGGAATATTCCCAAATATATCGTGATCTCTATGTATGAGTTTCAAAGGTCAAGTTAGATTAGAGTGGGTTAGGTTCGTTTGTATAATGGGTTGGGTGAACTTTCTAACACAACATCTGAAGGCCATTCCTGTCTTTATGAACTGGCGCGGATTTTCTTTATTCTCTACCAGACCAGTCTTAAGCAAAAACTGCGTATCTTCGCCATGATGTCATGCATCATTCACTTACAATGTTTGTTATGCTGAAGATGCCTAAAGGGCGTTAAAAACTTTCATCCTTACTGTCGTTTTATGTAACCGATACTGTATTACATAAAACTGAGTACTTAAGTGAATATTTTTCTGCTATGTATAACGCTGGTCGATGGGTAATTGCCAACGTTTCGGAACGCTCTGCTGCCTCCAATGTGGGAGTCCAAGAAATCAAGACCGATCCCTTGGATTTCTTGAAATCTGAATTCTGTGGCAGAATTCTCCCTCCCCCACAAAAAAAAAAATAGTACGTAACTACCAAACGACATCACATCATATTCCAGAAAACTTTAATATCCATTGACACCGCTGTAAGAACTTCAAATCCAGCCATTGTCCAAATGTCCACGATATGAATCGTCACCTAAGTGCTTAGCCTGGAATTGACAATGTCCAAAATTTTGTCGCGCATGTCAACAGTAAGAGACTGTCGGTTAAGAAAATAATTGCGTAACTGAAATAAACTTGTATTTTCTAGTAAGCCACTTGCGAAAGAAAACTGAGATATCAGAGAACTGTTCTCCTTATACGAAACAAGTCTCTGAATCAAACGAAAATACGCCCTGCGATAAGAGGTGATATCGAACAGAAACAACAATAATTAAAAAGAGCACACAAGAAGTGAGCGCATGCAAAGCTATGCTTCAGGCAAACAAGCAACTCTGAACTTACTGTATGAATAAAGTGCGTGAATTTATGCTACATTTTACAGCTTCCGATTTCACTGATGGTCATATAAGCGACGATAAAAATGGTTCTAGTTTACGTCATTATTGTCAGTTCCTCGCCGCAAATAGAGGAACAGAAATTTACGGAGCTCCCGGATATTCCCGTTCACATAATTTGCTACACAAGTTTCATACTCGAAAGTCCCATTATGTAAAAGATAAATTCTGGCTAAGTTCTGCGCTTGAAACAGCAGCGTTAAGAGTTTTTAAATTCACGTCACTGGAAATTACTGATTTTGGACATAATTTTGTGTGTTTTTTTGTATATATATATATATATATATTATACACATATATACACATGTGTGTATATCTATATTATATATACACACATATAAACACATGTGTATATACATACATATACACATACACATACACACACATACATATTCATGTTATTCTCTGACGCATAAAGAACTAAAAATAATACTACGTGTTCTCTGTTGTATCATTTTAGCCTTAACTGATTCCACGTAAATGTGGCATTTTCAACTGTAGCTGTATTTATTAGTCTGTTGTCCTAATGGCACATCAAATCTACATTTGTAAAGCAATGAATGAGAATCCGTACTGTGTTGATAGATGACTGCGCGAACGTGTGAAGTCTGTTGCAAGATACTACCCCAATACTTATATGACAGCCCAAAAACAGACCATGAAAATCCTTATTCTCTATACAAATCTTAGATTTTCTAGGCGAACAAGATTATGTTGTTGTCTTCATGGTTATGACATAGTGCCGTCTCGCAGGTGGCTGTAGAGTTTCGGAAGACACTGCTCACACCCCCCATCTCCTTGGGCTATTGTTTGTTCCACAGCATGAAACGCTACTTAAATACAAAACACATGCCTATTTGCTTGCGGTTTGCCGTTCTGTGAGGATGACCTGGCGTTTTGTCTCTTGTGCAGAGGGTCGTGCTGATGTTGGGAGTACTGGCTACGGTGGGTGTAGTGACTGCGGAGCCCCAGGGTGGACCAACCAGCGCGTATCTTCCTCCGGATCGGGGCTACCAGTACAACAAGCCTCCCGTTCCCTTCCCTTCACCTGTACCCGGTCCCTCAGGACCTCCACCCTCGTATCCCGCACCAACACCAACATACGGACCTCCTGCCACATATCCTAGACCATCGCCTGGCCCAATCAGGCCTTCACCAACACCAACTTACGGGCCTCCTCCAACAGGACCTCAGGGACCTCCACGACCGCCTCCACCATATGGCGGAGGCCAGGTAAATATCAGAGAACTAGCAACCAAAACTTGCTTTTTTCTGTACCATATTATTTCTTTAGGCTTAGTTATTGTCAAAGTCTTTGCATAAACTAAAAATTGCTCTTAGTGCCCTTATTAAATTGCAATCATGTCAGCTGCAGAATTATCTTAACGTGTAGTTGATAAGCAAGTGCATTCAACAGTAAAAAGACTAATTTTGCAATCTGAAAATTGTATACTGAGAGTCACCGATGATCCAACTCTCCGATATCCGTTTTCCGACACATTCAGCGCCAAATATTGGAGGAAACTTATGTACACATTCCCACAAACTTCCTGGGATCATATCCGTGAACCAAGCATTTTCCAGCAGAAATCGGTTGCCATATCACTTGCATCCACCATCTCCTCCCAGTCTCCCCACCATGGTCTTTGTTTGTGCAAATTACCGCACACACCAACCCGTTTCTCAGTATCTCTCCTTACAGAATATTTCTAATGTGCGGGAATTTTCCGCTTGAAGGATTTCCGGTTTAAGTGGCGTTTTCCTGATCTGCGTAGTGACTAGGTTACCTACAAGAGGAACTGTTCTCCATTTCCGACGGCTACGGTGGGTTTTCTCCCCACTATCACTTCCAGACCGGGGCTGAGACTCACACTGTCCCTTGCAAATGACACTATGAACTCTTTCTCCGGAAATAAAGCATTCCAGCAATGAAGCTGATAATTCACCCTCATAAAGTGTCCGAGTCTATGAATGTGTCGGCTAGTTCAGCCACTATCGCATACGTCTTTATGGCGTGCTGAGCAACTTTACATTTACCTTCATTTACGCCTGGGCAGCTGCTTTCAGTATGCGTACGTTTGTGCCCTACAAAATACAATAAAGTGTCTTCCGAGAGAGCGTTTTATTGGACACTGTCGAGACGTCACACAAAAAAAAAACATTGACTCTTAAGGTCGGATAATTAGGATTACTGCTTCTTATGCTGGGGATCGCGGAATTGAAACTCGAAGCGGGCGCTTGTTGTCCTGAACGACTTGTCGTCTTTTCCTCAGCATCTTCAGAAACTTTCCTGACAGACTACTAAACAGGTCAATAGTTTAAATATATCCATCTCAATCTATTATTCTATACAAATCTTAATATTCGATAATACAAGACCTAGACAACTGAAACCGTCGGTACATGAAACAAGGATCAATCAGAACACAAACAGCATCTTTTTCTTCCATCAACTTCCAGCCAATAAACAAAAACTTACATCAAGCAGCACCACGGATATAACTCAGTGGAGAGCTGATCGCAGTCCACGTGCGATTAAAGATATTTACTTGTAGATTACACTCTTAAATTTACGGTAGTCGTATTTCATAGCAGAAGTATATCAGGAGACCGTACACACTGTATTCGAGACACACGCAGCTGGAATTACGGCTAAGACACCAGCTATTCTGAGAGTGGATGTTCATGGTACCTGCCACGTGTCCGGCCAAATTTGAAGATACGTCACAACCGCCTCCTGCCAGAGCGATCTTTTTTCAACTGTAAATACTGTTCAGGTATTTCATTAGTTGTAATGTAATCGCAGTGGTCGAAACACTGTCATTAAATAAAGGAAGAGAAAAACAATTTTTAAAGGGAAGTCACAGCAGGTAGTCTGACAGAAATTTACACATGTTTGAGGAGAAGCTACTGCCTACATATTCAACGTACGAAATAATTCTTCCATCCTGAAGATGAAGGCAGAAAGTCCTTCTGAAACTCTTGTAAATATCTACTAGACTACACAACATCAGATATGGAAGAGAGTAATCTTTAGAATCACCAACTTGACCACTTCGTGCACAAACGAACAATACATAAGCGTCTTTACCGAAATTTATTTCTTCACGTCCGAATCAAATCAGTGCGTTTCATTGCCATGAATAAATAATTTAAATAACTTATACCTTACCAGATACTACTACGGCCAACAGTTCTAGGAGGTGAGACAGGCTGTAGCACGTAGCATGCAATAGAAAGAGAATTGCCTGTATAATTTTACTAGCGTAACGACTTCTGCAAATCGACGTCGTTACGACTTTAAAATTCTACCTACAGTTCGAGAGAGATTGCTGCTGCCATCTTCGGTGTCTAAGCAGTTCGAATACTCCTAGACTGTCTGAATCCTGACGAAGATTCAGCAAGCCCTTTCTGAAGCCCGTAACTTAATTAACGCAGCGCCATAATCAAGGAACTTGAACCTTCTTCAATTCCACTATGAGAGCTTTAAAATCTCACATAAATAATTTTTCACGTAGTTGAAAAACGAGAAAGACCACTTGGGAAAACTAGGCACAGACTGGAGTATAATATTAAAACTGATGTTCACGGAATAAATTTTGAAAATGGGGACTTATTTGGATTCGAATATGGTGCATTTGTGGTTGTTATGAACCTTCGGACTCTGTAAAAGGCGAGGAATTCAGTGGCCAGTGGCAGATTTCCATCTTAAAGGTGAGAATTCCGTTAACATGACAGAGTGTTTTCATCCTCCTGCTCCGCTTGCTATGTGTGCTAGTACACTGGTCTTGTGCCGTACAGAGGTAAAGTGGTTAGCGCCAGTCTAAGTCAAGAAGCTACTCTTAAGTTTCCTTAGTTCGCTCTCTCAACACAGACGATACTTTCTGAAACTGGTCCTAATATACCGATGCGACCAGCTGTCGTATGTGTTTGCACTCTCAAAAGCTCACGGTCGTCTTTGCCAAGCACAAAAGATTCCGTAACATTCGCAGGATACTAATAATTGAATCAGAATCGATTCCTATCATTATACTGACACAAGTGACCTTCTGATTTGGAAACTTACGAAGAATAACACTGAAGTTATAGAATTTTTATTCGCTAAAACATGTTATTACAAGAACCAAAACGAGATGGAATTCAATGCATTAAGTCCTTATCAAAGAAATGTACCTAATCCGGAAATCAGATTAGCAATTCACAAAAGTCTGAGTACCAATGCAATTTGAGACTCTCGTTATATACAAGATACATGTTTATGTGTTTCATTACTTGTTAGCTTTCAATGTGCAGCCAATAAGCTGCCCTTAAGGTATGTAATAATTTCAACATCCAAGAGTGCGATTACCACAGTAAAATTCCATTCAAAAAGTGATGAGTACGTGTATTGAATGCTTCCAGTAAATCTGCATATGACGCCACATTGTGCTCATCGCAATATAACATTTCAATGGGTGATAAACAAAGGTCGTATCATTTGGGGCATAAAGCATCAGTGTAGGATAAATAAATTCTAGAACTTCCTATATTAATAATATGGCGAATGATTTCTCTGTTTTTTAGTTTTCCCCTTACAATTTACTCTCTAAGTTGTGGTGGTTGCGTAAATGGACTTCAGAACCTTTCAAACCATAGTAAGAGGTCAAAGAACCTGCACCTATTATTAATTACTTATTCCTGTGCTCTCGTTGCTCTAGGACCTGGAACAAAATAAAACATAGTCACATATTTTACTCCATTCGTAAAATTACTGACAGGCATGATGCAGATTAAGAGTATTGGTCGTCACAAAACACTTCGTTATATTTTCATTTACCCTCTTAGGGGATGCTCTTTAAAATTTTACTTTTGTGTCAGGTTACTTCAAAACATTAAAGAACGCTGTGAGAGGTCACGATATCTATAATTACGATGAATAATTTATTCTTTTCCTCTCCTACAGTCAAATAACAGTCGAATGAAAGATAGTCCCCTCTTATTCTTCGTTTCCAAACGACGGACGTAGTGATAAGGCAAGCAAGTCCTCATAATGGACGTGTGGCCTTCAGTGAATACGTTGAAGACCCTTCAATCAAGGACACAGTTTAGGATAATTCCTTCACTTTTAAATAATTAAATATTTATTCGAAATCGAAGTGTGGCGAATACCGATGGCATAAATGACAGTATTTAATAATAATAATAATAATAATAATAATAATAATAATAATATATATGTGAGGCCCAAAGGTATAATTTCTATCCAGAATTCAAATTTAATAAAATCGGTCTATTAACAGATTATTAGTCAATTAAATGCGAGTGAACAATCATAAGATTTTAATTTACATTTGTGTAATGAACTCTGCTTTAAGTATTGCTACACACTATAGGAATATAACCGAGTATCAAAAAGTTAACTTACATTAAGCAAGTGTGAATATAGAGATAGGGGGTGATGTCGTTTACATGCTTTTCTTATTTCTGATGCCTTCAAGCCTAATGTTTAAATTCAACAAATGCCGACTGAGTCGATTTCAGCAGAAGGTACGTAGGTACGTAAACTAAATATACACATGAACAGTACATGGGTTCTAAAAGGGGGAAAATAAGAGACAGCTGAACGAAACTGCACAGTGAAGAGAGCCACTTTCTGTACGTGTACTGTTAGCAAGATATTATGGTGACAATATCCAGAATGAGATAATGGAACATGCAGCACGAGTAGTGGAGAGCAGAAATACTTATATTTTTAATGGGAATTCATGCCCGCTTGAATCACATAGGCGAAGACGGGAGGATAATACTAAAATGCATTTTAAGTGAACAGAATCGGATTATGTGGATTGGATTCATCTAGTTCATAAGAAGCAAGTAATGGGGCCTTGTGAAATCGGTAAAGAAATTTCGGATTCCATAAAATGCAGTTATTTCATGACTAGTGTAGAACCCATTACCTTCCCGTGACGTACTCCGATCCATGGAGTTAGCAGCCTACCTAGTGTCCAATAACGTAAACTTTATAATACCAATACACGTTCTCATATTCATAAAAATGCGAAATATACAAATATCTTGCGTGCGAATATGAACTTCGTTAATTGGAATTCATGAACTGATTATATTAATTTTTTTCGTAAATTTTCCATCGAATAGAACTGGCTGTTTCTTTGTTCGTCTAATTCAAATACAAAACATAAAATTATAATTAATGGTAGCGGAAATTAATTTATTTTCGAAAGAGAAGTAAAACTGAAACAGCAACAACAACGCAGTGTCCTTTATAACATGTATTACGAAGCAGTTTCACCTCTCGTGGCCTACCACAAGATGCAATCTAAACCTTGTTGCGAAGTACGTGTCTGTAGTACCTGTAATTACAGTGAAAATTACTCTTTGGATCGCCCAGAACAACTCTCTTTAACGATAGAACTGTCACGCCCTAAGCCGTATTTCCGGCATAAAAACAAGTAACAGTAACACTTACATCCCCAGTTCACATAGGCACATATCTTCAGAGCTAGGTCCACACTGCCGTACAACGTCCATATCAATGTACCACGAAAATATTCTAATTTATCATTCTAAGATTTTTGCACAGATTCGTGGACTACATTCTTGATAAACAGATCTGAATTAATAAGCAACAAGTCCAGCACCTCGATACTACTATAGACTACAATAGGTGTGTATGAAGTTACTCGTATAATGAAAATTATGGAATCTGATATTCACCAACACGATTAATTTTATAGGGGCCAATTATTCGTAGGCCCTTTAAGATTCTAGTACCAATAATCTATTTTCTATGCACGTGTGCTCTTTCCGGATTTAACACATGTATTTCGACTCGTGGTGAAAATATTTAGTGTAGATATTTAGGATTATGGCAAGATATTTCCTCCTGTATTTACGAGAAATGATAAGGTTACTAAAGGTTTAGAAGAAATTTGGCGAGTGTCCAAAGCGAAGTAAATTAAGAAAAACGAAGATTCACATTAAAGCACAACACAATGTATATTCACAAACCATTCGTTGCTGGCAAGTGTTTGATTCTCAAAGTGCTCACTGTGTGGTACCACGTCTGTATATAACAGAATATTGGTCGAAGAAGATGTAATTCCGTAAGTCGCGGCCTACCACAACTATATATTTTTGTACACTACATGCACGATACTTTAACTCTTTAAACGCCTAATTAAATCCGATCCGCCACATGCTGGCATTACTAGGATGTCACCATACTCTCCACGTTAGCAGGATAAGGGTTAACGAACAAGGTACTCTAAGATCTCAAAAAAAAAAATACGTACATATGTGCGTTTAGACTCTTACTTTGTTTTTAAGGTTTTTCACACAAACTTCAGAATTGTCCGGAAATACTGCAACATGTAACTTGCTTATAGTACACAAAATATATAGTTGTGTTAGACGGTGATATAACTATTTTTAGAACTGTGTTCTTCTGGGTTGTTACGCAGCGAGTAGTGGTAATTTCTTACCGACGTTTCGGGACAACTTATCGGTCCCATCGTCGGTAAGAAATTACCCAAAAGACCGAAGTTCTCATCTACTTCGCGGCGGAAGCCTGAAATCACGCACAACTAGTTTTTGATCATCGGAAGGAAAACGGGATGACGTCCATCAGGTTGAGAGGACAGACAGCTTATATCCACAACAATGCCGTATGTAACGATTTTTGTGTGCGTACTTTACGAACCGAGACAAAGAACGGGCTCTTTCACCAGTATGTACATATAAAATCATAACGCGGAAGAGACAATTTCATATGAAACAGACACCCAACACTGGGGTCATTACTACGACAAGAAAAGTCCAAACAGCAATGCAAATGACTTCAGACGTAAACACGATCTGGTCACGGCCGAACTTCTACCGGTGCAGCAACCCAGCTCCATCTCACCGCCAACACTATCCTTAATTAACCTAGCAACAACAGCAACTCGTCGGCTTCTTATATAACTCAGATCGCTATCAGAGTAAAGGAACCGAACTGCTGTGATTATAAGAACTCTTATTATTTATGATTATAATCTGGCAACTCTAAAATTACACAAGGGTCTACGTACTTTCCTGGCGCCTCTACTGTCAGTGCAGAAGGTTTCACTTTACTGTGCTTACTATGTGAAGTCTTCGAGTTATTTAACAAAATTTTCACAAAGTGCTCTGTACCATAGGGTCGTCATGAATGTTGTGGCAATAGTCGCCTGAACAAACTGACAGAAAACATAGAATATGTAGGTCATGATTACAGGAAGCTCTGTTGAGATCTGAACTGAATGCATGCAGAAGAGAGCGTTATAGCCAAAAGATCTTGCTCGCTAATAAATACTCAAGTTTCATTGGCTTTGCCTTTAGTACTTCCTGTTCTGCAGGACCGAAAGTTTTACATTTACGGTTCAACATTCAGTCGAGAGTGCTTACTACACAGTAAGCGGTCACTATAAATGCCGTCCTGCAAACATTTGGTGTAACCAAGATTTGGTGATACTACAGCGATGCTAGTGTAGATTCCATTCTTCTGAGACATGACTCCATGTATAAATAAGAAAACTCTTAAATATATGTAGGCCACAGATTTCCCTCGAATGCCACAGAACAGCCCATGTACTTATACTGACTGTGGCTGTGTGGCAACTGGTCATTTAAAATAGGTGCAGAATTTTAATAGAAGAAACGCCGTTGTGTTTTTAATACTCAACATAAAATGGTTTTATTCCCTCAAAACACAACAGTGGAATACAATCATCAGCACCCTAGTATGGCTACGTGTTTCGGTCTTTTCTAGACCATCTTCAAGCCAACATTTTTCAGTAGAAGTTACATTCCGCGCGCACTATACAAGTACATTATGGGATCCCATACTGTTTACAATGTGTGCATAAAACAGTTATACATTTTTTTTTAAGTTTAAAATGCTGTTGAACAGGATGTAGTGTGTCTAAAACATTGTGTAGGTGTTTACTATCAGTTATGAAGGACTTTCATTATAAAAATATGTCAGTTATATGGTATATCGATATACAAGCAACGAGTTGTAAAATCCGCAGTCAAGTGGACGTTCAGGTTCGAAGTAATCTTTTACTTGGTATATAAATACACGTAGTTAGACTCAATGTTTATGCATGTAAGTATGTGTAAATAGATGGCTAACTTTTTTCAACAGTATTTTAAACTTACAAAACTTTTAAAATTGTTTTATGCACACACTGGAAACAGAATGGGGTCCCATTATGTATAGTGCGCACGGACTGTACCTTCTACCGGAAAATGTTGGCCTGAAGATGGTCTAGAAAACACCGAAACAGGTAGCCACACTAAGGTGCTAATGATTGTACGCTATTGTTGTGCTTCAACGGATTAAAACCATTTTATTTTACGCGCAGAATTGCTAGGCAGGTAGTCTCAACTGAATGTTAAAGGAACTGTTGCTTAAAATTACATAACAATTGCGTCTATGGGTAAAAAAACTAACATGGAACAGAGCTTATCTACATCTATAATTCCAAAGTGATCGCTTTCCTCCATAATTTTTTGACGTAAATGCTGTATGCATTTCTTGGATCTCCTATACACGCTACATACACAGTCCACGTCAGAATACACTGAGCCGAATTTGAAACCACGATCCCTGTGTTTGACCTGCGATCGATATATAAGGTAATTAGCGACACAAAAAACACGGCGCCAATATTACCTTAGTGTGTGTTCGTTTGCATTCACCATTCGGTCTCAGAATCTTACGCATACGAGCAAAGTTATTTTTATCCCTGACGTACTCTGAATATATAAAAAACAATTACAATTTACAACCAACAAGACGCAACTATTTTTATTTATTTACTTTAATCAGCTCTACAAGTTTCGGGCGATGTTTTCGCCCCTCATCAGGAGCATATCACTGCAATTACAGCTTCTGGTAATGTCCACCGATGTTGCTGCTGGCTGGTTTCGCGTGACGCAACACAGACTTAAATTGCGCGTCTCTAATAATAACAGCAGAATTAAATAACGGCAATTGGTTGGTCCAGCCGCCGGTTGTACAGCCGCTTAAGAACAGACATTTTATAGAAGCCCCTTATTTTATTGGATATTTCTGCTACAGCATTACTGACTCTAATACAGGCACATTGACGCTACAAAGGAATATGGACTTCAAGGGGAGACCCTGCTTACATTCAGCTGTTCATACCTTTGGTACACTATATGTCTTCTGACCTGCAGAAAGCTGAGTGTCTAGTAACCTGTTTCTCTCTCTCTCTCTCTCTCTTTCATGGCCTGATTTCATATGACCATGACTACAAAGCTGCATGAAGGTCAGCCTCCAGAACGATTATCATTATTTATGTTCTGTAAAAGCGCACGTAGCTCGGATGTTTCCACAAAAAGTGTCGACGTCTTATTAAATGCATGTAGCACATGGGATAGTTGATGTATACTTCCTAAAAAACATAGCCTTGATTTTTGTACCCTGGCTTGCAGTGAATTATAGCAATAGATGATGTCTAGACAGTAAGTATAATTCATTATATATTTCAATAAAGCTGTTCCGTTGCACGGATTATGAAACGCAGATGATATGCTAGGACAAAAAGTTACTGCCAAATTGGAAGAAAAAAACGCATATTTTGGTAAGGTGGCACAATTTAACGGTTGAAGCACTCTCCGGGTGACATTAATCACTTGACACGTTCCTGACATGCCAGGCCGTGAAAGTCAATGTACTTAATTTGTCTGCAAAAGGATGTCTTATATCTAGATGAGTTGTATATACTTCTTTAGAAAATTCTGAATTAATTTCGTTCATGGCTTCCGGACGACAATATTTACTATTGTGTAAGCGGATAAAGGCCTTCATTGGCTAGAGGGACCAAGGTGATGTCTAAGTAAAACAATTTTACAAAGCTATATGTCATCAACGGTCATGTAAATCTAGTGTCTGATTCGAGGTTCTTATATTACAAACGCGTAAATTAATCTCGAGCAGATTTTTCCACCTGGTATTTTTATTCATTTTCCCCCTTTACTATGTTTATAAAGATTATCACTTATCAACTTTTTAAATATCTTTCCACATAAAGCATTCATAGCCACGTATCGAAGCATAAATGGTAGTTCCAAACTTATTTCAAAATACCAAATTTTACCAAATTTAATCAAATGCATTGTCCTGAGAGACAATTTCTAACGCCTTATTTCTGCATTGTCATGAGTGTCGTGGGCTGAAACGATGTTATTTTTTATATCACATAATATTATTCTACGATAAAGATGATGACACAGAAATAAAGCGACGTGACGCATCTTTCAATAAACGCAAGTTGATGAGAGCACGTAAAAGACTGTTTGCTCTTAATACGTTTCGAACACTGCGTACCACGACGTATGACAGAAATAAAGTTTGGTAAGTAAGCATGTCCTACTTTTGGCCAGGAAGCCACTTGCTGTCCAAGTTTTATATGAGTTCACCTATGTCCCTCCATATGCCTACCCTCTCGAGAAGTGATCTAGCAATTCGTCACACTTTCAAATTTCTTCGGACGAATTACTTATTATTATTTTCATTCTGCTATTCTACAGTGCAAATCCCACGTCTTTAACACTGCACATCCGACGTACGCTGAGATATATCACTTAAATCCAGAGTGCTACAGCTTGGTTAGGGACAATGAAAGCTACCTTGCATGTGTCATGAGAGACAAACTGTTATTCAATATTCCTCACAACCGTTTGTCTAAGTTTTACAAATGTCATAATCACCTGCACTGAAGACTTGTAAGCGTGACAGTCTTCTACGCATGACGAGTACTGAACATGTGAAAGTCGCAAACCACCTTTAAAATAACCAGCTTTTAGGCTGGTTTCAGCGAAACATATTCTGCCTTGAACCTTAACATAATTTGAGAGAAAGACCTGAGTTAATAAACAAAACCTCGCGAGACGTCAAGCTTGCGGTCTTCTAGGACGCTGTGCCCTGCAGCCTGGTAGGCGTGTACCAAAGATTTGAAGAACCTGGTGCGGTCATCTTTAAGGAGGCTTTCGTGTTAGTCAAAAAGTCATGACATAATAACACGGAAGAGAGTAATATGAATACACACTGCCTCCGGAATTACACTTAGTAAAACCTATTGCAATTACAGGACACGACTACGCTTATTTTTTTAAAAGTCTTTCTTCATCGGCAAATTTTTGGAAGATATTTGTCACAAAATCAAAAACATGCCGATAATGTGTTACCTTATAAACGTAACGGAATGTACCTCTGACATATTTCGTAGTACAGAAATGCCAGCAGGGCTTTAAGTGTCATGACACACTACGTACATGCTCCAATGTTAAATAATGATAAGCAAAGACGTAATGATGCACTAGACGGACTTAGAAGTGTGAGTCTGCTCTAAGTTATTATCGTCAGGAAACAAAGAAATGATTAAATTAAACACACACTACATATAATTATGTAATTACGTTCCACCAATTGTCCGTTGTAAACTGCATAATCCTAGTTGTAGTAGATGTAATTATGCTTTTCGTAATCTTGGTAATTGAGGACGTGTTGAAATAACAATAAGTATAAAGATAAAATTGCCCCTGTGTATGTCATGAAGGGATATGAAGCGTGAGGAGGTATAGCGACGCGAATTCTTAACTTTCACACTGGACGGTGTTTGGGCAGCTTCATGCTCCGGCCGATTTACCACCAGCCTGCCGTACCTATTCCAGAGAAGGCCGGGTGGGCCCTAGTGACCTGCTTCGACGCTCTGAAGAAGAGAACATGTTTTGTTGTACTGATTGAGTTACACCGGTGCAGGTTCTCAGTACTCAAAATTAAACACATAGGCATACCCTTATCGTCGTGCGAGTTGCCTGCTTCAATCACACATGTAACTGCAACTAAATGGTCCGTAACATCCACATAAAGCAACTGAAAAATACAGTGCAAACAGAGAACAAAATACACAAATTTACGAAGTCCGTTGCTCTCCTCTTTTTCTGAAAGAATAACCGACGACAATAATTATTTAGTCGCAGTTACAGGAAATAAACTGTCTATTAAAAATTGCAAAATAAAAAATAAATTGCATTATTAAAATCAATGAACCGCATTATGTGTACTGGCTCCGCTCTGCCAGGATGTACTGCTAGGTAATTAATCACCGACGTTTACGGATAATTAGTATTTGCACCTTCATGGGTCGAAATGTGACAAGCAAGTACACTTCGGGCATTGAAGATGAAACCATTAAATTGCCTCGAAACGCCGGACATCACTTACCTACAGACTCGACCACACATCCCACAAGATAGGAGACCACAACAGCACCACTGCGAAAGTCTAAAAAAACTCATATATTGTATTGAGGTTTATACTACAGGATTATGTTTTTGCAGGTCCTGGGTGATGGACATCTCCACGATCACCATGAACCTGGCATGCCTTACGATTTCAACTACGCCGTCAAGGACGATTATTACGGCACAGACTATTCGCACAACGCGGTCAGCGACGGAGAAGTTGTTAGGGGCGAGTACCGTGTGCGACTTCCAGATGGACGACTCCAGATTGTGCGCTACACCGCGGACTGGAAGACTGGATTCCACGCTGACGTTGCCTATGAAGGTCAAGCTTCATACCCCGACACTAACAGAGGAACATACAACTACCCGGGGCCCAGTAGTGGCGGTCGTGTCGGCGGTCCCTCAGCAACGTACGGCCCACCCGCACCATCCGGTCCTGGCTACTAGAACCTAAGTCCCAAAACATCGAACCTTTGCTATTACACCATTCAGTCGGTAATAAAAAGGACCACAGTTTGGTGCTGACTCCCATTTCGACACACTGTTACCCCACTCACACTTCTGAAACGTAACGCCGTTTCATTTGGTAAATACCTACCGACGTTTGGTAAGATAATAATAATAATTACACACACACACAGTCAAGCCAGAGATAACATCGGTTACTGTTTACCAATCTACATGGTGTAAGAACTCAGAAGACTTGAAACTTCAGCAGCACCACACTGATAACCCCGAACACCACACTGATAACCCCGAATATCGTATTAAATAGGACCGTTTTGTTCCCAAAACCATTCTGTGACTCACATACTGGAATATTTTTCGTTGTGTTTAAAGGCAGAGGAGAATTACAGACAGGATCCACGACATAGTCTGGTAGCGAGGCATACAGCTGATGGGATAATAATGCACTCTTTTCGGAGGGAATTCTCATGACATAACGAGAGTCAAATACGCACGATCAATATATCCAACAGATAATTAATACATTATATGAAACCCGAATAGAAACAAGTTTGTTCCGAAATATCAGGTATGGTATATGGAAATTAGATAAATTATTTCAGTAGGTTAGACTGATAACAGTATTTTTTCAATATGGTGCTTTACTTAAAGATTAAATTGCTACTGAAATCCTTTAATAAAGATAACACCTGTAATATTCAGTGATCCATTACTTCTCGAATATGTTTGTCAAGAATAATGTTCAGTTTTCATTAGACTAATATATTACAAATGACGGTTTATTTTTATTGTCGTTTTTTCTTAAATGAGTCGAATCTAACAAAGAGGCGATGCCCACAAATTTCCCAAGACCTTGTCTCTTCTGTCGAGCTGACATTTCGTACGCTCTAATGCCTAACGTCGTAACTGTATGCGTTTCCTTGCTCATTTCACAGTAAATTCTACATAAAATGTCACCAGGCACTCGTTTAAACTACCACATTTGTCTTCGCGGAAGTTTTACTGTAAATATATTAATAAAACTTTAAGGAAGCATGATATCAATTCTCATGTATTATTAAATATTGACTTCCCTTTACTTTCTACAGACTGTCACTATAGTAAATGCAAGAATCTAAAAGTGTATTACATAAAACACACGGACCAGCACAACATCGTTTATACACTAATATAAATATGTATGCTGTATTTTATACTTATTTTACGTGTAATCTGAACGATATAAAGCGTTAATTTCTTATTAAATCGATGGTATCATGCAACCTTAGTGAATCTAAAATCTTCCGGAAGACATCTGTGCAAAATATACAATCATGGGTTTACTTATGTTTTCTTAATCAATTACACAACATTCTGAAATAAAACCGCATGGCGCAGAAATCAATAGGCTGGACCGGAATGATTTTTATATTGTTTTTAAGCTGTATAGTTTTGTGTGTGTCTACTTTTATGTGCGTTCAATATTAATGTATAAATGTAACGCTTATTTTAAATATACAAAAATTAAATACAATATTTAGTACTACATATATAGATGTCTATACTATATACCATATCAGTCACCTCAAACAGTCAACAGTTTAAAGTGATGAATCATTTCACACTCATATCCCACTACCACACGACTGAAGCTTTCATTCTTAAACCTCTAAACAAAGCAGTGTTCATTTGAACACAAACGTCATTAATACTTATCCTTTACATGCAGGAATTCTGCCGTCCAGTAATGCGTTATAAAATAAATGTGTCAATTTGTTGTCTTTTGTATTTAACAACTAGGTATTCAAAAAAGGTCATTCAGAATTTGCTTAGGTTTAATTACTATTCCTTTCATGAAGTTGTCATTTTTCTTGTACATAATGTATCTTATTGAAAAAAATAATTAACTAACTCTACAGAGATCACGCCTTTTTTTAGAAACTAATATTCATCAACCAGGCAACAAATTCCCCGAATTAAATGGAAGTCGAAAGTTCATTACCATATTCACAACGCCCCCTCCACTGGAAAATGATACAAAAGTGAAAAAAACATCAAAACTTGCCACAGTGAAAACAATTTCTATAACTTGGCTGCCGAATTATGAATATATATATATATATATATATATATATATATATATATATTAAAAAGGACCAGATGTCGTTTGTAACCATAATTTTAACCGCTCGACCACGTAACCAATTAAACGAAACAGGTGTACGAACAGAATATCAGATTACGAACCTACTAAATTTGACCAATTCTTATAATAATTTACTCTAAGGTAGGTGCTAATTGAGGATCATGTATCATTTCAACCTCCACTACTCTCTTACAATGTAACTGGCTACATAAAAAGAAAGAAGCGTCATGTCTGCTTTAATAGATATGAGTAAGATCAAGCAGCAGCAACAGTAGACTTTTTATGGTTAGGTATCCCGAGCCGGGAAACCTAGCGAGCAGAACTATGTTCTTGAAGAATTTGTAAGTACATTACTTACCTTTATTAACTCCAGATAATCCTACTTTTTGAAGACAGAGGCACGCGCGCACGGTATGTACACAACTATGTAAATTCCTTTGACATTTGAAAAGTAAAAAACATTTCACACACCTAGCTCTGATTTCCACAGTTAATCCCACAACTGACCACTATTATATAATTTAGTCCTTCGGGGACCTATAAAATCACCTAAACAATTCCTGAAAGATTGCTTTTGTAATAAGAAGTTCTACTACCTATAAATAACAACTGCAAATATCGAAGATGGACAACCGACCGAGAGTAGATACTTCTGTATGATTCATGACGACAGACCGCTTTACGCAAAAGTTTCCACTTTGTTTACAACAGGTGTACATTTACAAAAACAATATGAGCCAGTGATGACATGAAATAAGTTCCATTCTGAGGGCTCACAGTTATTAGATGCCAACGCACAAAAATTTATTCGGTTGGGCAACCTGTGGCCTGAGATTTTTATATTACTGTATATTACTGTACTATGCGACCTTTACTATAAAAATGACTTGCTTCACGAGGAAAGAATAACAAGAGATCTTTAACTATATGGTTCTTATATAGACATTATATAGAGTAGGAGAAGAGTGATCACTACCACCCTATGTGTTAGTTTTCGTAAAGTCGTTTTCACTCTAAAATAGTGAACATATGCTTAGTCTGGTGGCAGCTCTGTTTCGAAAGTGTGCTATCTGAAGTAGAAATGTGCAATGAATTCTCTCTGTAAAGGTTAAAGCTCTATGAAATTAAAAAAGGATTTCGGCTAGTGACATAAAACATTTGATACTTTTAAATTCTGCCCGAAATTATTGATAAGTTGATCATAAAAAAGATAAGAAAGGTGGTATTTCCCATTGAATTTCCAGGGATTCGTCCCGTCATAGCGAATTCTGTGCTTTTCTCCGGATATAAAATGTTCTGAACTCCCAAACCACATTACGACTGTTCCTACCATTTATCTTAACTACAATTTTAATCCTCCTGTAATCAACCGGTTTTAAATTTTAGCTTCCGTATTAATATGTTCATAATTTACCTCATTTGTTTCAAGAAAATGTCAGTAGAGTGCGTCGAAATATTTTTGCTACCTTTCAGATTCTTTTCAGTTCATAAATAATTTCAATACTGGCGCTAAATAACACTATAAAATTAAAAAGGCGTCTTTAGATGAACAACCTGTACATGTTGACTGCAGACGCTGCAGTGAATTGGCAATGGAATTTAAAGACACTGACTCTCTTTCCAATAGGACGTTGGAACACACGGAAAAAAGTATGTTGTTCTGAAACTAATAATAATAATGATAATAATAATAATTTAATGGTTCTTGATTTTAAGCTTTCGCCGTGTCCTGTATGTAATATGTTTTCTTTTGGGTAATTCCCCGGCGTCACAATGCTAATAGCCGACGTTCCGAAACGTCGGCTATTAGCATTGTGACGCCGGGGAATTACCCAAAAGAAAACATATTACAATTTAATGGTTATTTATGAACGTGCAAACTTAACAGCAAAAGAGCCTATTGTAAAGTCAGCACAAAGATACAAACACATAATCAGTGCAAATACACAAAAACAAAACACTAAATAAACAAAACAAACCAATGTTGCAGGACAAAGCAATATAGAATAAAAGCAATAATAATAATAATAATTAATGGGTATTTATAAACGTGCAAGCTTAACAGCAAAAGAGCCTATTGTAAAGCCAGCAGAAAGACACAAACACAAAATCAGTGCAAATACACAAAATTAAAACACAAAACTAATAAAACAAAAACAACGTGGCGGGACAAAGCAATACAGAATAAAATCAATAATAATAATAATAATAATAACATGCTACTTAATTCTTTTTTCCTCTTCAATCTACAGTAATTTAAACTCATGTAAGAATGTGAATTATCCGTTTTTCTCAAGTGAGGTACCCTGCAACTTTTGCATGTTTTAAAGTAGACACTGTACCACTGGTCGTTAAATGCTTAAGAGTGTACACTCATTCTAGATTAAAACAAATCTTGCAGAAAACATCCTACGCTACACAAAGAGAATGCGTAAAATTGACCTAACACACAAACAATGAATTACGAAATGTGGAACCTGCATAAAAAAAAAGCACTATTATTGTCAAAGTTGTGCGATAATTTAATTTTAATAGAGAGTGAAAGATGAAGAGAGGAAAGGTTACGCATTGCTACTGTAATAATATGCTTTCGTTTCGTAACCGGAGACATAATCACACAGCTTTGTTTAGCAGCGAACCTAATGGAAATTTGTTGTTATTTTACTGTGAACGTAGGCTTACCAAGTGTTCTGTAATTATGAGGTCTGTGACCTCAGAATGACAAGGCGTTTTGAAACAAGAGACATAGTGAGCTGGTTTCTATTGCATATGTCACTTTTATGACTGTAAGTAAACAACATGATAACAAACAGCGAGACATGAAGTTCTCACGGATGCGGAGAGTCATACTGTAATATTCTGGATTTTTAAAACTGCCCTGAAGAGGGAGGCAGCAGGGTCCTTCCAATAATTCGTAACCACCCACAAGCTGTCATAACCCATAAAATCAATCTGATTACCAAGAATGTTTTCAGTCTATTTTGTAATGTTTTTTGATTAAACTGTTTTTTATCCCTTTATATTTCTCTGATCCACACCACCGTGTTTATCAGCACAACGAAGTAGATAGAAAATTCAGTTACACGGATGTTTTATTAATCCGTACATATCAAGTCATGTTTGATACCGATATTAATTGGCCATCAGTGTAGCAGAGCAGTGTTATCCAGCTACAAAATACGATACGACATCATCGAAAATTAATATACCAGTAAACTTTATTTTGTCTTTGAATATAAGTCTCGACATTTTAACTTTATATCGTAACGTGTTAATTTTTAACACAGTATCGTAATTCTTTACAACCGTAAAAATTTTAAACGTGTGATACAGTCCAGAAAATATGTCGTTTTGTATTAAATTATGCAGTGAACTGATCCTTGGAATGCTGTGCATAAAATACGTTTAAACCTAAATGTATGGAATGCGCTTCATAACGGCTAACACTAGCCGAAACAAGTAGCTGTAGCCCTCATTAGTAGTAATATTACTTTATATATGTACTCATTAATATGACAGCTGTGTAAGTGGTCTTCTTCTACTTGGTTGCATTACTTATGCGTGTGTTAAATCCGCCTCAGTATGGATCTAATCAAACTGTCAGAAGTCACACTAGGCTTACAGAAATTTCTCTGCCACTCAGTTCATAAACATCATGTGCTTAAATCATTCCAGGCAATATTGCTATATTGTGACACAAAGTGGAAAGAATTTTTCCAGAAAATAACAAACCTAGATCAATCCAAGCAGGGAGTATTTAAGCACTATAAAGTTATGCTCACACCTGTATTACACGGACAACATAGCTGAAGTATATTTTTACAAGGAACCCAATCAATATAGCTCTACTCCCATCAATGTTTACAAGTCTTTCTCTGTAATATACCATATAGCCTAACATCTTGTACCTATGCAAAAGACATTATGATAAACACTGCACGGCGTGGTGAATTGTAATGCATGATCCCAGATTAGCTATGCAGCTTGACCTGAATACCACTCTCTATTGCTTTCCACGACCAAATAGCATATAAAATGATGTTGAAAAGCAAAGGCTATCTCACTGTTGCCTTCTTTTCTGTTAGCGTGCCTAGGATTTTTTAAATTTCGTTGCATTCCTTAGCGAAACTGAAAACAGCAAATTCACAACACTTAGTAGGCAACTTTACGTCATATCTTGTAGTGCAATAGTATAGCCTAACTCCTGAAAGTTTAAAAAAAAATTATTTAATTATTAACAATACTGTCTTTATTCTTAGATTGGGCTTTCTGCACTTTATTACAGTCTTCATCTTCACAAAGACGAAGAAATGAAGAGGCAGAAATGAAGTTATTGAGACCTCTGGTAGGCTACACCCTTTATGACCACAAGACAAACGACTACATACGCCGCGAACTACAGATTACAGGCATACTAGACAAGATGGATGAATACAGACGGAAGCTTCAGCACTTGCAAAGGATGCCACAAAACCGAATCCCTTTGAAATCATACTACTACAGACCACAAGGAAGGAGAACAATTGGAAGACCGAAGAAACGTTGCAGAGAGCAGTTGTAACTTTGGAGACGGAACGGATCAAAGTGTCCAATCCTTGATGTTTACGATGATGATTACAGTCCTGCCAGAATTCAGTAAATAATAATAATAATAATAATGTTTTATTCCAGATTTTAGCTTCTAAATTTTCTTACGATGTTGCCAAAGTCTAAGTTCCAAACCCATTTACAGGGCTACTGAATGAGATTACTACGAGATACCCCTTTTCTAGCACGAGGACAAAATTTCTGATAATAGTAAAAAAATAAATGCGAGGAAGACCTAACAAAATTACCATCAAAACTTCGTATTGATTTCCTTTTCCTAGGTGGTTCAATATATTCAGCAGCAATTATCCTACTGTACTGGATTTTTCCTACAAAAAAGTACAGTTTTTTTAAGCAGTTATTCTTTTCATCACCTTCACAACAAATCATATCATTGGCGCTAATTCGTTAAGCCTACGTCATTATCGTTCACTTGTATGCATATTGTATTCCTCTGAAGAACGTAGCAAGACGGTGCAAAAGAGGTTTCCTTCTAACAGTTATTGCAGATGCCACACACTTGCAAGCCCCTTACAACAAATTATTTTAAAAAGCAGTGGATTAGTTGTGCATCATTTTTACAACATTGCAATGTATATGACAAATTCCTTTTTTTTAAATTCCTATAATTTTCTCACAGATGAATTTTGGAGATGTGTTACGTCCGACTATGCCGCTTATCCGTCCACCCTTTATTTGCATTACGGATAACATTTTCAAGACATTTTATTCAACGTCTCCTATAATAGCTATTGTCGCTAATTGTTCATTTCGTTCATCTTTGTTTTTTCATTCCCATTAAAAATCCAATGTACTGCAGCAGTTTCATTTTCGAACTCCAAATCAAAGACGAGGAACGCTAAAATGACAGAAAGTTCACCACACAAAACACAAATTTTTATTCTAAACATATGAGCACAACATTCTAAATAAGAGAAATTCCCGAAGAAAGATGGCAAAGAGATTCTGTAACTGAGCATGGGACATTCTGAAGATACAGCTTTTCTCCGTATCTGGAGGCCGCCACCTCCTCTGTCGGAAAACCGAGGAACCTTTATGCCGTGGTGACAGATCCACTTAACACACGCTTCTGGCGCAAGAATGCGCTGTATGTACCGTTAACATGGTTCTAATACAAGACAGAGAAAACGTCACTGCATACCATTCCGAAACCATGCACGCTAACATCGAAACACAGTGCACCTCATAAGCTCCAAAAATAAAAAATAAAGTCAACATAAGAAAAATAAATTACTCTCAAGTCATTCAGAAACGTTAATAAGAAAATTTCTTAAAATATTTGGTCTAGGAAACGACAGAAAAGGAAAGCCAATCGAATCACACTCTTCTAGAAAATATCGAAGTGTTTGAATACAAAACAAGAAGTAAACGTTCAATCCTAGGCGGAACTTGGCTAAGAACATTTGGGGTTTAGGGAGAGAGACCATGGGTGTTAAGAACCTTAATTTATTAAGGAGTCGTGTTAGAAATATTGGGAATATTCGTTTGAACCAGTCTTTAATATTCAATGACCTTAGACAAAGACCACATATAACTTACAATAGCTCTCTTCATTTGTAAACGAGTGACTCAGATGCCTCTGTTCTGCGACTCGTAAAACGCAGGTTTTTCGTTTTATGTCTCCACACCACCCAAATAACCATTTTAAAATATTTCTATTTTTATTTGCCCCACTTCAACATAGTAGCCAAAAAACTATTCTTCGGTATAAAAATACTGAAGAGACATTTACTCCCCTCACCCCACTTTGTACCACCCAAATTAGGCCTATGGAAAAGTCCCATTAACATAATAAAGTAGGTTAACTGTAGACGGTAATTAACCACAAAGTGGGCAAACAAAACTCAAAAATACACTTAAAATATCAGAACTTCGATACGCAGAATAATAATCTTTATGCTGTTCTTAAACACACTTCCTATCAACCTGATGAGGCAAGTTAAATTTTATTTTATAAAGGGGTTAACTCTCAAGAACTAGTTATCTTGTATCTTATGTAGAAGTTACCAAACATTTGAAATTAAAATAACAGTCAAGCATTCATTATGATGATACATACGGATCCTGTAACAAACTACTTCAATAACTGAAAGGGCAGTTGATACAAGAAAGATCTAAGACACAATTAATTTCCTCATAGAACAAGTCCAGCAGATCCTGTTCAAAATAAGGAATTCAGTTTCTTGGTATTCACAAAGACATAAAATAGTTTTATATTCAGAATATAGTACTAACGAAATCACAATTTAAGGCAAAAAGGTACAACTAAATGCTGAGAATCATAATTTATCTGAATATGATAAGCAGAAAATTTTGAAGAGGCGGTATTTACGTCATTTTTTATGTACTTGGTAAAGTTTAGTTAATTTAGTCAACGTTAGTATTTTCTTTACCAGCCTAGTAGCAGTTCCATATGAAGCGTCTAAACGGTTGTGTAATGTTGCGGATCGACATCTTGCAATAAGTTGAACGTCATTTTACTCCAGATGGTATGAGCTTACCTGTGTGAGTCAGCCACACGGCTAGGCAGTTGTCAGTTTCTGAGCGAGCAGGTGTTCAGTAACGGTGCTTCTAAATTTAGACTTTGTCTTCGCCAGCCGTCTTGTCAAACAACGTTATTATGGTCACTCAGCACTTCAAGTTCTACTTTTAAAATCACACGGGTATTGTAACTACACTACTTTGTTTTCAAGGTCGACTATATTTACATGTTGATCTACAAAAGTAAACCGCACAATTTACGGTTAAAACAAGTTAACACTCTTTACCACTACCGAAACATAACTAGAATAACAGCAATAACTTTACTTCTAAATTTAGACTATTTTCGACAGCCATATTGTCAAGCAACGTCACAGCACTACAAGTTCTGCTTTTAGAATCACGTATTTATTACCGCTACAACTGTTTATTCGTAAGGTCGACTATATTTACAGGCTGATCTACAAACTTAAACCGCAATATTTAAGTTTAAAACAAAATAACACTGTTCACCACTACGGAAACATAACCCGAAGAAAGGCAGTAATTGTATTTCTAAATTTAGACTCTGTTTTCGCCAGCCATATTGTCAAACATCGTATGAACGGTCGTCACAGCGCTCTCAAGTTCTACGTTTAGCACCATGCACTTATTACCACTAAACCTAAGTGCTCCCAAGGTCGGTTATAGTTACATATCGATCCACAAAATGAAACAGCACTATTTGCATTTAAAATAAAGTAACACTATTCACCACTACGGAAATATAACCCGAAGAAAGGTACAACACACCACAGCCTGCCGAAATGTTAATATGACTGTATCTGCACTCACTTTGCTGACACAAGTTAAATAAAAAAAGGAAACATATCACTGCCACCTGACGTTCTTATAATCGACGAATTAAAGTAATCGTGCTGCCACCTACACGATTTCAGATAACTGTTTCCTGTTTGTCGATCGTGTCCGTGGACTGAATGAAATCAGAGAAATATTAAATAAAATGCTTTATGCTCACGGAACACATATGGACGAACAGAGAAAATAGCAACACACAACTAAAAACCCATTCCATATGCCCCCTTTTGTTCTGATCAGGGTGCTGAAGGATTACTTACTAGACTAGTATTAGGGAGAAACTAGGTTCGAATCCATGTCATACTGCCGGCTAATTCGACTCGCTACAAGAATCTCGTAAATTCACCACATGATTAATTTTGTCACTAGATTCTGCGAAACGTGTTGTATGGCAGTAAACACGTAGCTCCTTTCTTTGATACGACAAAAAAAAACTGCCATAAAAATTATTCAGGAAAACATTTTAAAAGGATCAAGCGTTTAAAATAATCAGACATGCCAGCAATTTAAGGCATTGCTTAATGAGAAACATTGTCCCCTATTATAAAAGTACTCTTACGTTAAAGGAAACAAGGTAGGTGTGAAGAGATGCGTTCAGATACGTTGCAGAAAACCGCATAGAAGAGAGATATGCGATATGACCTTTTCATAAAACCTTAACAGCATAATTTCAGCTACACGAGGTACTTCAGATTTACTTGAACATTCAGTAAACATTCATTCTGAACACACAGTGTATTTATAGGAGTCCGAATAAACAGCGTTTACTTCGGTGTACAACATTAACCAATCACGCTTTCACAGGGGAGGAGGTGAGTTTCTTAGAAAGAGAAGGTGAATTTAAAATACAAAGAACATCAGATTCTTGCTGAAAAGATGGAGCTTTAGGAAATAAGTTTCAGAATGGTATATATATATAAGCAAAGCCAAATTTTGTTCAGAAGTGAGTTTCAGTAGCATTGAGGCCGAACTCTCGAACTCTACAACACAAGATTAAGTCAAAGTCGTTCTGTTTTCGGGTACTTAATTTTCTACGTGCATCCATCTGTTGGACATACTATCAATCGAAGGGTCCCAGTTACATTCAGTGAGATACTTCATAGTTTAATTGACATCAATCAGCAAACAGATGGCCAAGACACTAGCTTTGGTAAACAGCCCCCGATTACATTGTTCCTGAATTCTGAGTTAGTTAATTTCATGATAATAGACTAATATATAAGGCAGTGACTTTAATGATTGAATGGGCCAATGCAATTATGTGCAGATACTTTGTGAAACAGTAGCTGTTAGGTAAGTAGGCAAACGCGAATTGAGGGGGGTATTCGGCCCTTCGTATCCCTCAATTAGGTCAACACCACTTTTTCAATATATCAAAATTGTCTTTATTTTTTAACTTTCCCAAGAAATACATGAATGGCCGATACTCTGACAAACTATGCAAATGAGAAAAATATTAAGGTGGGTATAGGGAAAGTATGTTAGTCTGATTTATCTAGCTGTAGAAAGGGATCATGCGAGTACGGACTTGAAACATGGGATCAGATAGAGTAGCAGAAGGAATGCTGATTTCCAAGAGATTTAATCTGTTGCATGCTATTTGTTACGGAACTGAAATTCTAAAATGAAATATCTATATTGCGGATCGTGGTGGCCGTGCGGTCTAAGACCGCTCGATTCTTGAAAACGCAGATTCGAATAGCGCTGAGGGCCTTGATACTTATATCTCGTGCGTGTGCGTGCGTGTGCGTGTGCGTGGTGTGCGTGCGTGCGTGTGTGTGTGTACACTATGAACCTCAACAATTAAGCACCTAGGACCGATTTGCGCTGTTTGAGGCGCAGAAAAAAAAGTGTGTTGCTGTCAATATCTGGAGAGTTAGAACTCTTACTCAGACTCGCATGCATGCCAATATATATATGTCGGGTTCTGTTGTACCGTTTGTGTAAGGATGAATATAGTTTGAATTAAACGAAATGTTTATAATTCACACCCTGCGATAATTATTAATATAACACTGATAACTGAAGAATATAAAACCATCTAGATGCCACTTATCATTTTATTGTACTTCTTATATGCTCAACATGTTTTTAGCATTACTATGCCCATCATCAGGAGCTGGCTGCAGGCTTTAGCCTGCAGCCAGGACACTACTCCAGCCTAACCGCACCTAACCTCCAACACAGCAATCCAAGAACAACACGACCAGTGTGGTAATCAACATCGTAGTCACGAGCTCCTAATGATTGGTATGGTAATGCCCGAAACATGTTGAGCCTACAAGAAGTACAATATAATAATACGTGGCATCTAGGTATGTTTTTTATTCTTCAGTTATCACAATGATGCACGGACCAATAAACATCAGAGTAACACTGATACTTTTTCTGCTACATATCTATCCACTTTTTTATTCGTGGTTACATAACTACAGAATTGCGGCTTCAGATTCTCAATCATTAACACACACACATATATATATATATATATGTGTGTGTGTGTTTTCAGGAACCCCACCTACAAAGCAATGTCTAATACAGTATTCAGTTTCACTGTGTTGATTTCTCCACGGAGAGAAATGCAGTCATGTTATATATGCTGGATAAATGAACAATGACAAATATTATATAAGAATCTAACGTAATAATGCAGTGTGCAACGTGAAATTCAACTTTGAAACATACTCACTGCATTTTTCCTAGCAGCTGTTCAGCTGAACAGACGCGTTGTATACAGTCCGGCCATTCAGGACAGAGTTTTAGTATTTTATTTACTATTACGCATTTTTATTAAAAATCATCATTTTATAGTAATTCTTGTTTGTCATAAACACTCCGGCTAATTATTTCCCTGTATTAAAAAAATTATTATATTATTTGCGTTTAGAGCTTTTTATCAAATTTACGTAAACCACAATACACTTTTTTTCACATTCATTGTTCCGTGCATCATTGTAATTGTTTAAAAAATAACCAACACGATGTCACTTGTGGACTATCCTTTATTTTCATGGGTAGTCGTCATTCATTCTCTACATGTTTCGAGCTTTCAG
>Ga0123352_10000372_pt1 | contig 53930 bp, 49 predicted proteins | sample TergutLab28metaG_FD_89700 | JGI IMG/M metagenome (GOLD analysis project Ga0123352, IMG submission 89700) | Labiotermes labralis P1 segment gut microbial communities from Petit-Saut dam, French Guiana - Lab288 P1 | ecosystem: Host-associated > Arthropoda: Insects > Digestive system > Gut ... | reverse complement strand
TCTTCCTGGCCATGGTTCTTCGATCATCTCGCTTCCCCAGCAGGTGCTGGATTCAGCGTGTCCAAGAACCGGGGTCAGGCCCCGACCTTGTCGAGGACGTCGAGGACGTGGGCGTTGAAGTTCGACCGGTATTGCCGGCGAGTTCCCGGGGGTGCGTTGTTCGTCTCCAGGTAGGTGACGAACGCCGACATCGCATCGCGGACCGTGCGGTGCGACTGGGTGCCGAGGCCGCTGGTCAGCCCGGCACGAATCCTGTCAGCGGTGGCGGCTGCGTCGGTGGCGTTCTTGTGGCGGATGAACTTCCGCTGCCCGATGCCGCAGGTGCCACTCGGGTAGTACACGACGCGGTGGTCGGCGGTGATGTGGACAGGGTCGGCGTCTCGACGCTTCCGCGGCTTGGTCGGGCTAGCCATGGGAGCGATCGCCTGATCGACGGCTGGGCTGACCGGTTCGCCCGATCCGGATTGGTGCATAGGTGGGTCCGCAGGCGCTGAGGTCACGTTGTGGTTCACGACGTGTATCTGTGCTCGACGGATCTGGCCGTGCAATCGATTCACCCAGGAATTTTGAGAATCTATCTGGGCGTCGGGTGCGGAGGCTGTTGCGTCCTCTGGGCTCGTACAGCGCCGGCGCCCGACGCTGGCGCGGTTGCAACTGCCGCTCGGTGGCAGAGAGAAGCGGCATGATCTCAATCGTTGAGCTGGCATCGCCCACCCCAGAAGTGTTGCATCTAAACAACAGATTTTGTCAAGTGATCTCCCCGCCATAGACCGGGGCGGCTGCTGGGCGACAGCGTCCGGTCCTGTCTGACCGCCCGACGGCTGTGTCGCCAGGAGGGCGTCGCGAGCGGAGCCGACGGCGCCAATGCCTCGAGCAAGGACGCCGCTGCTCGTCGATTCAAGCGACCCGGCCGCCGGCACGTCCCGTCGTGCGGTGTAGCGCTCCGTGCAGGCGTCCACCCTCGGGCTGTCTCCCAGATTCACGTTCCGGGGGGATCCGCATGCACCGGTCTACGGCGGGGTGGGTCTCGGATGGGGCAACGTAAGGCCAAATGTCAACCAGCCAGTTTGACATTTACATTTGGCCTTACGTTGCCACTAGATGCCGAGGATCCCTCGTGCCAGTTGGAATGCCAAGGTGCCCCTTCTCCCTGCGGCCCAGGCTCGCCTGGAATCAGTGAGGCGCTGACGTGCGGCCGCATCAGCCGCGACGTGAGTAAGGCGTGTGAGTCCGCACGGCGCCACGCGCCATGTGCCGCTTGTGTGTCAGCCGATTCTTGTCACCGCAGGTCACGGTGGAAATCAGGCACGAACCACCAAGATCACCCAGATCTACGAGGGCACCAACCAGGTCCAGCGCATCGTGATGGCCCGCCAGCTCCTCGCCGAGGTGTAGAGCGAGCTCTGACGCAGCGTCTTCGCAGGTCGGCGACCACCTAGCCGATGTCGCGGACCTGAAGATGGCGACGACACCAGGAACGCGTCGATCCCGATGACGGCTATCGTCGGTGGTCGTGGCCACGTCTGGTCGGAGCCGCGTGCCCGCCGCGGCCTTGCTAATCGGGGCGGCATGCCTCTCGGGCTGTAGCGGAGGTACGCCGAGCGCCCCACCGCCCACCGGCCACCCCGTCGGGGCGAGCACGTGGACAACCACGCACTCGTCCAGCCGGCCGGGCGCGCCTGCGTCAGCAAGCGATGGCGGTCTGGGCTGCAGGGCGACCGCTGCGTCCTCGGACGCGCTGAAGGCGACGCTCAGGAGCGGGTGGGCCCACCCGTGGCCAGATCAGACCGTGCCGTTCAGCGCTCCGTCGCTGCCGCCCGGCCGGCCGATCATGGTAGCGGTCCACAACGGGCCCGCCGGATCGGTGGCCCTGGTCGATCCCGCCAGCGGAGCACTGATCCGCACCGTGGAGCCACTCGGTGCCACGGCGCAGGCCACCGGCTCCTACGACGGCGAGTACGTGGTGTGGAAGGAGAGCCGGGACCCGTCCGATGTCGACGACTTCACGGTGAGGGAGTGGTCGGCCAAGGCCGGCAGGATCCGCACCGTCGGCGGCGCTCACACCACGAGGGGCCGCGTGGTCGCGAGCACCGTGCAGGACCCCGTCATCAGCGGCGACAGGGCCGCATGGGTCGAAGGCCTCCGCAGCGACGGGAAGGCCGAGGTCGTCGTGCTCGACCTCGCCACCGGTCAGCGCCACATCGCTCACGTCGGCCATCCCGGCTGGATCGCCCTGACCCCAGACACCGTGTTGTACGCCGAGTCGGCGAAGCCGGGTGCGCCGACCGTGATCCACGCGATCGCCCTGAAGACCGGGCGAGCGGTCGCGCCGCCCTCGGTGCTCGGCCACGTCCGAGGAGCATGGGGCTTCGTCTCCGACGGCACCAGGTGGGCATGGGTGGCCGGCGACCCCGAACGCATGTACGCGGCCTCGACCGGGTCCGCCGGCCCCGAACGGCTGGGAGCCGTACCCGAAGGCGGAGGGGGACCCCCGGTCGCGATCACCGACGGCATCGCGACGGTGCCGGTCTCGGCCGGAGGGCTGATGGTTGCCGACACCGCCTCCGACGCATGGGCCTTCATCCCCGGTGCCTCCTACGCGGTTCCCGACGGTCATCGGTTGTTGGTTGTCCAGGAGGCGACCAGCAAGCTCGATAGTGGAGGAACTCCCATCGCCCTGCTGCCGGCCTCGCGGGCGCGCCTGGGGTGTTGAGGATGTACGCCGTCTCGCCGGGCTCAGCCGCCGGGCCGTTGCCAATCGGGCTTGTGGTGCCAGACATCGAGGTAGTATGCCAGCCGGGCGAGCCCGCGGGAGGCGGCGGAGTCGACCAGCACCGTGACGCGCCGATGCATCTGCAGGATCGATGCCGGGCAGCTCGCGGTCAGCGGCCCCTCGACGGCGGCGGCGACCGCGCGGGCCTTGGCGTGGCCGGTGGCGATCAGCAGGAGGTGACGCGCGTCGAGGATGGTGCCGAGCCCCTGGGTGAGCACGTGCCGCGGCACGTCCTCGATGTCATGGAAGAAGCGCGCGTTGTCCTGTCGCGTCTTGGCCGTGAGCGTCTTGATCCGTGTGCGCGATGCCAGCGAGGAGCCGGGCTCGTTGAACGCGAGGTGACCGTTGGCGCCGATGCCGAGGATCTGCAGGTCGACGCCGCCGGCGTTCGCGAGGAGGTCCTCGTAGCGCTCGCCTGCCGTCGGCAGACCGGACGCGGTCGGATCCGGCGCCGCCACCTGTTGCTGCGGCACGCCGAGCGGGCACGCCAGCTCGCGCAGGATCGTCGTGCGGTAGCCCTGCGGGTCCCCGTCGGGCAGGCCGACGTACTCGTCGAGGGTGAAGGTCGTGACGTCGCCGTACGACGGACCGGTGCCGGCCCGGTGCCGCCGGATCAGCTCGGTGTAGGTGGCCATCGGGCTCGAGCCCGTCGCGACGCCCAGGACGGTCGCGGGTCGGCGGCGTACCTGCTCCTCGACGATGTCGGCCGCGAGGGCTGCGACCTCCGCCGGCTCGTGGAGCGGGACGACCTCCATCGGCGCTCAGCCCCTCGCGGACCCGGCGACGGCGATCTCCGGTGCGTCGAGCGCGGTCAGGGCCGCCAGGGCCTCGGCGGGTGCCGTGTCGTCGGTGACGATCCAGTCGACCTCGCTCGCGGGAGCCACCACGCCTAGTCGGGCGCGGCCGATCTTGGAGCCGTCGGCCACCACGGCGACGCTGCTCGAGGCGGCGATCATCGCCCGCTTCACCTCGGCCTCGGGCAGGTTGATGTTGGTGATGCCCGCCTCGGCGTCGACGCCGTTGCAGCCGACGACGGCGAGATCGGCGCGGACGTGCTCGAGAAGGAGCGTGCCGAGTGGTGCGACGAGGGAGTGCTGCAGGGGGCGCAGCGTGCCGCCGGTGACCACCACCTGGAGCCGGGGGATGGCGGGCTCCAGGGCCAGAGCGATGGAGAGGCCGCTGGTGATGACCGTGACGTCGTGGAGGTCCTCTCGATGCAGCAGCTCACGGGCGACGGCAGCGCAGGTGGTGCCCACATCGAGCAGCACGCACATGCCCGGCTGCACCAGCTGCGCTGCACGGGCCGCGATCGCCGCCTTGGCCCCGGCCGCCTCGCCCTCGGTCTCCTCGAAGGGGCGCTCGGGGAGGGCGGCCGGGTCGAGTGAGAGCGCTCCGCCCCGGATGCGACGGAGCAGCCCGAGCCGGTCGAGGGCGTCGAGGTCGCCGCGCACCGTCACGGAGGACACCCCGACGGCCTCGCTGATGTCGGCGACCGAGGCGAAGCCTCCGCCGTCCACGATCGCGGTGATCCGGCGCCGCCGCTCGTCGGCGGAGGCCACGTCACGGTCGGTCACCGGTGCAACATCCCAGCCCTCGCCCGACTTGTCAATAAGAAAGGATGCTTGCTTTCGAAAACGAAAGTACCTACAGTCTCGGCTGTGCCGCGCATCCGTCCCGACCGGGTCCTGACCCGTCTCGCTGACGGCCGTGAGCTCGTCTACTACGACGACCGTGGCACCGCGCGCGCGGCCGCTCCGGCGCCGGACAGACGCGATCTTCCGCCCCGGCCGCAGACCCCGCGGATGCGGCAGGACCCGCTCAGCGGCGAGTGGATCTCGCACGCGACCGCGCGCCAGGGCCGGGTCGTGCTGCCGCCGGCCGAGTCGGACCCGCTCGCGCCGCAGAGCAGCGGCAACGACTCGGAGATCCCGTCGTCGTACGACGTGGCCGTCTTCGAGAACCGGTCGCCCTCCTTCGGCCCGGCGCTCCCGGGCCCTGGCGACCTCCTCGAGCTGGAGGGCGTCGGCATCGGTCGCAGCGCACCGTCGTACGGCCGCTGCGAGGTCGTCTGCTTCAGCCCCGAGCACGAAGGCTCCCTCGGCGGCCTCGCCGTCGAGCGCGTGCGCACGGTGATCGATGCGTGGGCCGATCGCACGGCTGCGCTGTCGGTGCTGCCCGGCATCGCGCAGGTCTTCCCGTTCGAGAACCGAGGTGCGGCGGTCGGTGTGACGCTGCCGCACCCGCACGGCCAGATCTACGGCTATCCCTACGTCACCCCGCGGACGGCGCGGCTGCTCGCGATGATCGAGCAGTACGACGGCGACCTGCAGGCCGAGCTGCTCGCGTTCGAGCGTGCGGGGGAGCGGGTGGTCGTGGCGGGCGAGCGCTGGACCGCCTTCGTCCCGTACGCCGCCCGCTGGCCCGTCGAGGTCCACCTGATGCCGCACCGTCAGGTGCCGGATCTCGCCGGGACCACCGAGGAGGAGCGGGCCGAGCTGGCCGACCTCTACCCACGGCTCCTGCGCGCCGTCGACCGCCTCTACGACGACGCGACGCCCTACATCGCCGCGTGGCACCAGGCGCCGGTGCACTCGCACCGCGACATCGCGCGACTGACCCTGCAGCTGACCAGCCCACGGCGAGGCGCGGACAAGCTGAAGTTCCTGGCCGGGAGCGAGGCGGCGATGGGCGCATGGGTCGCCGACGTCGGCCCGGAGGAGCAGGCGGCGCGGCTGCGGGCCGCGCTGGAGGAGGACCGGCATGCACGTGCCTGACCTGGCCGAGCAGGCCGTCAGCGGCTTTCGGAGGTGCTTCGACGCCGATCCCGTCGGCGTCTGGTCCGCGCCCGGCAGGGTGAACCTGATCGGCGAGCACACCGACTACAACGGCGGATTCGTGCTGCCGATGGCCATCGGGCGCCGCACCGCCGTCGCGCTGCGGCGCCGTACGGACCGGCAGGCACGGGTCGGGTCGGCGGCCGTCGGTGTCGTCGCGGCCCGGGTTCTGGACGACATGCCGCCGGGCGCAGTGACCGGTTGGTCGGCGTACCCGCTCGGCACGGCCTGGGCGCTGCAGCAGGCCGTCGGTCGGGACCTCGGCGGCTTCGACGCCTACTTCACCTCGGACGTCCCGGTGGGCGCCGGACTATCGTCCTCGGCAGCGCTGGAGTGCTCGCTGGCTCTCGGGCTGGCCGACCTGTGGGACCTCGGCGTCGACCGGGAGACGCTGATGCAGGCCGCGCACAGGGCGGAGAACGAGGTCGTCGGTGCCCCGACGGGCACGCTCGACCAGTCGGCGTCGCTGTTCTGCGAGGCCGGACACGCGCTGTTCCTCGACTGTCGCGAGGACAGTCGCGAGCAGGTGCCGCTCGACCTGGCAGCGGCCGGGCTGTGCGTGCTCGTGATCGATACCCGGGTCACGCACGCGCACAGCGAGGGCGGGTACGCCGAGCGCCGGGCGGCCTGCGAGCGCGCCGCCGGCGCGTTCGGGGTGGAGTCGTTGCGGGAGATCACGCCGCAGCGCCTCTCGTCGGCCACCGTGCGTCTGGACGACGTCGCCGCACGTCGTGCACGGCATGTCGTCACCGAGAACGCTCGGGTGCTGCGCGCCGTCGCCCTCCTGCGCAGAGCGGGCCCACGTGCGATCGGCGACCTGCTGACCGCCTCGCACGTCTCGCTGCGTGACGACTTCGAGGTCTCGGTGCCTGAGCTGGACACGGCCGTCGACGCAGCCGTCGCCGCCGGCGCCCTCGGTGCGCGGATGACCGGTGGCGGCTTCGGCGGGTCGGCGATCGCCCTCGTCGACGCGGGCCGGGTCGACCACGTGATCGCCGAGGTCGAGGCGGCCTTCGCCGACCGTCGGTTCGCCCGCCCCAGCACCTTCGTCGTCGAGCCGGGCGCCGGCGCGCGACGCGAACGACCCAACGTGCGACACACCAACGAGAAGGAGCCAGCGTGTCTGACCTGAGGATCGGCGTGATCGGCTACGGCCTGCGAGCGGGGCTGGCGCGTCACGCGCACCGGCCCGGGGAGGGGTCGGTCGTGGTGGCGGTGTGCGACCCGCGACCGGAGCGGCTCGCGAAGGCACGGGAGGTGCTGGGCGACGCCGTCGTCACGGTGGCGACCGTGGAGGAGCTGCTCGCCCATGACCTCGACGCGGTCTTCGTGACCTCGCGGGACGACCTGCACGAGGAGCACGCCATCGCGGCGATGGAGGCCGGCGCGGCGGCGTACGTCGAGAAGCCGATGGCGATCACCACCGAGGGCTGCGACCGGATGCTCGAGACCGCCGCGCGCACCGGCGCGAGGCTGTACGTCGGCCACAACATGCGGCACATGCCCGTCGTCACCGAGATGAAGCGGCTCATCGACGAGGGCGCGATCGGCGACGTCAGGGCCGTGTGGTGCCGTCACTTCGTCGGCCACGGCGCCGACTACTACTTCAAGGACTGGCACGCCGAGCGCGAGCACAGCACCGGCCTGCTGCTGCAGAAGGGTGCCCACGACATCGACGTCATCCACTGGCTGGCCGGTGGCTACAGCCGCCAGGTCACCGCGATGGGCACCCTCGCGGTGTACGGCGAAGCCACCCACGACGGCACTGCGGACTACCTCGAGCCGGGTGCATGGACGCTGGAGAGCCTGCAGTCGACCTGGCCGCCGGCCTCGCACACCGGCCTCAACCCGAGGGCCGACGTCGAGGATCTCTCGATGATGCTGATGACGCTCGACAACGGTGTCATCGCGAGCTACCAGCAGTGCCACTTCACGCCCGACTACTGGCGCAACTACACCGTGATCGGCGACGCCGGTCGGCTCGAGTGCTTCGGCAACGACGCCGGCGACCACATCAAGGTCTGGAACACCCGCAAGCTCGATTACGACGCCGTCGGCGACCTCGACATCACCATCCCCGATGCCGAGGGCGGTCACGGCGGTGCCGATCCGCGGATCGTCGCGGAGTTCCTGCGCTACGTCCGAGAGGGCGGATCGACCGTGGTCGACAGCGTCGCGGCTCGGGAGGCGGTCGCGGCCGGTTGCGCGGCGACGTACTCCCTGCGCAACGGGTCGGTGCCGGTCGCGATCGCGGCTCCGCCGGCATGAGCACGATCTCCTACGACGAGTCGTCGCGGTCCTGGCTGATCGGGCTGGCGTCGTCGTCGTACGCCTTCTGCGTGAGTGACGAGGGCTCGTTGCGGCACCTGCACTGGGGGGCGCCGCTCGGGTCGGGGACGGTGGCCGCGCTCACGCGCGACTGCGAGGGGCCTGCGCTGCAGCGCACGCGGGACCTGGCGTGGTCCAAGGACGCCCCCGACGAGTACGTCGGCTGGGGCGGCATGCGCTACGACGAGCCGACCCTCAAGGTGACCTACGCCGATGGCGACCGTGGCCTCGACCTGAGCGTCGCCGGGCACCGGATCGCCGAGGAGGACGGCGCCGCCCTGCTCGAGATCGACCTGGTCGACGGCGACCGGCTGGCGGTGACGCTGCACTATCGCGCCGCGCACGGCTTCGACGTGCTGGAGCGGTGGGCGACCATCCGCAACACCGGCGTGGAGGAGGTCGACGTACGGCTGGCTGCGTCGGCGAGCTGGTGGCTGCCGGCGTACGACGGACCGTGGCGGCTGCGCTACGAGCACGGCGGCTGGGGGATGGAGCACCGCCTGGGCGACGTGATGCTCGCGACGCCCGGCAAGTTCACCCTGGAGAGCCGGCGCGGGATGACCGGCCACCAGCACACCCCGTGGTTCACCCTGGACCGCGATGGCGCCGCGACCGAGGAGACCGGCGAGGTCTGGAGCGGCCAGGTCGCGTGGAGCGGGTCGTGGAAGATCGTCGCCGAGCGCACCGCCGCCGACCGGATGCACGTAGCCGGCGGCTGGAACGACTTCGATCTGTCCTACCGCCTGGCGGTGGGCCAGGAGACCGCGCTCCCGGTCTTCGCGGGTCTGCACACCGCCGACGGACTCGGTGGCGCCAGCCGTGCGTGGCACGACTGGACCCGGGCCCGGGTGTTGCCCAGCATCGAAGTCTCGGAGTCGGCACCGCCCCGGCTGCGCGACGCAGGTCCTTGGCGTCCGGTCCTCTACAACTCCTGGGAGGCGACCGCCTTCGACGTCACCGAGGAGGGCCAGCGTGCTCTCGCCGAGCGGGCGGCCGGCATCGGTGTCGAGCTGTTCGTCGTCGACGACGGCTGGTTCCCGGGTCGGCCGTCCGCCACCGGTGGCTTGGGCGATTGGCGCCCCGATCCGCAGAAGTTCCCGAACGGCCTCGAGCCGCTCATCGATCGCGTGCACGAGCTCGGCATGGGGTTCGGGCTGTGGGTCGAGCCGGAGATGGTCAGCCGTGACAGCGACCTGTTCCGCGCCCACCCGGACTGGGCCTACCGGATGGGCGGCCGCGAGCCGGTGGAGAGGCGCCACCAGCTGATGTTGAACCTGGCCCGGCCCGATGTGGCCGACTGGGTCCTCGAGACGGTCGACGGGCTGCTCGCGCGCTACGACATCTCCTTCTTGAAGTGGGACGCCAACCGCAACATCGCCGATGCCGGCTGGGCCGGCAGCGACAACCCCGAGCGGCTGTGGGTCGAGCACACCAGAAGCCTCTACCGGATCCTCGACGCCCTGCGCGCTGCTCACCCGAGCGTGCTCATCGAGGGTTGTGCCGGTGGCGGCGCCCGGGTCGACCTGGGCATCCTCGGTCACGTCCACCAGGTGTCGTCCTCGGACAACACCGAGCCGTCGATGCGGTGGGACATCCACGACGGCTACAGCCAGGCCTTCCCGCCCGGCACCACCGGGACCTGGGTCAGCGACTGGCCGCACTACGGTCTCGAGCGTCCGCTGCCGTTGGCGCAGCGCTTCCACGTCGCGATGGCTGGAGCGTTGGGCGTCGGCGGAGACCTGACCAGGTGGAGCGAGGAGGATCTGGCCGAGGCCGCTGCCCACATCGAGCGGTACAAGGAGATCCGTCCGGTCGTGCAGGGAGGCCGGATGCACCGCCACGGCGAAGCCTGGGAGCTCGTCGCCGCCGACGACTCCGAGGTCGTGGTGATCGCCTTCTGGCGCGATCGGCCGATCGGCAACCATCGTCCGCCCGTGCGCCTCACGGGCGTCGACGCGACGGCTCGCTACCGCGACGACACCAGCGGGACGTCGTACGACGGCAGCCTGCTGCGCGAGGTCGGGCTGACGTTGCCCGGGGCGGACGGGTTCGGGTTCGGCAGCGCGTTGTTGCGCCTGATCAAGGAGGACTGAGGGATGACCGACACGAGCTGGTGGCGGAGGGCCGTCGTCTACCAGGTCTACATCCGCTCGTTCGCCGACGGCAGCGGCGACGGGATCGGCGACATCGCCGGCCTGCGCTCGCGGCTGGGACACCTGCGCGACCTCGGCGTCGACGCGATCTGGATCAACCCCTGGTACGCCTCGCCCCAGGCCGACGCCGGGTACGACGTCGCCGACTATCGGGCGATCGACCCGGCGTACGGCACGGTCGCGGAGGCATGCTGGTTGATCGAGGAGGCCCACGCGCTCGGGATCAGGGTCGTCCTCGACATCGTGCCCAACCACACCTCTGCCGAGCACCCGTGGTTCCAGTCGGCCCTCGCCGGCGATCCCGAGGCTCGCGCGCGCTACCTCTTCCGCCCTGGGCGCGGGGAGCACGGTGAGCTGCCGCCGAACAACTGGAGGAGCGTGTTCGGCGGTCCGGCTTGGACACGGGTCGTGGTTCCCGACGGCACCGCCGGAGAGTGGTACTGCCACCTGTTCGCGCCGGCCCAGCCCGACCTCGACTGGTCCAACCCGGAGGTCGCCGCCGAGTTCGAGGACATCCTTCGCTTCTGGTTCGACAAGGGCGTCGACGGCTTCCGCATCGACGTGGCTAACGCGCTTGCCAAGGCCCCCGGCCTGCCGGATGCCCCGGATGCCGCGGCCGGTGGGCCGTTCGTCCATCCCGCCTGGGACCAGGACGCCGTGCACGACATCTTCCGCGGCTGGCGCAAGGTCGCCGACGAGTACGGCGACCGCGTCTTCGTCGCCGAAGCATGGGTGGAGGGCGAGCGACTCGCCCGTTACCTGCGACCCGACGAGCTGCACACGGCCTTCGGGTTCGCGTTCCTCGGCTCGTCGTTCGTGGCTTCGGTGCTCGAGGAGTCGATCCAGGGCGAGCTGGACAGCGCTCGACTGGTCGGCGCGCCGGCGACCTGGGTGATCTCCAACCACGACGTCGTCCGGCACGCGACCCGCTTCGCGCGGTCGCAGCCCGACCACCCGTTCACCTCACACTGGGACCAGGACCGCTGGGGCGCCGAGGAGCCCGACCTCGCGCTGGGGCTGCGCCGGGCCCGTGCGGCCGCGTTGCTGACGCTCGGGCTGCCCGGCACGACGTACCTCTACCAGGGCGAGGAGCTGGGCCTCCCGGAGTTCGAGGACATGCCGGTGGAGGCGCGCCAGGACCCGCAGGTCATCCAGGCCGCGGGCAAGGTGATCGGCCGCGACGGCTGCCGGGTGCCGCTGCCGTGGTCGGGCTCGACTCCGCCGTACGGCTTCGGGGGTGCGCCGACGTGGCTGCCCCAGCCGGAGGGCTGGGCGTCGTACGCGGCGGATGTGCAGGAGACCGACCCCGACTCGACCCTGACGCTCTACCGCCGAGCGGTGGAGCTGCGCGCGAAGCTGCTGCTGCACGACGACCTCGCCTGGCTGTCGGCGCCCGACGGGGTGCTGGCGTTCGCTCGCGGCGACCTGCAGGTCTGGGTCAACACGACCGGCGATCCGGTGGCGCTGCCCGGCACGCTGCTGCTCGGGTCCGACCCCGGGGCCGAGCCGGGGGTGCTGCCCGGTGACGCCGCCGCGTGGATCGTGGTGACCGGGGCATGACCAAGTCCCGTGGCGGCCACGGGAACGACAAGTTCGACGCTCTCACGGGCGGATCGGTCCTCCTGAGCTCGAACTTGTAGTGCTCGTGGCCGGGTCGAGCGGGCGGTAGCGCACTCCGAGCGCATCGAGCCGCTGCAGGTGGCCGCGCAGGCGGGCGACGAAGTCGTCGTACGGCGGCCGCTCGATCGACCACACCACCTCGGCGAGGGCGCAGGCGCGGGGGAAGGTCATGTACTCCACGCTCGCTGCCGTCGGCATGTACTCGGTCCACACGTTGAACTGGGCGCCGAGCACGCGGTCGGCGCAGTCGGCCAGCTCGGCCGGCAGCGGGTCGTACTCGTAGACCTTGCGCAGCGGCGTGTGGCCGCCGATGGAGAGCGGCTCCGAGGCGTCCTCCGCCTGGGCGTAGTCGAGGTAGACGTGCGACCAGGGCGTCATCACCACGTCGTGCCCGGCGCGCGCGGCCTCGATCCCGGCCTGCCGTCCACGCCAGGCCATCACAGCCGCCCTGGGATCGGCCCCACCCTCGAGGATCTCGTCCCAGCCGATCATCCGGCGGCCGTGGCTCGCGAGGTGGTCGCCGAGCCGGCCGATGAACCACGCCTGCAGTGCGTCCTCGTCGGCGAGCCCCAGCTCGCGGATCCGCGCCTGCGCGCGCTGGCTGGCCCGCCACTCGGTCCTCGGGCACTCGTCGCCGCCGAGGTGGACCAACCGGCTCGGGAAGAGGTCGAGCACCTCGTCGAGCACTCCCTTGTAGAAATCGAGCGTCGACTGCCCGACATTGAGCACGTGCTCGCTCACGCCCCACGTGGTCCCCACCGCGAGCTGCTGCCCGGTGTTGCCGAGCTCGGGGTACGCCGCGATGGCGGCCTGGGAGTGGCCCGGCAGGTCGATCTCAGGCACGACGGTGACGAACCGGCGTGCGGCGTACGCGACGACCTCGCGGATCTCGGTCTGGGTGTAGAACCCGCCGTGGGGCACGCCGTCGTACTGCTCGTCGGCGTGGTCGTCGGTCACCCGTCCGACGACCGTCTGGTCCCTCCACGCGCCGACACGGGTCAGCCGCGGGTAGCGCTCGATCTCGATCCGCCAGCCCTGGTCCTCGGTGAGGTGCCAGTGGAAGACGTTGAGCTTGTGCAGCGCGAGCAGGTCGATGAACCGCAGCACGAACTCCTTCGACCGGAAGTGGCGGCCCACGTCGAGCATCCCGCCTCGCCAGCCGAAGCGGGGCCGGTCGAGGATCGCGACCCCGGGCAGCGACCAGTCCGGCTCAGCGACAGGCCCGGCGACCGCGGCCGCCGGCAGCAGCTGCAGCAGGGTCCGGGTCCCGTAGAAGACGCCGGCCGCATCGCCGCCGGCGATGGTCACGCCATCGGCGGTGACAGTGAGGCGATAGCCCTCGGGCGAGAGCGAGGGGTCGATGCCGAGGTGGATGCCGTCACCGTCGGCCAGGCCGAGCTCCTCGCGCAGGAGTACGGCGACCTCGCCGGCTGCTGCCTCTGCGGTGACGCCCGTGCCGGCGGTGATCTGGAAGCCCGGTCCGCCCTCGGTGACCTGCGAAGGCCACGGGACCAAGGTCAGCGTCATCATTCTCCTCCTGCGTTGTCGTGTGCCGTCGATCCGGCGACCTCGGCTGTGGCACCTTCGGCGCGGGCAGCTGTGACGCGCACGCGCAGAGAGTCGACGACGACCGGCGCGTCGAGCACCAGGATCCGCTTGTGGCCGATCGTCGTGCCTGTGGCGAGCCGCTGCCACGAGCCCTCGACCAGGCCGTCGGCCTCGAATGCCTCGATGAGCTGCCCGCGCTCGATCGGCTCCCGCAGCACGATCGCGCCGATCCTGCCGTGGTCGACGAGCGCTTCGTCGTCGTACGTCGTCCGCACCCAGTCGCCGAGCTCGCGCAGCCGGGCCACCTGGTCGGCGGGGATCAGCCCGCGGATGTCGGGCGCGACATTGAGCAGCAGGACACCGTTGCGACCGACCGAGGCGAGGTACATCGACGTCAGCTCGTCCAGCGCCAGCGGTCGCTTGTCCTCCGTCCAGAACCACCCGTCGACGATCGACGCGTCGCACTCGGCGGGATACCAGTCGAGGAAGGTGGCGCGCGGGTCCGCCAGCCGTGCGCGCGAGCCGAGGTCCGCGGCCTCCTCGTCGGCGACCTCGTTGCGCATGCGGGTCGTCGCGGGGTCGCCCACGAACGGCAACACGCTCCACTCGCTCTCGCGCGCAACGCCCGACTCGTTCCCGACCCAACGGACGGACCGGCCGTTGAACACCACCGCGTCGGGCTGAAGCGTCGAGATCACCTCGAACCAGGCCTCCCACGCATAGGGCTGCTCGCGATCGGTCGGGTTCGCGCCGTCGAGCCAGACCTCCTCGACGGGTCCGTACTCGGTGAGCAGCTCGTAGAGCTGGTTGACGAAGCAGGCGTTGTAGTCGTCGAGATCGAGCTCGAACGTCGGCAGGGAGCCGTCGGCGACGGCGTCGGCGCGGTCGTCCCCCGGCACCAGTGTCGGGACGGTCACGGACCGCGGTTCGCTGCCGTTGGCGTAGCGCCGGCCGGGCTGTGCCTCGAACAGGTCGGCGGGGGAGAGGTAGAGGCCGACGGCGATGTCCCGCTCGCGCATCGCGTCGACGAACCCGCGGACCACGTCGCCGCTCCCGTCGTGCCACCGGCTCGCGGCGACCGAGTGCTCGGTGTAGCGGGAGGGGAACAGGCAGAAGCCCTCGTGGTGCTTGGCCACGCCGATCACGCGTCCGAAGCCTGCGGCGGCGAACGCCGCGGCCCACTGCCGGGTGTCGAGGGCGGTCGGCGCGAAGTCGTCGGGAACCTCCGCGCCGGTGCCCCACTCGCGGCCGGTGAAGGTGTTCGGTCCGAAGTGGACGAAGCCGCTCAGCTCCGTCCGCTGCCAGGCCAGCTGGGCCGGCGTCGGCGTCACCTGCGCGGCCTTCGCCACGACGTCGTCGGCGGTGTCGCCCGGGTCGATGGGGATCACGGTGCCACCGCCAGCAGCCGTACGCCGTGGGGCGAAAGCTCCAGATCGAGGCCATCCCCGAGCGGTCCGAGCCCGCGGTGCGACCACAGGTCGCGCACGTCGTACGACGACGCCTCGGGCGCACCGATCCGTTCGGCCGTGCACGTCACGACCCGCTCGGTCTCGTTCCGGTTGTGCACGAGCACGACCACCCCTCCTGAGTGGAGCCGCTTGGTCCAGATCTCCTCGCCATCGCCGGTCCAGACCCGGCGGCCCTGCTCCCCGCCGAAGTCCTGGTCGACCGCGATCACCTCCTCGTTGCCGACGATCGCCAGCAGCTCGGGGGAGAGCGCGGCGATGTCGGTGCCGAGGAAGAGCGGCGCGTCGAGCATCGCCCAGAACGAGAAGTGCGAGCGGCACTCCTCGACGGTCAGCGAGCCGTTGCCGATCTGCAGCATGTCCGGGTCGTTCCAGCCGCCGGGCCGGCCGCTGAAGTCCGCCAACCGCGCCTGCGAGTCGATGACCCGTGCGACGGAGGCCCAGGCGGGCCCGAGGTCCTGGGTAGTCCGCCACTGGTCGGCGAGTCCCGGTGCCCAGCGCCACGGCTCGTGCTCGCCGTACTCCGCGATCGAGTAGAGCATCGGTCGCTCGAGGTCGTCGAGCATCGCGCGCATGGTGCGGAACGCCGGCTCGGGCTCCAAGCCGTCGGTGAGATCGGCCTGGCACCAGTCGTACTTCAAGAAGTCCACGCCCCAGCTCGCGAACAGCTCGGCGTCCTGCCGCTCGTGCCCGAGCGACCCGAGGCCGGTGCCCGGGTAGTCGTCCCAGCGCATCGCGCAGGTCTCGCTCCCGGGCGTGGCGTAGATGCCGAAGCGCAGCCCCCGCTCGTGGACGTACGACGCCAGCGCGGCCATCCCGCTCGGGAACCGCTCGGGGTGTGGCCGGAGCTCGCCGCTCGGCCCGCGTCGTACGTCCTGCCAGCAGTCGTCCACGACGACGTAGCGGTAGCCCTTGTCGCGCAGACCGGTCTCGACCAGGGCGTCGGCCGCCGAGCGCACGACCTGCTCGGTGAGGTCGTAGCAGCGGACCTGGTTCCAGCTGTTCCAGCCCATCGCCGGTGCCCGCATCATACCGAGATGCTGCCACATGTGATGTTCATACATGATCAAGTATGCATAGTGTCGCTCGAAATCGATCACCGATGTGATTCGAAGGCCAGCGCCGTCGGCGCTGCTGCTCGGATGTCGGTCACCAGCCGGCCGTGTCGGCCAGCACGTCCGCCAGCGGCGGGACGTCGGGGTACCAGGCGCGCTCCCACTCGAGGCTCACCCAGCCGCCGTACGCGTGCTGCTCGAGCGCGGTCCGCAGCGCGTCGAGCGGCACCGCGCCGGTGCCGAGCAGTCGCGGCGTCGGGTCGTCGAGCGCCGCGTCCTTGACCTGCACGTAGCCGCGCAGCGGCAGCAGTGCTTCGGCCGTCTCGCCTATCGCCTCGCCGGCCCGCCACGGGTGCAGCGCGTCCCACACCGCACCCAGCCGCGGGTCGTCGAGCTCGGTGACCAGGTCCGCGACCGCGCGGCCGGTCGGCAGGTGGTCGTGTGTCTCGAGTGCGAGGACCGGTCCGTCGGTGGGGTCGAGGTTGTCCAGTGCCGACAGGTGGCGGGCAACGGTGCGTCGGTCGGTGCCACCCGGGAACACCCGGACGTACGCCGCTTCGAGGGCCAGCGCCAGCTCGACATCCGCGCGCAGCACGTGCGCGGTCGCGGCGTACGCCGCCGGGTCGGCCAGTCGTGCCGACGAGGCCACGGCGAGGACCGAGAGGTCGTGGGAAGCCAGGAGCTGCCGCATCTCAGCGACGGGCGGCAGCGGTGTCAGGCCGGTCCGCAGCTCCAGCCCCTCGACGCCGTGCTCCCGTGTCAGTCGGCAGGTGTCGGCGAAGGTCAGCTCGAGGCAGCCGAGCGTGGACAACCCGCGGCGCCACCGGATCATCGCGGAACCTCGATGGTCACACCGTCGGGGAAGCCGACCCAGAGACGGTGTTCCGCGACCTCTGCCGAGACGGCGCCCCGCAGCAGGTCGGCGTCGATCGGTTCGCGGCTCAGCACGACCAGGCTGATGTGCGTGGTCGCCGCCGCCGAGCGCTCGGCGCTCGACAGGTACGGCGTGCGTGACGACGGCCCGAACGCATTGGCGTCCTGGGCGGCGGCGACCCCTGCCTCGGTCCAGCCGGCGATCGCGATGATCGCTGAGACCAGCCCGTCCGGGGTCGTGGCAGTCGCCCATCCGGCGCCGGTCGCGGTCGTCGGTGCAGCGCCGCCGGCGACGGCGAACCCGCCGTCGCGGACCTGTCCGCAAGCTGGCCCGGTCACGACGTGGACCCTCACCTCCCACGGTCCACGGACCACCGAGGTCGTCTCCAGGCGGGCTCCGTCGTCGACGTAGGACGACCGGGCCCAGTGCTCGCCGACGCCACCCCGCTCGATCCGGCGCCGGCGCGTCGCGGAGCCGTCGGCACGCACCAGCGCGACGTGGCCGTCGACGTCGGCCGCCCGGGCCTCTGCCCCGGTGTCGGGCGCGGTCGCGGAGGAGTAGGCGAGCTTGGCGTAGTGCGGGTCGTCCTCGGCCGGCGCGGGCGGCGGCGGGTTGTGGTCGCTGCCGTGATTGAGCAGACGTACGACGCCGTCCCCGTGTGTCGCGTGCACCAGCCATCCGGGCGCCGGCAGGGCCACCGTGACGTCGGCGATGTCGATCGGTAGCGGCGCCTCTGGCTCCGTCCATACAGGGTGGTCCGGCGGCAGCAGCAGCCCGAGGAAGCCCTTGCTCGCCCAGTACGGCGACGCCGGGCCGGAGTAGGGCTGCGTCATCGGGAGGAACTCGTCGTACCAGCCGAGCGTCAACAGCCCGCGGCCGTCGGGGACGCCACGGGAGGCGAAGTGGTGCAGAGTGCGTGAGCACAGTCGTCGCGTCTGTCCGAGGGAGAGCGGGGTGGCGTCGCAGAGGGCGCCCAGCCAGAACGGCGTGACGGCCGCGAAGCGGTAGGTCAGCGACCGACCGACATGGACGGGTGCCCCGTCCCCGCCGAACAGATGGACGTACTGGCCGAGGAAGTCCAGCAGGCGTTCGCGGTAGACATCCGTGCGGCCTCCGTCATGCGGACCGACCATCCGCGCCCACATCAGTGGGTAGACCTGGAAGGCCCACGCGGCATAGTGGTCGAAGCTCTGGCCCGGCCCGTCGGCGTACCACCCGTTGCCGCGATGCCACGCCTCGATGCGGTCGAGGCCGCGGTCGATCTCGCTCTGGTCGTACGGCGCGCCGACCGATGCCAGGAACTGCTCGACCACGACCTGGAACAACACCCAGTTGCTGTCGTTCGTACGTCGCCCGACCATGCCGCCGAGCCACGCCGCGACGCGGTCCTGCTCCACGCCGTCGAGCCGCTCCCAGAGCCAGGCCCGGGTCTCGTGCAGCGCGATGGCGATCGAGGCGGCCTCGACCATCTGCTGCGACCTGTCGGCGACCGGCGGCCACGAGAACGGGCCGCCGGGAGTGGTGCCGGCGAGCAGCCCGCGAGAGTAGCGGTCCAGCAGCGCCTCGGTGCCGAGGCCGCGCGCCCCCGCGATACGGAAGGCGGCCAGCAGGAACGACCGGGCGTATCCCTCGAGACCGTCACTGGCCTCGCCCGACCAGCTCGTCCGGCCGTGCAGGCGGATCTGGGCGTGGTCGGGCGTTGCGTACGGCGCCAGCGCGCCGAGGAGCCGATCGGCCGTGGTCTCCCAGTCGGCACGGGTCGCGCCGGTGTACGGCGACGTCGTCATGCGCCGTGCAGCAGGTCGGCGGCCCTGAGCGGGTGGGCCAGCGGCGAGCCGGCGGCCAGCCGCTCGACCTCCGCGACGGCATGCTCACCGAGCCGGTGCATCTCGGTGCCCAGGGATCCGGCGACGTGCGGAGTGACCAGCACGTTCGGCAGGTGGAGGAGCGGATGGCCTGCGGGCAGCGGCTCGGGGTCGGTCACATCGAGCACCGCGTGCAGCCGTCCGCTGATGACCTCGGGCACGAGCGCCTCGGTGTCGACGAGCGACCCGCGCGCGGTGTTGATCAGGGTGCCGCCGTCGCGCATGGCCGCGAGCCGCGACGCGTCGATCAGGTGACGGGTCTCGGGCAGCTCCGGCGCGTGGATGCTGACGACGTCGCTGCGCCGTACTAGCTCGTCGAGCGGGACGAGCTCGACGCCGAGCTCCGAGGCGTCGGCTGCGCTGGCGTAGGGATCGCTGAGCAGCACGTGAACGTCGACCGCGCGCAGCATCGTGGCCACCGCGCGGCCGACACGGGACGCCCCGACGAGGCCGACGGTGGCGCCGTACGTCCCGATCCGGAGGGCCTCGGTCTCCTGTCGGCCCAGCGTCTGCGCGGTGCGCAGGTGGTGGGCGAAGATCCCGACCCGCTTGGTCGCGAAGACGATCGCGGCGACGGTGAACTCCGCGACCGGGATCGCGTTCGCGTGTGCTGCGGTCGACACGAGAATGCCGCGCTCGACCACGGCGGCGTCCATGAACGGTCGAATGCTGCCGGCCGCGTGCACGACGGCACGCAGTTGCGGCATCCGGTCCACGGCGGTCAGGTCGAGGCGAGGGGCGCCCCAACCGGTCAGCAGGACCTCCACGTCTGCGAGCTCGGCCGTGCCGCACGCGGTCACGTCGGTCACCGGCCGATCGAGGTCTACGTCGGCGCAACGCAGCAGCCGCGCACGAAGCTCCTCGGTGAACAGCAGATCACGGGTGCCCTCCGGCATCGCCAGCAGTATGCGAAGTCGTGCGCCATCCCGGGTCATGCCACCGACCTCTCGACGAGCGCCGGCCCCCGCGTGGCGACCTCGACCGGGTCGCCCGACGGCTCGGTCGCGAGGACGTCCCGAACCGCTCCGAGCCCCCTCATGCGGCCACCTCGGCGATCCCGTTGTCGCCCAGGGTGACGGTGGTGCGCCACGCCTCGTGGACCAGATCGACGGTCGTGCCGGCCCGGCCGCGGACCACGATCGAGGTCGGCCGACCGTCGCGCCAGTGGAGGTCGACGTGCAGACCGCCGTGGGCACCCACACCGCGCACATGACCGGCGTCCGCCCAGGCATCGGGCAGTGCCGGGAGAAGGTCGATCGCCCCGGGGCGCGACTGGACGAGCATCTCGATGACGGCGGCCGCCGTGCCGAGGTTCGCGTCGATCTGGAACACCGAGCTGCCGTCGCCGAGGTCGTACATGTCGAAGAGGTTGGGCGCCGTCCCGTTGCCGCTGCCCTCCGCCGGCGTGAGCACCGTCAGGACCAGCCGGCGGGAGAGCTCGCCCTCCCCGAGCCGCGCCCAGCACAGAGCCCGCCAGGCGCACGCCCACCCGTAGCCCTCCATGCCACGCGCGTGGAGCAGCTCGCGCGCCGCATCGACGACGACGCGCGGGGTGTCGCGCAGGTTGATCCGGTCGCCGGGGAACAGGCCCACCAGCGGCGAGAGATGGCGGTGGTCCGCCTCGCCGAGGTCGTCCTCGCCGCACCACTCCTCCAAGTGGCCGGTCCGGCTGCTCGGCCGGGGGAGGTGGAGCCGTGCCTGCATCTCGTCGAGGCGGTCGGCGTACGCGCCGTCGACGCCGAGCAGCCGCGCGGCGCGGCGGTAGCCGTCGAGGAGGTGCCACACCAGCTCCTGGGCGTAGGTGATCCCGATGGCATCGAGGGGGCCATGCTCGGGTGACCAGTCGTGGTCGGCGACGAGCACGCCGTCGCATTCGAGGAGGCGGACCTCCCAGAACTCGCACGCCCCGCGCACAAGTGGGAGGATCCGGGCCAGCTCCGCGTGGTCGTTGCGGTAGGAGACGTGGTCGAGCAGGGTGATGGCCAGCCATGCGTTGCCGGCGGGGTTCCATCGCCACCCGCCGCCGCCCCACGGGTTGGTCGACGTGGCGACCGCCCACCCGGCGACGCTTCCGCTGGTGTTGCGGAAGCCGTTGCGCTCGTCCTGGAACACCGCCCGGGTCGTGCGCTCCCACACCGGTAGCTGGCTGAGACAGTAGTCGGTCAACGGGTCGAAGCACGAGGAGAGCCCGACGCGATCGGGCAGCCAGTAGCTCATCTGCAGGTTGATGTTGGTGTGCAGGTCTGCCTTCCACGGCGGGTCGTTGCGGTCGATCCACAGACCCTGGAGCCCGATCGGGAGGCTGTCGCGCGAGCCGCTGATCATCAGGTGGCGGGCGAGATGGACGTACGTCGCCACGAGCTCCGCCTCCGTCGACGTGCCGAGCTCGAGCGAGAATCCCTGGGCCAACGCCTGATAGTCGGCGCGATGGCGAGCGAGCAGCTCGTCGGCCGAGCGACGCGATGCCGCGTCGAGCCGCGCCCCGACCTCGGTGAGGGGATCGGTGCGGCCGACGAAGCCGGTGCTCGCATCGGAGGAGTAGCCGGTCGCGCCGGCGAACAGCACGGTCACGGTCGTGCAGTCGCGGAAGGCCAGGCCGTCGTCCGTCGCCGACACCTCGCCGTCTCCGCTGACGTGGAGCGCCGCAGCGTAGGGGAGTCCGTTGTCCAGTCGCGCGGAGAAGCAGGCGATCCGTCCGCTTGTCCGCGCGTCTTCGCGACGAGTGCCGTTCAGGCGCACCACCCCGGTCATCGGGGTCTCCTGCCGCATCCGGACGACGACGACGTCGTCGGGATGGCTGCCCCACAGCTCGCGCAGGTGCGTCCCGTCGTTGTGGTGGTACGTCGTCGTGACCACCCCTGTGGCCAGATCGAGTGTGCGTTCGTAGCGATCCGGGATGGCCTTGATGTCGCCGTCGTCGAGCTCGATCCGCACCCGTGCCAGCTGGCCGAAGCTGCCGAACCGCTCGTCGTAGGGGAACTGGCCGTCGGCGTCGACCGACGTGTTCGGGCCGCCGGTCCACAGCGTCGCCTCGGCGAGGCAGAGCAGCTCCGCGAACGGCTCACCGGTCGCGATGGCCCCCAGTCGACCGGTGCCGACGGGGAACCCCGCCGTCATGACGGTGCGCTCGGTCGCAGGCGTGGGGGATCGCAGTGCAGGACCGGTCGTGCGCACTATGGACGAAAAAGTGACACCGATCACTCATAAGACTGTACATGCATGAATGATTTGTGCATACTTCGATCAGATTCGCTCAAATCGAGGCGACGAGGAGGTAACGGCGTGACGGATCCCATGCCGATGATGGCGGCGGAGGAGGCGACAGTCGCCGACCGTGCGAAGACGCCGCGGAGGGTCGGCAAGCGGGCCGACCGGCGTTCGGGAAGGGCCGCGGTCTTCCTGCTCAAGCAGCTGGGCGTCTACGTCGTCACCGGGTTCCTCGCCCTCGTCCTGAACTTCGTGATCCCACGGTTCATGCCCGGCGATCCGGCGCTCCAGCTGGCCGACCGCCTCCGCCAGCAGACGGGCCAGTCGCCGTCGCCGGACGTGATGGCGAAGATCGACGCGCTGTACGGCGACCCGCACAAGAACCTCGTCGCCCAGTTCGTCGACTATGTCGATCACGTCGTGCACTTCGACTTCGGGCTCTCGATCAGCCAATACCCGACCCCCGTCAAGGATCTCGTGTGGCAGGCGCTGCCGTGGACGGTGGCGCTCGTGGGCACCACCACCGTGATCGCGTGGTTGATCGGCACCGCACTGGGTGCATGGACCGGCTGGCGTCCCGGCCGAGCGGTCGACTCGGGCCTCACCTCGCTGAGCACCTTCCTGCACGCCGTGCCGGCATTCTGGTTCGCGCTGCTGATGCTCTCCCTGTTCTCGTTCCGGCTCGGCTGGTTCCCCTCGAGCGGCGGTTACGACCCGAGCGTTCCCTACAGCCTCGGGAATCTCTGGTTCGTTCTCAGCATCCTGAAGTACAGCTTCCTTCCCGCGATGGCCCTCATCGTCCTGGGCTTCAGCACCTGGCAGTTCACCATGCGCAACGTGATGGTCACGACCATCGCGGAGGACTACGTCCAGTTCGCGCGTGCCAAGGGTCTCTCCGAGCGTCGGGTGATGTTCGGGTACGCCGCCCGCAACGCGATGCTGCCCAACATCACCGGCCTGGCCCACGCGCTGGGCGGCGTCATCGGCGGTGTCGTGCTGGTCGAGACCGTCTTCACCTATCCAGGCATGGGCTACCTGCTCACCCAGGGCGTCGCCGCCAAGGACTTCCCGCTGATGCAGGCGATCTTCTTCATGCTCGTCTTCGCCGTCCTGGTCTCGAACTTCGTGGCCGACGCGGTCTACGTCCTGCTCGACCCGCGCACCGGACAGGAGCAGTCATGAGGATCCGCCTGCCGCGCAGCGCCCGGGTGAGGGTCGGTCTGGGCGTGTTCCTGTTCTTCTGCCTCGTGGGTGTGATCGGTCCCTGGATCGTCACGCACGTCATGCACACCACCGCCGAGCACTCCGACTTCAACGCCGTCGCCGCCGGTCCGAGCTGGCACCACCTCCTCGGCACCACCACGTCGGGCCAGGACTGCCTGGCCCAGCTGCTCGAGGGAGCCCGCGGCTCGGTCTTCGTCGGCCTGCTCTCCGGCTTCATCGCCATGGCGCTCGCGGCTCTCGTCGGCGTCACCGCCGGGTTCACCGGCGGCATCACCGACAGGCTGCTCAACGCCTTCGCCAACGTCGTGATGACGCTGCCCAGCTTCATCCTGCTGATCATCGTCGCCGGCTACATCAACAGCCCGAGCATCCTGCTCAGCTCGGCGATCATCGGCCTGGTCGAGTGGCCGGGCGGCGCCCGCTACCTGCGCGCCCAGGCGATGTCGATGCGGGGTCGTGACTTCACCACGGCGCTGATCGCGATCGGTGAGTCGCGCTGGCGCATCCTCGTGGTCGAGGTGATGCCGCACCTCACGGGCATCATCTCCGCGATGTTCCTGCGTGCGGTCGTCGCCGGCGTCTTCGCGCAGGCGGGCCTGGCCTTCCTCGGCATCGGCGGCAGCACGGTCTCGTGGGGCTTCGTCATCGGCGCCGCCCAGCAGCACGGTGCCATCGGGCTCGGCCTGTGGTGGTGGTACGTCCCGCCGGGCCTGTGCATCGCGCTGCTCGGTACGGCGACGGCGCTGGTCAACTTCGGCGTCGACGAGGTCAGCAACCCGGCCCTGCGCAACGCGAGCAGCGGGGTGCGCAAGGCGATGAAGCGGGCCGAGAGGGAGCTGGCCGCGCGCCGCTCGCAGGAGACGGAAGGAGCGACGGCATGAACGACGTCCTGCTGGAGGCCCGAGCCCTGAGCGTCGACTACGTCAGCGAGCGCGGACCGTGGGTCCCTGCCTGCGCCGACGTCGACCTGACGGTGCACGCCGGCGAGATCGTCGGCATCGCCGGTGAGTCGGCGTCGGGCAAGTCGACGCTGCTGACGGCGCTGACCCGGCTGCAGCGGCCGCCGGCGGTCACCAGCGGGGGGAGCGTCACCTACCGGCCCCGCGGCGGCGACCCGGTGGACCTGGTCTCGATGTCGGAGCGTCAGCTGTCGCGGCTGCGATGGACCGAGATGTCGGTCGTCATGCAGAGTGCGATGGCCTGCCTCAACCCGGTCACGACGATCCTCGCCCAGTTCCGCGACGTGCTCAAGCGGCACCGGCCCGGGATGTCCAAGTCCGACCGCGTCCGCCGTACGGGTGAGCTGCTGGAGATGGTCGGCATCCCCGCGGACCGGATGTACAGCTACCCGCACCAGCTCTCCGGCGGCATGCGGCAACGCACCCTCATCGCGCTGGCGCTGGCCTGCGACCCGCAGCTGATCGTGATGGACGAGCCGACGACCGCTGTCGACGTGGTCATGCAGCGACAGATCCTCAACCAGATCCTCGAGCTGCAGGGCAAGCTCGGCTTCGCGGTCCTGTTCGTGACCCACGACCTTTCGCTCCTGATCGAGCTCGCCGACCGGATCGCGATCATGTACGCCGGCCGCATCGTCGAGACGGGGAGCGCTCGCCAGATCTACGACGCGCCGCGGCACCCCTACACCAAGGGCCTGCGTGACGCGTACCCGCCGCTGAGCGAGCCGGTGCGTCACCTGCCCGGAATCTCCGGGACCCCGCCGGATCTTCGCAACCTTCCGATCGGGTGTGCCTTCGCGCCGCGCTGCGCGCATCGGTTCGACCGATGCGAGAGCGAGCGTCCCGAGCTCGTGGTTCGCGGGGACGGCGCTGCTGCGTGCCATCTCGTCGAGGTGGAGCGATGACCGTCGCCGACCAGAATCCGCCGTCGGTCAGGACCGGCAGCCCGGTCCTCGAAGCGCGCGGCGTCAGTTGCGCCTTCGGTCAACGCACTGCCGTGGACGACGTCTCGCTGGCGCTGTATCCGGGTACGATCACGGCCCTCGTCGGCGAGAGCGGCTCGGGCAAGACCACCCTGGCGCGGCTGTTCGCGCTCTTCTACCGTCCGAGCGCCGGAGAGATCCTGCTCGACGGCAAGCCGGTCAGCGCGCGGGGTCGCAAGGTCGACTACTACGGCCAGGTCCAGATGATCTTCCAGGACCCGTTCAGCTCGCTGAACTCGCTCAAGCGGATCCGCCACGTGCTGAGTCGAGCGCTGGCTGTCCACGGCAAGGCGTCGGGACGACGAGAGACGGACGCGAAGGTCGTCGAGTTCCTCGAGCGGGTCTCGCTCACCCCCGGTTCGCAGTACCTCGACAAGTATCCCGACGAGCTCTCCGGAGGTCAGCGCCAGCGCATCTCTATCGCTCGCTCGCTCTCGGTCGAGCCGCGTGTGCTGCTCGCCGACGAGCCCACCTCCATGCTGGACGCCTCGATCCGCGTCGGGATCCTCAACCTGTTGCGCAAGCAGCGCGACGAGGAGGGGCTCGCGGTCCTCTACATCACCCACGACATCGCGAGCGCGCGCTACCTCGCCGACGAGATCTGCGTGATGAAGGACGGCCGGATCGTCGAGCGGGCTCCCACCGAGCAGCTGATCACGGATCCCCAGCACCCCTATACGCAGCAGCTGCTCGCTGCCGCGCCCGACCCGTCCCGCACCGCGTGGGCGTCCAACCCAGAAGGAGAAGTTCGATGAGAAGGCTCGGCACCACCCTCGCGGTCGCGCTTGCGCTTGCGCTGTCGGCCACCGCCTGCAGCACCACGAAGACGACCGGCGGCGCCACGTCGTCACGCACGCTCGTGATCGCAGGCAGCGGCACCTCGTTCGCGCGCAACTTCAACCCGTTCCCGCTGACGGGCAACGGGCCCTGGGGGCCGGGCATCTCGATGATCTACGAGCCGTTGGTCGCCGTGGACCACGCCACGCCGACGAAGTTCGCTCCCTGGCTCGCGACGAGCTGGGCCTTCTCCAAGGGCGGCAAGGACCTGACGTTCACCGTGCGCAAGGGCGTCACCTGGTCCGACGGCAAGCCCCTGACCGCCGCCGACGTGAAGTACTCCCTGGATGCCTACCGCAAGGCCGGCTGGTCCACCTGGACCGACGTGACGACCAGCGGTGACACGGTGACGGTCCACTACCCGGTCCCGACCTACACCGCGATGGCGTCCTACATGCAGTACGTCATCGTGCCGAAGCACATCTGGGCAGGTCACAACGCGATGACCTGGACCGATCCCGACCCGGTCGGCACGGGCCCGGTCGTGCTCGACAAGTTCTCGCCGCAGGCGATGTTCCTGCACATGCGCGACGGCTACTGGGGCGGCAAGAGCAAGGGCGTCTCGAAGCTGGAGATCCTGGCCGTCGCCCAGCAGGACGCGCTGGTCTCGGACCTCAACTCCGACAAGATCGACTGGGCCGGAACGGTGCTGCCGTCGAACGGCAAGCAGTTCACCTCGACCGACCCCACTCACCACCAGTACACCTACTACTCCAGCGGCGCCTCGGAGGGCGTCACCTTCAACGCCGCCCGCGCACCGTTCAACGACCTCAACGTCCGCAAGGCGTTCGTCGCTGCCGCGAACGTCCCGCAGATGGCGAAGGCGGACAACAGCGGTCTGCCGGTGCCCAGTGTCACCGGGCTGGACCCTGCGGTCTGGGGGAGCTCCATCCCCGCGGCGTACGACAAGCCGCAGGCGCAGGATCTCAGCACCGCCAAGCAGGATCTGGCAGCGGGTGGCTGGACCGTCCAGGGCGGCAAGCTGGTCAAGGGCGGCAAGTCCTACTCGGTGAGCTACACCGTGCCGAACAGCAACCCGAACGCCGTCACCGAGGCCCAGCTGCTCGCACAGCAGTGGCAGGACGCTCTCGGCGTGAACGTCGCCGTGAACCAGGTCGGTGACAACGCCAACTCCCAGATCGAGTCCACCGGCAACTTCGACATGGCGTTCACCGCGTGTGCCTACAACGGTTGGACCCTCGCCTCGGCGTACGGCCAGTTCAAGGCGACCAACAACGTTCCGCTCGGCAAGGCGGCCAGCGCGAACATCGGTCGTTGGGTCGATCCGAAGTTCCAGGCCCTGCTCCTGAAGTACGGCGCGACCGACCCGAGCGACACCTCCACGATCTCCCAGCTCAGCAGCCAGATGGTGGGGATCATCGGCGACCAGGCCCCGTTCCTCCCGACCCACACGCAGGGGACCCCGGCCGAGCTCGACACCCTGCACTGGACGAACTGGCCGGCCGCGAGCGGGTCCGATCACGTGATCGCCAACTCGACCAACCCGGCCGACGTCATCGGGACCCTGATGAACCTCGAGCCGACGGGGAAGTGAGCGACGCATGAGCTTCCCGGACCGGGTGATCTCCGGCGCCATCCACTACTTCCGGGTCCACCCCGACCTGTGGCACGACCGCCTCGAGCGGCTGGCTGCGATGGGGCTGAACACCGTGGAGACCTACGTGGCGTGGAACTTCCACTCGCCCGGTCCGGGGGCCTACGACTTCACGGGGTGGCGCGACGTCGCACGCTTCGTGACCAGCGCGCAGGAGGTGGGGCTGAACGTCATCCTGCGTCCGGGTCCGTACATCTGCGCGGAGTGGGAGTTCGGCGGCCTTCCCGCCTGGTTGCTGCGGACACCGGGCATCCGGCTGCGCTGCTCGGACCCGGCGTACCTGGCGGCGGTCGACGAGTTCCTCGACGCACTCATCCCGGAGGTGCTCCCCCTCCTCTCGACCAAGGGCGGTCCGATCATCGCCTGTCAGGTCGAGAACGAGTACGGCTCGTACGGCGACGATCTCGCCTACCTGGAGCACCTTCGGGATGGCCTCGTCCGCCGGGGGGTCGACGTGCCCCTCTTCACCTCCGACGGCCCCGGACCCGACTACTTCGCGAGCGGCGCGCTGCCCGGTGTCCTCGCGACGGCGAACTTCGGGTCCCATGCGGAGCTCTGCTTCCGCGAGCTGGAGAGGTTCCGTCCCGGCGCACACAAGATGTGCATGGAGTTCTGGCACGGCTGGTTCGACCACTGGGGCGAGCACCACCACACCCGCGACGCCGATGAGGCGGCGGGCGTCCTCGACGACATGCTGGCAGCCAACGGCTCGGTGAACCTGTTCATGGGCCACGGTGGCACCAACTTCGGGCTGTGGAGCGGCGCCAACTGGGACGGTGCCCACCAGCCGACCGTCACCAGCTACGACTACGACGCACCGGTCGGCGAGGGCGGCGAGATCACGCCGAAGTTCCATGCCTTCCGCAAGGTCATCAGCAGGTACGTCGACGTACCCGATGTCGAGCCGCCGGCACCGCTGCCCCGGCTTGCGCCGCAGAGCGTGGGCGTCGACGGGTGGGCCGACCTCGTGGACCACGCCGACGCCTGGGGGGCGCCGGTGCGGGGACCGATGCCGCGGTGGATGGAGGAGGTCGGATCCGGCCGCGGCCTGGTGCTGTACCGAGGGAGCGCGCTCGTGCCGCCCGACGGCCGGGATCTCATCCTCGACGACCTGTCCGATCGCGCCTACGTGTACGTCGACGGCGACCTGGTCGCGACCGTCGACGCCGAGGAGGCCACTGCCGGCGTGCCTCTGCGGCCGAGCGTGGGCGGCGTACCCACGCGCCTCGAGGTGCTCGTCGAGAGCCGTGGCCGGATCAACTTCGGCCACCGGACCGGCCTGGACCACAAGGGCGTCTCGGCGATCCGGCTCGCGCACCGCTACCTGCACGACTGGGAGTCGGTGGCGATCGAGCTGGACTCCGACGGCTTCACCGACGCGATCTCCTTCGAGCCCGACGCGCCGCGACCCGGCGCCGGGCCGACGTACGCCCGGGCCGTGATCGAGGTCGACGCACCGGCCGATGGCTTCCTCGCGCTGCCGGGCTGGGGACGCGGATTCGTCTGGCTCAACGGCTTCCTCCTCGGTCGCTACGACGAGGTGGGTCCGCAGGTGACCCTCTATGCGCCCGGCCCCTTGTGGCGCGCTGGCGCCAACCAGGTCGTGGTGCTCGAGATGTCCCGACCGGGACGTCTCGTCGAGCTCCGTGACACCGCCGATCTCGGGCCCGACAAGGAGGAATGACGTGACCGGAAGCGTGGCGCGGCGATGACGCGGCAGCAGCGGCTCAACCAGCTGCTGGAGCTGTTGAGCGCCCACGGGTCGCTGACGATCGGTGACGTGGTCGGCTCTCTCGGGGTCTCCGAGGCGACGGCCCGCCGGGACATCGGCACCCTGGCGACGCAGCGCCTCCTGGTGCGCACCCATGGCGGCGCGGCCGCGCTCGGCTCGGCGTTCGAGCTCCCGTTGAAGTACAAGATCGCGCGACAGGCCGATGCCAAGCTGGCGATCGCCCAGGTGGCCTCGGAGATGTTGCGGGCGGGCGAGTCGGTCGCGATCAACGGCGGTACGACGACCACGGAGGTCGCTCGCGCGATCGGCCGGCGTCCCGATCTCGATGCCGATGCGAGCATCACGATCGTCACGAACGCACTCAACATCGCCTACGAGGTGTCGATCCGGCCGAACGTGGCGATCGTGGTTCCGGGCGGCACCGCCCGCTCGCAGTCCTACGAGCTCGTGGGGCCGTTGAGCGACGGCGTCCTGGACCGGATCAACATCGACACCGCGATCATCGGCGTCGACGGCATCAGCGCCGACGGTGGCCTGACCACCATCCACCCCGCCGAGGCCAAGGTGAGCGCGGACTTCGTGGCAGCGGCCGCGCGCGTGATGGTCGTCGCGGACGCCACGAAGATCGGTCAGCGGACCTTCGCCCGGATCGCGGCGCTCGAGGCGGTGGACGTCTTCGTCACCGATGCCGATGTCCCCGAGCCGTTGGCCGGTGCGCTGAGCGCGGCCGGGGTGAAGGTCGTGGTCGCCCCCGCCGCCTGATCCCGTTCCGGCCTCTGGCCGCCCTCCTCGCCCGCTCCCCGGGCCGGCCCTGCCGGGCCATCTCCCAGAACGACCATGAATGACAGGTGATCGCCAGTGTCCGCCCCCTTCGTGACAGCCGAGATCGACAGCCAGCCCGAGTCCTGGCTGAAGGCCGCGGCGCTCGCCGACGACCTCGGCGCGCTCCTACCCCGTGCCGGCGAGCGCGTCGCGGTGATCGGTTGCGGCACGTCGTGGTTCATGGCGATGGCGTACGCCGCCCTGCGTGAGCGCGCCGGCCTCGGCGAGACCGACGCCTTCGCGGCGTCCGAGGCACCTCGGCAGCGCCGCTACGACCGGGTCCTCGCGATCACCCGGTCGGGCACCACGACCGAGGTGCTCGACCTGCTGGCGTCGTACCGACGACTCGGGGTGCCGACCACCGCGCTGACGGGGACGCTCGACACGCCGATCCACGAGGCGGCCGACGAGGTCGTGCCGCTGGACTTCGCCGACGAGCAGTCGGTGGTGCAGACCCGCTTCGCCACCAGCGCGCTCGCGCTGCTCCGGCGCCACCTCGGTGAGGATGTCGCTCCGCTGGCCGAGGACGCCGCTCGCGCGCTGCAGGTCCCGGTCGACGGGTACGTCGACGCCGAGCAGATCAGCTTCCTCGGCACGGGCTGGACCGTCGGTCTCGCCCACGAGGCCGCCCTGAAGACCCGGGAGGCCGCGCAGTTCTGGTCCGAGGCCTATCCCGCGATGGACTACCGGCACGGACCGATCGCGATCGCACAGCCCGGGCGGCTGGTGTGGTCCTTCGGGCCGCCGCCGACCGGGCTCGCCGACGACGTCGCGGCGACCGGCGCCGCCCTGGAGACCAGCGACCTGGACCCGCTGGCCCACCTGGTCGTGGCGCAGCGGCTGGCCGTGGAGCTGGGGCGGAGCAGGGGGCTGGACGTCGATCTTCCGCGCCACCTGGCGCGTGCGGTCGAGCTGCCCACCTCCGGCTGACACGATGACGGGCATGCAGGCAGGGGTCGGCCGGGTGGGGTGTGTGGACGTCGGCGGCACCGTGATCAAGAGCGGTGTCCTCGAGGGATCCGAGCTGGTCCTCTCCGGGGAGACGCCGACACCGCCACCGGGCGACGACATCGGCGCACGGGTCGTCGACGCGGTCGTCGCTGTGGTGGGCGATCTCGTCGCCACGGCCGGTCCGCTCGAGGCGGTCGGCGTCGTCGTGCCGGGTGTCGTGGATGTCGAGGCCGGCACGGGTGTGTGGTCGGCGAACCTGGGCTGGCGCGACGTGCCGTTCCGCAGGCTGCTCCAGGACCGCCTCGGGATCCCGGTCGCGTTCGGCCACGACGTACGCACCGGCGGCCTCGCCGAGTCCAGGCTGGGAGCCGCCGCGGGCCGCCGCGACGTCACCTTCCTGGCCCTCGGCACCGGCATCGCCGCCGCCCTGGTCATCGACGGCGTCGTCCTCGAGCGTCCGCGACCGCACTCCGAGATCGGACACGTCGACGTGGGCCACAGTGAGCTGTGCGTCTGCGGCCTCCGCGGCTGCCTGGAGGCGGTCGCGTCGGCCGCTGCCGTCGGCCGTCGGTACGCCGACCGCAGCGGCACCCCCCGCACGGCGGCCGAGGTCGCCGGGCTGGTGCGCGCCGGCGACGAGGTGGCGGTGGTCGTGTGGACCGACGCCGTCGACGGGCTGGCCCGCGCGATCGCGTGGCTGGCCGCGCTGCTCGCGCCCGACGTCGTCGTGGTCGGCGGAGGTCTCGCGAACGCCGGCGCGACGCTGTTCGACCCGCTCCGGGTCGCGGTCGGGCAGCGGCTGAGCTATCACCACCGCCCGCTCGTCGTCCCGGCGACGCTCGGCGACCGTGCCGGGTGCGTGGGCGCCGGCCTGCTGGCCCAGGACCTCCTGGAGGGCGCCCGATGATCGTGCGCTGCCCCCGGATCCTCGGCACCGGGCTCGACGACGTCGTCGACGGCTGGGTGCGCATCGGTGGCGACCGGATCGTCGAGGTCGGCCGGGGCGACCCGCCGGCGGGGGAGGCCGTCGAGCACCCCGGCTGGCTGGCTCCCGGGTACGTCGACCTCCACGTCCACGGAGGCGGTGGCGCGGCGTTCCAGAGTGGTGAGCCGGCCGACGTCGAGACCGCGGTCGGATTCCACCGCCGCCACGGCACCACCACGATGCTGGCGAGCCTGGTGTCCGCCGACGTCGCCGACCTGGCGGCGGTGACCCGGCGGCTGGCCACTGCCGTCGCGCGCGGCCTGATCGCGGGCGTGCACCTGGAGGGCCCGTTCCTGGCACCCGGTCGTCGCGGCGCACACGACGTGTCCGTCCTGCGCCCGCCCGATCCCTCCGACGTACGACGCCTGCTGGACGCCGGCCCGGTCCGGGTCGTGACGTTGGCTCCCGAGCTGCCCGGAGCGCTAGACGCCATCCGCACGATCACCGGAGCCGGCGTGGTGGCGGCGGTCGGCCACACCGATGCCGCCTACGAGGAGGTGGTGGCGGCGATCGACGCGGGGGCCAGGCTGGGCACCCACCTGTTCAACGGGATGGGACCGGTCCACCACCGCGCGCCCGGCCCGGTGGTCGCGCTGCTGGAGGATCCGAGAGTCGTCGTCGAGCTGATCGTCGACGGCGTGCACGTCCACACCGCCCTCGTCGCGGGCCTGCTGCGCTCGGCCGCCAGCCGCGTCGCCCTGGTCACCGATGCGGTCGCCGCGACCGGACTGCCCGACGGGCGCTACCGCCTCGGGTCCCAGGACGTCGTCGTGCGCGACGGCGTCTCCCGGCTGGTCGTCGGGGACTCGCTCGCGGGCAGCACGCTCACGATGGAGCGCGCCGTCGCGGGCGCCGTACGGGCAGGGGCGGAGCCCGCCGTCGCCGTCGCCGCGGCGACCGCGACCCCGGCCCGGGTGCTCGGTCTGCAGGACGAGGTCGGCAGCGTCGCGCCCGGTCTCCGCGCCGACCTGGTGGCGCTCGACGACGACTTCGCCGTGACCGAGGTCTGGCGGGCAGGGGAGCGGGTCTCGTGATCCTGACCGTGACCCTCAACGTCGCGCTCGACGTCACCTACGAGGTTCCCGAGCTGACGCCGTGCGCCACGCACCGCGTCACCAGCGTGGCCCGGCGCGCGGGCGGCAAGGGGATCAACGTCGCACGGGTGCTGCACCAGCTGGGCCACGAGACCGTCGCGAGCGGGTACGTCGGCGGGGTGGTCGGCGAGGAGGTGCTGGCGGACCTCGACGCGGCCGGCCTGCCGCATCGGCTGGTGGGCCACCCCGGCCGTTCTTCGCGGCAGAGCGTCACCGTGGTCGACCGCGGCTGCGGGGACGCCACGGTCCTCAACGAGCCCGGGCCCGAGCTCACCGATGACGACTGGACCCGCTTCCTCGCGACGTACGACGAGCTGGCGCCGGCCGCCTCCTGCGTGGTGCTCAGCGGCAGCCTGCCGCCCGGGCTGCCCACGGACGCCTACGCCCTGCTCTGCACCCGTACGCCGGGCGCGACCGTCGTGGACTCCGCCGGCCCGGCGCTGCTGGCGGCGGCTCGAGCCGGTGCCGACGTGCTGCTGCCGAACCTGGCCGAGCTGCGCGAGACCACCGGCCGGCTCGATCCCATCGAGGGGGCGCTCGCTCTGTTGGATGCGGGCGGCAAGGCCGTCGTGGTGTCGATGGGGGCCGAGGGCCTGCTGGCGATCACTCGCGACGGCTGCTGGCGGGTGCCCGCCGTCTCCCGGCTCTCGGGCAATCCCACGGGCGCGGGCGATGCCCTTGCCGCGGCGATCGGCGCCACCACCGAACTGCCCTGGCCCGACCGCCTGCGCGCCGCGCTGGCGTGGTCGGCCGCGGCCGTGCCCGTGCCGCTGGCGGGCGAGGTCGACGTGGCGACCCTGCACCGGGTGGCGGACGCCGCCCTCGTCGACGAGCTGGAGGACTGCGATGCCGCTGCGACCGACCGGTGAGGTCGTTGGGAGGGCACGAGCCGAGGGGCACGGCGTCGGAGCCTTCAACGTGATCCAGCTCGAGAGCGCCGAGGCGATCGTCGCGGGCGCGGAGGCGGCAGAGCTGCCGGTGATCCTGCAGATCAGTGAGAACTGCGTCCGCTACCACGGCGCGCTCGAGCCGGTGCTGCTCGCCAGCCTGGCGGTGGCGCGGTCAGCGACGGTCCCGGTGGCCGTCCACCTCGACCACGCCGAGTCCGAGGAGCTGGTGCGCGACGCGGTCGGCCTCGGCGTCGGCTCGGTCATGTACGACGCCTCGCGGCTCGGCTACGCCGCCAACGTCCGCACGACGACCGAGGTGGTGCGCGAGTGCCACGCCGCCGGCGTGTGGGTGGAGGCCGAGCTCGGTGAGGTCGGCGGCAAGGACGGAGTGCACGCGCCCGGGGCACGAACCGATCCTGGGGAGGCCGCGGGGTTCGTCGCGGCCACCGGGGTCGACGCGCTGGCCGTGGCGGTCGGCTCCTCGCACGCGATGACGACCCGGGAGGCGAGACTGGACGAGGAGCTCATCGCGCGGCTGAGCCGGGCAGTCGCCGTGCCGCTGGTGCTGCACGGCTCCTCGGGCGTCGCCGACGAGGGCCTGACGAGGGCCGTGCGGGCGGGCATCACGAAGGTCAACCTGTCCACCCACCTCAACAAGGTGTTCACCGCAGCCGTGCGTGGCTACCTCCTGGACCACCCGGACGTCGTCGACACGCGCAAGTACCTCGCGCCCGGGCGCGCCGCGATGGCCGACGCGGTCGCGGGGCTGCTCCGCCTGCTCGCGCTTCAGTGAGCGGGCGCAGCGCCGTCGGCGATGACGACCTCGACACCCGCAGCGGCGAGGTCGTCGGCCAGTGAGCCATCGACGGGCAGGTCGGTGATCAGCTGGTCCACCGCGTCCAGCGGCGCGATCCGTGCGAACGTCGACCGCCCGAGCTTGGTGTTGTCGGCCACCACGATCACCCGCGCGGCCACCCTGATCAGCTCGGCGCTCAGCTGGGCCTCCGCGGGATGCACGGTGGTGATGCCGTCGGGGGTGATCCCGTCGACGCCGAGGACGGCTGCCTCGACGTTGACCCGGTCGAGCACTCCGTCGCTCAGCGGCCCGACGAGCTCGTAGGACTGGGACCGCGCCGTACCGCCGATGACGACGATGACGACGTTCGGCCGGATCGAGAGCTCGTAGGCGATGTTCAGTGCGTTGGTCACGACGGTGATGCACCCGTCCGCCGACAGATCCGGGCTCCGACCGATCGCGCGGGCGACCTCGGTCGTGGTCGTCCCGCCGTTCATCGCGATCGCCATGCCCGGGCGCAGCAGCGCAGCCGCCGCCCGGGCGATCGCCAGCTTGGCGTCGGCCTGCCGGGAGATCTTGTACTGCAACGGCAGCTCGTAGGACGAGCCGAGCGCGGTTGCGCCGCCGTGAGTCCGGGTCAGGAGCCGCTGCTCGGCGAGCTGGCTGATGTCCCGACGCGCCGTCGCCTCGGACACCTCCAGCGCGTCAGCCACGTCCGTGACCGAGACGTGCCCGCGCTCGCTGACGAGCTCCAACAGCGCAGTGAGGCGTTGTTGCCGCATCGCTCCCTCACTCCCCGTTCGTCCGCCCGGTCATCCTAGGCGAGGCCCGCCGCGTCCGTCGCCGCGTCAAGGGTTCACCCGAGGCGGTTGGCGGGCTCAACCAAACGCTCGTTACTGTCGGTGGCATGCCGACTATCGAGCTCCCGATGCCCGGCGGCACGGCCGAGGCCTTCCTCGCCGTCCCGTCCGACCACACCGACGGCCAGACCTACCCCGGCGTCCTGTTCTTCATGGACGCCATCGGGCTGCGCCCCCAGATCGAGCAGATGGCCCAGCGGATCGCCGACTGGGGCTACGTCGTGCTCGCGCCCAACGTCTTCTACCGCACCGGCACCGCCGAGGAGATCGCGCCGAAGGAGGACCTGCGCGAACCCGGCGCCCGCGACGCGTTCTTCCCGACGATCATGCCGCACATGCAGGCGCTGACGTCGGACAAGTCCAACGAGGACACCGCCGCGTACCTCGCCGCGCTCCGGGCCCGTCCCGAGGTCGCCGACGGCCCGATGGGCACCACCGGCTACTGCATGGGTGCGCGCCTCGCGACCCGTGCGGCGGGCAACCACCCCGACGACATCGCGGCCGTCGCGGGCTTCCACGGCGGCGGCCTGGTCACCGAGGACGCCGACAGCCCGCACCTCTCGCTGCCGCAGGCCCGCGCGGAGTTCGTCTACGGCCACGCCGACAACGACCAGTCCATGGGCCCCGAGGCCGTCGAGGCGCTCGGCACGGCGCTCGAGGCGGCCGGGCTGACCGCAGCCAACGAGGTGTACGCCGGGGCACCCCACGGCTACTCCATGAACGACACCTCCATGTACGACGAGGCCGCGGCCGAGCGCTCCTTCACCGAGCTCGAGGCGCTGCTCGGTCGCACCATCCGGGCCTGATCCCGTGTGCGGGTGGGCACGGGGATGATGGTCCCCGTGCTCACCTCGCTGCGCCGCACGCTCGGCCGTGCGCTCCTCGACCCGCTGCCCGACCCGTTGCGTGCGGCCGCCGACCTCGCCGGCGGCGGCCGGATCGTCGCCGGCAAGCGGATCCTGATCACCGGGGCGTCCTCCGGCGTGGGCCGGGCCGCCGCCGCGCTGCTGGCCGACCAGGGCGCGACCGTCGTCGCCGTCGCCCGCAGGATCGAGGAGCTCGATCGGCTGGCCGACGAGACCGGCGCGCTGCCGTTCCCGTGCGACCTGACCGACGGCGACGCGATCGATGCGCTGACCGACGCCGTCCTCGACCACGTCGGCGGCATCGACGTGCTCGTCAACAACGCCGGCCACTCGATCCGCCGGTCGGCCGCCGACACGGTCGAGAGGCCGTTCGACCACGACCGGCTGATGCGGCTGAACTACCACGCGCCGGTGCGGCTGACCCTCAACCTCCTCGACGCCCTGCGCGAGAGCCGCGGCCAGGTGGTCAACTCCTCCACGTGGGGCGTGCCGGGCGGGCTGATGCCGCGCTTCTCCGCCTACCACGCATCGAAGGCCGCCCTGGCCGCGTTCGCCGCCAGCCTGCAGGCCGAGGAGCGGGCCAACGGAGTCGCGGTGACCTCGCTGCACTTCCCGCTCATGCGCACCCCGATGATCGCGCCGACGACGGCGTACGCCGCCCGCGCGGCGCTCGAGCCGGAGACCGCCGCACGCTGGGTGCTGACCGCGGTCCGGCACCGCCCGGCAGAGCTGATGCCGGCGTACGCCGCGCTGCTGGAGGTGCTCGGTCAGGTCTCGCCGAGGCTCCCCGAGCGGCTCGTCTCGGCCGCAGGCACCTGATCGGCAGAAAGTCAGGCAAAGAATTTTCAGTGAACTGCGTCACTCCGGATCTGGGCCGTCGTTTGTCATCGCACAGGGGAGTCCAGATATGGGGGATGGGCATGTTCGGGAAAGTCATCGCCTTCGTCGCCGCGGCCACGGCCACGGTGCTGCTAGCGGGTCCGGCATCGGCCGGCTCGTACGGCAACAAGGTCAACACCGCCTGCAACGTGCGCATCACGGCGCAGGCCGGCAAGGCGATCTCGGCGTACATCGACGTCAACGCCAACGCCACGAACAAGATCAGCGGAACGGTCACCATCCGGGTCTACGAGCAGGTGGCGAAGACGCCGGCCCGCGTCGCCGCCCGCCCCGCCGGCCGCCTGGTCTGGTCCACCTCGGCCCACTACAGCGGCAAGCCCCTCTCGATCCGCGGTCCGGTGCTGCCGGCCGGTCGTGCCGAGGCGGTGGGCACGTTCTCCGCCGACCCCGGCACCTACCTCGACTGCAGGTGCTTCCGTGACTTCCGCACCCGCGGCGTCGCCGCCCAGCACCTCGGCAAGCAGGGCTCCGGCAGCGGCATGGGCGGCCTCGGCGGCACGCTGCCGAACACCGGCGGTCCCTCCGCGTGGTGGGTCTACCTCGGCGCCGGCCTGGTCCTCGCCGGCGGCTCGTCGGTCTACGCCAGCCGCCGGCGGCGGCTCACCGTCTGATCCGGGGACCGCTCGGACGGCATGGGACGGGGCTAGCCTCGTCCCATGCCGTCCCTGCGCTGCCCCTGTGACGTGACCCTCCGCGGTGAGACCGACGACGAGCTCGTCGAGAAGGTGCAGGAGCACCTCGCCGCCGAGCACCCCGGCCGCGAGTACAGCCGCGAGGAGATCCTGTTCATGGCGATGTGAGTCGCCGCTCCGTCAGCCGGGGTAGATCCTCGGCGCCTCGGACGCCTTGCCGGTGAACTCCGGCGTTCGCTTCTCCCGGAAGGCCGCGACGCCCTCCTTGCCGTCGGCGATGGAGGTGTAGTACATCGCCAGCGAGTCCGACAGGTGCGCCTCGAGCGGGTCGCCGGCCGCGCCGTTGCGGTAGAGCATCCGCTTGGCCAGCGCGAGCGCGACGGGGGAGCGGTCGACGACGAACGAGCGCGCCAGCCCGTACGCCGCGGGCAGCAGCTCGTCGGGGTCGTGGAGGCTGCGCACCAGCCGGCCGGCGTACGCCTGGTCGGCGGTGAGGACCTCGGCGGAGTAGACCCACTCCAGCGCCTGCTGGATGCCGACGATGCGCGGCAGGAACCACGTCGAGCACGCCTCCGGCACGATCCCGAGCCGGCCGAAGACGAAGCCGACGCGCGCCTTCGTCGAGGCCAGCCGGATGTCCATCGCGAGCGTCATCGTCGCGCCGATCCCGACCGCGGGGCCGTTGATCGCCGCGATGACCGGCTTGGGCAGCGCGTGGATCGCCAGGGTCACCTTGCCGCCGGTGTCGCGGATGCCGTCGTCGTACGGCGCCTGGTCGTAGGACGCCCGGAACTCCTCCGGCGTCGGCGAGAGCGACTCGTCGAGGCCGAAGACGTTGCCGTCGGCCGAGAGGTCCATGCCGGCGCAGAACGCGCGGCCCGAGCCCGTCACCACGACGGCGCGTACGTCGTCGGAGCGGGCCTCGGTCGTGAAGACCGCGAGCAGCTCGCGCGCCATCGTCAGGTCGAAGGCGTTGAGCGCATCGGGCCGGCTGAGCGTCAGCGTGGCGATCCCGTCGCCGTCGACGCTCCAGTCGAGGGTCTCGTAGGTCGTGTCGCTCATGTCACTGCGGCAGCCCGGAGGCCGTGCACTCCTTCTTGGTGATGTCCTGGGTGCGGTCCTCGATGATCGCCTTGAAGAGCGGTCGGGCCCGCGTCGTGTCCATGTCGTTGGCGGACGGGCTCGTCACCGGCATCGTGCAGGACTTGCCGTCCTTGCCGTTGGCGTGCCGCATCGCCAGCGCCCAGCGGGCGACCGCGAGCTTGCTGGTGCCGTCGCCGAAGGAGAAGAAGGCCGGCACGGCCTGGTTGAGCCTCCACCAGCGGATCGGGTTCAGGACCGACCAGGGCGAGAAGACCTTCTTGCCGATCTGGGCGATGACCTCGCGCTGGTGGTGCACGCGGTCGAGGTCGCCGAGCCTCTGGTCGTGGCGGGCACGCGCGTAGGCGAGCGCGGTCGCGCCGCCGACCTGCTGGCAGCCCTTGTGGACGTGCAGCCCGGAGTAGTGGTCGTTCATCCGCTCCTTGGGGCAGATCCGGATGCCGCCGACCGCGTCGACCACGCCCGCGACGCCGCCCAGGCCGACCTGGACGTAGTCGTCGATGCGGATGCCGGTCTGCTGCTCCAGCGCCTTGACGAGGTGGGTCGCGTCGTTGGTGCGGTAGTAGGAGTTGATCTTCGCGCCGTTCACGATCCAGTCGCGCGGGAACGACACGAGCGTGTCCGGCCCCGAGCCGGTGTGCAGGATCATGATCGTGTCCGCCAGGCTCTCCGAGTGGTTCCTGCCGGTGTGGTACTCGCGCTCCTGCTTCCTGGTCAGCCCGGCGCGCGAGTCGCTGCCGACCATGAGGTACGTCGTCCCGGGCTGGTCGGCCGGGCGGTGGCCGCTCGGCTCGTACGGCACCTTCGAGATCTTCGTCCAGGTGAAGAACGGCACCGCGATCGTGTAGACGAGCCAGAGCACGATCAGCGCACCGATGATCCGCACCCACCGGCGCGGGCTGCGCCACCCGGACCCGCCACGCTGGCGGCTGGGTCGCGGCGGCTCGGGGGTGGCGCCGTAGCGGGTCCGGTCCGCTCCGGCCGGCGGGAGCCCGCGGCTGGACGGGCCGTTGCCGCCGGTGCGCGACTGCGTCGGCAGCATCATCGTCGGCTCGGGGTCGTCGGAGCCCGCCCTCGGCCGCTGGGTGGCGCGCGTCGGGTCGTCCTTGCGTGCGGGGGGACGGTCCCCGTACATCCAGTCGAAGCCGTCGCCGCCGTCGTCGGTACCACCTGCCATGGCGAAGACGCTACCGTCAGCCCGTGACCGAACTCCTCCCGGCGCGCACGCCGTCGTACTCCCGGATCGAGCTCGCGACCGTCACCTCCCGCGCCCAGGCCAACCTGCTCGGCAACATCCACGGCGGCGAGATCGTCAAGCTGGCCGACTCCGCGGCGGGTGTGGTCGCCCAGCGCCACGGCGAGGGCCCGGCGGTGACGGCGGCGCTCGACGAGATGGCGTTCCTCGAGCCGGTGCGCGTCGGCGACATCGTGCGCACCTACGCCCAGGTCAACTGGGTGGGCCGCTCGTCGATGGAGGTCGGGGTGCGGATCGAGACCCAGCCGTGGGACGCCGCGACCGAGTGGCGGCACGTCGGGTCGGCGTACTTCGTCTTCGTCGCGATCGACGGCGCCGGCGCGGCCCGAGCCGTCCCACCGCTGCGCCCGGAGACCGATGCCGACCGCCGTCGGGCCCGCGAGGCCGAGATCCGACGGTCCCACCGGCTGGCCCGACGCGAGGAGATCGAGGCCGGGCGCCGGGGCACCGGCACGGCCGCAGGCTGAGCCATCCAGGCTGGGCCCGAATCGGCGCTGTTGCCGCGACCGCCTAGAATGTGGCGCCGGCCGGTCCCCACACACCGAGAGTGACGAATGCAGATCCGAATGACCCCCAAGCGCTCGATCGCGCTTGCCGTCGTCGTCGTCCTGATGGCGGGACTGGTCGCGGGTTCGCTGATCCTGGACAAGAGCAGCGACCGTCGCCGGGCGATGTACCGCAACATCATCCAGGTCCAGCAGCTCGAGTACGACCTGATCAAGGCCGGGAAGAAGCCGGTCCTCGGCAAGCTCCGCGGCCGCAAGAACGCCCCGGACACCAAGCTCGGCCCGGCCGACTACAAGCCGGCGCGCGGCGTGATCCTCACCATCGCCGAGCGCGACGGCGCCACCTGCATCAAGGGCGTCAACCGGTTCAAGGACCGCACCGCCTGGCAGTGCCTCAACATGGACTTCGGTCGCCCGACCCTCGGCGGTCTTCGCTAGCTGTGATCAGCCCTGCGGGCGCGCGGCATCGGCCAGCGCCCCGGCCACGGCGTCGACGACGGCCGGCCGCGGCGGCGCGCCGTACGACGACACCTGCACGCGTCGCTCGCCGCCGCGCACCAGGCTCCGTCGTACGTCGTCGCGCTGGTGCGCCTGCAGCGCGAGCCCGGGCAGCAGCGTGACGCCGAGCCCGCTCGCGACGAGCGACTGGACGGCGACGTAGTCGTCGCTCGCGAAGGCGATGCGGGGCGTGAACCCGGCCGCCTCGCACAGCGTCATCAGCTGGCTGCGGCAGCGCTCGCAGCCGGTGATCCACCGACTCTCGGCGTAGTCGGCCAGGTGCGGCTCCCCGCTCGGGCGCCGGTGCTCGCGCCCGACGGCGTCGGTGGTGACGAGGTAGAGCGGGTCGGTCAGGACCGTGGTCGAGGTCAGCCCGTCGGGGTCGGCCTGGTCGGGGTAGCGGAAGGTCAGCGCGAGGTCGGCGGTGCCGGCGCGCAGCATCTCGGCGGCCTCGGGAGGCTCGGCCTCGGCGAGCTCGAGGTCGATGCCCGGGTGACGCTCGGCGAGGATGCCGACCGCGGCCGGGACCAGCGTCGCCGCGGCCGAGGGGAAGGCCGCGACCCGTACGCGCCCCGACTGGAGGCTGGTGCTGGCGGCGAGCTCCGCCTCGGCCCGCTCCAGGAGTCCGAGGATCTCCTCGCCACGACGGGCGAGCCGCTCGCCCTCGGGCGTGAGACGTACGCCGCGGCCGACCCGCTGCAGCAGGACGCTGCCGGTCTCGGTCTCGAGCCGCCGGAGGTGGTGGGAGACGGTCGGCTGGCCGTAGTGGAGTCGCTCGGCGGCCGCGGACACCGTGCCGGCGCGGTGGAGGGCGACGAGCGCCTCGAGTCGCCGGAGGTCGATCACTCGTCCACCGTACATCGACGTGATCGATGAGATCGAGCTAAAAGAACTATTGGACCGATGGATGCTCCGCGGGTGAGCATGGATCCATGACCGCTCCCGCCACCGCCACGACGACCCCGACGACGGCTCCGCCGACGTTCGAGGCCGTGGTGGAGGCGGGGCGCGTCGTCGCCGAGGCGGTGGGCGGCACCCCTCAGGTCGCCCACCCCCTGCTCGGCGGCGTGGTCGGCGCGGACGTCGTGGTCAAGCACGAGCACGTCCTGCCGACCGGGTCCTTCAAGGTCCGGGGCGGAGCATTCCTGTCCGCCCGTCTCTCGCCCGAGGAGCTCGCCGCCGGCGTGGTGACCGCGTCGACCGGCAATCACGCCCAGTCCGTCGCCTACGCCGCCCGGCTGGCCGGCATCTCCGCGACGGTCGTGATGCCGAGCTGTGCCCCGCAGGTCAAGCGCGACGCGGTCGCGGCGCTGGGCGCCGAGGTCGTGATCCACGGCGAGACGCTGAGCGAGGCGGCGTCGTACGCGCGAACGGGGGAGCGGGCCTTCGTCGACCCGACCGACCCGCGGATCGTGATGGGCCACGCCACGGCGTACCTCGAGCTGTTCCGCGCCGAGCCCGGCCTGGCCTCGGTCTACGTGCCGATCGGGAGCGGCACCGGCGCGGCGGGCGCGTGCGTCGTCCGCGACGCGCTCGCGCCGGGCTGCCGCGTCGTGGGCGTGCAGTCGTCCGCCGCCCCGGCCGGCTGGCGCTCCTGGCGCAGCGGCTCGATCGAGCAGGCGCCCTCCACGACCAGGGCGTCCGGGCTCGCGACGGTGACCGGCTACCCGGGCCCGCAGGCGGTGCTGGCCCGCGGCCTCGACGACTTCCAGCTGGTCTCCGACGACGAGATCGACGCCGCGGCGCGGCTGCTGGCCACGCATGCGCACACCCTCGCCGAGGGTGCCGGCGCCGCGTCGCTCGCCGGTCTGCTCGCCGACGACGAGGCCGCGCGCGGCCGCGGGCGGGTCGCGGTGATCGTCACCGGCGCGAACGCGTCGGCCGACGAGATCGCGCGCATCGCGGCCCGCTGACTCCCGTCGTACGACGGCGGCGAGCGGCTCGTCCCGGGTGAGGTCGGCCGGTCACGGCGCGTCGGCCCGACTGTGACGGGTGTGACTGGTGATACTGGCGCGGACTGCTTCCTTCCCCAGCAGGAGATTCCGCCTCATGGCAACCTTCACCCCGGCGACCCCCGCGCCCGCGCCGATGAACCTCGCCGACCGCGCTGCCCGGGTCCGGTTCCGCCGAGCGGTGACCCTGATGGCGTTCACCCTGGTGGCGCCCGGGTCGGCCCAGCTCATCACCGGCAACCGTCGTGTCGGACGCGTCGCGCTGAGGATCTGGTTCACCACGATCGTCCTCGGGGTGACGGCCCTCGTGGTCGCGTACGAGTTTCCCGGCTTCGCGGTGCGCCAGGTCGTCGTCCTGCACCTGCTCACGATCGCGCGGCTCGGGCTCATCGCCGGCGCGATCGGGTGGGTCTACCTGCTCGTCGACGCCTGGCGCATCGGCCAGCCGCTGAGCCTGGTGCGCCAGCAGCGGCTGATGATGACCGGCGTCAACGGCGTGATGTGCTTCTCGGTCGCCGCGGTGCTGCTCTACGGGTCGCACATGGCCGGCACCACCAACGACTTCCTGTCGATGTTCGGCACCGGCGCCGCCACCGGCGCGCACGACGGCCGCTACAACGTCCTGCTGCTCGGCGGCGACTCGGGTGCGAGCCGCGTGGGCATGCGCACCGACTCGATGACCGTCGCCTCGATCGACGCCGACACCGGCAAGACCGTGCTGATCGGCCTCCCGCGCAACCTGGAGAACTTCACCTTCGCGCCCGGCTCGGTGATGGCCAAGCAGTTCCCGCACGGCTTCGACTGCGGCATCCCCAACTGCGAGCTCAACGCCGTCAGCACCTGGGCCGAGGACCACCCGAAGCTGTTCGGCAAGACCGACGTGGGCGACAAGACCGCCGGCATGGAGGCGACGCTGTCCGCCATCGAGGGCGTGACGGGGCTCAAGATCAACTACTGGGCGATGGTCGACCTCCAGGGCTTCCGCGACCTGTCCAAGGCGATCGGCGGCGTCACCATCGACGTGCGCCAGCCGATCGCGGTCGGCAAGACCGGCGACATCAAGGGCTACATCCCGGCGGGCAAGCAGAAGCTCGAGGGCAACGACCTGCTCTGGTACGCCCGCTCCCGCGCCACCTCCGACGACTACTCCCGCATGGCGCGGCAGAAGTGCGTGATGAACGCGATGCTCTCCCAGATCAGCCCGATGGACGTCGTGAGGCACTTCGACGCGCTCGAGAAGGCCACCACCGGCACCATCTCCACCGACCTGCCCGGCTCCGAGGTCGGTCGCTTCGTCGACCTGGCGCTCAAGGCCCGCAGCCAGAAGATGGCGACCGTCTCACTCGTCCCGCCGGTGGTCAACACCGCCGACCCGAGCATGCCCAAGGTCCACGCGCTGATCGCGAACGCGATCGCGAAGTCCGAGGGCCGCAGCGTCCCCGGCGGCGGCGCGAAGAAGAAGCACCACCACCACGCTGTGAGCACTGCGGGCCAGATGGGCGAGGGCTCGCTCGGCTCCTACCAGTCCGGCTACACCGCGAACCAGACCTCGAACCTCGGCGCCAGCTGCTGAGCCGGTCCGGCTCGGTCCGAGTCCTCGGCCGGGTCAGCCCAGCGCCGGCAGGGCGGCGACCACGGCGTCGTACGTCGCCTGGTCGGGGGCGGCGACGATGCCGCCCTCGAGGCGGCGCGGCTCGAGCGGCCCGCCGTCGTGGCGGCCGATCACGCCGCCGGCCTCGGTCAGGATCAGCGCGCCGGGCAGGTGGTCCCAGGGCATGCTGCGGTTGTAGACGAGCGCACGCGCGTCGCCGGCGATGAGGTGCGGGTAGTCGACGCCGCAGCACGCCCAGCTGATCTCGAGCGTCCCGAGCCCGGGCAGGTCCTTGCCGACCCAGCCGCGCCGCGCCGTGCGGTACGCCGCGTCGCCCGGCTCGGCGACCCGCAGCCGCTCGCCGTTGCGGAAGGCGCCCGCACCGCGCTCGGCGACGTACGACGCCCCGTGCTGCGGCTGCCAGATCCAGCCGCGGGTGATCTCACCGCCGACGACCTCGCTGACCATCACGGCGTGGTCGGGGGAGCCGTTGACGAAGTTCTTGGTGCCGTCGACCGGGTCGACGGTGAAGGAGTGGTCGGCCTCCTCGAACGCCTCGATCAGCGTCGGGTCGGCGGCCATCGCCTCCTCGCCGAGGATCAGCGCGCCGGGGTACGCCGCCTGCAGCGCCTCGGTGATCAGCGCCTCCGACTCGTGGTCGGCGACGGTGACCAGGTCGCCCGGACTCTTCTCCGACACCTCGGCGTCGCCGAGCGCCCGGAACCGGGGGTTGATGACCTCGTCGGCGACGTCCTGCAGCAGGGTGAGAACCGCGGCGGTGTCCACGCCCCTACGTTAGTGCGGCCCCGTCGCGCCCCCGTAGGGTGTCCGCCGTGGCGGTCGTGGCGGTGGTGGTGACGTTCAACCGGTTGCCGATGCTCCAGCGTCTCGTCGGCCGCCTGCGCGCGATCGGCGGCCTGGACCGCATCCTGGTCGTCGACAACGCCTCGACCGACGGCACCGGCGAGTGGCTGGTCTCGGCGGGCGACGGGCCCGGCGTACCGGTCGAGCACCGCACCCTGGCGACCAACACCGGGGGAGCGGGCGGCTTCCACGACGGCATCGAGTGGGCCGAGGGCCTGCTGTCCGACGACGAGGACCTCGTCTGGCTGATGGACGACGACGGTCTCCCCGAGCAGGACTGCCTCGCGCGCCTGCTCGAGCGCGTCCAGCGCGACCGGCTCGAGTTCTGCGGTCCCGTCGTGCTGGCCGAGCAGGACCCGACCCGGCTGTGCTTCCCGATCCGGCTGCCCGGCGGCAGCCGCGTCGTGCACGCCATGCCCGCCGTCGAGGGCGCCGCCCGCGACGGCCTCGTCGACGACGTCGTCATCCCGTTCAACGGCGTGCTCGTCACCCGCGGGCTCGTACGGCGGATCGGCCTGCCTCGTGCGGAGTTCTTCATCTGGGGCGACGACGTGGAGTACCTCTGGCGCGCCGAGCGCGCCGGCGCCCGCATCGCGACCGTCGTCGACGCACGCTTCCTGCATCCCGCGACGGACGACCTCGGCACCCCGATGATGCTGGGGCGCACGACCTACAACCACACGCCCAGCGACCTGAAGCACTACTGCATGGCCCGCAACAACGTGCTGAACCTGCGCGACTACCGGGGCTGGCTGTTCGTGCTCTTCTTCTGGGTCAAGACCGTGTGGTTCTACCTGTTCACCAAGCCGCGGCCGGGCCGGATCGCGATGAGCGCCCGGGCGGCGGCAGCCGGCCTGCGCGGCGACTTCACCGGCCACCGGAGGTACCTCCGGTGAGGGTCGCGGTCGTCGTCGTCACCTACAACCGCGCGGACCTGCTGGCCCGGATGCTCGAGGGCCTCGCGGCGCTGGACCGCGCGCCCGACGCGGTGATCGTGGTCGACAACGCCAGCACCGACCACACGCCGGACGTGCTGGCGGCGGCGACCCTGCCCGGCCTGCGCACGATCCGGACGGCCGACAACCTCGGCGGCGCCGGCGGCTTCCATCTCGGCCTCAGGACGGCGTACGACGAGGGCTTCGACGCGATGTGGCTGATGGACGACGACGTCGTGCCGGCGCCCGACTGCCTGAGCCGGCTGCTCGAGGCGGACGGCAGCTGCCTGATCAGCGTGCGCGAGGACACCGCCGGTGCGCTGGTCGAGAAGGCCGCGATCCGCTTCGACCTGCGCAACCCGCTGGCGATCCGGCCCAAGACGGCCAGCGTCGACTCGACGTACTCCTCGCGCGCGGAGATGCCCGCGACCGTTGCGGTCGAGAACGTCGCGTTCGAGGGGTTCCTGGTCCGGCGCGAGGTCGTCGAGCGGATCGGCTTCCCCGACCCGAGCTTCTTCATCTTCTACGACGACGTCGACTACGCCGTCCGCGCCCGCCGGGCGGGCTTCCCGATCCGGGCGGTGCGCGACGCGGTGCTGGTGCGCCAGCTCGGCTTCGACCAGCAGCACGACCTGTCGGGCTGGAAGGGCTACTACATGTACCGCAACCTGTTCGCGGTGCACTTCAGGTACGCCGAGAACCCGCTCGTGCGGCTCAAGCCGTGGCTGATCGCGCTCGTGGTGGTCCTGCTGAGCCCCCTGCGGGGCGGGCGGGCCGAGGCCCGCAACGTCACGAGAGCCGTGCGGGACGCGCGCCGGATGAGGTGGCTGGATCCGGCTGCGGCTCCTCCTCCGGCCGTCGCTCGCCGGTGAACCCGTAGCGCAGCCTGGGCCTCAGCCCGACGTGGTTGCCGGTGGTCATCGCCGACGCCCACACCGCGAACGAGCCGACCACGATGCCGCCGAGGATGTCGGCGAAGAAGTGCCAGCCGAGGTACATCGTGCCGAAGACCGTGACGACCCAGAAGATCCAGGCGACGACCCGGATCCAGCGCCGGAGCCCGAGGAGGGTCACGGTCAGGCAGATGGTGGTCATGATGCCGACGTGCAGCGACGGGAACGCGGCGATCGTCTGCAGGCGCCCCGCGCCCCAGGGGTGCTGCGTCACGGCCGTGTAGTCGGTCAGCAGGCCGCTCTCGAGGTCGGTGACGTAGGTGTGGGGGAGCGCCGTGAAGTGCTCGGGCGAGCTGTAGATCGGGCCGAGGGTCGGGACCAGCAGGTAGAAGAGCGCGCCGAGCACCCAGTCCAGCGCAACAGCCGTGACGTACCAGGACCCGGCGCTGGTGGCGCGGGTCCAGACCAGCGCGATCGCGATCGAGGCCGGCACCAGACCGATCCACAGGATGTAGGCGCCGGAGAAGATGTGCGCGAAGATGCCGGTCCCGAACACGTGGTGGAGCACCACGGCGGGGGCGTGCCCGAACCAGATCTTGCGGTCGAAGGCGGCGAGCCTGTCGTCGTACAGCCGGTGGTTGACGAAGGGCACCATGCTCTTGACGTTGCGGAACGTCGCGTAGCAGAGGTACCAGGCGCCGAGACCGCTGAGCGCGTACGCCCACTGGCGCTTGTGCCACCGCTCGCGCATCACCTCGCGCGTGACGTCGCCCACGTCCGCCCGGGACCAGGAGCCCCGGAGACGGGATCGGTGGGCCACCCGTGGCGCGACGTCGACGACGATCGCCGCCAGCAGGATCAGCGGGAACCAGAGGAAGTTCCCGTCGGGGTCACGCACCGGAAGGTGCTTCCACACGGCCAGCACGACCATCACGATCGCCAGCAGGATTCCGCAGGCCCACGCGAGTCCGAACTGCCGAGCGGAGTGGAGCACGGCACTGTCCTTCGTCACCCGAGCGAGGATAGTTGACGGATATCACCATCTCCGGCCCGGCTTGCCGAAGCCGTCCCCGGGGCGATCGGCCGTTAGACTCACGCCCCGTGTCGAAGTCAGAACCCCTCCCCGACCTCCTCGTCGTCGGTGCCGGCTTCTTCGGTCTCACGATCGCTGAGCGCTGCGCCGCCGAGCTGGGCCTGAAGGTGTTGGTCCTCGACCGACGCGACCACCTCGGTGGCAACGCCTACTCCGAGTTCGAGCCCGAGACCGGCATCGAGGTGCACAAGTACGGCACCCACCTCTTCCACACCTCCAACGAGCGGGTGTGGGAGTACGTCAACCGGTTCACGACGTTCACCGACTACAAGCACCGCGTCTTCGGCAAGTACCAGGGGCAGGTCTACTCGCTGCCGATGAACCTGGCCCTGATCAACCAGTTCTTCGGCAGGAGCCACACGCCCGACGAGGCGCGGGCCCTGATCGCCGAGCAGGCCAGCGAGATCTCGACCGAGGACGCCGCGAACCTCGAGGAGAAGGCGATCAGCCTGATCGGGCGCCCGCTCTACGAGGCGTTCATCAAGGGCTACACCGCGAAGCAGTGGCAGACCGACCCCAAGGAGCTGAGCGCGGACATCATCACGCGCCTCCCGGTCCGCTACACCTTCGACAACCGCTACTTCAACGACAAGTACGAGGGCCTGCCGACCGACGGCTACACCGCGTGGCTGACCCGGATGGCCGACCACCCGAACATCGAGGTCAAGGTCTCCACCGACTTCTTCGACGTGGCCGAGGAGTACAAGGGCAAGGTCCCGATCGTCTACACCGGTCCGGTCGACGAGTACTTCGACAACGTCGAGGGCCGGCTCTCCTGGCGCACGGTCGACCTGAAGCAGGAGACGCTCGACGTCGACGACTACCAGGGCACCGGCGTCGTCAACGCCAACGACGAGGACGTCCCCTTCACCCGCGAGCTGGAGTTCAAGCACCTGCACCCCGAGCGCGCCGCGTCGTACAAGAAGGGGCGTACGGTCGTCGTCCGCGAGTTCAGCCGCTTCGCCGAGGAGGGCGACGAGCCCTACTACCCGATCAACACCGCCGACGACCGCGCCAAGCTGCTGAAGTATCGCGACCTCGCCACCCAGGAGCCGATGGTCCTGTTCGGCGGACGGCTCGGCACCTACAAGTACCTCGACATGCACATGGCCATCGCGTCCGCGCTGTCCATGTTCGACAACAAGATCGCGCCGCACTTCCGTGACGGCGCGCCGCTGACCAGCGGAGGAGTGACCGAGTGACGGTGACGACGGGAACGACCGGGACGGCCACGCGGGTCATCCAGCGGCAGATCATGCCGCTGGACCGCGACATGGAGGTGATGTCGCTCTACATCGACCTCGAGGACGCCCACCTCGACGAGGACAAGTACGTCGTCGGTGGCACCCAGGCCGCCAAGGACATCAACAACACCCAGATCCGCCAGGCCACCGGCAGCGGTCGCCGCGTCCAGCCCGAGCAGCTGATCGATCGGACCCGGTTCAAGGTGCTCCCCGGTCAGGGCGTCTCGTTCGGCTCCCTGTTCAACGGCTTCCCGGCGTCGTACTGGCGGCGCTGGACGATCGTCGACAAGGTGCGCCTCGAGGTCACCGTGTCGGGCGCCGACGCGCACATCATCGTCAACAAGTCGCTCGCCAACGGCAACAGCCAGCGCGTCGACTCGGCGACCACCACCGAGCCGGGCCAGCAGACCTTCTCGTTCGACCTGTCGCTCGGCCCCTTCGTCGACGGCGGCTGGTACTGGTACGACGTCGTCGCCGGTGAGAACGAGTGCGTCGTCTCGGCCAACTGGACCGCCGAGGTCCCGGCCGACCGCGCCGAGCACGGCACCGTCGACATGGCGATCACGACCATGAACCGGCCCGACTGGTGCGCGCGCCTGCTGCAGCAGTTCGGCAACGCGGACCTGATGCCCTACCTCGACACCGTCTTCGTGATGGAGCAGGGCACCCAGCTGGTCGAGGACAGCGAGGAGTTCCCGGCCGCGCAGGAGCTGCTCGGCGACAAGCTGCGCGTCCTCAAGCAGGGCAACCTCGGCGGCTCGGGCGGCTACGCCCGCGGCCAGCTGGAGTCGGTCCGCAAGGGCACCGCGACGTACGCCCTGATGATGGACGACGACGTCGTATGCGAGCCCGAGGGCATCATCCGGCAGGTCACCTTCGGCGACCTCGCGCGGCGCCCCACGATCGTCGGCGGGATGATGTTCAACATCTACTCCCGCTCGCGGCTGCACAGCTTCGGCGAGGTCGTCCAGCCGTGGCGGTTCTGGTGGCTGACTCCCGAGGACGCGTACGTCGCCTGGGACTTCTCCACCCGCAACATCCGCTCCGCGCGTTGGCTGCACAAGCGCTGGGACGTCGACTTCAACGGCTGGTACTCCTGCCTGATCCCGCGCGTCGTCCTGGAGGAGATCGGCCTCTCGCTGCCGCTGTTCATCAAGTGGGACGACTCCGAGTACGGCCTGCGCGCCAAGGAGGCCGGCTTCCCGACGGTGACCATGCCGGGCGCTGCCGTGTGGCACGTCCCGTGGAGCGACAAGAACGACGCGCTCGACTGGCAGGCCTACTTCCATCACCGCAACCGGATCGTCGCGGCGCTGCTGCACTCGACGTACCCCAAGGGTGGGCGGCTGCTGCGCGAGAGCCTGAACAACCAGATCGCGCACCTCGTCTCGATGCAGTACTCCACCGCGGAGCTCCGCCTCCAGGCGATGGAGGACATCCTGCAGGGTCCTGCGCACCTGCACGAGATGCTCCCGACCCGCCTCGCCGAGGTCAACGCGCTGCGCAAGCAGTTCAGCGACGCCGTGCTGGTGGCCGATCGCGACGACCTCCCGCCGGTACGCCGCGAGAAGCCGCCCAAGCGCGGCAAGAGCATCTCCGAGGTGCCGAGCAAGCGCGCCCAGCTGATCAAGGCCGTCACCGGCCCGCTGCGCCAGGTGCGGCCCACCCGCGACCTCGCCGCGGACTTCCCCGAGGTCGAGGTCCCCGCGAGCGATGCGAAGTGGTACCAGCTCGCGAGCTTCGACTCGGCCATCGTCTCGATGAACGACGGCACCTCCGCCGCGCTCTACCGACGCGACCCGGAGCTGTTCAAGGCCCTCCTCAAGAGGACCCTCCAGCTCCACGAGCGGTATCGTCGCGAGTGGCCCGAGCTCGCCGAGACCTACCGCGAGCAGCTGGGTGAGATCACCTCGCCCGATGCGTGGGAGAGGACCTTCGCGCCCTGGACGGGCACTGACGAGGCAGGAGAGGCATGAGTGAGTTGACGGTCGAGCCGGAGCCGTCGATGCCCGAGATCAGCAGGCCGCGGGTCAACGCGGAGCTGACCGAGCCGACCGCGGCCAACGGCCTCGTCGGTGTCCTTCAGCGCCGCTACCTGCTCAAGCTGCTGGTACGCCGAGAGATCAGCGCCCGCTACCAGGGCTCGTTCCTGGGCCTGATGTGGTCCTACATCAACCCGCTGTCGCACTTCTTCGTGTACTTCGTGGTGATGGGCACCATCTTCAACCTGCACAAGAACGTGCAGAACTTCTCGATCCACCTGTTCTCGGGTCTGGTCATCGTGCACTTCTTCACCGAGACCTTCGGTGCCGGCACGCGATCGATCGTGCGCAACCGGTCGATCGTCCAGAAGATGGCGCTGCCACGCGAGATGTTCCCGGTCGCGACGATGCTGACCTCGCTCTACCACGTGGTGCCGCAGGTCGTGATCCTCGTGGTCGCCGGCCTGCTGCTCGGCTGGACCCCCGACCCGGGCGGCATGATCGCCCTGATCCTGGCGATCATCATGATCATGCTGATCGGCCTCTCGGCCGCGCTCGTGTTCAGCGTCGCCAACGTGTTCTTCCGCGACTTCGGCAACATCGTGAACGTGCTGCTGATGTTCGTGCGGTTCGGCGTGCCGATGATGTACCCCTACACGCTGGTGCACGAGCGGTTCGGCAGCTTCTCGAAGTACTACCTCCTCGACCCGCTCGCCGAGGCCGTGCTCCTGTTCCAGCGCGCCTTCTGGGTCGGCACCACGGACGACCGCGCCTACACGATCGCCACCCAGCTGCCCGACCACCTGCTCACCCGCGGGTGCGTCTTCGTCGGTGTGAGCGCGGTGATCCTGGTGATCGCGCAGGTCATCTTCAGCCGCTTGGAGAACAAGATCCCGGAGAGGCTCTGACATGACCACGTCGATCGTTCTCGAGAACGTCACCAAGAACTTCACCCTCCAGTACCACCGCACCTTCAAGCAGGTGACGGTCGCGATGGCGCGCCGTCAGCAGATCGCGCACACCTTCCGCGCGGTCGACGACGTGACCTTCAACGTCGAGCAGGGCGAGGCCATCGGCCTGATGGGCCTCAACGGCTCGGGCAAGAGCACGCTGCTGAAGATGATCAACGGCGTCATGCGGCCCGACTCCGGCCGGGTCCTGACCCGTGGCCGCATCGCCGGCCTGATCGCCACCGGTGCGGGCTTCCACCCCCAGCTCAGCGGCCGCGAGAACCTCATCCTCAACGCCGCGATCCTCGGCATGAGCGAGCGGGAGACCGCCCGCAAGTTCGACGAGATCGTCGAGTTCTCCGGGCTGGAGCACAAGCTCGAGACCCAGGTGGGCCACTACTCCTCGGGTCAGCAGTCGCGCCTGGGCTTCTCGGTAGCGATCCACGTCGACTCCGACATCTTCCTGGCCGACGAGGCGCTCGCCGTGGGTGACGCCCCCTTCCGCCGCAAGTGCGTCAAGAAGATGGAGGAGATCCGCCAGAGCGGTCGCACCCTCTTCTACGTCAGCCACTCCGCCGGCTCCGTCCGCAACACCTGCACCCGCGTGGTCGTGCTCGAGGAGGGCAAGCGCGTCTTCGACGGCGACGTCGACGAGGGCATCCGCTTCCTCCACTACGACGACGGTGAGGGCGAGGACGGCATGGAGGAGATGGACGACTTCGACATGGACGAGGGCGACATGGGCGGAGACGCGTTCTAGCCTCGTTTGGCGCGAGCGCGTCGCCGCGGTCGCTTCCCTCGCCGGACTTCGTCGGGTCCGCCGCTCCGGTCGCTGGCGCTCCCTACGCGGCGTCCCCGACGGCGTCCGGCCTCGGTCGCTGCGGCGACGCGCTGCCGCGCTCGCGGTCGAGGTGGTGCCTGGTCGGGCGCCGTTGGCGGCTTGCGGTGGGTTCGTGGTGTGCCCGGTCGGTCGTGGTGGCGGGGCTGTCTACGCGGCGTCCCCGACGGCGTCCGGCCTCGGTCGCTGCGGCGACGCGCTGCCGCGCTCGCGGTCGAGGTGGTGCCGGGTCGGGCGCCGTTGGCGGCTTGCGGTGGGTTCGTGGTGTGCTCGGTCGGTCGTGGTGGCGGGGCTGTCTACGCGGCGTCCCCGACGGCGTCCGGCCTCGGTCGCTGCGGCGACGCGCTGCCGCGCTCGCG
>Ga0123352_10000371_pt1 | contig 54005 bp, 47 predicted proteins | sample TergutLab28metaG_FD_89700 | JGI IMG/M metagenome (GOLD analysis project Ga0123352, IMG submission 89700) | Labiotermes labralis P1 segment gut microbial communities from Petit-Saut dam, French Guiana - Lab288 P1 | ecosystem: Host-associated > Arthropoda: Insects > Digestive system > Gut ... | reverse complement strand
TTACTTTGAACGCTGACATTGTTGCCTTCTTGCTATGCCCATCTTGCCAATATTCCATCGCTCGTTGCCGGTATTTTATATCGTAACTCATTCCTTTAGTCTGGCACTCCAAAATGCTTTTTTTAAGTTCGATGATTATAAGTTTTTCTTTGAGCGGTTTGTTAAAGGCAACCCTGCTGATATTGATTACCGCAGAGCGCTGGTTGATATTTTCATCTCCCGGATTGAACTTGGTGACGACAAGCTCAGAATCCGCTTCAACGTGCAGGATGGGCAGAAAATTGATCGCCCTATAGACATTCCCGAAGGTTCGTCTATGGGGCGTTTGGTGGGGTACTCTCACCGAAATCCGAACCCAGCGCGGCGTGTATATCCGCGAGGGAAATTACCTCTGTACCGTCCTTGTAGTTGTAGGTAAATATGATTTTGTCATCAAATATGCGAATCGAGTTGATGAAAATGTCGATAATCTGCCGCTGGTAATCAACACTATCCACATCACCATGTTTGAATTGACCAATCCAGCGCACCATTTCATCTTTTGAATATTTTGGCCTTGTAAGCTCGGCTTGCAATATGCTGACCTCTAAATCTGCTTTCCTCGCTTCAAGCTCGTCCATGCGCTTCTGCGCGGCGGCGTTGTATAGCCCTTGCTGTATGGCGTTTAATAAATTGTCGATTCCCTTGTTCGTCTCGGCAAGCTGCTGGCGTAATGTAGGCAATAGCGTATTTTCGCGCTCTTGCATATCCACCAGCTTGTCCGCTATGCGGTCGATTTCCTCGTCTTTCAATACCTTATTGACCGTCCATACAACGGCAATCCGCTCTATCCAATCTTTCTTGACTGTTTTCTTTTTGCATCCGCTGCGGCGCTTAGCGCCGCCACATTTGTAATAATAGTGAACTTTGCCTGTCTTGCTGGTGCCGCTCTCCCCGATTAACAGCCGCCCACAATCCCCACACAGGAGCTTGGTCGTGAGTAGGTATTCTTCATCCGCTTTCGCCCTTGCGGGTGCGCGTTTGTTCTTTTGTTTGCGCTCTTGTACCCGCTCAAAAACTTCTTCCGACACAAGTGCGGGAACACCGCCAGAGATTACCACTTCTTTGTATTTGTACTCGCCTATGTACTTGCGATTATTGAATAACACGTTAAAACTGTTAATGTTGAATGGCTGGTTTTTCTTGGTAGTCAACCCGCGCTCATTGAACGATTCCACAATCGCCCGCATGGTTTCGCCCTCCGCATATCGGGTAAAGGCTTCTTGTACAAGCGGCGCGGTTATCGGGTCAATCACAAGCTTTTGGTCGCCACCCAACAAATATCCAAGCGGAATGCCGCCGCCGTTGTTTTTGCCCTTTAGCGCGTTTTCCGTCATGCCGCGCGATACTTTTTGGGAAAGCTCGGCGCTGTAATACTCGGCCATCCCCTCTAACATGGATTCAAGAATAATGCCCTCCGGCCCCTCTGAAATGTTCTCTTTTGCCGATATGATTTTAACGCCGTTTTTGCGCAGGATGGATTTATAATGCGCGCTGTCGTATCGGTTCCGGGCGAAGCGGTCAAGTTTCCAGACGATAATCACATCAAACAGCTTTTTGGCGCTGTCCTTTATCATGCGCTGGAACTCCGGGCGGTTGTCGGTCTTTGCAGACAAAGCACGGTCAATGTATGTTCCAATGATAGTGATTCCGTTATGTTTGGCATACTCGGTACACTCGCGGATTTGCCCCTCCACCGATTCTTCACGCTGATTGTCTGACGAATACCGAGCATATATTACAGTTTTCAACTTTCCCCGCCACCTTTCATCACTTGCAATAGGGTATCTTTCAGCTTTCCGCTCATGGGGGAATTAGGGTCAAAGCACATTTCGATAAATAGACGCATATCGTCGTTGTCATCGATCTTCGGTTTGAAGTCGTACAGCTTGCCTTGCGGCTGATCGGTGCGGCCATAGATGTAGTCGAGGGAAACATCAAAGTAGTCGACGTATTTCAGCAGCGTCTGATAGGATGCCTCCGATTGGTTGTTCTCGTAGCGGTTTACAGCAGATTGCGTAATCCCAAGTTTTGCACCGAGGTCTTTTTGGGAAAGCCTTACGCCTTCCCGAAGTCCTTTTATCCTAACTCCGACAATGTTCATGTGCCCACCCCCATTGTGATAATATCATTATAGCTGATAATTGCATGTAAGTCAAATCAATAATTAAGAAATGCGAAAGTGTATTTGCGATTTAATCGCAGTGCAACCCGAGCAAAAGCCGCCGAATATCCCAGCAGAAGCGAGGATATTCGGCGGTGATTTTTGGGGTTTCCAAAGGGGGCGTCCCCCTTTGGCACACGATTTTGCCATAGGCAAAGTCTAGTGTGTTATGCCTATACGGTAGGGGTGCCATCCGTGCTTTGCGGCGCTCAATTATTTGGGAACGCTGGCCGAATAGGTTAGGCTCGCGGTCTTCTGCGCACTTACTAACAGTAGTTTTTACTTTTCATAATTCATAGGCAATCAGCGTCTTTGGCTTTATTATGGATAAGAGCGCCATACTCTCTAAACGGCTTACTTTCCCTTATATCTGGGGTGTGGCCGTATATTTTTGCGCGGAAACGCTCTATATCATTGCACAGTTCATCATAAAATTTCTGATACACAACTATTGTATGATAGTCGCCTTTTGTAATCTCCTCTATCTTAAACAAAGCACAATTTAACTCTTGGATAAGTGTTAAGCAAATCGGCAGATGACCCTCTTCGTCTTTCGCCATTCTAAAAAAACGTGCCTTATCAAGCAAATCATATCGTGCTTCACGCAATCTGATATAAATATTTTTGTAAGCGGCTTTTCTTATAGTCCGATTAGCGAAAATAAAATCTAAGCTACCTATCGCATCATCAAAAATTCTTAATGATGAATCGAGTATCGTTAAATAGCCGTCCAAGCACTTATGTATTTTTTCGCGATACTGAATAAATTTTTCGTTATACAGTTCATTAAGTTGGTTTAGCTCAATGTCTTCAAGACTAACTCCCATTTTAGTGCAAAGAAAAGAGGTGAAAGCTTTTCTCTCCTCATCTTTAATTTCCATACCCAATAAGCCCAGTTTTTCGATCGGTAAATTTTTAGATGCTTTTCTAAAACGCTCGTTATTATCCTCTTCGTGGATGCAGTTTTTAATTAACTCTATTGGCTCATCGGGGAAAAGGCATATAGCCTTTCCGAAAACTCTTGCTGCATCTAGTGCTTCTACATAAAATGCTTCCATTGAACGCCGTCTCTCAGCAAAATACTCAATCAATGACATGATAAAACCAAGTGTAGCACTTCCGAAAACGGCTAACAAAATATCATACCATATTTCATAAAAATACTTGAAAGTAAAAAAACATAGAAAAACTCCTGATAGCGATAAAATTGCAACAATAAAGGTTATTATTACTAACCATTTTTTAGCTCTCATATATATTTTTCTTCTCCCCGTTAGCTCTCATACTTTTATATCAACACATGACTTGTTATAGCTTACCATAATTTTCATGGATCGACAAGGTGCTCTTTATTAAAAAGGAAGCCATAGTAGCCCTATGACCCTAATTAGCGTCAGGAAAACTATAAACATCCATAGCCTTACAACAAGCAAAGCGCCAGTATATCTCCGCAATCGGCCGAGGCAACCCCATACACTGTGTAAGCCTATCCTTGCAATACCAAACAAGCCCCTTAGCCCTTGATTCACCAATCGTCTTTGAGATTCTCTTATACGAGTACCCACTGCATTGGTACAGCGCCAACGCCCGGAAATCGTAGAATGAGAGTAACGCAATATATTCCGACAAAGTTGCTATCTGCACTTTGCGTAAGCGGATCGTGATAAACGGGTTATATTCCGCTAATTCAAATTCATCCATCAATCTATCCCGCTCTGCTTGTGTGTCTGCACTAAACACCCGATCAAATATCTTCTGCTTGTTGAATTTTGGCATTCGTTTATTAGCCGCCCTCATTTTGGAGTTTTTATATTTATAACCATTATGGTTATATCATAGTTTACACCAAAATGGTTATAATCGCAATACCAGAAAGGTGGTATTGTGGTGTTTATAATTCAGAAGGCTTTCAAAAATGCGAACATTCCATCCACCGTTCGCTTTACAGATGAGATATATGCGCAGCTAAAGCAATTATCTGATTCAACGGGCGTTTCTTTCAATACAATCGTGTTGCAGTGCTGCCAGTATGCGTTGGAAAACCTTGAATCTGCCGAAAAATAATAAAAGGGGCGTGTAAGCCACAATATGGCTTACACGCCTTAATTGCCTGTCAAGCGAAAAGTGTAAATCCCGTCAAGGGCGGCTATGCCGTTCATCTTGACCCTTGACGGGATTTACGCTTTTTGCTACTTGCTTATAATGAAGCGTTGCATCTTAAAAATATTTTTGCTATGATAGGAACAATTAATCTATACTTATGTCGTAAATTATTATACAACTAATTTGAAAGGCGGTGAGCCGTGTTCCAATTCCAAATTCCCTACGACAGCAATTTGCGCTATCTACCCTTCGTATACTTCCTGCCCGAAGATATGATTGTCAGATGCCCAACGCTCTACGCCTTACCCCGCTGTTTGGGTGAGGTTGCTTGCTCCGAAAAGCTAATCGACACAATTGGCAGTGATGCCTTTCTAAAGGAAATAGCGGACGCAGCGGCGGCGCTGGCCTTTCCTCACTTCGGTTTTGGCGGCTGGAAAGAACACTACACAGGCGATAATCCTGTATGGCAGCTTTCGTATGCACTTCCTACATGGTCAAAGCTGTTAGAAGATGAAACCGGCTGGGGTCTGCAATCACTTCTCAAAATCCCAAGTGCTGTAAGCATTCCATTCTTGACTGCCGAATATGTCAAAGAGGTCATGGGGCGAATTGTTAAACGCTACATATCAGAAAACGGCTTACAACCTGTCCTTGACGTAATCAAACAAATGCCCTGTGATGAAGATTTCGAAAAGTGGAGTACCAACGTTAGAAAGGATTTCTTGCGCAAATGGTATCACACACGCTCCAAGCGGGTCAAGATGGTATCGCTTGAAGCCTTGCAGGAAGATGAAGAGCGTGGCCTCCGCGAGATTACGGTGGATTCCGCTAACATCTCGGAAGATGTGTCGGCGGCGGACTTTTGCCAAAAGTTCAAGTCCCGACTATCGAAGCGAGATATGGAGATTTTAGAGCTACGCATTATTGGTTTTACTTATGAGCAGATTGCTGATAAACTGGGGTATAAGAACCACAGCGGAGTAATCAAGCGAATGCAGGCTATTAAAAAAGCGTTTGTTGAGTACGAAGAAAGATATGGATAGCAAGCCACGCAACTAAAAATGGGGCGTGGCTTTTGGCTGCCCGGAAATCAAAAGAAAGAGGTGCCAATGTTCAATATCAAAAATTTATCACCCATTGAGCGGAGGCCGGATGGTTCACTGCCGCGCATGACACCGCGCCAGCGGCAAGAGGCTGTGCGGCTCATTCGCAAAATCTGCTGCAACTATCTGGATGGCGACTGCCTTTTGCTGGATGGTGGCGAGGGGTGCGTCTGCGTTCAGAGCATTTCCTACTCCGTCAACTGCAAGTTTTTCCGGCGGGTGCTTCTGGAGGATAAAAAGGGGTTATCGTTGAAAGCTGAGCTTTTCCGGGATAATGACACAAAGCGGTGTATGGTCTGCGGCGGGATGTTTTCATCCAAGTCCAATAGCGCCAAATACTGCGGTGATTGTGCGAAAATCGTTCAGCGCAAACAGAAAGTCGCTCATGCCAGAAATCGAAGGAGGTCAATAGTAGAAAAGTAGACACTTGAAAACCTTTTATTCATAAGGTTTTATCAGCATAAAAGACAAGAGGCAATATCCCAATACCATTGGGGCGAATAGCCTCTATTTTTAATCTACTGAAAGGGTGACAACTATACCACAATACGCAATTATGCGCTTTGCAAAACAAAAGGGTGGATTTGGCGCTTTGGAAGCTCACCATGAGCGAACCAAAGCTAGATATGCCAGCAACCCTGATATTGACACCGAGCGCAGCAAGTACAATTTTCATATTGTCAAGCCGGAAACATCATACAAGCGTGAATCTGATGGGCGAATTGAAGCGGCGGGGTGCAAAACCCGCAGGGATAGTGTTCGCTTCGTTGACACACTCATTACCGCCAGCCCCGATTTCTTTAAGGGCAAGAAGCGGGATGAGGTCAAGGCGTTTTTCCAGACAGCGACTGACTTTCTATCCCGCAAAATTGGCAAGGGCAACATCTTCGCTGCCACCGTCCACATGGACGAGCGGACACCACACATGCACTTGTGCTTTACGCCGATTACAGAAGATGGGCGCTTGTCGGCAAAAGACATCATCGGCAATCGTGTTCAGCTTATCAGATGGCAAGATATGTTTTTTGCCCACATGGTCAAGGCGTTCCCCGATTTAGAGCGGGGAGAATCAGCCAGTGTAACCGGGCGGCGGCATATCCCGACTAGGGTATTCAAACAGGCGGTGCATCTAACTAGGCAAGCGGTGCAGATACAGGCAGCGCTTGATGGAATAACCCCGCTCAATGCCGGAAAGAAGCGAGATGAGGCCCTTGCCCTGTTGCAAAAATTCTTTCCCGGCATGGAAAAGTTTGAAACGCAAGTCAGAAAATACAAGGGTGAAATTAACAGGCTAGAGAAGTCAAATGCCGCCCTCGCCAAAAAAGCGGCGGCGGGCGAGAAGGAGAGTTTTAGCAAGCAGCTTGAGACTGCCACGCTCCGAGCGGATTACCATAATCTCCGGCGGTTTGTGGATTCGTTGCCGGAGCAAGTTAAGCGGCAAGCCAAATTGCCGCAACGGACGCATAATCAAGAGCGATAACGAGGTCAGCTTATATACTAAACACTCGCGCCCGCTTTGGCGGGCTTTGCAGCTTGACAATTTAATATTATGGAGGGCGCAGCACTTAATGTCGAAAAAGATTCAAAAATCCAGCAGTGGGATGAACATACCCGATTATCAATTTGAGGCAATCGCAAGATGCCTCTTGCCAAAGATACAGAAATATTACGAGAGCGAGGAGGGCAAAAAGGCTTTGGCTGAATACAGGACAGAAAAAGCAGAGCTGATACAGGCAGACAGCAAAGGTAAGTGACCATATAGCAGGGACGACACTTCTGGACATTTTGTCCAGAAGTGTCGTCCCTTTTTTCATTCTAAGTCTTTCAGATACAAGATAAATCCGAACCCGTCTCCCATTGGGATTATTACAGGGTTCGGATTATCTTCTTTTGGTGGACCCGAAGAGGATCGAACTCTCGACCTCTGCATTGCGAACGCAGCGCTCTCCCAGCTGAGCTACGGGCCCTTGTCGGTTATGTATTCGTACCGAAAAGAAGTATACCGCAAAATACCCCGCCTGTCAATAGAGTTGACTGTGGTTGCGCCTATTTTTGAGCGCTGTCTTGCCCCGGCTCTCGGCGGCGGAGCATTGCGCCGGCTGGGAGCACCTGCGCAGAGCGGATTTTCACTTTCATCATCGGATGGCGGGCGGTCTCGATCCGCTCGCCGTCTTCGTTTAGCATCTCATCCACCACCAAAGTAATCGGCGGGCCGTCAGGGGCAAGCGCTTCAAGCTCTTCGCCTTTTGAAAAGCGGTTTCGCTCGGTGCAGTGGATGTATCCGCCCGCGTAACCGTCAACCGTGGCCACCAACTGCCAAAAGCGGTTGTAGCCGCCCCGTACCCGATCTTGATCAGGCAGGCTGTCGGGCAGGTAAAAACCGGTCGAGTAAGGCCGGTGACTGATTTTTTCAACTTCTTCAAGTAGCCAGTCCGGCAATGGGGCTTTCCCGCCGTTTTGAGCTAAGTGATCGATCGCTTTGCGGTAAGCGCCGGTGACCACCGCAACATAGTATGCGGATTTCGCCCGCCCCTCGATTTTAAATGTATCCACGCCGGCGGCGGCGAGTTTGTCGAGGTGCCCGATCATGCACAGGTCGTTTGCGTTAAGCAGGTAGCTGTAACTGTCCTCTTCATAAGCAGGGAAGTATTGCCCCGGCCGCTCGCTTTCCATCAGGGCGTACTTCCAGCGGCAGGGTTGGGCACACTCGCCGTTGTTGGCGTCCCGTCCGGTCAGGTAGTTGGAAATCACACACCGCCCCGAAACCGACAAACAGACCGCGCCGTGCACAAACGCTTCGAGCGAGAGCTGCGGCGGTGTCTTGGCGCGGATCTCCGCGATTTCGCCCAGAGTCAACTCTCTGGCCAAAATAACCCGTTCCGCGCCCAAATTGTACAGCTCGGCGGCGGCCAGGTGATTGACCACACCAAACTGGGTCGAGATATGGCAAGCTAGCCCGGGCTGTAAGCGCTTAGAAAGCGCCAGCACACCCAGATCTGCCACGATTAGCGCATCGATTCCTGCCGCAGCGGCAAAGTCAATGAATGTGGGCAATTCGTCCAGATCCCGCCCGCGCGGGAGTGTGTTACAGGTCAGGTAGATTTTTGCGCCATGACTGTGTGCGGTCTTGACCGCGCCCACTAAAGCATCCGGCCCAAAATTGGCGGCCCTTGCCCGCATCCCAAAGGACTTTCCGCCCAGGTAGACGGCGTCCGCTCCGTAGCGCAGCGCGGCGGTCAGCGCATCCTCATCCCCGGCTGGCGCGAGCAGTTCGGCTATACGATCATCATTCATTGGTGGTTTCGCTTTCTAGGACACGTAATTGCCGACGCCTGTGCCGTGAATTTCTTCACCGGCGGCCAGGGCGGTCTGGACGTTTTGCTGGTGCCGCTCATAGTTGGCGGCGTAGTAAAAGTCGCCGTTCACATCCGTTACAAAGAAGAAGAAAGGCACTTGGGTGCTCTCGGGGTAAAGGGCGGCCATAATCGCGTCCATCCCCGGGTTGCAGACCGGGCCGACCGGCAGCCCCTCAACTACGTAGGTGTTGTAAGCGTCAATCATATCCCGGTCCCTTTGTGACAGGGTGGGCATGATATTGTCGCGGATATACGCGAAGTTGACCTCCCGGCCCACCTGCAAAATATCGTCGCGGATATATAAAAACGGCACGTCAGACTCCAGCCGGGGGAAATTGGGTGAGCCCAAGCGGTTGTGAAAGACCGAGCTGACCAGGCGCATGTCGTCGCTCAAGCCGGCCTCCCGCTGGATGATAGAGGCCAGCGTGATTGTTTCATCCACCGTCATCCCGCGCTGGCTCATCCGGGTCAGGAGTTGTGGGGTCATCACACGGTCGTTGAAGTTGCGCAAAAACTTTCGGGTCACGCTGCTGACATTTTCGCCCACATAAAAATCGTAGGTGTCCGGGAAAAGGTAGCCCTCCAGCATGTGAAAACGCAATGGGTCGCGCTCGATCTGGCCAAAGAATTCAAAACCAAAGTCGGTGGTGTTCAGATAGTCGATAAAGACATCGGCGCCGACAACACCATTTTCTTCAAGGAACTCTGCGTACTGCCTGAGCGTCCACCCCTCGGGGAATGTTAACCGGACAACTTCTCTGGTCGTTCGGCCGATCATCAGCGCGCGGATAATCTCGTCGTAAGACATCTGCGAGTTAAAGACATAGTCGCCGGCCAGCAGGTATTCGCTTTGAACCGAGCGGAAGTTCATAAACATCCGAAAGGTCAGCGGCTGGCTGACCACCCCGGTTTGACCCAGAATTCTGGCGACCTCGTTTACGTCGGCGTCCTGTGGGATATATACTTCGATGGTCGTGTAATTTTGATTGAGCCCAAGCAGATCAAAGGCGCTCTGCACCAGAAAGAGGGAGAGGAAGACACAGGCCGCCAAAGTCGCGGACACCATGATCATGGCGGTGAACCAGCGGTTGCGCACTTTTGGCGGATCGTTTCCGGGCGGATCGCCGCCTGTTTCCTGGTGTTGTTGTCCAAGGCGGCGATGTTCGGGCGGCCCGGCTGTGCGCTGTGGCCCGCGCGGCGCAATTGGAGAGGGCGGGCGCGGCGGCTCGCCCTGCCGCCCGGCAGCCGTTCGGCCGTAGGCCGGCGGCGGGCTCTGTTTTTGAGCCGCGGCCTGCTGAGCGCGGCGGGCTTCTTTCTCTGCCCTTTGCTGATCGGCTCTAAAGGCTTCGGCCTGTTGCTTCACCTTCGCCTCATTTTCTGATTGCAGGCGGGCTTGTTGCTGCGCCTGAGCCTGTTTGCGGCGCTCAAGCTCGGCTTGCTGGCGTCTGGCCCGCTGCTCGGCCCCGGTTGGCATATCGTGGTTCATAAGGCGGTCAGCCTCCTTACAGGATGGCCGGCAGACCGGCACATCTCGATTTCTTTCGGTTAAAAATTATCGCTGTTTTCGCGCTTCTTGCTTAAAAGACCTCACCCGGATGTGGTTTCCCCTGAGTTTTTTGAGAAACCACAGATGTGGCCGGCTTGTCGGACAACAGGTCGCTTCACGCCGGATATTGGCCGCACATAGTATATAGCATCACACAAGGAAGGAGCGAGTAGAATGCATAGAAACAACTGTTGTAACGACTGTTGCTGCAACGACTGCTGCTGTGATAACAGAGGCGGCTTCGGCGGCTTCGGTGGCTTCGGCGGCGGCAACTGCTGCTGGATCATCATCATCCTGATCGTCCTTATTTGCTGCTGCAACAACTAATCTCAAACTCTCTTGACGTTGAAAGTACATACCGATTGCCAGGGTGGTTTTATCCGCCCTGGCTCTTTAATTTTTTGGAGCCGGTCTCGGTGATCAGCGCGTGACAGGGATGGTCGTAAGTTCCGCGGATCAGCCGCTTGACTGTGCAGGCCCCGTAGCAGAGGCCGACTGTCGTTCCGCCCTGGTAGCGATTGTTGAGGAACCGATCGTAATACCCGCCCCCATAGCCAAACCGGTAGCCGTACATGTCAAAGACAAGGCCGGGCAAAACGCACAGGCAGCCGCAAAAATCGGTCAGCTTTTGGGCAGTGTTCGGGTTGGGCTCGAGAATCCCACAGTAACCGCTGTTTAGATCATCCAAAGAGTTGATCAGGTAAAAGTCCATTTCCCGCGTACCGGGTATACAGTAGGGCACGCCCACCCGCTTGCCCGCTTTCCAGGCCGCTTCAAGCAGAGGAACCGTGTTGATCTCGCCCTCCACCGGCAGGTAACAGAGGAGGGTTGCACACTCTAAATAGGCGGGAAAAACCAGCAAATGGCGGATGATCGCGGTGTCCCACCTGGCTTTTTGCCGAGGTGTAATGGACGCGCGAACCGCCTTAAAATGGGCGCGCTCTTTTTCTTTATGCTCGCGAATGTCAAAACTCATTGGAGGTTAACTTCCACCTTATGTGCGATTTGTTCCCCCGCTGTTTGTCGGATGATCTCCAAAGCAAAGAGAATGGACGCGCCCGGGCCCTTTGCCGTAATCAGCTTGCCGTCCCGCTCTACCCGGCTACCGGTGTACTGCCCGCCCTCAATCCGCTGTTCAAAGCCGGGAAAACAGGTGTACCGCCTGCCGGTCAGCATCCCTAAATTCCCCAGAATGGAGGGGGCGGCGCAGATGGCGCAGATCAGCAGATCCCGCCTGGCCGCGTGGTCGATGGCCGCCTGCACAGTGGGGGATTTTTCGAGATTGAGCGTTCCGGGCATCCCGCCGGGCAGGATGATCCCCTCAAGGCCGGACAAACTGATCTCGCTGTCCAAAAGGTCGCAGACAACGGTTATCCCATGTGAGCCGGTTACGGTCTTTGCGCCGACGCCCACCGACTTGATCTCAACTTCGGCGCGGCGGATCATATCCAGGGTGGCAACGGCCTCGGTCTCTTCAAACCCGGGCGCGAAAAAGATATACAGCATATCGCATCCTCCTTGCGTGTGTTTTGGAATCACTTGTCGTGTCAGCGCAATGCCGGTCCGCTTGTTGCTGCGGCAAAAATCACAGGCAGCACATGGCGTTCTTAATCATCCAACCCAAAGGCAAACCAGGGCGGGCCGCCGGTCAGTTTTTCCGGCAATGTCTCATCATACCATTTTACCATCCCAAAAGGCAAGTTGCGCACCGGCCATTTGTCGGGCAAACACAGTTCAGCCGGAAAGCGGATTTGGTAAAGCTCGGCGCCATATCGGGCATGCAGTGCAGCCAACGCATCGTCGATCTCAATCCCGCCGAGCACGGCCTCCTTGACCAGGATTGTACCCGGATTTCGCCGGTAACAGACAAGGTAACCCCGCTTGCCCCCGCTTGAGAAGCGAAGTACTTCGCCGCCGTAGAAGTGACACTCCCGGCCGGTGTAGCGCAGGTAGCCGATATCCCACATCCCGAACAGGCTGGATGAAGCGAAAGCCTGCGCCCGCTCACCGGCCAGGTCTTCGAGGGCGGTTACACTGAGCACGCCCCCTTTTCTGCCTGCGGGGATCTGGTCGCGGGTGACATCCAGCTGGCCGCAGTCAAACCGGGTAGAATAACCGCGCGCGGCGTAAAAGTCAAACAATCCGGCGTTCGCGGGCAAAAGGCAGGCAAGCGCGGCCCCCTCTTTGCGCAGGAGGTCGTCCGCCGCCTGAACCAGCGCGGAGGCGTAGCCTTTCCCCCGATGCGCAGGCAATGTGGCGATCCCGAAGATATACCCGCCGGCAAAAGTCAGCTCCCCGCTTGTAAACGCGAGTTTTTTGATGCTGAGAATAGCCGCCGGCTCGCCTTGCTCATCCGTTTTGACCAGCATCTGCGCCGGGCTGAGCAGGTTTTCAAAGACAAAATCAGTGCTCGGCTGATCGTCCTGAAAGCCGATCATCCAGATGTTTTTGAGCGCGTCCAGCATCTCGGGCGCGGGGCTGATAACCATGCGGACACCACCTTTATTAATGGACAATGCACAATGTACAATTGACAATGAGCGTATCGCTTTGCGATGATTTTAAATAATGTTCGCGCAGCGGACTCCATCACTGTCAATTGTCAACTGTCCTTCAGTTTCAAGCTGGCCGCGAACTTGCCCGCTCGCATGACCGGATAATAGCTGAGTTTGGCCTTGCGCAAACCGGAATCCCCCGAATCGTCTTCGCGGTTGATGTAAGTGAAGTTAGCGGCGTTGTGCTCGGCGAACTGCTGGTTGATCAGGGTGTACGCGCCGTGTACGTCGATGAACGCTTTTTCGACATGGACAAGGTAGATATCATCGGTCAGCCTGTCCCCCATCGAAAAGGCGACCACCCGTCCCTGGGCGCGGATCAGCCCGCCGTCCATCCCCAGATTAAAGAAGTCTCCCAGCGCGCGGTCGAGCGCGATTTTTTCGTACTGAAACGTTTTATTGTCCGGCTCGTCGTAAGTGGTCAGCCACTCTTTGCTCATAGCCATCACTTCGGGCATATTCTGCGGGGTGATCGGCTCGTAAGCCCAATCCCGATATTCAGATTTAAAGCGGTTGATGTGGTTGCGCTTGGAGTGCAGCTTTTTGCCCGAAAGGGTGATCATGCTCTGGGCGTCGTAAATATAATCGTCAAAGTCGGGGTTCTGCCAAAACTGAAAAGTATCGGGAAAGAGAACCTCAAGCAGCTTGCACTGTTCTTCCAGGATGCAAAAAAACAGAAAGCCGTGGCCGCAGTCGTGCGCGTCCTGCATCATCGCCTCGATCACCGGCTTTACGTCCCCCTCCCCCGGCGGATAGAGATAGGACGGGCGGTTGTAGCTGTCACTCTTTTGTATCAGGAAACCATTCATCTCGGCTACCCGATAACAGAGCGCTTCTGCCCAAATGTAGGCGGAGTTAAAATTATATTCTTCCGAGCGGTAGGATGACTTGCGGTAGATCGGTTCCATCCATGTTTTATCGGCGAGGGTGATATCTCGAAAATTGATCATCTTGTCTTTAGTAGTCCTTTCTGTTGGGGCTGATTTCCCCTGTTCCAAAAGTTTCTGGCGGGCAGATTCATATTGCTAAATCTTACATCTTACAGGATATATTGCGAATGTGTACGAGATGTGAACAAAGCGTGAACCCAGTTTGAGAAGTGGGCTTGTCCGCACTGCCGGGGGATTGTTACCCCGGATGACTTAGAACCTGTATTCACAAACGAAGTGTGCCGAAACGCCAGCGGTTTCTTCGCTGGGCAAGGAAGTTTTCCGCGGGAATACTTTGTGTATTCCAAGGGAAACTGACGCGGCACGGCGGAAAAAGCGTTGGCGTAGCAGTGCGCTGAGTTGTGAATACAGGTTCTCATCTGCGGTTCGGCAAAAAACGGTCGGTGGGAAAGTCGGTCGAATCGAAGAGCGCGCAAGCGCCGCCATTGTCAGCCGACGGGCAGGATCGCCTGGGTATGACAAAGTCGTGAATCGGGATTCTCAGCTGGGCCGGGCGCTCAAGGGAGGTGATTGTGTAAAGGCCAATGGTAACCAGCAGCGTCTGGACAGGGTCGCCCGGGCAGGGGTCGCCGCAGCAGCAATCATTACAGCTGATCAGGCAGACAGACAGCACTATCGGCTCGGCGATCTGGATAGAGGCGTCCGGCGCGCCGTTTGTCCCTTCGCCGTCTGAGCGAAAGACTTTGACTCCACCCTCTTCCCCAAAGAGGGTGGTTCGCTTTTGGCAGCATGCCGTTCCGCGCAGCAGGACAGGCGTCTCACTGTCCTCGGTGTGAACATCACAGGTCAGGGTCAGGTAGATGTTCGCTTCAACCGTCCAGCATCCGGCTCTCAGCAGGGCGGGCGCAAGGTCGAAATCCACCCGGTCAACGGTACAGACCGCCCGTCTGACCGAGACCGCCCGGTCGATCAGTTTTTGGTCGTCGGCGCTAAACACAACATTCAGGTCTTCAAAGCAGCCTTTGTCGGCGCAGCAGCCGACCACCCGCGGGCAGGAAACTGCCATCGACCGTCCGAACCGGCCCGCGTTTTGATCCCCGCGCAAAAATGTATCTTGTCTGGGCATTGGCGCATCCTCCTTAGTCTTGTTACGGATACACCAGTTTATGAGCTTTTCAAAATTTTGTGCGGATGATCGCCTGTTTCCCGCTAGATTTTGCTTAAATGTGCGAAATTGGCCATGATTTTTTTGGTCTGGCCGCTGTCAAATCTGATCTCCAACAGGGCGTCCCCGCCCATCGGTTTGGCTGAGAGCACTTCACCCTGGCCGAACACTTTGTGCTCGACCCGGTCACCGGGATAGTAGCTGACCGCCTGCGATTTTTCTCTTTGCCCGCCGCCGACCCCGATGGATGTGGATGAGTCGGTAATCCGCTTTTTGATTGGCGGGGCTTCCCGCTTGGGTGTCGTGCGGATTGTGTGGTCGGTCAGCTCGGCGCAGGTCTGTGGTATCTCGCCGATAAACCGGGAGGGGGTCGCGTAAAAAGTCTGGCCAAAAAGCATCCGGCGCTGGGTCGTGGTGATGACCAGCCGCTTTCTGGCCCGGGTGATGGCCACATAGGCCAGCCGGCGCTCTTCCTCAACTTCGGCGGGGTTGACGGCCACCGACCGGCCGGGGAATACGCCCTCGTCCATCCCGGCGATAAAGACGTGGTCAAACTCAAGCCCCTTGGCCGCGTGGATGGTCATCAGCACCAAAGCGTCTGCATCCGGGCTGTAGTTGTCAAGGTCGGTGTAAAGCGCGATTTCTTCCAAAAATCCGGGGAGGGAGGGCTCGTCCGCTTCCTGTTCATACCGGATCAGATTGCTTTTGAGCTCAAGGATATTTTCCAACCGTCCGGCGCCCTCAAAGCCCTGTGACTCAAGCATGGCGCGGTATCCGGTGCGCACCAGCAGCTCTTCGAGCAAAACGTCAAGCGGGCCGTTGTCGGCAAGCTCGCTCAGCTCACCGATCATCGCGGTAAACTCGAGGATGGGTGTGCGTTTCTTGGCCAACACCTCAAACTGGTCGCACTGGGTGAGGATTTCGAACAGGCTAAGCCCCAGTCCGGCAGCAATCTCGAGGGCCGCGGCGACGGTGGTTGGACCGATTCCCCGCTTTGGCTCGTTGATGATCCTTGTCAGGCGCAGGTTGTCGGACGGGTTGTCGAGCACGGTCAGATAGGCGGTCATGTCCTTGATCTCTTTGCGCTCATAAAAGCGAAGGCCGCCGATAATCCGGTAAGGGATGGCGCTTCTGGCCAGCGCCTGTTCAAGCGAATTGGAGAGCGCGTTCATCCGGTAAAGGATGGCGTGCTCAGAGAATTTCGCGCCGTTTTTGACGTTTTCCAGGATCGCGTTTGCGATCAGGCGACTTTCGTCCTCTTCCCCGCGCAGACGCTCGATGGCGACTTTCTCGCCCTCACCCGCCTGTGTCCAGAGGTTTTTGCCTTTGCGCTCGGTGTTGTTTGCGATCACGCTGTTGGCGGCGTCCAGAATATGTGAGGTCGAGCGGTAGTTTTCTTCCAGCCGGATCACCTGGGCGCCTGGAAACTGCCGCTCAAAACTCAGGATGTTTTCAATCGTCGCCCCACGGAATTTGTAGATGCTCTGGTCGTCGTCGCCGACCACACAAAGATTGTTGGCCGAACCGACCAGCTGGGTAATCAGCATATATTGTGCGTGGCTGGTGTCCTGGTATTCGTCCACCATTATGTAAGGGTAGCGGCGGCGGTACTCGTCGCGCAGATCGGGGTTTTCGGTCAGCAGCCGGACAGTCTGGTAGATCAGGTCGTCAAAATCCATCGCGTTGGCGGCTTTCAGCTCGCGGGCATAAACATCGTATATTTCGGCGATCTTGTTCTCGCGGTAATCCCCGGCCGCTTTACTCAGCTCATCCGGTGAGAGCAGGCTGTCTTTTGCCCGGCCGATCGCACCCAGAACACTCTTGGCCGGAAAAAGCTTGTCGTCGATATCCAGCCGCTTGAGACAGTTTTTGATCACCCGGATCGAGTCGTCGGTGTCATAGATGGTAAAACTGCGGCCATAACCCAGCCGCTCGCCCTCCCGCCGCAGAATCCGCGCACAGAGCGAATGGAAAGTAGAGGCAGGCACATCTGCGCCGACGCCCTCGCCCAAAAGTTTGGCCAGCCGGTCACGCAGCTCCCCGGCCGCCTTGTTGGTGAAAGTGATGGCCAAAATCTTCCAGGGCGGGACACGGTCAACCCCCATCGCCTGTGAAAGTTGCTGGGGGTCTATCTCTTCACCCGACAGGTAGGCTTGCAGGACTTGTTCAGCCTGCGGCGAGCCGGCGGGTTGGTTTTTGGCATACGCGTCACCAAAAAGGATCATATTCTCAATCCGGCGGACCAGCACGGTTGTCTTTCCGCTGCCCGCACCCGCCAGAATCAAAAGTGGGCCGTTTATCCTCAAAACGGCCCGGCGCTGACTCTGGTTGAGCCCGCCAAAGTATTTGTCAAGAACTTCTCCGATCAGTTGTTGGTAGTGGGTTTCCATCTTTTTCTCCCGTGGATCGTTGTTGTGTCCAAGTATATCATATTTTGCAAAACAAATCCACCATATACTGCGGGCAATTTCGCGTATATTGCACAAGCGCGGGCGTAAATTTCTGTGCCGCCCGCTCTTGCATTGGCTTGTGCGTTCCGATATAATGTTTTAGAGGAAGATGGTTATGTATGACTCCGACACGTATCAAACAATTTTGCCCCGTTGTTGGGAAGGACTTGATAATTACCATCACTTATCGCCGTGTTGATGTGTGCGGACAAACAGGCTTTACACACCCGAAAGAAAGCTCTCGTGTATGTAATTTTCCTAATTGTGCACATTCCGATGATGATGAGCGTGTCCTAAATTTAATAGTTGAAGACACATCGGCTTTATAATCGGGCTATAAGGTCAAGGACCTTTTGTCGGAATCTCCGATGGATATGGAATGGGGCGCTTGCCGCCCCCAAGCCCCCGGCGTTACTTTTGGCCGCGGCCCCAAAAGTAACCAAAAACGCCACCGGGGGAGGTCGCGCCCTGCGCTTATCTCCCCCGGACCCCCTCTGAGGTCAAGGGCAAGGGCTGTTGGTGTAGCGTTTATTGTGTTCGTATTTTCTACCCGCGATTCGCATTAACTATGAGAACCTGATCAACATATTCCAACGACAATAACAGAATTTGCGCTAGAAAAGGAGATATTTATGAGCGACGTGCTTCTGTTTTTACTTTTGATTCTTGTGGCGTTCTGCATACTGCGTATGCGAAAATTAAGCCGGGCGTTGTCTGAGCAGGCCAAGGCACAGCCGGGCGAGCTGCTGCCGCCGCCCCAGAGGCCGGTCGTGCCTCTGCCTGTTTCCTCTCCCGCGGCCTCGGCGGTTTTGCCTGTGGCAGCCCAGCCCGCGCCGGCCGCGCCAACCGTCACCGGGGAGACCATCGCGGCCATTTCGGCAGCCATTGCGCTGATGATGGACGAACCCTTCGCGATTACCGGCATCAGCCCGGCCAAGCCCGCTTCGGATGAGACATACATCGCGGCCGCCGTAGCGGCCATCGCGGCATCGACGGCCACCCCGCCCCGCCCCGAAAAACGCAGCCGCCCGGTCTGGGCTTTCGCGGGGATGCAGCAGAATACCCGGCCATTTTAACCATACAGGCAAACAGAGCGTTGACTTAAACCGTCAACGCTCTGCTTTTGTTTCCAGTAATACGACACAGTGGGCGGCCATCCCCTCCTGTCGGCCGGTAAAGCCCATCCCCTCTTCGGTGGTTGCTTTTACGCTGACCTGCTCAACCTGTGCGCCAAGCGCTTTTGCGAGGCTCTGCCGCATATCCGGGATATACCCGGCCAGCTTCGGTTTTTCGGCAAGGATGGTCGCGTCCAGATTGACCAAGTGATAGCCCGCACCGTCAATCAATCGCGCGACCTGCGCCAGAAGTTTGAGACTGGATATGTCTTTGTAAGCGTCATCACCCGGCGGAAAGTGCCTGCCGATATCGCCCAGCGCGAGTGCGCCCAGCAAGGCGTCCATCACCGCGTGGGTGAGCACATCCGCGTCTGAGTGGCCGTCCAACCCAAGCGAATGTGGGATTTCCCGGCCGCCTAAAATCAGCCTGCGGCCGGGGATCAGACGGTGTGCATCGTAGCCGTGGCCGATCCGGATGTTTACTCCCACTCGGCAAATCCACCCTCTCTCATCTGTAAAATCCCCTCGGCGATGGCGAGGTCTTGCGGGGTTGTGATTTTGATGTTCATATACTCGCCCCGGACTATGTAAACTTTTTGACCCAGCCGCTCAACCAGTTGACAATCGTCGGTGTAATCGCGCTTTTCCTGCAAAGCGAGCGCGAGCGCCCTGCGGTATAACCCGGCCTCGAAGACTTGGGGCGTTTGAATGGCCACCAGTGGTTCCCGGTCGATTGTACCCGCTATGAACCCGTCTTTGTCCGCGCGCTTTAATGTGTCTTTTACTTTTACGCCCAGCGCCGCCGCCCGGTGCTCGATTGCCGCGCGGATACAGTCTTCGATCTCACCGGGGGTAACCAGCGGGCGGGCGCCGTCGTGGATGGCAAAGTGGGTTGCCTGCGCATCACAGGCCGAAACCCCCGCGAAAACCGAGGCCTGGCGGGTCTCGCCGCCCTCGACCACAATGCTGACGGCATCCAGCTCGTATTCGCGGACAATCTCATAGTAATCGGCCACACGGCCGGGCGGGCAGACCAGCACGACCTCGCTGACCAGCGCACATTCGCTGAGCGCCAGCAGGCTGCGGGCAACCACAGGCGTTTGATCGAGCAGGGCCGACTGTTTGTCAATCCCCTCCATCCGGCTGGATTTTCCGGCCGCCACTGCCACCGCGGCCACCCACTGGGCCGGCTTTGCTTTTTTTCTCCAGAAGATACGCGCTCACCTCTATTTTACGCCGGTCTCTGTCTGCCCGCAAAGTCAACGGTGTACGGCTTTGGGTGTATGAGCTCGGAAACCGGCACAAACTCGTAGCCCCTGTCCCGCACCGCCTGTATAATCTGCGGCAGCGCCCCGGCTGTGTTTTTTGTTCCGCTGTGAAAAAGCAGAATTGAACCGCTCTTCAGGTTTTTGGATATCCGCGCCCACATCTGGTCGGCGGTTAAGTCCCGATAATCCAAGCTATCGCAATCCCACTGGATCGGGTACAGCCCCTCGGCCTCGATCAGCGCAATCGTTTGGCTGTTGTAATCGCCGGAGGGCGGGCGGAAGAGGGTTGGCCGCCGGCCGGTGATCGCCTCAATCTTGCGGACACTCTCGCGGATTTCGCGGCGAGCCTGGTCGTCGCTTAACCTGGTCATGTCGGTGTGGGTGTTCGAGTGGCTGCCGACCTCGTGGCCGGCGGCAAAGATTTTGGCCACCGACTCAGGGTATTTATCCGCCCAGCCGCCCAACACAAAAAAGCTGGCGCGAACATTGTGAGCGGCCAAGACTTCGAGTATGGCGTCGATATCCTCGTTTCCCCAGGCCGAGTTGATGCCCAGCGCGACCGCTTTGTGATCGGTTTCTACCGAATAAATCGGCCGCTTTTTCTCGGCGGCCGCCGAAGTCGCCATCGCCGCGATGAGTAGAAACAACGCAAGCACCGACACGATCAGCCGGCCGGCTTTTCGCCGCCCGCTATTTTTAATCTTCAACTTTGATTGATCCTCCCGATACTTTGTCCACTCGCTGTGTCCGCGGCAGCTGTTAGGAATCGCGCGCGGAGTATTTTAGAGTATATGACGAAAGCACCGGGATATGTACATGATACGGGTTTGCCCTCGGCTTGTCAATCAGGGCGCTATTGAAAAAAAAGCTGTCGGCGTATATAATCGTTGAGGAATATTACCAAGAAGGGATGACAAAAGCGATGCAATTAAAACGCGTGGAAAACGAGGGTGAGTTTGCGCTTGCCTATCAGATTCGAGTTGAGGTGTTCGTGGACGAACAGCTCTGCCCGCTGGATGAGGAGATGGACGACTACGACAAAGATGCCGTCCACCTGCTTGTCTTTGACGGGGACGAGCCGGTCGGCACCGGGCGGCTGATCGACTTTGGCGACCACTACAAAATTGGCCGGGTAGCTGTCCGCAAAAAAAATCGCGGCCAAGGCTTTGGCAACGCGCTCTGTGAGGGGCTGATCAACATCGCGGTGGCGCAGGGCGCGAAGAAGATTGCCCTGCACGCCCAGTGTCAGGCGGAGGAATTCTACCGTAAGCTTGGATTTATATGCGAAGGCGAAATCTTTGACGACTGTGGGATCGACCACATCACCATGACAAGGGAATTTTAAAAAAAATCAGGTGACATCCAGTTTATTTTCACTTCTCAAGCATTCGGGCTGTCTTGAATTATGCGCTTGCATTCGGTCGGCGCTTGTGTTATAATTATACAGAAAATGCAAAAACTTGCATCAAGAGGAGGAGATTTGTTTGAACCACACAGGTCCGCAACAGCAGGATATCATCAAGTTTGTGATCATGTCAATCGTTGGCGTATTCCTGTTCATGACCCCAATCCCGGACGGGGAGGGCGCTTTTAACATCCCGCTCGGCTACGCGATCAACTGGCTGGGGACACTGCTCAACTCAATCGACGTCGGCGGCTTTGGCTTCTTGTTCTTTCTGGCCGCTATCGTGATCACTGCTTCGTTTCTTGGTTCTGTTTTGGCTTACACAGTCAAGCCCGCGTTCATCGAGAACAGCCCCAAGCTGCGGGGTCTCTTCCGCTGCAACGCCGTTTATATGGTCAGTAAAGCGCTCGGCGCAATTCTTGTCTGGATGGTCTATCTTGACGTCGGCCCCGAATGGCTGATCGGCTGGGAAGGCGGGATGCTGATGATGGACCTGATCGCCGGCGGCAGCTCGGGTTCGAACCTTATGTCCATTTTCATCATCCTGGGCCTTGCGATTCCAATCCTCACTGATTTTGGACTGATGGAATTTCTCGGTATTTTGATCAAGAAATTTGTCCGCGCATTGTTCACCCTGCCCGGGCGCTCGTCGATCGACTTGATGGGTTCCTGGTTTTCCTCCTCGGCGGCGGGGGTTATCATCACCCGCGACCAACACGAAAAAGGGTTTTACACCGGCCGGGAAGCCGCGGCGATCTGCGTCAACTTCACTCTGGTCTCCCTTCCCTTTACGTTCGTTATCGCGTCAACCGTTGAGCTGACCGCGCACTTCCCTGTTTTTTACTTAATCATCTGCGTCACCTCAATCTTTTTGGCCATCCTGATGCCCCGCATCTGGCCGCTGCGCGGAATTAAGGACGAGTACCTGCCCGAAGTCGGCAAGCAGATTGACGAAGAAGTTCCGGCCAACGTTTCGCGGTTTAAATGGGCGGTTGGTCTTGCAAGCGACCGCGCAAAGCAATCGGGCGCCGGCACCGTCTTCAAAAGCGGCGTCTCTAACTGGCTGAACATCTTTATGGACCTGATCCCGGTCATTCTGGCCTGGGGAACGATCGCGCTGATAGTCGAAGCACAAACCCCGATCTTTGAGATTTTGGCCACACCTTTCGCCCATTACATGCACCTCTTGCAGATCCCCGGTGCGTTTGATTTTGCGCACACAACCATCGTCGGGTTTATCGACATGTACCTGCCCGCGCTGCTGTTGGGCGGCGCTGAGTTCGAGACCCGGTTTATTATCGGCGCACTGTCCATCGTACAGATCATTTACCTGGCCGAAACCGGCATCCTGATCCTCAAATCCAGAATGCCGCTTCACATCGGCCACCTGGCCATCATTTTCCTGATGAGAACCATCATTGCACTGCCCATCATCACCGTTTTGTACAGACTGTTCTTCTGAGTTTTTGCCGGCGTCAGCTGTAGCTGATATTCCCGGGCGGCGGCTCTCTTTTAGCCAAGAGAGTTGCCGCCCGGTTTCGCATTTGGTTCTAAGCATAAACAGCTTGTAATTTCTTGGTGCTTAACGACGAAAATTCTTCCTCCCGTTTATGCGATAGCTACAAAAAACACATTCGATTTAACACACATTGAATAAAGATCGCGCCTGTCCCTTTACTTGTCAAACGCTCTCGTGGTATAATTTTATTCAGCTTTTATTTTAGCGTTTATTTTTTGAAATTACATATATGGAGGTATTTGAGTGAGAGAAATCAAAACGGTTACCGTGGTTGGTGCAAATGGTACCATGGGCTATTCGGTGTCTGGCGTGTTTGCTTCTTTTGGCAACTGTAAAGTCTATATGGTAGCCAGAAAACAAGAAGCGGCCGACAAGGCTGTTCTGGATGCCGCCGGCACAGTAAAGGCCGATTCCGTTTCCAAGAGGCTGATCGCCAAAACTTACGAAGACCTGCCGGAGATCCTGCCGGAAAGTGACCTGGTTTTTGAGAGTGTTGCTGAAAACATTCAGCTCAAAAAAGAGATCAACGAAAAAATCGCCCAATATGTCAGGGACGACGTGATCGTAGCCACCGGGACCTCCGGCCTTTCGATAGACGAGCTTTCCAAGACATATCCCGAAAAGATTCGCTCCCGTTATACCGGCACACACTTTTTCAACCCGCCTTATCAGCTTCAGCTCTGCGAAGTCATCCCCACTTCGGTGACCGACAAAGCCTGGTTGAAAGAGTACAAAGATTATCTGCAAAAAGTGCTTCGCCGCGCGGTTGTTGAAATCAAAGACGAAGCCGGGTTCCTGGGCAATCGGATCGGCTTCCAGCTGATGAACGAAGTCATGCAATACGCCGAGACCCACAAGGACAAAGGCGGCATCGACTATATGGACGCCATCCTCGGCTCGTTCTCCGGCCGAGCCATGCCGCCCATCGTCACCGTTGACTTTGTCGGCTTGGATGTGCACAAGGCCATTGTCGACAACCTTTACGCCAAAACAAACGACTACGCGCACGAAACTTATGTCCTGCCCAAATACGCGCAAGCGCAGATCGACAAGGGCGAGATGGGCGTCAAAACCGGCGCCGGGCTGTACAAGTCGATCAAGAACGAAGACGGTAGCAAAAAGCGCCAGGTGCTCGACATCGCCACCGGTAGCTTCAGGGACATGAAAAAGTACGACTTCCCCTTTGTTAAGAATCTGACCGCCGCGCTGAAAATTTCGGACTACAAGGGCGCGTTTGATTCACTCAAAGCGGACGGCTCGCTTGAAGCCAAGCTCTGCCTGACTTTTATGCTCAAATATGTCCTATATTCGCTGGCCACAGCCGACGCGGTTGCTGAAAAACCGGGTGATGCTGACATATGCATGGTGACCGGCTTTAACTGGGCACCCCCCATCGGCGTGATGGTCGCGCTGGGCGGCGCAGCTGAAACCAAAAAGCTGATGAAAGAGTATATCGAAGCCGACTGGCTGAAAAAAGTTGATCTTGACAAGCTGGTCAACGACAACCTGAAGCCGGAATACGATTACAGGCGCTACTTTAGAGCCGGCAGATAAGGACCTGTCGACAGCTCACAATATTACTAGGAGGTTCATACATGTCTAAAGTATATGTTCTCGGCGGGGCCCAGACCGACTTTGAGCGGAACTGGACAAAAGAGGGCAAAGGTATATTCGCCATACTCAAAGAAGCTATGGACGACGGCCTTGCCGCTGTCGGCATGACTTATGAAGAAATTGCAAAGCTGAACAAAGACAACCGCGTAGCCATTTTTGTCGGCAACTTTATCGCTGAAAAATATTGTGACCAGAGCCACCTCGGCTCTTTGCTCACAAAAATCAACCCCAACCTTTACGGTGTGCCCTCCGCCCGCTATGAGGCGGCCTGCGCGTCCGGTTCGGTTGCTTTGGACGCGGCCATTACCAAAGTGCGCGCCGGGGACTACGACGTGGCCATCACAATCGGCTGGGAGCTGATGAAGACGGTCAGCGCCAAAGTGGGCGGCGATTTTCTGGGTCATGCGGCCGATTATCAGGCCGAAGCCAAGGGGGTTGACTTCCCTTTCCCGACTTTGTTCGGTAAGATGGCCGATGCATTGATTGAGCGCTACAAACTGGACGAGACCCGCTTTATGAAGAATTTGGCCACCATTTCGGCCATCAACTACGAAAACGCGAAGCGCAACCCCCAAGCCCAAACCCGCAAGTGGTTTATGGATGAAGCGCAGGCCAACGACCGCGGCACAGCCACAAACATGGCAGTCGGGGGAAAAATCGCCATCTCGGATTGCTCGCAAGTCACCGACGGCGCGGCGGTTGTAGTTGTCTGTAATGAGAAGTTCGCAGTCGAAAAGAAAGGCAGCACAGCCGGGATTCCCATTGTCAAAGGCTGGGGCCACCGGGTTGCGCCCATCAACTTTGACCTCAAAATGGCAGACAGCGAATTTAGTGCCTGTATTCTTCCCTGGACGCAGAAGACGGTTGAAGACGCTTACAAGCGGGCTGGCCTGAGTGTCAACGAAATGGATTTCTTTGAGACCCATGACTGCTTTACTTCGAGCGAGTACGCAGCCATTGGCTGCTTTGGCATCACCGAGCCGGGCAAAGAGTACGAAGCCATTGAGTCGGGCAAAATTTCTATGCGCGGCGACAAGCCAATCAACCCAAGCGGCGGCCTGATCGGTTGCGGCCACCCGGTTGGCGCTTCCGGCGTCCGGATGATGCTTGACCTTTACAAGCAAGTGACCGGCCAGGCGGGCGACTATCAGGTCAAAGACGCGAAAAACGGCATTATGCTCAACTTTGGCGGCACCGCCACCACAAATTATGCTTATGTAATCGGCATGTAGAGCCTAATACGATTCAAGGCCCCGGAGTCAGTGATCCGGGGTCTTTGTGTTTTGCCCATTGATATTTTGCCCGATACATGTTATAATGTCACAGAAACTTACAACTTATACAGGTGTGTTATCCCGTGTTATATGGCTGTAACCGGCTGTAGATACGTAATTCTGCGCAATTCACTTTATGTATGATTATACAAATTTATCGCGCTCACACGCCAAAGGCAATCGCGCGGATTGCCTTTTTTACTGAACACAACCGGAGGCGATTTTCATGGTCAAACTGGTAAAAAGCGGACATTACTTAATTGACGGCAAACCTGTGCCTGTCAAAGAAGCGGTTGGTGCGGCTCCGCCTGAGGCGGCGCGGCAAGGAACCATCGCTTATCAGATTTTGCAGGCACACAACAAAAGCCGCGAGCCCGGGCAGCTGCGGCTGACCTTTGACGCACTGATTTCCCACGACATCACTTATGTCGGGATCATCCAGACGGCGCGCGCCTCGGGGCTGACCGAATTCCCTGTCCCCTACGCGCTGACCTGCTGTCACAACAGCCTGTGCGCGGTGGGCGGCACAATCAACGAGGATGACCACGCTTTCGGGCTTTCGGCCGCAAAAAAGTACGGCGGCATCTTTGTCCCGCCCAATCAAGCGGTTATCCACCAGTACGCACGCGAGCGGCTGGCCTTTTGCGGCGGGATGATTCTCGGCTCGGACAGCCACACCCGCTACGGCAGTTACGGATGTATGGGGATCGGCGAGGGCGGCGGTGAGCTGGTCAAGCAGCTGCTGAAAAACACTTACGATCTGCCCGCCCCCGAAGTGGTGCTGGTTTATCTGGACGGCAGGCCGCGAAAGGGCGTCGGCCCGATGGATGTGGCGCTCGCGCTGATTTCGGCCACTTTCGCGGACGGTTCGCTCAAGAACAAAATCCTCGAATTTACAGGCCCCGGACTTGCAAACATGTCCGCCGACTACCGGATTGGCATCGACGTAATGACCACCGAAACCACCTGCCTGTCCTCCATTTGGGAGACGGACGAAATCATCGCCGGCTACTACAAAAACATCGGCCGGCCGGAGTGCTACAAAAAGCTGGCCCCCGCCCAGGGCTGCTACTACGACAGCCTGGTGACCATTGACCTGAGCGCGGTCGAATGTATGATCGCCCTGCCCTTCCACCCGTCGTCCGCCTACCCGATTTCTGCGGTACAGGCCGACCCGGCCGGGGTTTTCGCGCAGGTGGAAGAGACCTGCAACCGCCAGCTGGATGAGGTCAAGCTTGATCTGCAAAGCTGTATTCAAGGCGGTAAAGTTCAGTGTGAACAGGGCGTGATCGTCGGTTGCGCAGGCGGGATGTACGAGAATTTGATGATCGCCGCCGAGATACTCAAGACCGGCGAAATCGGCAACGATTACTTTGATTTGAGCGTTTATCCGTCGTCTGCCCCGATATCACTGGCCCTAACCAAGAGCGGTGCGGCCGCCGATTTAATGGAGGCCGGCAGTCTGATCAAACCCGCGTTTTGCGGACCCTGCTTTGGCGCGGGGGACACACCGGCCCACAACACGCTCTCCATCCGCCATGCTACCCGAAACTTTCCCAACCGGGACGGCTCAAAGCCGGGGGACGGGCAGATGACCGCAATTGCGCTGATGGACGCCCGCTCAATCGCGGCCACCGCCGCAAACGGCGGGATTCTCACCGCCGCCACCGAAGTTGACTATGCCGAGCCGGATCTGACTTACCACTTTGACGGCTCAATCTACGAAAAGCGCTGTTACCAGGGCTTTGGCAGCCCGCAACCGGATGTGCAGCTTCGACTGGGGCCAAATATCAAGGACTGGCCGCGTTTTCCGGCACTTAAAGACGATTTGCTAATCAATCTTACCGCAGTTATTCATGATCCTGTGACCACCACCGATGAGCTGATCCCGTCCGGCGAGACTTCGTCTTACCGCTCAAACCCGCTCAAACTCAGCGAGTTCACACTTTCCCGTCGATGCCCGGATTATGTGGCCAAATCAAAAGATGTGCTGGCAATTGCCGAAGATCTGCGACAGGGCAGGCCTTCACCCCAGGTTGTTGACATCCTTGCGCTGGTGGGCGGGAATATCCACAGGACTTCGGTCGGCTCCTGCATCTTCGCCAGAAAGCCGGGCGACGGTTCGGCCCGCGAGCAGGCGGCCTCCTGTCAGAAAGTGCTGGGGGGGCTTGCAAATATCTGCTACGAATACGCGACCAAGCGCTATCGCTCAAACTGCATCAACTGGGGGATTGTCCCGTTCACGGTTAAGCCAGGCTTTGACTATGACGAGGGCGACTGGGTTTATGTTTCCGGCTTGCGAAAAGCAATAGCGGACGGAGCGAGTGAATTGCCTGCTAAAGTAATCACTTCTGACAATCAAGTCAGCGAGATCACACTGAGTTGTACGGGACTCACCGATAACGAGAAGCAAATCCTATTGGAAGGGTGCCTGATGAACTACTACGCCGCCGGGCATAAGGAGTAAAACATGGAAAAAATCAAGATGACCACCCCGATTGTTGAGATGGACGGGGACGAGATGACCCGCATACTCTGGCAGATGATCAAGGATGAGCTGGTGCTGCCTTTTGTCGACCTCAAGGCCGAATACTACGACTTGGGGCTTTTGCACCGAAACGAAACCAAGGATCAGGTGACCATCGACGCAGCCAATGCCAATAAGAAATATGGTGTGGCAGTCAAGTGCGCAACCATCACCCCAAATAAACAGCGGATGGAGGAATACCCCCAGCTAACCGAGATGTGGAAGAGCCCGAACGGCACCATCCGCTCGATTTTAGACGGCACAGTCTTTCGCGCGCCCATCTTGGTCGACTGTGTAAAGCCAGTGATCAAAACGTGGGAAAAACCGATCACCATCGCGCGCCACGCTTACGGCGACATCTACCGCGGGGTGGAAATCCAAACCGATGAACCAGGTGAGGTGGCCCTGACTTTTAAGGGAGAAAGCGGCAATAAACAGAGCGTACTGGTGCAAAAAGTGGACGGAGCGGCAGTATGGCAGGGGGTATACAACACTGAATCATCCATCCGGTCGTTCGCACATGCCTGCTTTAAATATTGTATCGCGACCAAACAAGACTTGTGGTTCTCGACCAAAGACACCATCTCAAAAGTGTATGATGGCTATTTCAAAGAGCTTTTCGACGAAGTGCATAACGAATATAAGGCCGAGTTCGCGCGGTTGGGGCTGGAATACTTCTACACCCTAATCGACGACGCGGTCGCGCGGGTGATCCGCTCAAAGGGCGGGTATGTCTGGGCCTGCAAAAACTATGACGGCGATGTGATGAGTGACATGGTCTCGACCGCGTTCGGTTCGCTGGCTATGATGACTTCGGTGCTGGTCTCGCCGGACGGAAAGTTCGAGTACGAGGCCGCTCACGGTACGGTCACCCGACACTATTACAAGTATCTGGAAGGACAGGATACCTCTACCAATCCGATCGCCACCATCTTTGCGTGGAGCGGCGGTCTGCGCAAACGGGGGGAATTGGACGGGATAACCGGTCTTGTTAAGTACGGCGATGCGCTTGAGCAGGCGTCTTTGGATGCGATCAACGCAGGGGTTATGACCGGCGATCTGGTTGGTCTGGTCGAGCCGGGGTTCCAGGCCAAGTCGGTCAGCTCAAAGGCTTTTATCGCCGAGGTGCGCGGGCGGTTGGCGGAGTTGTTGGGGTAGCCTCGCTTTCACCACCGCTAGGTGCGGTTTCTGGGCGGGCACATCGCAGCGCTTGCCTGTCGTCATTAATATAGGCCTCTTCCCCAGCCTGCTGCGCTTTTTGCAGGGCAAGTATAGCATCGGTCATCGCGTTAAATAGTTCGAAATACATTTTCTTATAGCTGGGCATTTTATCACCTCGGATACCAGTATAGGACAAATCGTCTTGAACGTCAATATGTCAACCTGTCATAATTTGATAGGGTGATTGTGTGAAAAACTTAAAAAAACTGCGCTTGGATAGCAAAATGACCCAGCTGAGCTTGCAAATGCGGACTGGAATTGACCAGTCTCTGCTCTCAAAATATGAAAAAGGCGAGCGTTTGCCGACTGTTGAAACCTTGACGATTCTGGCCGATTACTTTGACACAAGCCTTGACTACCTGATGGGCCGAACCGCTCAGCGCAAACCTTATCCCAGATGAGCGCGATGACTAGGCTGAAAAAATTGCCCACCGAAAAAGGCTATACGCAAGTCAAGATGCAAATGCTGACCGGCATCGACCAGAGCGACTACTCAAAACTAGAGGCCGGCAGGCGATATTACACGGTCGAGCAATGCAAGCGGATTGCTATCGCACTTGACACCAGCGCTGATTATCTGCTTGGCCTTACCGACCAAAACCAAGAAAAAACTAACGGAGACGAGACCCAAACATGCAATACACCATTGAAGATAGAGTCCCAACCGCTGAACAGTGGATGTCCCTGCGCAAAAGCGTGGGCTGGGCGACTTTTCCGCTTGAAGCGGCCGCGCGCAGCCTGGCAGTCACCCCTTACTGCGTCTGCGCTTTTGCGGACGAGCGGCTGATCGGGATGGGCCGGGTGCTGGGCGACGGCTGCATCACCTTTTATGTCGGAAATATTATGGTCTGCCCCGACCGGCAGGGAGAAGGGGTCGGTTCGCGGATTATGGAGCGGATTATGACCTACCTGGACACAAACGCCGTACCCGGCGCGATTGCCAGCCTGCTTTCGATTAAAGGCAAAGAGGCGTTCTATTCCCAGTTTGGCTTCGCGTGCCGCCCGGATGATCACCACGGCAGCGGCATGTCCAAGCGGTTTTAGGTGGTTTTATGGCGAATGTTGTGCTCAACTTTTTCAAAGATGATCTGCTGCCAAAAGTAATTGAGCGGCCAGTCCTCAGCACAGTGGCCGTTGTTTTTTTGATTGTCTTTCTCGCGCAGGTGATCTCGGCGCTCACTTTTGACCGGGTAATCGCTTACACCGAAATTGACTACGTTTCCATACATCTTCCAAGTGAGCTGGACGGCTACACCATCGCTTTTTTGACCGATATTCACCAGACGCCCACGTCGGTGCTCGAAGAGATCGCGGATCGGGTAAACAAACGGGAGGTCGACCTGCTCCTGTTGGGCGGCGACTTTGATATGGCACAGATCGACCGCGCGCTGGATGTGATCAAGACCATCAGCACAAGGGGCGGGATTTTCGGCGTTTACGGCAATCATGACGATCCGCGCACCCTTTCAGCCGCCATGTCTGCCCGCGGGATGACCCTGCTCGAAAACAACGGCACGCAGATTGTAGAGGGGCTATTTTTGGCTGGGCTAAGCGACTACCGTACCGGGCAGCCCGATCTTTCAGCCGCTTTGGAGGGTGCCTTGGACGACGACTTTATCCTAGTGCTCACACACAACCCCGATGTAACCATGCAACCCGGTTTTGAGCAAGTACACCTGACCGTGGCCGGACACACCCACGGCGGCGAGGTCACTCTGCTGGGGCTTTGGGCACCCGCGCTCCCGCTGGTCAGCCGGCATGGGCAGCGCTTTCGCGCGGGCTTCGCCAACTCGGCGGCCGACACCGACGTCTTTGTCAGCCGTGGGATTGGCCGCCACCTCTTTCGGATGTTCAGCCGCCCACAGGTAGTCTTTTTGACTTTGCACGAATCGTAACTGCACGTGCGCAACAGCCCCGCTAACGTTTATACGTTGGCGGGTTTTGGCGTTTTGTACTGGTTTTATCATCCTGACATAATATTCGCTGGAAAATAGAAACTATCCATAAGATTATAGCGATAAACTTGCCGTTGCGAGGATATTATTATGGATATATTTCACACCGAACTTGTCAAAAACAGGGAAGCCTTCGAGCAATCCCTGAATTTTCCGACCAACAAAGACGTGGTCTTCCGGAATTTTCGCTTTGCGGGAAAAGACGCGTTCATCGTCTTTATAGACGGGATGGCCAGCGGCGAGAAGATAAGCGATTTTATCCTTCGCCCGCTGCTCAACATGAGCGCTGCCGGTTACAACTTGGAGAACATCCTGCAAATCAACGCGATCACTGCTCAGACCGACTTTGTCCAGGCGCTGAGCAACGTCATGCAGGGGGACAGCGTGGTCTGTATTGACGGTGAAGCGACCGCGTACATCTGCGAGACAAAGGGCTTTGATATGCGCGGGGTGGACAAGCCCCAGGTCGAGAGCTCGATCGTCGGGTCACAGGAGGCGTTCAACGAAAATTTGCGCACCAACACCACCCTGCTCCGGCGGATTATCAAGCACCCGGCACTGACCACCGAGATGTGCAAGGTCGGCCGGGTGAACAACCTGACTTGCGGGGTGATGTACCTGGCCGACATTGTGGACATGTCGCTGGTCGAAGAGGTCAAGCGGCGACTGGGCGGGGTGGAGACAGACTTTGTGCAGAGCGGCGGGATGATTGAGCAGTTCATTGAGGACTGCGACCGCTCCCTTTTTCAGACAATGGTCACCACCGAGCGCCCGGACAACGCCGCCGCGCTGCTGATGCAGGGGCGGGTAGTCATTATCGTGGACGGCAGCCCGCGGGTGATCATCGCGCCGGTCACCCTGAGCGCCATCCTGAAAACCAGTGAAGAGAGCGCGCTGCGCGCGCCTTACGCCTCAACCATCCGGGTGATACGCGCGTTCGCCGTCTTCACCGCCCTGCTCTTGCCTGCGCTATACCTGGCCGCCACCACCTTTCACCCTGAGATGATCCCGGCCGGGCTGCTTGTCTCCCTTGCCCGATCCCGGCTTAGTATTCCATATCCGGCCATGCTTGAACTGCTGCTGATGGAGGTCGCGTTCGAGATGATCCGCGAGGCGGGCGAGCGAATCCCCGGCCCGCTGGGCAGCACAATCGGAATCGTAGGCGGCTTGATTTTGGGAGAGTCCGCTGTTTCGGCCGGGTTGGTCAGCCGCAGTTGTGTGGTGGTCATCGCGTTCACAGCGCTGGGCAACTTCGCCATCCCACAGTATCAGAGTTCGTTCGCTGTCCGGCTTTTGCGGGTGGTTTTTCTGATCTGCGCGGGCTTCTTCGGCTTTTTTGGCATCGGGATCGCGCTCGTTTTGCTGGTCGGATATCTCAGCTCACTCACCTCGCTCGGCAAAGACTTTGTCAACCCGATTTTTTCAGGGCAGGCCACATTCTTCCCGCGGCCGGCTGTCTGGAACTTTGAGAGCCGCCCGCCCGAGCTGAACACCACCCGGCCGGCATCTCAACCGCCTATCTCAAGAAAATGGAAACGGGGGAAAGCGAATGGATGACCTGACTTTGCGGCCATATGACGGGGCTGCGGTGGTTTGCTTCCTCACTCTGCCCGTACTTTTTTACACCGGCCCCGCCATGTTGACCGAACAGAGCGGACAGTCCGCCTGGATAGCTGTACTCAGCGCTCACCTGCTGTTACTATGCGTTTTTTTAGCCCTCACAGTACTGGTGAGATATACGGGTGGAAAAGACCTCATTTTGGCCGCGCGCAGCCTTGCAGGCCGGCCGATCGGTATTCTGTACGGCGCTTTGCTTGCCGCTTACTTTTGCTTTTCCACCGGCCTGCTGGTGCGGGAATGCGCCGAAATCCTAAAGGCATATGGGCTGAGCCTGACACCTGTGTATATGGTGTCCGGTCTGCTGTTGGGCTCGGCAGTCGCCATGAACCTCTTCGGCGGCAAAGCAATTGTCAAGAGTGCCGGATTTTTCCTGCTGATCGTCCTGCTTGGACTGGCGGTCATCCTTATGCTGGGAGCCAACCGCTATAGGATTGACTACCTCTTTCCCATTCTTGGCAACGGCGTAGATGGCCTCAAGTCCAGCACAGTCTCCGCCGCTTCTATGGTCGAAGGGGTTATCATTCTGGGCCTGCTCACCCCCGCTTTTAAAGACACAAGTAAATTGCGCCGTTCTGGTATAATTGCTTTGGGTATATCTTGCATTTTCAGCGTCATTTTTTACCTGTGCTTGATTATGATGTTCAGCGCACCGCTGACCGGTCAGATGACCAGCGGGTTTATGGAGATGGGCAAGTCGATTTACTACAATCGCTTCTTCTACCGCTTTGAATCCGGGCTACTCTTCTTTTTGATCTTTGCATCCTCTCTCAAAGCGTCAATCGGGCTTTACATCGCGCGCAAAAGCGCGGCCACCGCTTTCGGAATAAATGCAGCCAAAGCGCTGACCCTGGTCTGCGCCGCACTTGTATTCGGGGTGGCTATGCTGCCCACAAACCTGCATGACCTGACTGTGCGCTACCTCAGCCTGACGCGCGGTTACAGCGCCTACTTCATGGCCGGCGCTCCGCTTTTGCTCTTTTTAATCGCGGGATTCAGGAGGTTGATCAGGCATGAAAAATAAGCTACTTGCGCTCATTCTTTGCCTTATTTGCTTGGGCGGATGCTGGGATAAGCAAGAGTTGGAAGACCACACATTCGTAATCATCTTAGGAGTAGACAAAGCGGATGATCGCGACTTATTCATCACAATAGCTTTTCCGATTACACAAACAAACAGCGGCGGAGCCGAAAGCCAGGATGAATATTCAGTCATGTCGGCTAAAGCCCCAACAATCGCCGAAGCGATCAGCCTTTTGAACGTAAGCCTTGCCGGTCCGGTCTCACTTTTTTCGACCAAGACGCTGGTAATCTCCGAGGAGTTGGCCCGCGATGACCTGCTCAGCCACCTTTTTTCAACATGGAGATATGAGCAGATGCGTAATAATACCAATGTGATCGTTGCGTCCTCAATCGCATCTGATTTTGTATCCGCGCGGGTAGAAAACACGCTGATTGACCCACTCCGGCAGGAGGACTTGCTGCTCGAAGGGGCGGCACACAGCGCACACTCAAAACCGATCCAGTTGCTTGACCTGACCGGTGTAATTCAGACAGACAGCCGGGATGCCGCCGCTATGTACGGCGGGCTGATTTCCGAAAACCCCAACAGCGATTCGGAAAGCCAGGAAAACTTCGACAACACCGAAGCGCCGGTAAGATCGGGATACCTGCCGGGGCAGGCACCGCTGAGCGGACATGTAAACACACAGATCAGCGGGCTGGCCGTCTTCCGGGGAAACAGAATGGTCGGCGTGCTCGACTCACTTGAGGCGCAGACCCTGTCCATGATGACCCGCAGCAATACCCGCAAGCTGGTCACCCTGCCTGATCCGCTCTCGCCCGAAGACCGAATCGTATTCTCCATCCTGCCCACCGGAAAAAGCCGGGCTCGCGGCTCTTTAACAGATGATCACCCCATATTCGATGTAAATGTAAAATTGCGTGCCAACATCGAGCACATCCGGGGCGACGCCGATTATGACAAGGATTTTCTGGCCGAGTATATCCGCCAGGCCACCGAAAAAGAGATGGAAACTCTGACCGCCAAGCTTCAGCACGAACTGAACGCCGACCTGCTTGGGCTGGGCGATCGGCTGGCCAGAAACTTCCTGACCGTACAGGAATGGGAGGCCTATGGATGGCGGGAAAAATACAGGGACGCGGTCATCAATATCCACTTAGACCTGGCACTGGCCCGCAGCGGCATCTAAATAAATCCCAAAAATCAGGGCGCCCGAACAGACTTGATCCTCTCAGTCTGTTCGGGCATTTTTGCAATTTTAACTTGCAATACGCAGATATACAAATATTCTATACAGATGGTGCAATGCCAGCGTTAATTCGACCTGAATCTCATTGACTTGTCCTCCGCGATTTGTTATAATGCAAATAGGAGGTGACATTATGATCACAAATGCAAAAATTACATTGCGTGCAGCGCGGGTAAACATAGGCCTCAGTCAAAAAAACGCGGCGGATAAGCTGTTGATCGGAACATCCACCTTACACGGCTACGAGAGCGGCAAACGACAGCCGCGGCTCAACCTTTTGCGGCGGATGGAGCAGTTATACGGGATACACATGCAGCATTTCTGCCTGGAGCCGCGCGATGAATAGGGAGTTTCCGGTCAGCTTTTACGAGCTGGATCAGCGGCCGGACCCGCGCACACCGTTTGAGATGCTCCCCCCACATTTGCGGCAGGAGTCGGTCGAACGCAGGGAGGAGAAGTGCCGCCGGCTGGCACTCCGATACGGGATGCGCATGCTCAGCCAAAAACAGCGGGAGGCGCTGCATATGCGCTACTCGCTCGGGATGAGCTTTCGCGATCTGGCGGCCGAGCTCGGCATTTCCCGGTCGGCGGCGGCCCGGCGGGTCAGGCGCTCTCACGACGAGCTGAAATCTTTCATAGAATGTTGTATGCTGATTGACAATGAACTGGGTAAGGGCAGCTGACCCCCGCTACACATCCAGCTCGGGGATCAGTTCAGCCCAGTGTTTAAATTCAGCCAACAGAGCGGCTTTCTCATCTTCGGGCAGGAAAGCGTGTGACAGCGCGTCTAAATTTAGCCGCCACAGTGTGGCCAAGTCAAGCTGGCCGGCATCCAGAAGACGCAAGTACTCATCACTCAAAGTCAGGTCGTTCAGGGCGTTGCCGTCGGTGTTCACACTGACGGGGACGCCCGCTTTTATCAGGTCGCGAAGCGGGTAACTCTCGTGGTCGGGGAAAAGCCCGCCCTGGATGTTGCTGGTCGGGCAAAGGTCAAGCATAATGCCCTTTTCTTTTAACAGCGCACAGAGACCGGGGTCGTCGATACTTGGCGGGCCGTGGGCAATCCGGCGGGGGGATAGTTTCTCCACTGCTTCTAAAATCCGGGGCGCACTGCCCGGCAGCTCACCGCAGTGCAGGGTAATCGCAAAGCCAAGCTCCCTTGCCCGGATAAAGAAGCTTTCCTGCGCCATTGTGTCCGGGCTTGTGGCCTCCAGCCCGGCGTAGTCGGCGGCCTCCAGTTTATCCCCAAGCAGCGGCGCGACCTCTTCAAGCATCCGGATATTTTCCTCCAGCGGCAGGGTTCGAATCCCGCAGACAATCAGCCGAAAGGTTTGGCCGGTTGCGGCCGCCACCCGCTCACATTCGTCCTGCACAATTTCGACCACCTGCCTGCTGCTCAGACCCCGTGCCCGATGAAAAACCGGCGCCCAGCGTATTTCGAAATAACGGACATTGTCCGCCGCCTTTTCGATCATCAAGCTGCGGGTGATCATCCGCATCGCTTCTTCGGTGTGCAAAAGCAGCCCGGGCAACTCAAAATATTCGAGTAGTTCATGCTGATTGCGCGCGTTTTGCTGTACGACCGCCCGTTTGTAAAGTTCTTTGTATCCCAGCGGCCGGTCAAGCCCCGCCCACCCGGTTTTGGCCGCCAGCTGAATGGCCGCGCTTGTATCCATCGCGCCGTCCAGGTGAAGGTGCAGCTCAGCTTTCGGCATCCGCCTGCAAAGGTCGGCCACCCATCTTTCCATACGCCTGCCTCCTTGTTTGTTTTTCTCATTGTACTACGAAGAAAACAGATTGACAAGCCGGGGGTTTTCCTTGACATTTTTGCGCGGATACGATACAATTATATTAGGTATCTATATCACTTTACATAGAGGGAGGTCGTTCCCATGACAATTCAAAATATGTCCAGCCTGATGACCATGCAGCGGATGCTGGGAATCAACCGCACCGACGCCGCAGGTTCGCTTAACCGGCTCTCAAGCGGGCTGCGGATCAACTCGGCCGCCGACGACGCCGCCGGTATGGCGGTCTCCGCCCGGATGCGCGGCCAAATCGGCGGGCTGAACCGCGCATCAGAAAATGTGCAGAGCGCGATCAACCTGATGCAGACGGCCGACGGCGCGATGGACAGCACACAATCACTCCTGCAAAGGATGCGGGAGCTGGCCGTGCAATCCTCGAACGCCACTTTAAACGACTCTGACCGCGCGCATTTAAACCGCGAGTTTGCCGCCTTACAAAGCGAGCTGGACCGGATATCGGCCTCGACCCACTTCAACAACATCCCGCTGATGGGCGGCCCGGCCACCGGCCTTGGCGCCGTACAGGAAATGGGGATCAGCCAGGTCTCCTACACAGGCCTGATCGAAGACGGCGCGCGGTTCACCCTGACGCAGCAGGGCGAGAACTTCAACATCACCGCCAATGTGGGCGGCAGCATCGCTATGACCGAAGTCGCGCCCGGCGACACCCAGGCCACTTTCGACTTTGGGGGCGGCCAAACGGTCACCCTCGCGTTTGACGATGTGGGCAGCCTGCAAGAGGGCGTAGTCTCCGGGATTGAGTTCCCTGCCCCGCCGGAGGAAGCCGGTTCTGCCGCGATGGAGCTTGCCAACGAGTTCACCGAACAGCCCTCCGGGATCGAAATCTCAGCCCCGCCCGAGGAGGCCGAGTCCGCCGCGATGGCGGTCGCCAATGCCTCCGCCGAGCAGGCTTCATCATTTATAAACGAAGGCCCGATGCGGGTTGACCCGGACGCTACGCCGGTTCCGCCAATTGAAGTGGCAACCAATCCCATGGATGACGTACTGTCGCCGCCTGCGCCTGCCGACCTCGACTATGTAGCCCCGCCCGAGTTCCGGGATTTAGAAGAAAGCGCCAGTACGGCCATCGCAGCCCCCACACCTGAGGTTGCCGCGCCGCCTGCCGAGGTTCTGCCCGAGGACACAATGCTCGCATTTGCGCCTGAAGAAATGGCCGCGCCTGCCGGGCCGGACGCCGCGCTGAGCGCGCCCGCAATCGCACCGGTCGATCTTTCAAGCGCACCGGTTGACCCGGCCACGGCCGCCGAGTCAGTGGCCGTCCCCGCAAACGCCGCGTTTGCGCCCGCTGTGTTCCCCATACCCGAAACCGAGCCGGTTAACCCGGCCACACCACCAGTTGATCTCGCTGCCGCCCCGCCGGCTGGGATTCCCGCTGACGCGGCCGCCATGCCCGAAGCGTTTACAACACCCATCCAGCCGGAAGTCACGCCGGTCGACCCGGTAGCGGCCGCCCAAGCACCGGCTACACCGGTCGCCGCCACACCTGATGTAGCGCCCCAGGCAGCAGCTGTCGCACCGGACGCCGCCGAAGTCCCCGAGGCCGCACCCGAAGCCGTTGCGCCGCCGGTTAACCCGGCCGCCGCGCTGGTTGCGCCCCAGATTCTCGGTCCTGTCGAAACCGAAACCAACCTGCCTCCGGAAGTCGTTGTGCCCCAAGCCACCGCGCCTGAGGCCGCAGTGCCCGACCAACCCGCACCTGAAATGGCCGCCCCGCCGATTGAGCCCGAAGCCGCAGTGCCCGACCAGCCTACGCCTGAATTAGTTGCCGCACCGGCTGCCCAGCCGCAAACCGCACCCGAAGCCGCCGTACCCGATCAACCCGCACCTGAAATGATTGCCCCGCCGGTTGAACCCGAGATCGCCATACCCGCCCAGCCCGCACCCGAAGCGGCCGCCCCGCCGGTTGAACCCGAAGCCGCCATACCCGACCAGGTCGCGCCTGAAGCGATTGCCGCCAACGCTGCCCCCGCCGCCCAGCCTGTTCCGGCCGGAACAGCCAATCTGTCCGGCGCGGTCAGCATAAACAGCACCAGCGATTTCACTTTCCAAATCGGCGCGAACGGCTCAGCCGACCAACAGATGAACATGAGCATCGGCAACATGTCCTCCCTGGGCCTTGGGGTGAACAACCTGAACATCAACACGCCGGGCGGCGCATCGGACGCTCTTCGCGCCATTGACAGCGCGATGGACACCGCCTCTTCCCAGCGGGCCACTGTGGGCGCCGCACAAAACCGGATGGAGAGCGCCGGGCGCAGCCTGGGCGTCTTCAGGCAAAACCTCACCGCCTCACAAAGCGAGATTCAGGATGCCGACATGGCGCAGGAGATCATGAACTTTACCCGCCAGCAGATGATGACCGAAGCTACATACGCGATGATGGCACAAAACGCAAACATGGCCCGCTCAAACATGATGGCCATGCTCATCCGCTAAGCCCGGTGAAAAGGAGATTTTTAAATGCAAATTGAAGTCGCTGACCTAAAACCCCAAATTGCCCTGGCGATGAAGAAGACCGGCGTAACGATGGACGGCATCCACAAAGCCATTGACGAGATATGCGGCAAGCTGATCCCATATCTGGCCGAACAGGGGAAAGAAATGACCGGCCCGCCCTACCTCGCCTATATGAACGCAAACGATGATTTTTCACAGTTTGATATCGAATGGGGATTCCCTGTCGGGGAGTCTGTCCCTGTTTCGGGTGAATGTTATATGAGCCAGACCTGTGCCGGCAAAGCGATCGTGGCGACACACAAAGGCCCTTACAGCGAACTTAACACAACTTACGGCGCGATCATGGAGTACGCGAAAACTCATTCGCTGGAAAGTACAGGCGTTTATTACGACTATTACCTCAGCGACCCCGACCAAACGCCGGAAAGCGAACTGCTGACCCAAGTGGTGTTCCCGATTAAGTAGAGTATCCAGACAAAAAAAGGCCGCCCGGTGGGCGGCCTTTGTCGTTGCGTTTATGCTTCTTCGCCGTTATCTTCTTGGTCATAATCAAGTTCTTCAGCCGGCATCTCAGGCCATACTTCGTCCGCAAAGAGCAGGAACTGGAAGTCGCCGCCCACGCTGAAAAGCTCGTCGCCTTCTACGATGAAGAACCAGTCTTCACCTTCGCCGCGGACCAGGTACTCAAAGCGGATGTTGCCGATATACTCGCCGATCGGTACAGGCTGCCACTCTTCATCCTCTTCAAAGAAAGCGATGTCGCGGTCAAAGCCGATCAGCTGCTCTTCGCCGGATTCGTGCGTAAAGGGGGCAAAGGGGAGCGAGAAAGTGACCGACTCGCCCGGCTCAAGTGTCCCGTGCTGCATATCCATGGTTTGGATGACCGGTTTAAAGAGAGCGGTCAGCGGGCCAAGCTCAACGGTCAGGGCGTCGGGTACGCGGTTGGAGCCCGAACCGATCTGGTAGACAACAGTGTCTTCGCCGATGTTGGTGATTTCTGCGATCAGTACGACTATATGCTCATGTGTGTGCATCGGGCGGGTGTAAAAGACAGAGACCGACAAGTTCTCGTCCTCGAACTCGTGTGTTTCAAAGCGGTCGCCCACGGCGATGTGCGGAGTCTCTTCATCGTCTTCTTCAATGTAGTCGGGTTCATAGTCTACCGCCGGGGGAACAGGCGGGGGGGCAGCCTGGTTTGCGGCACATCCGACCACACCAAACGCAAGTGCAAGTACAAGCAGCATCACAGTTATCTTTTTCATTTCAATTTCTCCTTTGAAGTTTTGTTGAGGTTTTGTCTGTACCAGGCGACCATGGTTTCTGCCCGGCTTGCCAATAATACTTCCCGATTTGTGAAAACATTTCAGGCTATCGTGGATATTTGGCCTTGCTTTTGCCAATAAAGGTCTATATCATCCACTTTTCGGGCAAGTGGTTAAAAATTGGTTACAGCTCTAAACGACCACGCCCCAGTGTTCGCGGTTGTCTGCGACGGCTTCAAGTACTTGGCGGCCGTTCATAAACCGGTCGAACCGGCCCTCTTCTATCGCGTGGATGACCGAGCTGAGCAGACGCTCTAAATAATCTTGAACCGGTTCCTGCGGCGGGGTCAGGATAAAATCTTCCCTGCTTTGGCCATCGGCCAGCTGGGCGTATGCTTCTTTTACTTCTCTAATCAGCTTCTCTCTTTGCATCTTGTGGGCGCTTCTCCTTCTGTTTGTTCTTATATGTGAACATCCAATAGATTGCCCAGCGCATCCACTTTTCCGCTAAGCAATATCTTCCAAACCGATGTGTGCTTTTGCCTCCATCGCCGCCGGCGCGGCAAACGCCGTGCCAAAAGACAAAAGCATCATTCACAAATCGAATGACGCTTTTTTGTAAAAAAAAGAAAAATAAAGGTAAGTTTCGACAATATATGTATTGACATCCATATTGCAGGTGCGATATAATGATATTCTGTATTAAAATGGCCGTAGTATGACCTAACCAAGTTAGTATAACACATATCGCAGCCACTTTCAATACCTTTCGGTTTTTTTCTGCTGGATGTAGAAATACAGTGAAATGGAGAGGATAGGCCTATGGTAAAAGTCAAGCCGGTGCAACTGGGAAAAAATGTGCGCATGAGCTTTAGCCGCATCAATGAAGTGTTGGACATGCCCAACCTGATTGAGGTACAAAAGAACTCCTACCGCTGGTTTTTGGAGGAGGGGCTAAAAGAAGTATTTCGCGACATTTCGTCTATCACAGATTACCAGGGCAATCTTGTGCTCGACTTCATCGACTACCGGATGGAAAACGAACCCAAGTACTCAATTGAAGAGTGCAAAGAGCGGGACGCGACCTACGCCGCCCCCCTGCGGGTTCGGGCCAGCCTTTACAACAAAGAAACCGGCGAGGTCAAAGAGCAGGACATCTTTATGGGTGACTTTCCGCTTATGACCGAGAGCGGTACCTTTATTATCAACGGCGCCGAGCGGGTTATCGTCTCTCAGCTGGTTCGCTCACCGGGCGCTTATTACTCGCTGAGCCGGGACAAGGCCGGTAAGGAACTGTACTCATCCACCATCATCCCCAACCGCGGGGCATGGCTTGAGTACGAGACCGACTCCAACGACATTGTATATGTGCGCATCGATAAGAACCGCAAGATCCCGGTCACCACTTTTGTCCGGGCCTTGGGCCTTGGCAGCAACGAGCAGATCGAGCAGTTCTTCGGCGAAGACCTGCTGCTTAAGGTCACCCTGGACAAAGACGCGACCAAAAACGTAGAAGAGGGGCTGCTCGAAGTTTACCGCAAACTTCGCCCGGGTGAGCCGCCCACGGTTGACAGCGCACAAACCCACATCGACAACCTGTTTTTCGACCCCCGCCGGTATGACCTGAGCCGGGTGGGCCGCTACAAATACAACAAGAAGCTGGCGATTTCCGGCCGCCTTGCCGGACAAACACTGTCCAAGCCGGTCATCAACCCCCTGACCGGCGAGCTGATGGCCGACGAGGGCACCATCGTAACCCGCGCACTGGCCGAAGAGATCGAAAAGGCCGGGGTCGACATGGCTTTCCTCAAGATCGGCGATCTGGAAATCAAAGTCGTATCCAACGGGATGGTCAACATCCACGACTTTGTCGGCTTTGACTGCCTGCCGCTTGGCATCAACGAAAAAGTCCGCTTTGGCGTGCTCCGCGAGATTCTCGATTCGACCGGCGATGAAGAAACCCTAAAGAAAACCATCGCCGAGCGGGTGGATGACCTGATCCCCAAGCATATCATCAAAGACGACATCTTCTCTTCCATCAACTATGTGTTCGGCCTGAGCAAGGGGATCGGAAACATCGACGACATTGACCATCTCGGCAACCGGCGGATCCGCTCGGTGGGTGAACTGCTTCAAAACCAGTTCCGGATCGGTTTCTCGCGCATGGAGCGCGTTATCCGTGAGCGGATGACTACCCAGAGCCAGGATATGGAAGTGATCACACCTCAGGCGCTGATCAACATCCGGCCGGTGATGGCGGCCATCAAAGAGTTTTTCGGGTCTTCCCCGCTCAGCCAATTTATGGATCAAACCAACCCACTGGCTGAATTGACCCACAAGCGCAGGCTTTCCGCGCTTGGCCCGGGCGGCCTTTCGCGGGACCGTGCTTCGTTCGAAGTGCGCGACGTTCACTACAGCCACTACGGGCGGATGTGCCCGATCGAGACGCCGGAAGGCCCGAACATCGGTCTCATCTCGTATCTCGCGACATTCGCGCGGATCAACGAATACGGGTTTATCGAATCCCCTTACCGCCGGGTAGACAAAGAAACCGGCCGGGTATTGAGCGAAGTGGTCTATATGACCGCCGATGTGGAGGACAACTACATCGTCGCCCAAGCCAACGAACCGCTGGATGAAGAGAGCCGGTTCGCCGACAAGCGGGTCACCGTCCGTTTTCGGGACACCATCCTTGAGGTGCCGGCCGACCGGGTCGAGTTTATGGATGTATCCCCCAAAATGGTGGTGTCTGTCGCCACCGCGATGATCCCTTTCCTTGAAAACGACGACGCCAACCGCGCCCTGATGGGCTCGAACATGCAGCGCCAGGCCGTCCCTCTCCTCCGGCCGGAAAGCCCGATCATCGGCACCGGGATGGAGTATAAGGCGGCCATTGACTCAGGCGTTGTGATCGTCAGCCAAACCGAGGGCACGGTGGTCAAGGCCAGTGCCCGCGAAGTACAGGTCAGGGACAACGTCGGGCGGGTGGAAAGCTACCAGCTGACCAAGTTCATGCGCTCAAACCAGGGAACCTGCATCAACCAGCGCCCGATCGTAGATGTGGGCGATGAGGTTAAAGTCGGGGATGTGCTGGCCGACGGCCCGGCCACCGAAAACAGCGAAATCGCGCTGGGCAAAAACGTGTTGATCGCGTTCATGACCTGGGAGGGTTACAATTACGAAGACGCCGTACTCATCAACGAGCGGCTTTTGCGGGACGATTTGTTCACCTCTATCCACATTGAGGAGTACGAGATCGAAGCCCGGGACACAAAACTCGGGCCGGAAGAAATCACCCGGGATATCCCCAACGTGGGCGAAGATGTTCTGCGTGAACTGGACGAGCGCGGGATCATCCGAATCGGCGCCGAAGTGCGGGCCGGGGACATCCTGGTCGGTAAAGTAACGCCCAAAGGCGAAACCGAGCTGAACGCCGAAGAGCGCCTGCTGCGCGCCATATTCGGCGAAAAGGCCAGAGAAGTGCGGGATACCTCCCTGCGCGTACCCCACGGTGAGTACGGGATTATCGTGGACGTCAAAGTCTTTACCCGCGAGAACTCAGACGAACTCAGCCCGGGTGTAAACATGGCCGTTCGCTGTTATATCGCGCAGAAGAGAAAAATCTCGGTGGGCGACAAGATGGCCGGCCGGCACGGCAACAAGGGTGTTGTCTCTCAGGTTCTGCCGGCCGAGGATATGCCTTACCTGCCGGACGGCACCCCGCTGGACATCGTGCTCAACCCGCTGGGTGTGCCATCCCGCATGAACGTGGGGCAAGTACTTGAAGTTCACTTGGGCCGCGCGGCCAAACAGCTGGGCTGGAAGATCATGACCCCGGTCTTTGACGGCGCAAACGAGTACGACATTATGGAAACCCTTGAGCAGGCCGGTTACTCACAGGACGGCAAGAGCACCGTCTACGACGGGCGCACGGGCGAGCCGTTCGACAGTCAGGTAACTGTCGGCTATATGTACTTCTTAAAACTGCACCATCTGGTTGACGATAAGATTCACGCCCGCTCGACCGGGCCGTACTCGCTGGTCACCCAGCAGCCGCTGGGCGGCAAGGCACAGTTCGGCGGCCAGCGCTTTGGTGAGATGGAAGTCTGGGCGCTCGAAGCTTACGGCGCGGCCTACACCCTCCAGGAAATCCTCACCGTTAAGTCGGATGACATTGTCGGCCGCGTAAAGACCTATGAGTCGATCATCAAGGGGCAAAACGTACCCAAGCCGGGCATTCCCGAAAGCTTTAAAGTTCTGATCAAAGAGCTTCAGTCGCTTGCACTTGACGTTAAGGTGCTGGATAAGGACAACAAGGAAATCGACCTCAAACAAAGCTTTGACGACGACAACATGGGTCTGAACGTCAAGGAAGACGAGCTGTTCGAAACCGTCGAAGTAGACGGCGAATTGCGCGAAAGTGGCTTTGAGATCGAAGACCCCGACCTGGACAACGACCTTTTGGGTGATGATCCGGACGACGATGAGGACGATGACGAGGACGAGGATGATCTGTTCGACGATGATGAAGACAGCGAAGAATAAGCACAGATCAGCCTGGCCTGTTTAACAATGACAAGACTTAATATAGATTTACGGAAGGCAGGGTTTTTACTTGGAATTTAATGTATTTGAATCCATGAAGATTGGCCTGGCCTCGCCCGACTCAATTCGGGAGTGGTCGTATGGCGAGGTAAAAAAGCCCGAAACCATCAACTACAGAACACTCAAACCAGAGCGTGAGGGCCTCTTTTGTGAGCGCATCTTTGGCCCACAAAAGGACTGGGAGTGTTACTGCGGACGGTATAAGCGGATTCGGTATAAAGGCAAAATATGCGAGCGGTGCGGCGTTGAGGTTACACGTTCAAAAGTGCGCAGAGAGCGGATGGGCCACATTGAACTAGCCGCTTCGGTCTCGCACATCTGGTACTTCAAAGGCACATCCTCACGGATGGGGCTGCTGCTCAACATGAGCCCCCGCCTGCTCGAAAAGGTTTTGTATTTCGCGGCCTACATCGTCATTGACCCGGGCCGCACCAATCTCAAAAAGTACACCCTGCTCACCGAAAAAGAGTACCGTGAGCTAAAAGAAGCATATGAGGACGATTTCGAAGCCGGAATGGGCGCCGAAGCCGTCAAGAAGCTGCTTGAACAGGTGGATATCCCCGCCCTGTCGGTTGAACTCAAGGAAGAGTTGAAGACAGCCACCGGCCAAAAACGCGCCAAGACCCTCAAGCGGCTGGAAATCGTCGAGGCTTTCCGCACTTCGGGGAACAAACCCGAGTGGATGATCATGGATGTTGTGCCGGTAATCCCGCCCGAAATCCGCCCGATGGTACAGCTGGACGGCGGCCGGTTCGCGACTTCCGACCTCAACGACCTTTACCGCCGGGTGATCAACCGCAACAACCGGCTGAACAAGCTGCTTGACCTTGGCGCGCCCGACATCATCGTGCGCAACGAAAAGCGGATGCTTCAAGAAGCGGTAGACGCGCTGATCGACAACGGCCGCCGCGGCCGCCCGGTTACCGGGCCGAACAACCGCCCGCTCAAATCGCTTTCCGACATGCTTAAGGGCAAACAGGGCCGCTTCCGCCAAAACCTGCTGGGTAAACGGGTTGACTACTCAGGCCGTTCGGTTATCGTGGTCGGGCCGGAACTCAAGATGTACCAGTGCGGCCTGCCCAAAGAGATGGCCATCGAGCTGTTCAAGCCTTTTGTCATGAAGCGGCTGGTCGACAATAAGGATGCACAAAACGCAAAGCAGGCCAGAAAAATGGTTGAACGCGCGACTTCCAAAGAAGTCTGGGACGCACTCGAAGTCGTGATCAAAGACCACCCGGTGCTGCTCAATCGCGCGCCCACCCTTCACCGTCTCGGGATTCAGGCCTTTGAGCCGGTGCTGGTTGAGGGCCGTGCGCTCAAGCTTCACCCACTGGTCTGTACCGCTTACAACGCCGACTTTGACGGCGACCAGATGGCCGTACACGTACCGCTCTCAGCTGAAGCGCAGAGCGAAGCCCGATTCCTGATGCTGGCCGCCAACAACCTGCTCAAGCCATCCGATGGCCGGCCGGTTGCTGTCCCCACACAGGATATGGTACTCGGCTCTTACTACCTGACCAAAATGGGTGAACACGAGCGCGGCGCCGGCAAGGCGTTCCGCAACCCGGCTGAAGCGATCATGGCCTACCAGACCGGCGTGATCGAACTGCACGCACCCATCAAAGTGCGGATCACCCGCGAATTAGAAAGCGGCGCGCGCAGCAAGCTGATCGACACAACCGTCGGGCGGATCATCTTCAACGAGCCGATCCCCCAGGACTTGGGATTTGTGGACAGAACTGATGCGGACAGCCAGTTTGAGCTGGAAATCAGCTACCTTGTCCGCAAGAAAGAGCTGGGCAAGATCATCGACCGGTGTATCGCCCGGCACGGTACCGCACGCACCGCCGAAGTGCTCGACAAAATCAAGACGCTCGGCTTTAAGTACAGCACAAAGAGCGCGATCACCGTCTCGGTATCCGACGCGGTCATCCCGGAAGAGAAAAAACTTTACCTCGCAGAAGCCGAAACCAAGATCGATGAGATCCAGGCCCGGTACGACCGGGGGCTGATCTCCGAAAAAGTGCGGTATGAGCGGGTTATCAAAACCTGGAACGACACCACACAGCGGGTTAAAGACGCGCTTCAAGGCAGCTTCGGTCCCGAAAACCCCATCTTTATGATGGCCGACTCGGGCGCGCGCGGCAGCATGGACCAGATCAGACAGCTGGCCGGTATGCGCGGGCTGATCGCCAACACCTCCGGCCGCGCGATCGAGATTCCCATCCGATCCAACTACCGCGAGGGGCTCAATATCCTAGAGTACTTCAACTCCAGCCGGGGCGCGCGCAAGGGTCTTGCCGACACCGCTCTGCGCACCGCCGACTCCGGGTACCTCACCCGCCGCCTTGTTGACGTCTCTCAAGAAGTCATCATCCGCGAAGAAGATTGCGGAACGACCACGGGCGTGGTCGTCCACGAGATTTTGGATAGCGGGCGGGTCATCGAAGAGTTTTCCGAGCGCCTGCTTGGCCGTTACCCGGTTGAGGATGTCCTTGACCCGAACACCGGCGAAGTGATCGCATCCAAAGACAATATGATGACCGAAATGGACGCCGAGCGGGTCGCCGCCGCCGGGCATAAAACATTGACCATCCGCTCGCTGTTGGGTTGCCAGAGCGAGAACGGCGTCTGCTCCAAATGTTACGGCTCAAACCTCGCGAACGGCCAGCCCATCGCCATCGGCGAAGCGGTCGGGGTCATCGCGGCCCAGTCGATCGGCGAGCCGGGCACCCAGCTGACCATGCGCACCTTCCACACCGGCGGTATCGCATCAGCCAGTGACATCACCCAAGGTCTGCCCCGCGTCGAAGAACTCTTTGAAGCGCGAAAACCCAAAAACGCGGTCATCATCGCGCACATCGACGGGGTCATCAGCTTTGAAAAAGACCCCAAAGGCAACGATTTTGTAGTGGTCACAAACGGCGAGACCGGTGAGCGCTTTGAAAAACAGGTCATCTACGGCACAACCCTCAAAGTATCCGAGGGGGATGTGGTCGAAAAGGGCGCTCTGCTGACCGAGGGTTCGGTCGAACCGGCCGAGTTTTTGCTGGTCAACGGCGAGCTGGCCGTGCAGGATTACCTGATTCAGGAAGTCCAGCGGGTCTACCGCACACAGGGCGTTGACATCAACGACAAACACATTGAGGTCATTGTCCGGCAGATGATGCGTAAGATCAAGATCGACGACCAAGGCGACACCGACCTGATTACCGGCTCGGTCGTTTCAAAGCACGAGTTCAATCAGGCAAACGCCCACATCGCCCAGCTGAACAGCCTGGACGGCGGCACCCGCCAGCCGGCCGGCAGTACCCCGCTCCTGCTCGGTATCACCAAAGCCTCCCTGGCTACCGAAAGTTTTATGAGCGCCGCGGCTTTCCAAGAAACCACACGCGTGCTCACCGAAGCGGCCATCCAGGGCAAGGTCGACCCGCTGGTCGGGCTGAAAGAAAATGTCATCATCGGCAAGCTCATCCCGGCCGGCACCGGCACCGTGGTCTACTCAAAATTCGAGAAGGACCGCCGGTCCATCCCCATCCCCACCGCGTTTGACAAAGCCATCAAGCAGGCCGAAGAAGACGACCGGCGGGAAGAGCCCGAACCCCCCACAAACCGCGGGATGCCGTTCAATACCCCGATCTTCATCGAGCGGGCCGAATAACCGCCGGCTTTGTAAAATTCGACAAAGTCTCTTGACAAGAACCGGTAATAAGTGATAAAATCTTTGGGGCGCGAATAACCCGCGCCCCACAAGTGCGATTGATGGCGAATATCGCTTATCGATAATTATTTGAGAAAGGAGAACCCATATGCCAACCTTTAACCAATTGGTGAGAAAAGGCCGGGAGGTTCTGGTGACCAAGAGCACATCCCCCGCGCTGCTCAAAGGGCTGAACTCGAAAAAGCGGATCATGACCGACCACGATTCCCCCCAAAAGAGAGGCGTCTGCACGGCCATTCGTACCGCGACACCCAAGAAGCCGAACTCGGCTCTGCGCAAAGTTGCCCGTGTCAAGCTCTCAAACCAGATCGAAGTGACGGCCTATATCCCGGGCGAAGGGCACAACCTGCAAGAGCACAGCGTTGTCTTGATCCGCGGCGGGCGTGTCAAAGACCTGCCTGGCTGCCGTTACCACATCGTTCGCGGCACGCTGGATACCCAGGGCGTAGCCAACCGCAAGCAGTCAAGAAGCAAGTATGGTGCCAAACGGCCCAAAGCAAAGTAAGAAACTGCCCAACAAAGTCTAATATTTAGATTGATTGCCGGGAAAAACGGTTAACATATATATGTTTCCGATTTCTTGGGCAACGGGAGTTTTGACGCTTTCGAGTACCGATGAATTCATCCTTATGAAGGAGGGAAGCGAAGTGCCAAGAAGAGGAACGATCGCAAAGCGCGATGTCTTGCCTGATCCGCTGTACAATTCCAAGCTGGTAACCCGCCTGATCAACAGCATTATGCTGGATGGCAAAAAAGGCGTGTCCCAAAAAATTGTTTACGGCGCGTTTGACATCGTTCGCGAAAAGACAGGCAAAGAACCGCTGGACGCTTTTGAAACCGCTATGGAAAACATCATGCCGGTGCTGGAGGTTAAAGCCCGCCGTGTCGGCGGCGCGACCTACCAGGTGCCGATTGAAGTGCGCCCGGAACGCAGACAGACCCTGGGCCTGCGCTGGTTGACCAGCTTTTCAAGAAAGCGCAATGAAAAAACCATGAGAGAGCGCCTGGCCGGTGAATTGATGGACGCCCTGAACAGCACGGGCGGCGCCTGCAAAAAGCGGGACGACACCCACAAAATGGCCGAAGCCAACCGCGCATTCGCACACTACCGCTGGTAGTTCACAATTAACAATTTACAATGTACAATTGACAATGAATGTATCGCTACGCAATGTTTTGAATAACGTCCGCGTAGCGGACACCATAATTGTCAATTGTCAACTGTCAATTGTCCATTGATTAAACCCAAGGAGGACTTTATGCCAAGAGAAGTGGCCTTAGAACTTACTCGGAATATAGGCATAATGGCCCACATTGATGCTGGTAAAACGACCACGACCGAGCGTATTCTTTACTACACCGGAAGAACCTATAAAATTGGCGAGGTTCACGAGGGCGCCGCAACAATGGACTGGATGGAGCAGGAGCAGGAAAGAGGGATCACAATCACCTCCGCTGCCACTACTGCCTTCTGGAACGGCCATAGAATCAACATCATAGACACCCCCGGGCACGTTGACTTCACCGTCGAAGTCGAGCGCTCGCTGCGGGTGCTGGACGGCTCAGTTACCGTGTTTTGCGCCAAGGGCGGGGTCGAGCCGCAGTCAGAAACCGTTTGGCGCCAGGCCGACAAATACCGCGTACCGCGGATGGCCTACGTCAACAAAATGGATATCATGGGCGCCGACTTCTTCCGTGTGGTTGAGATGATGCACGACCGCCTCAAGTGCAATGCAGTGCCTATCCAAATCCCGATCGGGGCTGAGGATACCTTTAAAGGAATCGTCGACTTGGTTGAGATGAAAGCTTATGTCTATTACGACGACTTGGGCAAAGACATCCGGGTGGAAGAAATTCCGGCAGACCTTTTGGACGTTGCCAAGGATATGCACGCCAAGCTGATGGAATCGGTCGCGGAGCAGGACGAAGAACTGATGGAGCGCTATCTGGGCGGCGAGGAAGAGTTGCCGGTTGAAGACGTCAAGCGGGCGGTTCGGGCGGCTGCTCTGGCCAATACGATGGTTCCCGTAGTCTGCGGAACATCCTACAAGAACAAGGGCGTACAAAAGCTGTTGGACGCGATTGTGGACTACATGCCCGCGCCCACAGACATTGAGGACATCAAAGGGATCAACCCCAAAACCGACGGGGAAGACTCCCGCCCATCCTCAGACGACGCGCCGTTCTCCGCGCTGGCTTTCAAAATCGCCACCGACCCCTTTGTGGGCAAGCTGTGTTTCTTCCGCATCTATTCGGGCACACTCAGCTCGGGCACCGGGGTCTACAACTCGACCAAAGACAACACCGAGCGGGTCGGCCGAATTGTTCAGATGCACGCCAACCACAGGCAGGATCTTGAAATCTGCTATGCAGGTGACATTGCCGCCGCGGTCGGGCTGAAGAACACCACAACCGGCGATACGCTCTGTGATCAGAAACACCCGATCATCCTTGAGTCGATGGAGTTCCCCGATCCGGTTATCCGGGTAGCGATCGAGCCCAAAACCAAAGCCGGTCAGGAAAAAATGAGCATCGCCCTGCAAAAACTGGCCGAAGAAGACCCGACTTTCCGCTTTTACACCGATCAGGAAACCGGGCAGACCATCATCGCCGGGATGGGTGAGCTTCATCTTGAGATCATTGTTGACCGGTTGCTGCGCGAGTTCAAGGTCGAAGCCAATGTCGGCAAACCCCAGGTCGCCTACAAAGAAACCATCCGCAAGACCGCCGAGTCGGACACCAAGTACGCGCGCCAGTCGGGCGGCCGAGGCCAATTCGGCCACGTCAAGCTGCGGATATCCCCCAACGAGAGCGGCAAGGGTTACCTGTTCGAAAACAAAATCGTGGGCGGCGCGATCCCCAAAGAGTATATCAACCCGATCGATCAGGGGATTCAAGGCGCTATGCACGCCGGAATTGTGGCCGGCTACCCGGTGGTAGACGTCATCGCCACCGTTTACGACGGCTCTTACCACGAAGTTGACTCCTCAGAAATGGCCTTTAAGATCGCGGGCTCGATGGCGTTCAAAGAGTGTATGGCAAAAGCCGACCCCTGTGTGCTTGAGCCGATCATGAAAGTGACCGTCACCGTCACCGAAGATTATATGGGCGACGTAATCGGGGACCTGAACAGCCGCCGCGGCCAGATTCAGGGGATGAACGCAGTGGGCGGCGCCCAACAAATCGACGCGTTCGTGCCGCTTTCCGAGATGTTCGGCTACGCGACCGACATGCGCTCAAAGACCCAGGGCCGGGGGCAATACACCATGGAACCGTCCCACTATATCGAAGTGCCAAAGTCAATTGCAGAAGGTATTTCCAAAAATGGTTAGAACCACTTGCAATTTGAGGCACATCTTGCTACAATAGCAGTTGGAAGATAGACGAGTATAATCCTGAAATAAAGGGAGGAAAATTTACAAATGGCCAAGCAAAAATTCGAACGCAACAAACCTCATATTAACATCGGCACCATCGGTCACGTTGACCACGGCAAAACCACCCTTACCGCTGCCATCACCAAAACTCTCGCCAAACAGGGCGGCGCCCAGGTTATGTCTTACGACATGATCGACAAAGCTCCCGAAGAGAGAGAGCGCGGAATCACCATCAACACCGCCCACGTTGAGTACGAAACTGAAAACCGCCACTACGCCCACGTTGACTGCCCCGGGCACGCCGACTATGTTAAGAACATGATCACCGGTGCGGCTCAGATGGATGGCGCGATTCTGGTTGTTTCGGCCGCTGACGGCCCGATGCCCCAGACCCGTGAGCACATCCTGCTTTCCCGTCAGGTTGGCGTACCTTATATCGTTGTCTTCCTGAACAAAGTTGACCAGGTCGACGACGACGAGCTGATCGAGCTGGTTGAAATGGAAGTTCGCGAACTGCTCAACGAGTACGACTTCCCCGGCGATGACACACCTATTATCAAAGGCAGCGGCCTGAAAGCTCTCGAAGGCGGCGAGGACATCAACGGCGATGAGTACAAACCTGTGCTTGAGCTGATGGCTGCTGTTGACAGCTATATCCCCACCCCTGAGCGCAAATCCGAACTTCCTTTCCTTATGCCTGTCGAAGACGTGTTCACCATCACCGGCCGCGGCACCGTCGCCACCGGCAGAGTTGAGCGCGGTCAAGTCAAGACCGGCGAAGAAGTTGAAATCATCGGTATCCGCGACACCCGCAAGTCGGTTGTTACCGGCGTTGAAATGTTCCGCAAAATCCTTGATTACGCTGAAGCCGGCGACAACATCGGCGCCCTGCTTCGCGGCGTAAACCGCACAGACATCGAGCGCGGCCAAGTTCTGGCCAAACCCGGCTCGATCAAGCCGCTCACCAAATTTCGCGGCAATGTCTACGTCCTCAAACAAAGCGAAGGCGGCCGCCACACCCCTTTCTTTAACAATTATCGCCCGCAATTCTACTTCCGCACAACCGACGTAACCGGCGTGGTCACACTGCCTGAAGGCGTTGAAATGTGTATGCCCGGCGATAACGTCGAGATGGACGTTGAGCTGATCACCCCCATCGCCATCGAAGAAGGCCTGCGCTTCGCTATCCGCGAAGGCGGCCGCACCGTTGGCTCGGGCGTTGTTATCAAAATCAACTAAGATTCACCCTACAACTAGAGCCACCCGCCGGTTAGCGGGTGGCTCTTTGTTTTGCTCACAGTTCGTTTTTTATCTCGTAATCAGAAGATAGCTCTGTTTTCAGTTTTTCATATACTTCGGCCGCTCTACTCTTAAAATCGCTTTCTTGCTCTTGCGTCCAGGGCATTGAACTGAGCGGGCAGCGCCAATTCACTTTCGCATCAAACTCGCTGCACAAAACATTCAGCTCATTTACTAGGGTCTGTTGACATTAAGCGAATGTATCAACGATGAAAGCGAAGAAAATAAAGGTAATGAACATGATGTCCAGCTTGTCGTAGCGAGTAAAAATGCGACGGAAGCGCTTTATTCTGCGG
>Ga0123352_10000369_pt1 | contig 54048 bp, 36 predicted proteins | sample TergutLab28metaG_FD_89700 | JGI IMG/M metagenome (GOLD analysis project Ga0123352, IMG submission 89700) | Labiotermes labralis P1 segment gut microbial communities from Petit-Saut dam, French Guiana - Lab288 P1 | ecosystem: Host-associated > Arthropoda: Insects > Digestive system > Gut ... | reverse complement strand
CCCAAACCCCCCCATCGGGGGCTCCCGCCCCGAGATCCCCTTTCCCTCTTCCCCCTGTCCTCAACCTGATTTGTTGACCCCCCCCCCCCCCCCGAACAAAATTCCTGGGTACGCCACTGATACATGTGTTGTGTAAATGGTACTCTTCATCCATGAAGTCATGATCCAGTGGCCAGGAATTCTGACTGAAGGTTGTTATCACTTCCTTCAGAATTTTTAAAGATTCCTGTATGAACTCCCATTATGAAAGTTTCAAAATCCACCATCACCTCAGATTTCTGCACAGAGTTACAAAGGAGTGCTCATAACTTAGGTTTTATTTCCATGTACTACAAAATTATTAAGAGGCAGTAAACATTATTAGCTGTTGCTGATTTGCAGGCTTAGAAACAAGGGGATTTATCCAATATAACATCATATGCTGTATGTTGAAGTGTAAATGACTTAAGAAAGAGTGATAAAAAATTTCATCATGTTCCAATACTGGATGGCGGAATGCCATTCTACTGTTGTAACTGTGATTTACAGTGACAATACTAAGCTATGCACTGGTGTAACAGTTTACAGAATGTGGTGCTCACTGTTAAAAAAAATATTTTACAAGATGACACTGTTGTGTCTCTTTCTGTGAGTTCAATATGAGGTGAGTGGTAGTTTCTTTAAACAGGAAGCAAAAACGTTTGTGGTAATGACATGAGGGGATTAAAAGGCAATCTTCTGGACATATCTTAGCTGTTGCCTATTATGTGCTATTAATTTACAGAATGGAACACTGAAGATTATTGATAGGAAGAAGCATATCTTCAAGCTGTCTCAAGGAGAGTACATCGTGCCTGAGAAAATAGAGACCATTTACATTCGCAGTCAGTATGTGCAGCAGGTGTTTGTATGTGGGGAGTCTCTCAAGGCAAGTTGCTTGGATCTACTGTACAATGATCAAAACTCATAGAGGCCAAGTTTATTTTTTTCTTGCATATTTATGTAAAAAGCTAGTTGCATTAATTTAATACCACTAACCCTGAATACATTTTTAGCATTATTTTATTTTAAATAAGGCCAGGCATGTGGTATATCTGTATGTTTGCCCTCCATTGACTTTTGAACAACATGACAGATTTTTATGAAATTTTGTCCAAGTATCATATCCCTGTAGTGTGGGATGGCCTCTCTATTTGTGATTTCTGCCATAAAGAATTGCATGTGACCTTGTAAACTTATAAAATGGACAAGTGTACCTGAATGAAGGACTGAATTTTTGCACAGTGGGAACTGGAAGATGTAAATTCTGTTTTGTAATTGCATTACACATATAATATGAAAAAATAATATGACAGTCACACAAAAGGAGTCTTTGCTTTTGATTGAATGGAAATAACTAATAACCATGGAGGTGGTATACTGAATTTTGCATGAAGTAAAGTTGTAAACATATGGGCATATTTTCTGTGAATAAGGTTTACACCTTACAAATTACAAATATGGTCACATTGCAAAACTTTGAGATTTTACTCATCACTTTTAAAGTATTGTGGTACTTGTACGTATGCATGAAAATTATGCTGAAGGCTGATTGTTAAATTTTGTTGTTACCAATTTATTGTTATGCTAGCCTGAATATTTAGAATGATATGCACCATATGTTTGTCTCAGAACGTACCGAATCATATGGAAAGAGAACCTAAATGCACATTATTATTCTTGATACAAATTGTCCTTTACATTATTGTTTGCATATTTGGATCAGGGTTGCACATTCTGAACAATAATGCTATGCAAACACATCCTATTTGGAAATGTGATATCTGTCACTATGAAACTTTGCTTCATTGATAGGCAGTGTCATTTTTTCATGCACAGAAGAACCAATTCAAAACTGATGAATAACATATGCCTTTCATTAGAAAATTATACCAGTATACTTGTGCATGAAGTATTCTGCATTCTACTGTCAGCTTTCTGACCACTACTTTTACAATAAAAAACAACTATCACTGCTGTACAGGTGCAAGAAAAGTACTTGAATAAAAAACAAAGGGAGAGAAATGTTTTATTTAGCAGTCCTCTCAATTGCTAGGTTTATATAGAATCATACAAAATAAATGAAATGTTTAAAGGATGGGGATACTTATGCTGTAGGTGTACTGATTAGTACTCTTATAAGTACTGCTGAAGATCGTTATGTTCCAAACCTTATCACTTTATTGCTTTAATATTTAGTTTTGGCAGGGAAAAGGGTAGAGGAATAAGGCATTTAACATGGCAGTTTCTGGTAAGAGATTATTTGACTTTGGAGATCGCGGCAGAACATGTGTTGTTGCATTCCAGAAGGCAGTAATCTTCATAGTCACTGCTATGACAACCTTATGAGGAAACTCCATGTAAATAAGCATGTAGACAACAAAATCAAAGACATGATTATATTATTTCGCCCTTTCTGTTTCATGATGAGATGTATCAGCTCTAAACTAACCAAACACCCCAAACATCTTTCATGGGTGACATTACTGTTGAAAAGAATCCTGTTCAGCCATCGCTTCTGTATTCATTATATGTTTGAAATTGAAACAAGAATACAAACATTTACTTTAGTGATTCCAAAAACTCACATTTTTTCTATTTTTTTCTAAGTAAAAGTTGTAGATGTGGAAAGATATGTATTTGATGCTGAATGTACTTGTCTTTTAGTATGATGAGAGGTTGAAAAGTGTAAAGGTAAAATTTTGGCGTCATGTAGGGTAGCAGTTTTGACTCACTTTAGGCAGTAAAATAACAAACTGTCTTTGATGGAAGTTAATCTGAACAGTGCAGTAATCGTTCAGTGTACGAGCAGTCTGTTAAGTTTTCATTTATATGAAATCTACATATTAAAACCTCTTTTCTGAACTTCAAGCCAATTTTTCCACATACGTGCTTCTTGTTCTTGCAAACCATTTGTTGCTCCTCATGCCTCTTCTAAGCTGTTGTCAGTTCTTTTATCTTCTTCGAAGATGGCATCCCTGATTGGTCTGTGCACAAGCAGCAGCATTGCACTTGCTCTCACTTTTCTCACTGCAAAGTTTGCTGTTCTTCATGTTCATTATTTTGCATTGAATTAATCTTTAGGAGTATTTGTGTGTCATATTGATAGTAAGGATGAAACCTAATTTTTGTGCATTTACCATACAACTTGAATAATGTAACCATATTTTATGCATAAGAATTATGTGCCAAGAGTAAAAACAATTTTTCCCCCGTTTTAAAATTCTTATATTGGTTGATGATACAGGCTTGACTAGTGAGTTCATTCTTCACATAAGATAACCCATTGTGTTTTGTAAATTATGTACCAAGGGTGAAGCATTAAAACAAAAAATTTTAATGACTCCTTCACCCTTTGTGTGTAATTTACAAAACGCAATGGGATATGTTCTGTTAAGATAATGTCTAAGAATTTCAATTTTGGATAGTGATTGACCAAGAGTGTCATTTTATTTCATAGTTAGGTACCAGCCTATCATCTGAAAGGGTAAACTTTGCATATTTGAGGAGAAATTTTTGAGCTGTAGAATAAATTTAAATTTATAACATGGGAAGTTGGAAGTTGGGTAATTAATTTTTGTTTTATAAGTTCACCTATAATCAGTTTTTGAGTAACGATTAAGCTCGTAAACTGAGGGATGGCTGTATTTAAAGATATAGTTACTGTCGTACAAGAAAGTCTTTTTCCATTACAAAGGCCAAGTGGTTAATGCTGTTAGGGAATTTTATGTTCATGGGACCGTGCATAGCAATTCTGTTTCAATAAATGTCCAACAAGATGCAACTATACACAGTTTATTTTATCTGTAAACTGCTGTACATTTTTCGGGTGGCTACTCCACCCATCATCAGGAGCACAAATAACTGTATCTACAGCATCTGGTACTAGTCAAACTTTGTTGCTACCGGTCGCTATCATGGAGGAATTGAGACTCCTGATGATGGGTGGAGTAACCAACCGAAACATGTAGAGCAGTTTACAGATAAAATAAACTGTGTATAGTTGCATCTTGTTGGACATTTATTGACATAGCTGTTAGGGAAATAATTGATGTTTATTCTGAAAACCATAACAAAACCCATAAGTACATTCAGTGGACGGAATTCTGTGTTTGTCCATGTTAAAGAAAGTGGTACATTGTTTGAAATGTTTATAACTGTGGATAGGAATGATATTGGCATCTGTTGCTGGATTTTTGAGGGAAGGGAAAGGAAGGGGAATAGGGGAGATTTCAGTTTGTATGTTGATGTGCTTGTAGCCCACAACATATTTAATCATGATTCAATATTGCAAAGAGCTTAAGTTTTTATTATAAACCATTTCATGTTCTCTAAACACTGTTTTGTTACAGCAAGTAGCAAATTTAAAGTAGTGTGCTTTCTTCTGTGTAATTCCCCGGCATCTGAATTTTATATTCCAGCGTTTCAGAACACTGTCTGTTCCATCTTCATAGGTGGGTAGGTATGAAGAATAACTACCCGCCTATGAAGCTGGAACAGACAGAGTGTTCTGAAACACTGGCATATAAAATTCAGACGCTGGGAAATTAACCAGAAGAACACATACAACATTCAAAACACGGAGAAAGCTTGAAATCAAGAAAATTAAACTATGTACATTTACATATACGTACACATAAAGACATAAATATGTATGTTTTTGTTGCAGTCATGTATTGTTGCAGTGGTAGTACCAGATGTGGACGTCATTAAAAGCTGGGCATTTGAGAACAAGATTCCTGGTACATTATCTGTGTTATGTGCACATCCGGAAGTGAAGCAGCTCATAATGGATGATATGATTAGCTGGGGCAAGGAGGCTGGACTCAAATCATTTGAACAGGTGCGTGATCAGCACAGTGTCACCAGATTGCCCCCTTCTTCTGACTCAGTAATCCTAAGTTATGGTGGATGCTGAATATAACACAAGTACAGAACCCTTATTTTAAATTTTCACAGTTCCACAATTGTTAGTAACTGTTCATCAGATTGCTTATGTTACACACCAAACCCAATTTCTGGCTTATTTCCACATTGCTGATCAGAGATGTTGCGAGGTATCTACGAGTCATTTGCAGTCACTGTGCCAATTCAATTAGATTGTTGCATATATTTACATGTCATATTTAGTATCGTGAGTTTAGATAAGTTCACAGCTGAGCTCAGAATTGGCTGTGCTGCCTGAAGTTTTTGTGGTTTTCTTCAGTCCTTCCAGGCAAATTTTGTAACAACCATTTGAAACAGGACATGGCCACTTCCACATCCATCTCAGTGTTGATGTACATGTATATATAGAATACATATTTTTTGTTGCATGATCTGCCACATTGTGCAACTTGTTCAAGTTCAGTTTCAGCTCTTATAAATCAGAGATTATAATTGACTGACATAAAACCCAACTAAATTTCCTAAAACCTCAATATAAACACCTAATACCCAGCACTACTGAAATCCGTTTATCAATTCTGCAGTTCTGTATATAAAGCTGCTTGATGAAAGTGGGTTCTGCCCTGGTGTTTCTGTAAGGAGTTTACTTGTGGTCCATATTTGACCAGTACAAGCCAGATTTTACAAAGTGTCCAAATTAAAATTTCTTGTATTTCTGAAAAATGGCTCACTGTTGAAACCATGATCACACAACAAAATCTATGGGTCTCATTTTTGTCTCAAAAAGTGGCTTGGCTCAAAAAAAGAAATGGTACAGTAATACAATATAGCTCACACATATTTTTGTAGATACTTTTTGTTACAGCGTATGTTCAGTGAAGCTCTTTTTGTACTACACAGCATGCAATTTGTATCATTACAAATTGTGTCAGAATTAAAGTATTTTGAAAGGACAGTAAGAAACAAAAATTACATCCATATACAATTTAAGTGTACATTGAAGTGCTTCCTTGTATTCAGTAAATAGTATTTTATCTTCCTGCGTCTTTTTTTAAAGTAGTTATTAATTTTGCCTCTTACGTGATATGGATGTAGAGTTTGGTGCATAGGAGAATATTTGGACCAGAAGTTATAACAAGGAGTATGGGGAAAATTATATAAACAGTTGCTTCATAATTGTAGTGTTTGCATTAGGATGATAAAACCAGAGAGGATGAGATGGTGAGGGCCTTTTATGTACTCATTTGTTCAGTAGTGAAGTATTTGTCAGTAGTAAGTATATACTGGCCGTTCCAAGTGGCTGCCCAGTCTAAGGTGTAGGTCTGTGTTGGCTCACCTGTCAAGATTGTGGGTTCATGTCCCACCAGGGGCATGGAGGTTAGTTGTGAGTGTTATATGTTGTCAGGTAGAGATCTCTGTGATGAGCTGATCACTCATCCAAAGGAGTCATACCAACTGTTGTGCATCATTGTATGTGATCTATAAACCTCAAGAATGAGGAGGCCATGGCCCATGTTGGGCTGCATTGCCATGGGGGGGGGAATATGTACTATGTTTTGACTTCATGTGTGAAATCCATTGTGGCTGTTCATTTCAGGTAAAGGATATCTATTTGCATCCTGACCCATTCTCTGTACAGAATGGTCTGTTGACTCCAACACTGAAGAGCAAACGTCCTCAACTCAAGGCCTACTTCAAACCCCAGATTGAGGACATGTATTTAAAACTGACCTAAGAATAAGAGTTAACTAAACTGTCAACATACTGTTTCATTTTCTGTGACTCTTATGGACATGCTTGGAAACATACAGATTCACAGTATCATAGTGATATGAAAATAATATAGTTAAAAGCCTGTCCATTTCAAACAGTTGAATGAACTTGTACATAGTTTCAGCCTTATTTTTCTTTCATTTAATTCTGAAGTTCCAAACTTCTGTACAAAAATTTGTTAGTGAGAATGGTTCAGGGACGTTGATGTCCTTTGTAACATGTTGGTTCTAAATGCTGCAAAGGGATCACTTATCAGAAACGTGTAATTTGCCCAAAGAGCTATTAAAGAACAGTGATTATCATGTTGTTGACATTTCTGGGCATGTATGAACTGTATTGCATTGGATAATGTCAGGTTAATGGTCCCACTGAACTGTATGAACAGAAGCCCCAAGTGTGGCTTTGTTTGTGGCTAGTATTTTCAGTTTCACATTTTTCATCTGATTATAATAAAATCAGCTTTGTGCAGGTCTGGTTGTTAATGACTACAGAGACAATACAGTGGTGAGATATGTAACATCAGGTTCAGTTCTTATTTGTGGTAGCGTAGAGGCATCATCACTTTGAACAAGTTACGTGACTGAGACTTTAAATGTACAAGCCATTTCTCTGGAGTGGAGAACTTGTTGTTTAAAACTGATGGGGTTAGGTTCACACACATCAACCCAAGATAGAATCAGTGTAATTAGTTTGTAAGCTTCATGCTGTCTTTATCTAGGGATTATTGGCCTGCTTCTCAGAATTCATAGCAGTTTTATGACGCAGCAGTGGTATCAAAAGTAAGCCAGTTATAGATGAAAGATTGTAATGAAAATCACTATATTCCTTATCACAAGTGAACAAATAGAGAAGGATACTGTTTATCAGTAAATCATCCTTTTATGGTATTTTGTTCTTGAAAATATGGATATTGTAGAAGTGAAGTCAGTATGGTTGATTATTTCAAGCAGGAGGAAAAACAGATTTGAATATTCTGAGATACATATATTTATTAACTCTGTAATAATAAAGAATTGCCCCAACAGTGGGAGAAATTTGTTGCTTTGCCAATTTATAGGAAGGCTGATAAAAGTTACTTTAGTAGTTATAAAGGTATGTCACTGTTATCAACTGAATACAAAATTATACCCTACATTCTTCCCTTTAAGTTAATGCCTTATGTGGATAAAATGAAAGGGAATCAACATTGTGGATTTTTACATTGTGGGTGAACCACTGATCATACATTCTGCATTTGTCAAATAGCTTAGAAAAAATGTGAGTACAATTCAGCAATGAATTAGCTGTTTATAGAAACAAAGAAAACCTATGATTTACTTGGGAGGGAGGTTGTATCTAATATTCTCACTGAGTTTGTTATACTTATGGAACTGGTTACATTAATAAATATGTATTTAAATGAAATCTATAGTAAAGTTTAGATACATTTTATACCAAGGTTGGTCTGAAACAAGGAGGTGCTTCATCATCACTACTTTCCAACTTTGCTTCATATTATGCTATTATGAGGGTCCAAGTAAACCAGGAGGAATTGAAATTGAATGGGACACACCAGCTTCGTGTGTATGATAGTAATGTTAATTTGGAAAAAAACATGAATACTATAAAGTGAAATACAGGAGCATTATTAGTGGTTAATAAGGTGGCTGCTCTAGAAGTTAATGCTAGAATACGAACTGTATGAACATGTTTTGCCAACAGAAAGCAGGATACAATCCCAGTATGAACACAGCACTAAAAATATGGAGAAGTTCAAATGCAAGGTGGTAGCATTGATATATTAAACTGCATGCATAAAGAGATCATGAGCAGAATGAATTTAGGGTAACCCTGCCACAATTCAGTACAGAAACTTTTGTGTTCCAGTTTGCTGTCTCCAAATATAAATGTTGTGATACAAAGAAGTGTAATTTTGTCTGTTGTTGTGGAACTTGCTGTGTCACAGTAAGAAATGAACACAGGCTAACAGTGTAAAGTAATGGAGTGCTGTGACAGAGGTTTGGGAGGAAGTAACAGGAAGGTGGAGGGTGTTATATAATGAAGAGTTTCATGGTTTCTACTGCTGATCAAATACTACTGGTGTCATTAAATGAAGAATTGAGATTGTGGTGGGGAAACCTGGAGGAATGAGACCACTGGGAAGACTTAAGGATGTATGGGAGAATATTAAAATGGATCTTAAAGAAATACAATGACATGGGATGGGGTGGCTTCATCTGGCTCAGGATAAGGAAAAGGGATGGGTTCTCTGAACATAGTCATGAATCTTTGGGTTCCATAAAATGGAGAAAATGCTTGACTGGTTACTGACTTATCATGAAGGACTCTGCTCCTTGGAGTTAGTTAGTTAGTTAGTTAGTTTCTTGTTTGGTTGGTTGGTCAGCTGGCCCATTGGCTATTAATCCAAAAAACTGACATATACTGTCTGTTTTAAGTGGTTTCAATAAGAGCAGTATGTATTTAAGTGCAGTGTAATTATACTGACAAAAGAGTGGTCAGTAGAGGCTAGGGAAGAAAGAAGTTTCTGGAACAGTTTACTAAGTAAACAAAGGGCAGTACAGGTAATGTTGATAAAACGTAACATTGAGGCATGTTCGCTTAACCATTGTTGCTCTGGAAAAGTAATAAGTATTAAATATTACCAGTGTGCATATGTATTCTTGCCTTAGTTATCCAGTTTACAAGTTGCATCTCTTCTGCATCATATTACATTGTCATCGGTGGCCTGTGTGGCTGTACCTTATATTTGCACATGATCTCATAAATGACACAGATTTCAGCAAAAATGTATTGAACCTAAAATGTGTGTTTTGATTTTCTCTACAACGTTTGTGTGAAACATTTCTCATCCTGAGAAGAATTCACCAAGATACTGTCATGAATGTTAATAGGTCATCATGTAAGATACCTGCTATTCTTGTCAGACTTTTATCAAACTTGAATTTTCTCAATATATTGTAGAAAACCCCTCAAATATGAAATTTCATGAAAATCCATCCTGTGGGGGCCGAATTGTTCCATGTGGACAGACAGACAGACAGACAGACAGACATGAAGAAGCTAATGGAAGGTTTTTGCAATTTTGCAAATGTGCTTCATAATGAACTGAAAAAAATTGCTATGTGTTTACTCTTTGATTGTTGATAAATGATAATAGTCAGTGACAGGAATCAGGTTTACTGAAGGAACAACTCTAAAGTATGAGTTTCTCAGCTGGTAATACTGAGAACATAAAAGACCATGGGAAAAGTAGTGAAGTAACAAGAAGAAATTGCATCAAAAGCTGAACGAAAATCTAAAAATTTTGGACAGGGTCTGCCTGTATAGAATTTATATTTCCATTTCATCCATAGTTCTCTCCTTTGAAAACCAAGTATTTCAGTTACAATACATGACACTTGTTACAAAACTTCGGAGGAGACATTCTGCAATAACTACAGGCAGCAGAAGCCCTCGTGACAAGCTAACATTTGCCCAACTAGTCAATACATTCCTAGCATTTTATGAACCTTTAAGATCCCATTTCTGTATTGGCAAGAATCCAGCCCTTCAACATGACTGTAATAGTGTCATAGTACACCCCATTACCACTTTTATTAAAATTACCATACTAGTAATGGTAATGAAGAATGAGAAGGTCTCATAATTGGTATTTGGTACTGGTGATGAATAAATAAGTCATGGCATAGAACTACACACTTAGATTTCTTAAAAGAAAACATCACAGTTGAGTGGTAAGCCTTCACTCTCTGTTTCAAATTAGAATATGGGTTTATCTGTTTTTCTTCAGTCCTTCCTGGCAAATGTTGAATTATTCCTGTGAAACTGGGCCACCACTATTGCCACATACCTCCCAGTTCATCATTTACAATAATACATTCAATTCTGAAACATCTTTTTTGAGAAACGTTTGTTAGGTAATTCTACAATGAGTCAGAAGTCTTGCAGTGTTAATTAAGGACTGTAGTTTCAAGACATAAAATTTACCCATTCTTTAATATTATTACATTGTCTGTTTGGAAGGAAATCATGTACTATCAGACAACTGGAAATTCTCCTGCATTGAAATATAAGATAATATTTCACCACATTTTGTTCCCTTCAAATTTTAGAACTGAGAAAAGTTTCTGTGATTAGACATTGAAACAAACACATTCATGCAACTGAATTCTGCAAATAATGCAGGTTCTATGAAGATTGCAGCACCTGTATTATGTCTAAATGAGTACAGATGTCTGGAACTGGCAAGATTTTATATAGTGTGTTAAATTAAGTCTTGTGTTGTTTCATGTTCAAGTTTGAGTGTTTTACTTTTATAATATATCAATGTTGAAATCATGCCACATTATTTGTGTATAAAATAAGATATCACATATTATTTTCAAATTCTAGACTTTAGTGTACCTTTATAGTTAATATTACATTTAGAGTATCTTAACAAAAATTCTAAGGAGAAGTCTCTCTTTGGTCCGTCTTTTAGCACCCTAATAATTTTATCTCATTTTAATCCCTGTCAGTATGCATGTCAGTCTGTCTGATTACCCAGACATTTCATTCAGTGAGATTGCACCCTCTTATTCAGGCAGGCAAAATGAGCACAGCACTGATTCTTTGACTGCTGCCTAATTATTCTAAGCCATTGTTTACATTGACAGATATCATGAAACATTCCAGGAGGTCTGCTGTGTTACAGCACAAGTGTATTTAAAACGGGACTGAAACAATGCCAAAGTCTTGTATGCTGAACATCAAGAGAAAAAATGGGGAAGAACAGACCTGAATGTTTCTTCCTACACCTTTAACTTGCACAAGAACCAAGTCTTTGTGCTTTGCGCATATGATTTTTTTGATGTGGTTTCCACCCTTACCCATCTATCTGTTGTCTCAGGCTAGGGTAGGTTTGGACCAGGATGATTAATCTATTCAAACATGACACACTGTCTTAGTTTTGTGTTAACATTTTTTTCATTGCAGAATGTGTATCATAATGTGTTTGTGTATTTACTTACTATTGGTGCAATGGACAGTGCATAAATAAAGTGACAATTTTGTATTACATTACGAGGCATATAATTTCAAAAGAACTTGACATCTGAAAGTAAATTTTAAATGTTACAGGAGACATAAATACATTTTTATGTTTAGCTCATTAAATATTCCCAAAATGTTAAATTTTTTGACAAATATATCTACATGAACATGGTCATTAATTACACCTTTAGGCACACATTCCAAATTTGGGAGAAGCTGATAATATTCTGAATGTAAAGAATTCATAAAAGGACACATAATTATGCTTGTCCCTATCCTTGCAGAATATTGCTCCAAAGGTTCAATTTTATTCTTGGATATGTGTCTGTCCTACATTAAGGAAATTACTAGGAACCATATACAATTTCAGGTTGTAACAAAGTGTTGCATGCCCTGCTTGACATAACATTATAACACAAGTCTTATGATCTCACTGGATGTCAATATTGACCAAAAATAATTTATCTTCATTTGGTAAGCTGTTAATGTATAATGAAAAACACAAACATAGTGCCTTCTCATGAGATGTATATACTGAGTGTAATATCACATGAAATTTGAGACACAATCATGTCAAATAATATGTTGTTTGGCATAGGGAGACAAATTCTTCAACTTGATAGGACCAGAATTTGGAACACCATGTTTAGAATAACAGTGTTTGTGTGCAGTTGTGGACCAGAAGAATGTTCAAATAAGAACACAGTTTCCATGCACTTTATAATGGTGTCTTATTTACAGTATGCAGTTATTTTCATGGTACATATTGGCATTTAGAACTCTTCTTGAACACACACAATAATGTTGCATTCATATAAGAGTCTCAGTTGCTGCAGAATTTCACATATCAGAATGTATTTGATGTTAACAACAATCATGTGTTCAAAACTATTGCTGTGCAGCAGTAATAATAATTGCAGAAGTAATGATACACTTTCATTCATAAATTTGATGACAGTGATTTATTATTACTATAATACTGCTGTGATATTGCAGTTTTACTTATCCTGTGTCTGATTAAATTACAGCATCCAAAGAGATTGACTCTGTTTCCATTATCAGATAAATAAATGGAGAAAACCCACTCTGTTTAGTTCTTTTAGAAAAGGCAGTCTTCATCAGACAGAGGACATCTAATTTAAATGCAGTAGTAATAATCATGATACAAATCACTGAATTACACTACCAATGCATTTTCAAAATAACATACTGCTGTTGGTGCTGATACTGCATTTTGCTTTTTTGCATTCTTCTGAGAAACTGTTTACACAAAAATTTCCACCTCCCCCCTCCTTCCCATCTGTATGTTCACAGTCATTTCTTCTTCTGCAGTCTCTGTGTATGTGTAAATAATAGGAACACTGGCAAATATTGTGTTAACACACAAATTCATGAATCAACCAATATGAACATAAAAATCTGGCAAACATTACCACTGCCCTTACTAAATCACATTCTGGCATTAACAATACAGAGTAAAAGAGTATGATGTTGGAATGTGAATTTCATACTGTAACTGCTGCTCACTAAGAAAAAATGTACCTCTCATGAGGAATCTGAAATATGTGCAATAACCGTGTTAACCCCACTGTGCTGTAAAGTGTATTTTTTACTCCTTGGCGAGGGCAGTGTAACAAACAAATGGATGAGGGAACAAACAGTCCCATATATACTATTATACAGTGTGATTTTCTTTGCTATCAGTCAATTAAAATAAAGAATTAAGGACTGAGTAATTCTGTCAGATTACTTTTTGTTACTGATTCACATACAGCTTCAGTGGTTAGAAGAAATATTTTGCCACGAAACAACTGCTAGCAGTGTATAAACATGCAATTAGAAATGTAAACCTGGAACGGTAATTGCAGATGAGAATTTCATTCTTCTGGGAAATTGTGTTGTGTCAGTGGGTGTTCTTTGCAAGCTGTTCAGAGACCATGTAGTGGTCTCATCTTAAAGGGCCAGTAGTCCAATTAAGAACACACCATATCAAGAGATCAAATTTCTCAAATAAAATGTTGCAACAGCAAAAAACTAACATATTTCAAAGTGCTTTCCAATGTAATAGTATGGACGCTCAAGGACAGGGTTGTAGATGCTAGGTTAGACATTTGGTTTTGGAGCACAGGTGAGTAGGAAGTGCATATGTAGGCCTAGGTGACAGCGGCACAGCAAATATTTGAACATTCTCAGGGCAAATATTATAGTTCAATAAAGAATAATGTAAACTTTCATGTCTGAACATATCAACTGAAGTATTTATTGGCAATGAAGAATTAACTGTGAAATACCCAGTTAAAACATAAAGTATAATTTGAGTTTCATAAATGCAGCATCAGATGACTGGATGTTAATGAATGGTAAAATGAAGGATGTGAAAGAAAGTGGTTATGACTGAAAAGTACAATCCCAATACTGATTCTTAAGCACTAAGGAAGAAGACAAAAATATCAGGATGTTTGGTGCCCTGGTTGAGATTGGAACCAAGGTAGAAACCCACTTGCTTCCCCACTTTTGTCTCAAAATTGGGGAAGATACTCCAGGGCTTTAATTTCCAGCTGTTTCTACTTATACTGTGTAGCAGCTCTTAAAGTAGGCCACCCCAGTGACTCAGGCAGCTTCTCACCATGGAGACCTGGGCTCAATTACAGCATAGGTCATGAGGGTCTGTGCTGGGCAGAGTGCCACTGGAACAAGAACTTGTCCAAATGCTTTAGATTTTGCTTAGTGGCTTATCATTCATCAACATTCCATACCCATCTTCCATGAGAACCTGGTACAATAGGCCCATTTGAGGCTGCAGTACCAAGCAACTCAGCCTCATCCCCCTTCAATTAAACAAAAAGTTTTAGGACATGCATTCTTTATTATTAGTTATCCTTCTGGCAATAAAACATAAAAGTGGAAGTTAATTCACCTTTCTTCATGGCATGGAAGGGGACAACTTGGCTTTAACATTGCAAAGTATGTGGAAAACAGGACTCTACTTACAAGATATGTGTATAGAATGGGCTAATTAGGTGATAATGCATAAATTAATGCTGATATGCCTATGCAGCATGGAAGTCTGCCATACAGTCAGAAGAATATTCTTATTTTTTATTGAAGGAACATATGGCATAGTTGCTGTATGATGAAAATACATAAAACTAGGTAGTATGAATGCAAAATACTGGTACAGATCAAAATAAATGGTGTGATATAACAAGGCTATATATGAGTAAATAAAAAGATAGAGTTCAGGTATAGGTCTATAACAGTGAAACATTAGACTAGATCTAATATTAATCCACTTGCATACTACTGGAATACAATTTAGATTAATTGATAAATTTGAAAATAAATGCGTCAAAAAGATCACAAAATTTCCATACTGGGTTACATACCTCATCCAAGAAAAATAATCTGTTTTTATTATTACAATATGCCCTACATCTTTGAAGCTTTTTATCACTGTCAGGGACATGTACAATGAAAACCTAAGGCAGCCCCTGAACCACTACTAGGTAGTATACATAGTAAACTGCTTTATCACCTGCCAACAGCTGCCAGTACTTACAGAAAACACACAAATAACAATGTTTTTTTTTCAATGTACTGTGTAATTGAGCAGGCAGTTGTAATATTTTTTCCACCCCAACGAAACCAACGATCTACTCTACACATGTAAACAGAATGTTTTTAACTGTATTCCACACAAAGTTACAGAGTCCTTGAGAAAGGGTTCACACGGCAGCTCCAACCCAACACATATACTGCAGTAGGGCATTTCTTCCAATGGTGTAATTAGCATGATCTGTGATAATGAGGATGTGTCTCACGTCCGAACGTGGGTCCGCACAGATCATATATTTATTCCTGCTTGTAGTTAATCTGTGGTCCGGTTAGTCGTGCGGCCATGTTGGCGTGTCAGGAATTGTAACGTAGACCATAGCGTGGTTAGTAGCAAGACGTGTTGAAAAGACAAGGTTCAGATACAGGAGAAAAAGGAATGGGAATGGCAGTGTGAGTGAACCAGTAGCAGGAATGTGTTCTTTGTCATTAGTTATAAATGCGGCGATCGTGATTTAACATACTTTCCTAGTGTATTGAGCCGCTTAGAAGAAACTTCCATAGGTCTGCTTTACGGTCTGGGACAATATGGCGACGATGTTCCCCGTCTGCCATGTGTTAAGAAATGTGAAAGGCCTTAGGAATCCTGTATCTGCACGGCAACATTGGCACTTCGACTGCAACACGAACTGTACCAGTCCGTCTCCAAAGGGCGATTATTTGCTTTATTTGCACGGATCTGCATGCGAGCCTGTCGCTGCATATGAGGTAATTTACTGTGTAAAATATTTGAAGTCCACGTAACTGATGTTACCGCAGCAATTTGTTGGCATCAGTGAAATTGTTGTTCGTGGTGGTGATCATTCCAGAAGTGGCCACTGCAAAGTTCACCCCAAAAGTCTCAATTGTTCAAGTAGTTTCTATTCGTTGCCCTTTTAGTATAAATCGTCTGGTGTATTTTGTTGCAGCGATCCTATGTACTCACGCCGTGGAACTCCCGTATGGATAAGTTTACAGAGGACATCCCGTTGTGTTTTTTAACTTAAAACAAATCGTTAGATTACCGTCAACCGCAGGTACGTTATTTTATGTAGAAAAATGACAACATGTTTCGGTCTAAGAGACCATCATCAGGCCATCAGTACAAAAAGTCTAGAATAAGGTGCAATGCAGTATAATTGAAGCTCGTGATATGGGACCCCATATGACTTGCAAAGTTTATATAAAACTATAAAATCATAGGGTTGGTAATAATGAAAACCCTAGGTAAGAAGAGGCAGAAGCGCAGTCCTAATGTTGTATTTGAGGATGACGTTGATAAGTGTGTTATCAGAAACACAAAGAGTGTAGGAATTATATGGAGGAAATGCCAGTTGAAGAGAAAAATTCTGGCAGAGCAGACATTGTTATCTGGAGGTCAAGGTACCTGAAGGAAGTACAGGAATATCAGGATAATGGACACTTGATGTTTTACACACACAAGAGATGGACAGACAGCAACTTAACATTTTGCAAATGTTGAGAGGAAGGTGAAGTCATGGGCATTCTTACTCATGTGAATTCGGGAAACAGGCTTATAATGCTGCATGTGGGGGGAATTGGTGGATTTCTTCCTCCATGCACATCTCATTTACAAAGCTGGACTTGAAGCCGGAGACTACCATGGACAAATGAATGCAACAAATTTCGAAAATTGGGGAGCCAAGAAACTTACTTCTAACTTTCAGCCTTAACCAGTAATTGATCTAGATAATTCTCCCTATTACTGTCTCCTGGTTGACGGATCACTTTCAACTTGCACAGTAAAAACAGGCTTGATCTGGCTCTGCAGGAGGGTATAATGTCTGATGAGACCATGAGCAAACATGACTTACCAGTTAATTGTTCCACAGAAGCCCAAAGTGTTACTGCATTTCAGGTTCAAGTCCTGAAATGAATCCTGAACAGGCTCAATGTAAATAGATTCCTTTGGCTGTAAATGATATAACTAGGGAAGACCATGTGTGGAAGCCATTATGGCATTGAGAAACTTGAACCTGGGCAGAACATCCATCATCTGTCAAGGTGGTAGGTGTTTTGCAACTCGGTGTTTCTATGTGAAACTCGAGACTTTGTCATTGTTGAGGACATAATTCATTCAGTAGATAGTGCCAGTGGGCAGTACCCAAAATGTTCAATAATTGTAAGTTTGTGGTCTACAGACTTGAATTAGAGTGGCCAATGAGATTTGGTTTCTGAAAAAATTCGGTCTATGGGGTTTTTCTAAATTTGAATTGCAGCCAATAGAATCACTTTGTACATAAGGGGGCATTCAGTTGGAATGAAGGAGAAGAGGCAACAGGAGGAGACACTTCATTTTGGACTGTTGGAGTTGCACGTATACAAAATGGGTGCTCTGTAAGTTTGGGAATATTTTAGATAAAATATTTGATTAAAGAAGAGAGAAGTGACAACAGTGCCATGGATACTCCCAATAATGTGTTAGAATATTCCAGCTGCTGTAATCCAAGAGTGAACTGCTACCAATAAATAAAGAAAAACCCAAAACTCAGTGTTGTTTTCATAAGTCAGCAGTAGCCACCAATCTGGTCCTTGCAGGAACCTCCCACATAAATAACCCTGAGATAAGACCTTCAGGTACCCTGAGAAACAGACGGTAAGCTACACACCAATGGATCCGAGGTGAGGAGGACGGTAGCAAAAGAGATATTAACAGAACTGATCACATACTGGCTAATCATGGTCATGCAGTTTGACTGCCTCCATATATGTGACCTAAACCTGTAGAGCTCACATGAGCCTAGATTAAAGAGACTCGCGCATGACAACATCACAGTAGGTGTGCACCTCCAGAATTTACTACAAGTTACTAAAGACTTGGTGTGACTTGTAACAAAGGATGACTAACAAGGATACTGGAAACATGTTGGAAATACCCAGAAGCAATATTTTGAAAGAGATGGGGTTGTTCCGTATGTCATAGACACCATTATTATACACATGGATATGGATGGTGATAGTGGTAGTGATGGTGAATTTGAAAGCAATGACACTGAGGATAGGAGTGATTGGTCATCAAGTGAAGAAATGGACTTGTAGCTGGCACAGTCACTGTAATGTAAGTGTTTAATGCTTTTGTACAGGTAATAATTGCTGAATCATATATCTTCATCAGTCAGACAAGTAACCACCCCATGGTACCTGCATTCTTAAAATACCTTCGAAGTCTCATTTCACCAGAATTGGACAGTACATTCTGCATGATGTGTTGTCATCCAGGTATCCCACGCTAGTGAAGCTGATAGTTGCAGAAGCAGTGGGAAACAGTAGGAGCACAAGCTATTACAATGAGGAATGTGCTTCATTGATTGGGCATTTTAAAATATTTATTTTCAAAAGTTATAAGTAAGTATCACTTTTGATATTTTATTATTTGTTATTCTTCTTTTTTAACAGACATTAGATGCAAAGCATGTAAGCAGTTTTTATTTTAAATGCTATGTGCTTTTGTTGTGTCTTACTATCCCTTTTTTGAGGCTGGTTGCTCTGTCTCTCCAAATATTGAGGTGTAAAGAATGGCATTGGTTTTTACTGTTGTAAATGTATGGCAGTTTGAACACAAAAATTCCAAATGAAATAGCAGATTGGCATTTGGTAACAGAGACCTTGTGTGTTAGAACTGCAGGATTGAAATAATGTGATAAAAGTAAGTAAAAATTACAGCAGTATATGCTGTATATTGTAATAGCAATGTGAAGATGAATTGATAACCCTTCTGTTTGATTTTTGTGTTAGAAACATGCATAGTTTGTGTTTTCATATAGTTAATTTTAAGTCCATTCAACCATAATTCATCTTTGTGTCATCACATGAGTAATATTGTAGACTATAGGGCCCCAATTTGTGGTGGTATATCGAGGATGGCAGTATGTCGACATGGCAGTACATTGAAATACCACATAATAGGGAATTTCTGTTTCCAGACTTCCATGGGTGCTGAGTGAGGGTGGTGCTGTATCAGGGTTTAATTGTATTTTGCTAAGGATTTGTGCAGGCAAGCTGTAAATATGTAAAAGTGTATTTTACCTGCTGCCTGTGCAAGAGGAAATGATTGGGGATCATCAGTGTGGGTTTCGATGAAATGGGTCAATTGCTGATCATATATATCTTGTATTTTCAATTTGTCTGATATCTGAGAGAGAGAGAAAAAAAGGGAATACTCTACTCGTACAATGAGGCAATGCATAGAATTCAAGGAAGCCAATGCTTCAGTTAGGTGGGAGGTCTTGTACAATATTCTCATTGAGTTTGGTATCATCATGAAATGGTAAGGATAAAAGTGTCTAAATGAAACTTATAGCAGAGTGTACGTAGACAAAGATATGTCTACATGTTTCCTGTGAGAATGGTTTGAAACAAGGAGATGTGCTATTGCCATTGCTTTTCAACTTTGCTTGAGAATGCCATTAGGAGGGTTTAGGTAGACCAGTAGGGCTTGAAATTAATTGGTACACATCAGCTTCTATTTTATGATGATGATCTTAATGTACCGGGTGCAAGCATTTGCACTATAAAGGAAAACACAGAAGCTTCAGTATTTGTTAGTAAAGAGAATGGATTAGAACTAAATGATAAGAATGCTAAGTATATGGTCATGTCTCGAAACCAGCATGCAGTGCAAAATCACAACATATATTTAGAGGTAATAAATCATTTGAAAGGGTGGAACACTTCAAATATTTGGGAACATCCCTAACCAATTAGAATTCTATTCATGAAGAAATTAAGTGCAGCTTGCAGTCAGGGAATGCTTGCTATTATTCAGTGCAGAATCTTTGACTTCCAGTTTGCTGTCCAAAAATATAAAGGTATAGAACTATAATTTTGTCTTTTGTTTTCTCTATGAAGTTAGTTAGTTAGTTTTTTACCTGTGCAGGAAATATTGCTTTGGTCGTGAGTATCTGCTGTCGGGGAGTTGCGTATCTGCCAGTTAGTCAGGATTAGACACTTTTTTTTAAGTTCCCACACAGTTATAAAATACGCTGATACAAATGTCACTGAATTTCAGAGCACAAGAAGAATTATCTTGATGAAAATTCACACTAATATTTTTGTATTAAAATCATCATTCGTTCTATAATGTTTTTATTGTGTTAGCCAGTTGCTTCTGCATGATCCAACTGACTTAACCACTCTGACATCGTGAAATTTATGTCTGTGAACTTTTTATCTCGAACTTAAATTGAATGCTTATACACAAATGGCTAATGCTTGCAATTCATTATTATGCATATTAGCTGTTATAAAATGGAAAGGTGCTAATGACAAGACAAATTATTAACACAGCTGAAGGACAAAACTCAGAACCTCTCAGATGATGGGTGAGAATTAACTAATGTGTTGCCATTACCAGTGAAAGCATGACTGTAGTCTCTACAAACTATTTGAAAGTGGCATTGCTAATAGTTTTAATTAAAATATTATGGATGACACACACACACACACACACACATTTAATTCAGGAAATGAATACATAGTGTAACAGTTCTGGTGTACAAGAAAACCTCATTAATTCAGAGTTGGTTAACTCAGAATACCATATAATTTCAAGTAAGACATTCCCCAGCGTTACACATAGACTTATATGTACTCCTTCATTTGGCAAATTTTATATATGTATGATTTATATTTGATTTCTAATAGTTGTATAGTTCGAAATGTTTTGAAGCACTTATTCTCAGGGATCTGTGTTAAGTGTATTATTTTTTTCTTTGATTTACCTTGATTGTAGACTGTGTACTGAGCATAACAGGAACAGGTATGTTGCTATTTTTTTGTTGTAGAGAGTGGCTTCACTTGGTATTAATAATAGTACCAGTTGCAGTAGGTTTTTTTTAAGGGTTCTTATGATATGACAAACTTTTCTGGTTTACTAAATCCAAAATATATATATATATATATATATTCTTTTCTCATATGCTGCAGTTTTCTTATATTTATGCCTCATACATATTGTTAAGACTGTGTGTTGGTATGTCTGCCTTAGCCTTGTTTTCATCGTAAGCGGTTAGAATAGAATACACAGTGTGGTCCAAACGTTTTAGGACTGATTTTTTTAAAAAATTTAAGACAGATTACACTTTTTTTTAAAATTCAAAATAAGCTCCATTGGCATATATACAGGCCTTTGCATGGTCACACAGTTTCTGAAAAGCTGTCAAAAATTCCTCTTTTTGGACCTTCTTTAATTCATCAGTTATGGCTTCTTGGATTTCAGCAACATCCACAAAGTGGAGTCCTTTTAACTTCATTTTCAACTTGGGGAACAGAAAATACTCTGGCAGAGATAAATATGGAGAGTACAGGGCATGATAAAGGGCTGTAACTTTTTTTGGGAGGGGGGTCAAAAATTGGCAAACACTTGCATCTTTGTGGGTAGGTGCATTATCTTGCAACAAGAACAAATCTCGAGAGCAGAACACAGCTGGACGAACCCGCTGAATGCACTTCAGGAGGTGATCCATTACTGTTTTATAAAATTCTGCATTTACTGTTTTTCCCTCTGGTACGAATTCTTCGTGCACTGTGCCTTGAGAGTCGAAAAAAATTGTCAACATGGTCTTGATGCGGGATCTTTGGATTTTCAATTCCTTGGGCTGAGGGGATATCTCACCAACCCATTCAGAACTCTGTTGCTTTGTTTTGGGGTCACAGGCAAAACACCAGCTCTCATCTCCCGTAATAATTTTGTTAAAAAAATTTTTGTGCGATAATGCCTTGGCAAGATGTGACTCGATCTTCCCTTCACTCAGGTGTCAAGGAGTGTGGAACAACAAAACGTGCACACAACTCTCTTTTTCCCTAATCCTCTTTCAGAATCAGAAGAACTACAGTCTTGGAGATGTTAAAAGTTTCTACTATTATTCTTGATGCGATTTGACAGTCATTTTTGACCAAATAAGCAACAGCAGCAATGTTTACCTTAGTTCGATTCGATGTTGGATGACCACCTATCTCATCATCTTCTACTAGCTCCCTTCCATTTTGCAATCGAGAGTACCAATTAAAAAGGTTTGATCAGTTCAAAGTGCATTCCTATAAGCCTTTTGCACCAATACTAGTGTTTCTGTCGCAGATAGACCAGCTTTGAAACAAAATTTTATGGCATCTCTGTTCATGCCTGCCATCCATGATCTATAAAGAAAACTGACTTTACAATACAAGTTGTAACTCATACACTGTTGAAGATGAACAAACGAAACTCGGTGTGTGAATGGATGTTGGTTGATAGTACTTAGTGGGTCAGCTAGTTCTGTTACTTAAAAAAAATCGGTCCTAAAACTTATGGGTCACACTGTGTATTGTCTACACTTCTACAAGGTGCATGAGAAGTCATATGCCTGACTTGTTTATTGATTTATTTCGTTATGTCTGCATTTTATGACTTGGCATGACTTTGCATGACTTGACAACCCTGTGTGGCAATGCACGTGACAAAACTGGGATGAACCAACACCCAGGGTCGCATTTTCTCATTAAAGTAGTGTGTTGTGTAAAGATGGGAATGACAATTATGAGCAGTTAGTCCACTGAGGAGAGTTTGGTAGCAAGTGTTTGGATGCATAAAGACAGCACAGGTCAGATGATGAATCAGGTGATGACACCATTTCTGCAGCAATTTGGGAAGTCATGTCTGTGTAGAGCAACTCTTTCAGTGTGTGAAAAAGTGTGTTTATGTAGAGGAATATGAAGGATTCGCCTCGAAGCAGTCGACCAGTATCCCAAACAGTTATGTGCTGTGGTTGCCGCTTTCATTGAACGATCACCACACAAGTCCATGCTGAAACAATCAGCGGAACTTGGAGTACTTCATTTGACCATGTTTGACTACAAGAGGGACCTGGTGATGAAGTCATTTTGGTCATTGTTTGTAACTGAACTCAGTGATATTGACATAACACTGTCACAAAGCATGTGCTTTGTTGTTGGATTGATTTCTGGTAGCCCTGTCTCATGGGAAATTTCTCTTTCAGATGAATGTGCAGTTTACTGTAGCACCCTATCTTGAAATGTTTTTTGGGGCTAAACAGAATCCTCATTACACGCTTGAGATATAAGACCACCCAACATGCATGATAATATTGTAGGTGTAACTGCCAGGTATATCATTTGGCCCATATTTCTTTGATGGAACTCTTAGTGGTGTTACATGTGTTAAATGTGGAATTACGTTATACCAGAACCAAGCAACAGTGGGATTATGTAACAGGTGTCATTTCAGCAAGATAGTGCTCTAGCACATTTCACCCTGACTGTGTGTGACTTCTGCAATGAATCACTAACAGGTCAGTGTATTGGTTGGGATTGTGCAACGTCCCCTTTGCCACTGCTATGGTTGCCATGCAGTCCCAACTTGAGTACACGTGATAACAGCCTGTGCACCATGTCTGCGTTGTGGGTCATCATTACTGGTACCTGCATCTCTTAACACCTTGAATTCCATGGAAGAGGTCACAGAGGATGTGATGATGCATAAAGCTCTGTGAGGACCATGAGGGGTTCCCACAGGGATCTGCCAGATCCATAAAATGCGGGTAGGATGAAATAAATATGTCAAGTTTACAGTGTCTTTTAGGACTTCCCATAGGATAATGAATTAATGCTTTACTTTTGCTACTGCTTTTTATAAATTTACATTCCGAATTCTATAGACATTTCTTGAATAATTGCCTGGACAATAGGCAGTCTCAAAGGTACTCCTTTCTTGTATTTATAAGTTGATCCATGAAACTGAAAATAATTTTGATTTGAATTAGCATTTATTAGATTGGCCATTTATTTATTACTGTTGATGTGTTAATTTTTTATTCGTTATGCCATAATTTTTATTGGTTCATTTATAAAGATGTTGACATATAACTTTTATATCCAACATGATCAGTTCAAATTCTTGTTTCACTTTAATATTGCATAGGTTTGCTAATTGTTTATAGTTTTCTCTCCTACATTCCTTAGGGAGGTTTGGCATAGACTTTAGTTGTTCCACCACTGAAAATAATGCCTGGTAATATTTCCAAGAAAGATCCAATAATTTTTTTGGCATATTCGTTATGAAAAGTTGTAACAGTATGTCTCAGCTTCACTATGCTTGTTTGCCTGTATGTGACTGCATATAAGAACTCAAGCCCCTATATTGATTTTCAGGTAATTTTTTATTGAGGAGTTTACTAAAATTTATTAATATTCCAGTTTTTGTTCAAGTGGAACAATAATTGACACATCACTGAAGACCTTTGTGAATTTCTAAGTGCACATGTGTCACTATTTAGACAAACTGCCTAACACAAGAGCTGTAGAGTAGAATGAAGTATACATTTTTTGTCCTGTATATTTTTATGTAAGCCACATGATTTTTGATACAGTTTAAAGAAGATGGTGTGAGCATGCCAGAACTGTTACAGTCTGATTACATTTCCTAACAGGTTTTAATTTTGTAGTATTGAATGCAAAGTCTCTGGTACCATTTAATTTGCTGATTTTTAACTTTTATGAGGAAGAGTGACAATTGAATTCCAAGTCTGATGGTTGTGTACATGAAAAAACCTATGGCTATTGTTACAGCCAAGCCTGTAGTTAATTAAAATGCCAACAGTTTTATTTTAAGTAAGTAGGAGGATAAATGTATAATACAGGATGACATTAAGAGGTCAGTTTTTCACCACCATGTAAATGGGAACTGAAACTTACTGAGACATCAAAAGGTAAGAGGAACAGTCGGTGGCATAACAGCAGTGCAGCTGAGGAAGATAAACTCAAGGTAATGCATTATAATATTTTGGTGTGTGGTGTTCTTGTATGACCTTTATTGATTCGGTCATACTGGGTCCTTGGATAAAATGTAAATTTTCTCTGTAGAGGCATGACATTAAGACTTCACAGATTCTCAGCCACAATACTGTGACTGTTCCAGAAAATTTGCTGTTGGGGTAAGAACCAAGAATAATTTTTGGATAGGAGACTGGGTGAGTTTGAGCAGGGCTGCAACAAGTTTTGCAAGAAACAGTCAGCCTGTGCTAGGAATTGAACTCCACTTATGTTGTGTTAGGAAAACTATTCTTGGTGTACTGTACTAGAATTTTGGAGGAACTGGATATAGAATACAAAGGTTTCAGCGGCTAGGAATATTTATCATTGTATTTGTTCTGATGTCTAATGCTTCCCATAAATCCAACCCCTCGTCCATACCTCAGTGTTACATGGATTCGTACCCTGGGTCACATGGGAGGCGATAACAGGTGTGGAGGGATAACCTTGTTGAGGGTTACTATGACACCTGCTGGAAAATGGGGCTCTGGTCTACCCACACCAAGGTGGAAGGTACCGTGCTGAAGGCTGTGTAGTAGTGGGGCAGTGATTGCAGTGTTGTAAACGATCCTCTTGGGGAACCAGTTCACACCTCATTGCATGTAGGCATTCTGTCTCTGTGTCTGAATATACATTTCTTTACGTAAACCATTCTTGTCTCCAATTGACAGCTTGTTTTTTATTCCCAGACATTGTTGTCACAAAGCATTGTTGGTACTGTAGCCAGAAGCTTCACAGTTACATACTGTCTTTTCTTCACATGGCCTCCTTTCATAATTACACCAAACTGCACATGTGCATATGATTGTGATGTGTAGCAAAAGACTGCCCTTAGTTATCAAATTCAGCCCTGACATTTATTTTAATCCTATTGCACAGTATGACTGAGCATGTACTGGGGCCTTGTTGATGGGGTTGAACAGCAAGTACCTTGTCACAGTCGTGGGGCAGTTTGACACAGCCACTTTATTCAGTTTTAAGTATCATGGAGATTAACATGTGGCTTTTTTTTTGTGTGTGAAGAATTGGGCAAAGTTTTGCTCAGAATACCTGAAGGAACAGGGGCTACTTAGAAGAACTAGACATAGCTGAGAGTATAATATTAAAATTGATCTTTAAGAAGTAGGGTGGAAAGGTGTGGTGGATTGGATTCATTCTGCTCAGAATAATTGTTAGTATGGGATTTAGGTGAAAAGAGTAATGAATGCAGGAAATTTCTTGACTAGTAGAGCTTCCCAAGACAGCCTGCTGCGTGGGTTAATGTAACAGATCTAAAAGTTTCGATTTTGGCTGTATGCAGATATGCAAATGCTTGTGGCTACTGTATGAGGAGGTAGGTAAGCACATCAGTATGGAAAATGTACATAGTGAAACAATTGTTTGGCATTTCATTACTATTTTTGGTTTTGATATGATAATTGTCAGGGCCAATTGTAAATGAGCATCATGACAGTGTATATTTTGAAGTCACTGTTTGCTGTAAGAACACCACACACTGTTTTCACATTTGTATTCATGTTTTGTCTTATGATGCTCACTAATGCCATCAAGACATAACTTAAAATACATTGTTTGAACAGTGCACCTCTACATGTTTCAGCGTCCAAAGGTGAACATAGGAGGATTTACGGTCAAGTGTTAACATTGTATATGTCAGCATATTAGTAAATTATAACTATTTGGTAGTAATAAAATGTAATTAAATAGTGTTGATGTCTCTTCCATTAACACATCCAAATTACATCGTAAAACTGGGTATGTGAGGATGCTGTAGCAGTCCATGTAAATGTTGGTGCCTGTACCTTTCCAGTTTTGTGTTGTGTGGATCTGTATGAAATTCTGTAGAGCTTTTTGTTATTTGATTCCAAAAAGTACTTCAGTCTGAAAATGAAAAGTAAATGAGTAGGGTTAGCATTATTACCTTCTGGCTTTGAAATTTGATAGTAAGCCATCTTTCTTGTGTAGTGACCAGGCAAGATTAAGAAGTAGGCTATTATCTTATGCTTCTTTTCTGTGATTAGTTGGTCTTCCTTTTTCATGATACAGATTTATGGATTTTACAAAATGTGCATGCTTTTATCTTTGTTTATAGAACCAAGTTATTTCTCTTACCTCATCAGTTCATCAACTGCATGATTATTGTTCAGAATGAGTAGCATATCTTGTACTGCCTGTTGTGGATGTGTTCCTTGTACCATATTTTGAGTTTTCTCCCTCTGACAGGTACACAAGTAAGTTTCAAAAAATAATGTCTCACATGAAGTAGTATCATGGGACTGCAGATGTAAGCATGTATTCGGCACATGTAGAATGTGTCATTGTACAGATATGAGTGGGTACCATAAGTTTGTCAGATTAAAGATGGATGGTCTGCCGGAACCATGGCAGACTTTGACGTATGAAGTGTGTTTTGATTTTTGTGTGTTGCACCAGTAAAAATCCACTGCCAGTTGGTGAAGTTGTATGAAGTATGTGTAATACCATGAAAACAGGCAGATACGGTGCATGGTTTTCAACAGTGGCAGGACAGGTTGACAGGTTGACCTGGGCACCAAGCATAATCCACTACAGATGATGCGTGGAGTACAAACACGTTCAGCTGCTGACGTTGCCAGAGCGCTAGACATTCACTGGGTAGTGCACAGAATTGTCCGGGACAAACTGGATTACAGAGAAGTGTGTGCACACTGGATGCCAAAAAATCCCACATGATGACAAAGCTCATTGTATGAGACTGTGTGGGCCTTTCTTATATCCATTGGACATCTGATCAAAGAGAAGTTTTGGAACCGAAACATGTTAATTACACAAAATCTGAAACCAGAAAAAGGATATGTGGTAGAGAAACTATCATCTCCTTCCAGCAAAGAAAATGGAAGTATTGTCATCAGTAAAGATTACCAGGGGGAAATATCTTCAGACCACACACATGCTTGTTTTGGATTTCCTTGACCATTGTGACACTGTTTGCTGATTGTTATTGTGGTACACTTGGCTTATGGCAGCCATTTTGTGCAAAAGGCCTCTCTACTTCGCCAGAATATTGTCCTTTTGCATGAAAATGGCTGGCATCATACACCCAAAGGGACTTATAGATGTTTGTGGCTGTAAATCTGTTAGGACATGGATCAGTCCCAATCTTGTGCTTAGTGTTTTATCTCTTACTGAATCCTTGAGAAACACGTGGCTGGCAGTGATTGCAATAGTTGCTGATGTGAAGCAAGTTATCACCTTTTGGGTACAGAAACTTGATAAGTGTATTCACCCTGGAATATAAGCCTTGGTACCAATGTGGGCCAAATGCTGAGATGCTAGTGGTTACTATTTTGAGGTCTGATGTGTACCATCTGCTTCACGTGTGCCATGTATTGATCAGTCACAATAACATTCTGACATGAGGGTGTTTGTTACCTTATTTTTTTAAAGTTCTTTTTATGTACATTGCAGTCTGAGCAAGTGAGTTCATGAATATTGGGTGTTGTGAATGATGGAGTTTCTGTGTCATTTGTTGATAATTTTTACACGAATTATTTGTTCTAGTAGTGACTTTCACCCTGCTATGCCCACAGAATATTGTAACTTGCCTTACGTAAGCATCATATCTTGAAAGTTACATATGTCTTGTTTGACAGTTTTTTCCTATATTCTGCAGGTATTTGTGTGAAATGTTTGGTGTTGTACTGTTAGTAACTTTTATCATGCCCGTGATATATCCATTATTTATTGCAGTGGTGGTGGTTTCCTATTTGTGTGTTTATCTGATTGGCTGAGTGTCTACTTATGTGTATAGTTGAATTAATATCTACAGGGGATGGACAAATAATGAAAACACTACACAATATAGGAATAAAACTGTTTGTGTTAGCTGCACTGAAAGAGCATTAGTTTTATCTTTTGTTATTCTTTGTATGGGCAGAATAATGCCAGTGTCAATGCAATACAGATTGTGTTTAGAAACTGTGAAAGAACTGCAAAATGGGAGACTTCACAGATTTTCAAAGAGGATAGATTGTTGGTGCACGTTTAGCTGGAGCATCTGTAACAAAAACTGCCACTTTATTAGGTGTATCCAGAGCAGCAGATTCCAAGATTATGACGACATACACAAATCATGGGAGGACATCAACAGCTAAGAGGATTAGTGGTTGGAAACCAAAACTTAGTGAAACGGATCGCTGTGCATTGAAGAGGATCGTGCCTATAAATTACAGAACTGCTGCAGCAAAGGTGACAGCTGAACTTAATATTCATCTTGAAGACCATTTCAACAAAAATTGTCTAATGAGAGCTTTACAAATCCAACATCCATGGTAGAGCTGCAATTGCTAAACCTCTGATGACTGAAAATACATAATATGGTCAGATGATTCATCCTTCTCATTGTTCCCAACATCATGCCGGATTTATGTTTGGACATCATCCAAGGAAGCCTCTAATCCTGAATGCCTGCTTCCAACTGTGAAACATGGAACCACATCTGTGATGATTTGGACATCCGTATCTAGTAACCTGCTGGTCCTGTACTTACTCTGAATGGTCGAATTACTGCCAGTGACTATGTGGACATTTGAGGTAGCCAGGTGCATTCTATGGTTCACGTGTTGCTTCCTAACAATGTTGCAATTTTTCAAGACGACGATTCGCCATACACGCAGCCAGAAGTGTTCATTCTTGGTTTGAGAAGCATGAAGATGCACTTCAACATCTTTTCTTGCTAGCACAATCACCCACCTTAAATATCGTCGGACCTCTGTTGTCAGTTTTAGAGAGCAGGATGAGAAGCAGATTCCCTCCATTATCTCTCAAGCAACTAGAAGAAGAGTGGTACAGTTTTTCACTAGGAACTATTCAGTCTATTCCAAGAAAGATACAAGCTGTGTTGCAGGTAAATGGTGGCCAAACTCCATATTAATAAAGAAATGTGTATCTTCCACAGCTGTTTCCATTATTTTTGTCCATCCCCTGTACATGCTGCAAAGTTAAATTCCTTGTGGTGATTAAATAAATTATGTAGAAATGTATCTTTGTAAGTAGGTGTTCTGTTTAATAGTTTACCTTGTCTGTCTGTGTTCAGTAATGCTGTTGAATGGGTTTGTTTTATTAACCTGTTTTTTTCATAACCACTTTAATGTTATGTAGTACTCATATACTGATGAGGCGTTCATGACTTTCGAACTTGATGGGGAAAATCCTCCTGGTGTCGTGTCAGAGGTCAAAACTTGTAGATGTGCACTATTAAATCAGCATGATAAGACGTCTTCTTCTGATGGCATTAGTATGATTATTGCAACCACACTTTCTGTACCAAGTGGATTACAATAAACTGTAATTGTCCCACCCAAGGCCAGATGATAATATATTACTTGAATTTTGTTATAATTTGTGGACTTGGTTTCATGTCTGTTTGTATTATTCTCCTCATACTATTCAGGTACATTTCATATTTTTCATTCAGTGTTCTTTGATATTTCCCTTTGACCCCTTGCTTGGTCATGATTTCTTACATGTTTGTAAAATAATTTCATACATGTTAGCTGAGGTCCTTCAGTCAGAAGGTACCCTTGAGACGGAATTTGATGGTTTATAACAGATTATGGTTTCACTTTGTACCGTTCTGCAAACTGGAAGTGCCAAAAATGTGGAAAAATAGTCCTGTGCTGCAGTTTAGTGCCTCTTAATTCCCACATTTGAAGTTCGAAGCCAGTAAACCTGGTTTTTAATGTTGGCATTAATATTGTGGTAATGTGTTTCAACAAGCACGTACCGTAACGTTCATGTAAGTTTTCATGACCAGTTTGTCATGTGGTACCAAAATAGCTGTATGGTGTAGGATTTTTTTTTGAGAGGGGCGGGGCTATATTTTGGCCCCTGGTGGGATTTTGTGGGGCTGTAAATACTGGGCAAGATGGTCTTGAGCTGTGGCGGTAATTGGAATACCGTGTAATAGCGATTTTGGTATCACCGCGAAGTAGCTGAGAACTGCGCTCTTCTGGATTATTACGCAACGAGTAGTGGCAGTTTTACCGATACCAGAAGAGCGCAGTTCTTAGCAAAATCCAATCCTCATTGTTGCACCGTGCTTTTCGTAGAATCATTTTTAATTATTAACCAAAAAATGCACTATATAAAATTTCGCATTAAAGCACTTAAAATCTCTCCGACATGTTTCGATCCTAAGATCAACCTCAGGGAGCTACGTTCGTGCTAGTCATTTTAAAAACATTCACAAAATAATTCCATTATATTAACACGCATTCCTAACAACGTACTCTTACAGAACACGATATGCAGCCTCAACACCCTGTTAATATGGAATTTTATGTTTATTGGACCGTGCATCATCTTGATAGTTGAATAAAGAGAGGCCAACTTGATGTCAATTGGTTTTGTATTTCATTGTTTAATGCTCAACATGTTTCGGATGTTAATACATCCATCCTCAGGAGCTTGCGACTTATTTGTTGAGTTATTTCATGGGTTGCATTGCTCTGTAAGGATAGAGATTTTTACATTAGCGTACCGCAGCAGCCAATATTTGCAGAAACACACTTTCTAAAACAACCACACGTCACGACTGAACACTCACCACTATATAAGTACGCTAATGCAAAAACCTCTATCCGTACAGAGCAATACAACCAATGAAATAAGTCGCAAGCTCCGAGGATGGGATGTATTAACACCCGAAACATGTTGAGCATTAAATAATGAAGTAAAAAAGCAAGTGACATTAAGTTGGTCTCTCTCTTTATTCAACTATAATGGAATTATTTTGTGAATGTTTTTAAAATGACTTTAGCACGGAACAACGTAACTCCCTGAGGATGATCTTAGGATCGAAACATGTCGGAACGATTTTAAGTTTTTTAATGTGAAATTTTATATAGTGCATTTGTTGGTTAATAATTAGTGATTCTTAGCAAAAATTTCTTGCGCACCAAATTTCAAAATTGAGAATTCTTGCTACTAAATATTACGCGCGTGGCAGAAAAAATTTTCCCGCCAAAAAACTTAATATAAAATTTTCAAAAGTTATTTTTTTTCGACTTCAACGCCGACACTGCAGTATTAGTTACCAGATGTCTCTGCCACTGCTGCCTGCGGATCTTGGAACTCCATGGACTCGAACTGCTGAACCTTGGGTTGTTGGGCCGTCGTCTTATCCACTAGATCTTGTTGAGAGAATAATTTTAATGTTGAAACTTCTTGATGAATTATGAGGTCGAGGAATTTTAACAGAAAATTTTCTTACCGGGGGTCGGTTTCGAACTGCTGAATCTAGGGTTGCTGGGCCGTCATCTTATCCACTAGACCACGAAATTCTTGTTGAGAGAATAATTTTGGAACTTCCTGATAACATATGAAGTCGAGGAATCTTAACAGATGGGTTATGAACAGAAAATATTCTAAGTCCAAATCCTTGACCTTGGTCAGCCTCGAACTGCTGCTGCTCATAAAACTTGGCAGTCCATTGTCTTAGCTACTAGACCACGGAGTTAATAATTTTGGAACTTCTATTGAAATATGAGACCAAGAATATATGTATATAACAGATGAGTTTCTTTACGACAGGACTTCTGTTGGCCTGGAACCTCTAATTATAAGTCTGAAAGTCTAGCTTCTTAACCTGCAGACCACGACGCTCGCTTAAGTAATATAATCGCGGAACCCCTTGATGTCTACAAAGGAAAGTGTCCCGTTGCTTCTGTAGAGTCTATTGTCTCAGTACCCGCACTCACGAAATTACATCGCTCCATCAGCTGCCAAGGTAGTGTTGAATTTAAAATCAGCAATACTGTAGGTAATTTCAAATTGTATGTTTAGTCTACTTTACCAGTGTAGTGCTGTAGCAGTGTATTTACAGACGTGACGGCACTGACCTCATCTCCTACCCACGTAAGATTGCTAGCAAAGCGGGCATATATCAAGGAAGATTACTGCTGGTATGTACATAAGTTTGCAATGTTACGAGACAGAGGGATACAGAGGCGTTGAGAAGCCCAGTACATACCGCAGTGCTACAACAAAATGTACTGGCAAAGTAATTAGACAAACAATTTGAAATTACCTACAGTACTGTTTGTTGAACTTAACACTACAATGGCGCTGTCAATTCTGACGGAACAACGTGATTTTGTCGGTGCAGGTGTTGGTCAAAGCCGTGGGTGTGAAACTGATCAAGGTGATCAGCACTGAGATTACGGTCTCAGTGTGACGCCGCGTAATTCGGCAGACACGGCATAGAGATCCCAACAGATCGTAACTGAAAGAGAAGAAGGTAAGGGGCTGTGGCAATTTGTATTGACTCCTCGGCTGGGATTAGAGCCACGCTAAATACTATCTCGCTTACAAAACAGCACTCTGCAGTATCACCAGGAACAGTGTCGTCGCTCTGACTGTCAGCCGCTTACTCTTGATGTACTTACCGTGGAAATATGATACACTTCCAGTAGTGCAGACTGTCTTGCACCTGGCACATCCTATATATTTTCAGTTCTATCCTTCCCACCAATTCCCATTCTCTGAAATGTCACCTTCTTAACCAGTATCTTCAGTAGGTGTTGTCTGCAGTATGCCTCAGTACTTCAAGCAGAAATTATTTTTCAGGCAATTAACTGGTTTTTTGTTTGTTTATATCTCGGAACAAAAGGGACCCTTCTTGGTAGTAAGTGTGATAAAACACATTCACAACACCCAGAATACGAAGTTTCTGCACACTGTATGCCCGTCAGACAATTATTAACTGCCTCTTGCGGCATTATAGCCCGACAGTGTATTGTTTACTAGTGTTGGTCTTCCATCAGGAAAAGAACTGTCTTTGCTGGAAATGTGCAATCAACTATGAAGTGAGATCTGCGATCTTTTGGGACTTTACGCAGCATTGAATGGTAATTCTTACCACCAGTGTCATGCTTGACCTTCGAAGATGGGACCGGTAGGTTGTCCGAAACGTAGGTAGCTAACTAGCAATACACGCTGTGTAACATCCCAGAAGACTGAAGATCTCAATGTAACATTTTGCACACAAAATTTCAGTTCATAAATGTCAGTGAAGAAGGACCCCGTCGGTCAGCTACGCATAGAAGGGAAAATATTTTTTAGAAAATAACAAATACACAATTCTACAATTACGTATTCTTTCTATTAGCTCCTACATGTAATAGAAAGAATACATAGACTGTAGAATTGTGCAGTTATTGGTGTTAACCACAGTTTTAATATGTCATAGTGCACGTAATGAAAAATAAGTTCAGTATGGGGCTCTTGTGAATGTAATGATCTTCACAAATCCGTAAAAGACGCGTCATACGTAGTAACTCGGCCCGGCATGGTCTTCTATTCTGTGAGACTTGACGTTCTAACACAGGTGATGATGAAGATTACGTCCTGTCGACTGGTGAGGGGTTACGGACATTTCGGTGGAACGTAGTGCCTTAGTCTTGGGACTGTTGGCCCTGTAGATGAAGGTAAATTGACCAGTCGACAGGGCGCAACGTCCCAGATGACTTGAATCTTCATTAACACTGCTGTAAGAATTTCACAACCACCAACTGTTATCCCGAAACGTCGGCAAGAAACTACCAATCGACGCTGCGTAAAATCCCAAAACAGCGCAACAAAATACTTGTGGACCTACTTACGTTTCAATGTAAGGAATAAATTCTCTTTGTGCAACTGTTACACAGCCTAAGGCAAGGGTTCTTAACCTTCTTTTGTGCCATGGACCCCTCTGAGAGTCTGGTGAAAACTACTGATCCCTTCTCACAAAAATGTATTTAAATAAATAAAATAAATTACACAAGACTATATATCTAGCATTACTACCTATATTATAGATTGCACTACAAAAGAAACCAATTATGCTCAAAATACAGTTTTCACAATATTAATAAATAAATAAATAAATATGGTAATGCACTGCTTCTTTATAAATCTGTTAAATCAACAAGAAGACAATAAATACATTTAAAAGATAGGCAAGTAGCAAGTTGACATTAAATTTCATTTTTTTAAAAAGAGAATCCACTGCAATAGTGAATTTATTCTGGTTTCCCTTTCTTAGGCTATACTAATTTTAGATAATGAGATTTAGCAAAGTTAACAAACGCTTTTGGATTCTAGAGGCCATCAAATTACTTTGTTGCCTACATTCGTTATTTAACGAAAAGTTAAATTTCAGTTAGAGGTTAGTGCAAATAAAGCTGTAATTTTTTTCCCATCCTAGTTCACAGACCCCCTGAAATCTGGACCCCAGGCTAGGAACAGCTGGCCTAAGCAGAGAAAAGGATGTGAGGAAGCTCTGAAATACATGCAGCTTATGTCATCACACCAGAGTATTAGTGTTTATATGTTTAAGAAAGCATAAGGCCTCGCAGTGTTAAAAACATCAGTAAGGGCAGCAGACCATGATAAGTGGGTCCCTGTCACCATGGCATGGGTTGTCCTCCTGTTGCGGTTGGAGGAATGGCCTCCAATATGGAGGGTAGCTACGAATATATTGAATAAGCAGTCGTGGGCAGCAGATAAGGTGTGGTCGTCCAGCTTGGGGATTGCGGACCTGGATTGATACTTTGATATGACCAAACCAACAAAAAAGGGACATGAGATTTGGTACATGGAAGGTTAGGAGCCTGTATAAGGCAGGATCACTTATGGCAGCAGCCAGGGAATGAGCAAGATATAAATTAGATTTAGTGGGTGTGCAGGAGGTAAGAGCAGGGGATTATAATTTTTTCTATGGAAAAGGAAATGAAAATCATCAATTAGGAACAGGAATTTTGTACACCACAGAAGAGTATCAGCAGTTAAGAGAGTAGAGTTTGGTAGCGATATGATGTCATATATAGCTCTGAGGGGTTGCTGGTGCAATATCATTGTTCTGAATGTGCATGCACCAAGTGAGGAGAAAGGTGATAATTTAAAAGACATTTTTATGTGGAATTAGAACAGGTTTTTTATAATTCTCCTAAGTACCATATGAAAATTCTATTAGGAGATTTTAATGCAAAAGAGGGGAGAGAAAATATTTTCAAACTGGCAATAGGGAATCAGGGTCTACATCAGGATAGTAATGATTATGATGATAGCTTAATAAACTTTGCCACATCAAAATATCTAGTTGTCAAGAGCACGATGTTCCCGCACTGAAATTACACTTGGACTTCTCCTAATGGGAAGACTTACAACCAGATTGACAACATATTGATAAGACAGGAGATGGAATTGGAGTATACTAGATGTTCGAAGTTTCAGGGGAGCTGACTGTGATACTCATCACTATCTGGTGGCTGCAAAAGTTGAAAAGATTGGCAGTAAGTCAACAAGCAGTACAAAAGTTTGATGGGGAAAGACTGAATCTCAGGAAGTTAAATGAGCTGGAGGTTAGGAAACAGTATCAGACTGAGATTACAAACAGGTTAGCAGCTTTGGAGAACTTAAGTGATAGCGAGGACATAAATAGGGCTTGGGAGAACATTAAAGAGAATATTTAAACCTCAGCTAAAGAGAGTCTAGGTCTGCACGAATTGAAGCAGCATAAACTATGTTTTGATGAAGATTGTTAGGTTTTTTGGATCACAGGAAACAGGCTAAAATGCAGTGGGTTCAGGATTCAAGCCAAAGCAAGGTAGATAATCTAAACAATGTCAGATGTGAAGCTAGCAGACATTTCAGGAATAAAATGAAGGAATACCTGAAAGCTAAAGTTGAGGAACTTGAAACTAACAGCTAAAAAATATTAGGGACTTAACAGCCTAGACCTAATATAGTAAAGGATGAGAAGGATGATTTGGTTGCAGATTCCCATAGTATTTTGGCTAGGTGAAGGAACTATTTCTCCCAGCCAGTGAATGTACAAGGGGTTAGTGATATTAGGCAAACAATACACACAGCAGAACCACTAGTGCTTGAGCCAAGTGTATTTGAGGTTGAGTTGGCTATTGAAAAGCTAAAAAGTCACAAATCATCAGGTACTGACCAAATCCCAGCAGAATTGATTAAGGCACAGGGGTAGAAAAATTGGCAGTGAGATCCATAAACTTGTTATTTCTATTTGGAATAAGGAGGAATTGCCTGAGGAGTGGAAGGAGTCAATCATTTACCTACCTATAAGAAGGATGATAAAACAGATTGTAATTGTAGGGGCATATCACTTTTGCCAACTATGTACAAAATTTTATCCAACATCCTGTCAAGGTTAACTCCATATGTAGAGGAAATTATTGGGGATCATCAGTGTGGAATTTGATGCAACAGGTCAACTACTGATCATATATTCTGTGTTTGTCAAATATTTGAGAAAAAAATGGGCATAAAAAGAAACAGTGCATCAGCTATTTATAGACTTCAAGAAAGCTTATGATTCAGTTAGGAGGGAGGTCTTGTATAATATTCTCATTGAGTTTGGTATCCCATGAAACTGGTAAGGCCAATAAAAAATATGTCTGAATGAATCCTACAGCAGAGTCCGGGTAGGCAAGCATTTGTCTGACATGTTTCCTATTAAGAATGGTTTCAAACAACAAGCTTTATTGCCATTGCTTTTCAACTTTGCTTCGAATATGCCATTAGGAGGGTTCAGGGAAACCAGGATGGCTTGAAAGTAAATGGTACACATCAGCTTTTGGTTTATGATGATGATGTTAATACATTGGGGCAAAGCGTACTATAAAGGAAAATGCAGAAGCTTTGGTAGTGGCTAGTATGGAGATTGGACTAGAAGTAAATGCTGACAAAATTAAGTAAATGGTTATGTCTCAAGATCAGAATGTAGGAAGGTCACAGTAAAAGGATTTATAATAGTTCATTTGAGGGGTGGAAGAGTTCAAATATTTGGGAACATCCTTAACAAATCAAAATTCTATTCAGGAGGAAATTAAGAGCAGAATGAAGACATAGAATGCTTGCTATCATTCAGTGAATTTTTGTCTTCCAGTTTGCTATCAACAAATTTAAAGATTAAGATGTACAGAATTAAAATTTGCCTGTTGTTGTGTATATGGGCCAGGTAGCTCAGTCAGTATAGCAACTGACTACGGGCTGGACGGTCCGGGATCGAATCTCAGTGGAGACGAGACTTTCCATCCGTCCAAACCAGCCCTGGGGCCTACCCAGCCTCCTGTAAAATGTGTACCGGGTCTTTCCTGGGGGTAAAGTACAGCTGGGGTGCGCTGCTGACCACTCACCCCATTCTAGTGCTGCAGTCATAGAAGAGTAGAGCTATACCTCTACCCATCCTCTGGGCCACACCGGGCCTGTAACGGGATCACTGTTGTTGTGTGTGGGTGTGAACCTTGGTCGCTCACATTGAGGGAGCAATGTAGGCTGAGGGTGTTACAGAATAGGGCATTGAGGAGAATATTTGGGCCTAAGAGGGATGAGGTAACAAGGGAGTGAAGAAAACTGCATAATGAGGTGCTTAATGATCTGTACTCCTCACCCAATATTGTTTGGGTGATAAAATCAAGAAGAATTAGTTAGGTGGGGCATGTAGTGCATATGGGGGAGAAGAGAGGTGTATACAGGGTTTTGGTGGGGAAACCTGAGAGAAAGAAACCGCTTGAGAGACCCAGGCATAGATGGGAGGATAATATTAAGATGGATATTCAGGAAGTGGGCTGTAGGGGGTATGGGCTGGATTGAGCTGGCTCAGGGTAGGGGCAGGTGCCAGGCAATTGTGAATACGGTAATGAACAGGTGAAAACTGGTTAGCTTCTGAAGAAGGACTCTGCTCCATGAAGTATGTAAGGGCAGCAGAACACCTCTACCCACAAATGCAGCAGCTACCAGATGTGGGATGCTTTTCACAATGAAACGACATGATATAATGTGAACAAGGTAACATCTGCAGACTCCCACATTCTGTGCTAGATTACTCAAGACCATTTCACCAATGACATAAAACATGCCTGGAATGCAGTTTCACTTACTGGCCTAATGTAAGACCACACTGCAGATTTAGACCACTCTTACAGTCGTTGCCTGTGTAACACCGTAATGACTGACCTTAAGGCACTCTTGCATCATTGCTACAAATATGGCTTATTACAGCCTTCCACTGTGGAATCCTGTATTAAGAAAAGTTGTCTTATCCATGCCATGAAGGCATAGTGGGGGAGCAGAGGTACAGCTCCACTCACTCTGAACTTTGGCCCCTACACGGAGAAAAGTGGTCAACTCCATGCCCCGGCCACTTTACCCACAGGGAAGAATCCCCATACCCTTTGAATACGAGGCTGGGTGGTCCCACAGCCTGTCTGGACATTTCAGAGCAGAGATAAATCACATGTCTCTACTAGGGTACAAAACCCATATCTTGCAGCCTGTAGCATAGCCACTATAGCTTACTCTTTCACTCAGACCACTCAATGAACAAAGACTAGTAATCAGCACACTCTGCAGAGTCCTGTATGTATAATGTACTGTACAGTCTGCTGTTATGCCAACAGTCCTAGGTGGTACATGGAGCTTTTTTCTACTGAATCTGTATTGTGGACTATATCTTGAACTTTTGTACCTTCAGCTCACACCTGTAGTAAGTAACATTATATCATAACTGTCATTTCATTCACATATCAGGAAGTGGATAAAGGAATTTCCCAACAGGTTATGGCTTTTGTTAAACGTACGTAATGTAAATAGGTTAACTGCAGTTCATGACAGTCTTCAGGGCCATACATAAACCTGACTGGTCATGACCACTCTTGCATGAGATTATGTTCTGCATAGGGTTCTCTTATGTATAGGGAGGTGCCATACTTGGGCAGAATAAAAATGTTCTCCCAATGAAGGCAAAATGTCAAGTCCCTTTATTTCAGAGTATTAACGCTTTCTCATCTTCTGCCACTAACATTTAAATTTACCACGACCTTATGATCGTGCTCCGAGTATTACATATCTTTGCTCCTTGTCATAATTTACAGCAGTTTAAATACAGCAAAAAATTGACAGTTTATATTTTCTTAACTGGCTTTTGTGCACGTTGCTTCTGCACTGTCTGCCCAGTACATCTGGTAAGAGTCATGTTGAAAATGTGGATGGGAGAGGATTTGGCTTGTCAGTATGCAAGCTGCATCTATAGCAAGCAAAATAAAGCACACTGATGTTTATCATCATGACATTAATTATAATGTTATATTTGTTATACTGTACTTACAACAAACATTGCAACCAATAAGGTCTCTTGCTTACTGTACTTTAGGACACAATGCAAATAATACACACAATGTGTGTGTAACTGGTGTTTGCAGTTTGTAAATCCACACCAAATTAACACACAAAAGTGCAACTTCCAACAAACATTCATACTTACTGAAATTTGCCAAGCTTGTAGAACCTATAGGAATGAAAATTCCAAACTTTAAGCCTCTATGCCTCACAATTCTTTTGTAACAAGAATTTATAGAAAAGTCAACTTTTTTGCATGACACAGCTTAACTATGGACCTATTTCCTCTAGAAGAGTCATGCTGGGCTAGTCTAAAGGCTAACAAAATGCATGTGAAATCTGTGTTTTCAGTGTAGAAAGTGTTAAGATTATGGGTTCATGGTATGTGATGTGGTGGTGTCTGACACAGAGGTACCAACATCTTGGTGGAACCTGGCATTTCCATCTTCAGGGTTAGAAGGAAAGAGCTCTTGTACCCTGAAGATGGGGTGGGGGGCAACAGGTTCCTCCAAATTGTTTGGGTCTATCTACCAGACCTCATGCAGTCACATCCTGTGACTTTATTTTCAACAAACTGAAGTCCCCATTACATATCACATGTCTAGGTTTAATATACATCAGCACCAGTGTCGTTGAACTGCACATCAACTTCCTCAAACGATATGCAGTTAGTTTCTCACTTCACAAAACACATGGTGATATGTTCCTCCTCTGAACATGTCCAGCACTGAGAATTTATAGCTGTTGTGTGTTCAGGTGTCACATTAACAGGAGGATTTTGGTATAAATAATGCTGACATCTTCTAAGGAAATGGAATTTTTCATTACTTAAGGAAGTTAAATGAATGTGGAGTACTACCCTACATCAGATACTGAAGAAGCTCAGCTGTTTAAGGTTTATTTCAAACACTAAAATTTGACAGTTCTAAAACCCATAATGCCAATCAAACTGTCATAACTGCTTTTCAAGCAGACATTCTGAGACTTACGTGTCAAGGGGAAATGTGAGATAATAAGCCGACTTGTGGAGCCACTACTCTGCCATGTTGCAGAGATTGTTGCAGTGATGACTGGATTAGCTCTGTGAGTCGTGTCCTGCTACTGACAGATACAACCGAAGAAGCTCGGGAATTGCCACTGAGCCATGCCTGTTTCACACACACTGTGTCTTCACTATCTGATTCCTGTCTGAGTATTCTGGAGGGAAATTTGCTCCTGCTGACCTTATCATTATGACTGTGTAACTAATGGGCATGGTGTATGTCCTATTGTAATTCCATGTTTTCATGTACCTGAGACATATGGCTAAATTCAGAAGTAAACTAGTGGCTTCTTATATGTGTAGCAAAGCATGTCAGAAGTCTTGCATCATGACTGAAGTGTCATGCCCTGTAGGCCAAGCCAAACCAAAAAAATGATCATATATTTGTTTATTTCTTACAGATATAGTTCATATTGTAATAGCAGGATATGACAGTTGTTCTTATGCTTAACATCACAGTGAACATGCAGCTTGTCACTTATTTCACAAAAGTGTAGATGTTTGTGAAAAAAACATCTTAATTCATTAATAAGATTGTACTGCCTTCCACTGTAATGAAATTTCGTTGTAACAAACATAATATGTCCCACAACAGTGTCATACTGTGATTTTTTACTGTAGTAATTTCTGCAAGTTGTATCACGGTTTTAAAAAATGAATTTTTGGTGCAAAACTGCAGCAAAACATACAAGACTATTTGCTATTTCATTTTCTCCCATACGCTCTACAAGCTCAGCATAATTCACTGAACCAAAATGTTCAATAGTGTGGTGTGTTGATTTGACTTGGTTCATTAATCCACGTAATGAAGGACTGTAGAATCTGTATGGCAGCTCATAACGCTGTCTCATTAAGATTAAGATCTGCATGCTCTAATCCTTCAGGACCTGAACAAAGCATGTTGTAAATGCATTTTTCACTATTCCATGCTACTGGATCATTACCTACCATATTTATTTGAGAATTTTGAGCAATTCAATGTTTACACACATAACACAGTGTTCCAGTGAGCTGTACAATCAACAGAATATTCTGACTTTTATGTTTTTGCACTGTGCATGGTGATATAATTATGCAACATGAAACAATGAAATGCACACTTTTCAAATTAATACTTTAATTTAATTTTTAAATTTTTTATATCTTCTACATGTTTCAAACCATCCAGAGAATGAACCCGTGAGGTTTGAAACATGCAAAAGACGTCAAAAATTGGAAAATTGAATTAAAGTATTAATTTGAAAAGTATGCATGTCATTGGTTCATTTTGCGTAAGAATTTTCTGACATTATGGCCAAAGAAAACCGACTTCCCCCTGTTTGATCCTTATCAGCCTACTGTTTCATGATATTTGTAAAGGCAAAAGAGGCACATGCCCCCTCAGATCTGGCCGTAGTACTGTCAGGAAGACATAACACCCATCTTGTTACCTTGTCAAGCATGTCAGTAGCTTACTACCAGCATTATTTCAGCACCCCTTTGTGTGCTCATTTGCAATGATGCATCCCCATAACTTAAACATCTGCAGCTTGATGTGTCTCAGCTTCAGTAACATCTCCAATGAGTCTCAAAGGACTGGCCCTCGCAATCTGCAAATAAACAAACCTAAACATATAGCTACAGGTACATATAACAATCTCACATTTTATCAATCACTGCTGCAGCATGCGACATACCTCTGATTGTTTTTAAAACAATGACTATGCCATATGAAACAACACAACAGAATTTTACTTTTTTGGTCTTGTAGCAACAATTATGAATTGGGGACACGCACATTACAACAGGTTGTACATGAACTCCATACAAGTATATACAGCATATAATTCGTATACTATTACACCCCAGCCAGAAGGACCTAAAAATACCTTGACAAATTGCATTTGCACTCCATATTTCTACATAACAGCTTGCTTAAACATCGTCATAAAATTCTGTTCTATGCCAGCTATGAGACTTAAACAGTGATCGGCAAAAAAACCCAATACTTTGTTTTGTCACATAGCTCATATTTCTGACATTACACATGCAAATTAATTTTTCATTTAAGTCAATCAAAATTTCATGCACTAAATGCTTCCTGAATAACTAAAGGCATTTTATAAAACAAAGATAAAAGGAATGAAGTCAGAATCTTTCAGTGCTCACTTTCAAGTATTTCTACGTCATGGCTGATGCTTTTAAATCTTAGATAAAAAACCACCTTGTCCTTGCACAACACGCATCCTTCTGGCAACAACACTGTTAGCTTCTGACACCAGGAAGACATCTATGTCTCATCTACACTGCATATTTCTGAATTTGTTTGCTGTCTACGAAGAGAATATGCAATCACCACCGAAGTTAAGTGTAATGAATCGGATGCATAATTCCCTACAAAAGACTTTTTTTTAAACGTGCCAATAGTGTAACGACTCTCTTTTAGAAGTAAAGATATTGTTGCTGCCCAAAAAATTGCTCCAATGCCCAAAAAGCTAACTCAAAAGGACACAGTGAAAGGAAAATATGAAGTATCTGTTGTCATCAGCCCTGTAACTGCCACCATGGCAAAGCATGATGAACTACATCCATGGATACATACACTTGATATGTTATTATCTGGTTAAGTTATTATCAATTTGTGCACCGAGAAATTTCATCGTAATAAAGAATTTGATTGTTTCATTACCACAACCAATATTTCAATTAATATATATTTTATAGCTTGTGACACATCTGGTTAAGTTTTGTATGTTTATTTGCTTTAAGCCAGTTCTCCAACATGGCAGGTACATTGTCAAGGCAATTTTAAAGTTGGTCTATTTCAGGACGCAATAGTACATGATACCAATAACATCGGCCTGTATAGGTTAGGCCTGCAAATTGACAGTTTGGATAGGAATAATTTATGTACAACCGAGGAAACTCGGCACCAAAACCGAGAATTATCAACAGAATAATGAGGAGCATTAACGGGGGACTGTTGTACGTAAATATTTAGGAAGTTCAATATTCCTGAATCTGCCAATGTATCCCCACCCTCCACATTACCATTTGCTGTGGGGATGGAATAATTTCCAACAAGCTCAGACATATGCAATACGTTATTTTTACATGGCGATTACTAAGCCTCGCAAATTGCACAGTTTACGTACTATCCTGCAACCAAGTTACTCAATAACTTTCCACCGAATATAAAAAATTTAAATCACATTATACAGGAGTTTTTAAGGCACCGTTTTAGAAGTGCCTATAATACCCAATCTTACTTTGTACAGGAACCTGCCTTCATTAAAAATACGAAAAAAAACTTGCATGCTAAGAATTGAGTAGTTACATGAAAAAAGTACCTCAAAATTGTTCATGACTAACGTAAAACTACGTACTTGTATTTAAGTAAAATGTTAGATTACGCCCTAACATGTTCTACATTCTTCGCTTACTCCCATTAAGGATGCGTGGATTGCGAACAAATTAAACTTCATCCTTTACACTGACCACAAGGAAAGGCCATCAATTTGCACTTCTTGAAAATATACTTTGCTAAACATCAATTAACAGGAAATTACATGAACATCCTATACTAGGGCAACGTATTGTGTAAACGCCATGCACTATAAAAATACATTTTAATACGCGTAACTACCCATTAATGAATAAACGTAATGTCGCCACCTTCTGTAAAGCGAATTTTCAGCGGCAATAGTAGTTCGCTACAACTGCTTAAAAAGTTTTGTTTTGTGCATGAACATCATCAGATTTACTCAGTTCTTTCAAATGACTAAGAATTCCAAAAACCTTACCTTTTTTTGTTGTTTCCGAATGATTTCCAAAAGTGCACTGCTTTTGGAAAAGTTTCCAAACCACGAACACGTGTCCTGATAAGAGCTTCGCACAGACGACATAGTCAGGTTTTGCAATGCAGTAACCACAGTTACTCCCCAAACCACACATCCATGGGTCACACAGATTAATACTGCAACGACCACAGATTAATTCGGATTTAGACTAAAGCAATTCATTTAACTGTGCACGGATCATCAACTCCACGTATCGTTACTTTTAGTGCGATATGTCATCTATCAATGCAGGATTAATGCTACAAATATGTAGGGTGTAATTTTTCAGAAGTCTTAACACCACTTTGGTGCCTGAAAGTATATTTCCGATCTGTGGCGTCCTACTCAAAAGAATGCAGGTAAAATCTATAAGGCCACAGAGTTTCAATGCAAGTACAAGTCAACAGTGCATATGACTGTAATCTCTAAGATCGCTAGTGTCTCACTGACGCAGATGGCAAAATACTCAAGTTTTCAGTATTTTTTTTCCTACCTCTAAAGAATTTGAATCCTTGGTTTCAGATATGTGCGTCGTGTTTCTTCTCTTAACAGAGGCCGCGTGATAAAATTCTGCTATAGGCGTTTATATTAATGCAGTGTTTCATAAACGAATTATTAAAATTTTTTATTACTCTCAGAACAGTCAAAAGGTCTGAAACGACTTCTTTTTCACTCTTACCTTCTTATATCGTTTATCGATGGAATAAACGTAATTTCCTTTTTCACGTGCAAAGCTTCACGTCTTCTATCGACCTCACAGTGTACTACTTTCGCACTCTATCAGGCAGCATACTCAATCATTACGGTGATATAATCCATATACTGTAGGTCCTACTATTACGTATAATTGAAATATATATTATAATCCCTCTGCGTAAATTCAGGCCATAACGACGCACAGGTATTTTACAAGTAAATCACTGCACTTTATTTAAATCCCGACATTCTTAATCAAGCCAGGGGAAAGATCCCCGTACGCCTTGTCGGGGTATCCGCGTTAATTCCAAAATGTTTATAGACGTGGCATTAAAGAAACGAATGCCAACACATTTCCAAGAAGCAAACCGGTGTCCCCACTTCACAAGTTTTCAGAGTTATTAGAATCTAAGTGCTTTTGTTAATGCCCAGAACATGTTAATATGCCTATGTTCAGATTTGGGTCACGACGTCGGTAACTTTATAAGAACGTGTGCGGGTGATAAGAGCGTCGGGGCTGTTCATTTAAAGTGACGGCAGATACAGCGCAACATTCATTTGTAGACCGTCGCCTGCATAGCAAGCCAAATGTTTGCGAGATTCAGCAAAGCTATTTTGATGCGCGTTGTTACTGGAACTTTAATTACAGGTGTCGGGGTACATACCGGTTTTAGAGCTCATGATGGCTCACCACAGCCATGTATGCCACACACACATAGAACGCGTGGCAAAAATATTTACGAAAAAAAATAAGAAGTAGCATCAGTAGCACTCTAAATATTTAGATCTAATCCTGACAAGTACGCATTTAAAGCCCATTAGTTGATTTTTATAGAAGTTCAAAGTTTTCTATACGTCTATGAATTTACTGTGTTGGGTCTCGAGTGAACACGTTTCATGTGACAGCGTTATGAGGAGTCAACATCGGTATGAACAAGTTGCTTGCTTTGAACAACTCGGACATCAAAGGAGTACACCAAGTAAGATAAACACAGTTAGTATAAACAATTTTTTAAGTTTACAAACGAGCCGGCAGTAGGCCTACATGAGCAATCTTTGTACTTCTATCCATGTGCCTTCTAACTGAATTACATACTTCAGTATTGTAAACGTGACACTGAAGTCTTGCTTAAAATTCTATATGAACTGTGTGTCATTTGAGATACACTATAACTAACTGATGAGAATAATAGGGTGTTAATTTACTATCAGATAAACACAACTATAGAGATCTTGTGTGTTTGATTTTTATTCGATACTACTATATGTTTCGGCTGTCCACATCAGTCATCGTCAGGTAGGACACTGGCTCATAAGAAGAATAAAAGGAGGGAGGTTTTTCCCTAAAAACAGTGGGTCTAAAGTTATTATAAAATAACTATAATAATTATTATTCCAAAAACTAATGAATAAGCGACATTATGTTAATATATATATTGCGTTACTAGACTTTTTAGGGATAATCCAATGTTTCATATTAAAATATAAAGCTGTAATATAATACAATAAGATAAAATAAATTCGTGGGAAAGCTTAAGGAGTCTGCATTCGCCAGTGTAGTATCAAATGCAGTATATATGGTGATGTAAATAATACCTACTAGCTTTCGAGTTGTTTGTTATTGACGAATCAACAAGGTGTAGGTGCCACCTTGTGAGGTGTAAACAACGGTCATGTCATTCGCTGTAGCAAGAGCACTGGCACTTTTTTGTTTTGCAAGTTGGTGCACATTATCTCTCAGTAAAGTTACCAGATTTGTTAATAATTAATGGTGGACAAGATAGCAACATTTAGTCCTGTCTGTGGCTCCACAGCGCAGTTCAGTCCTAGGCAACCCGATTTAATGTTTTTAGATCACACACACACACACACATACTGTGGGTCTCCTCCGAGCGAGTGATCAGCTCGTCGCAGAGGCCGCTACTTACACAAAAAATACAAGAGATGAATGCTTTTGTCTTCAGCGGGATTCGAACCCGCGTTGCAGCAATCAAACAGTTGCAGACGTACACCTTAGACCGCACGGCCTCTGTGATCGGCAGATGTTAACATAGTTGTTCTTTAATTATAATCCTAAATTAAATCTTAGATTAAAATTGTAGAAACTGTGCGAAATTTAGTTTTGTTTTGTAGATTTTTTATTGTTTGGTTTAATGAATTATAAACGTCAAAACCCCAATCTGGCAAAAGTGTAACACTTTGCGCCCCGCTGGCGGCGTCCCTGCTGTGTAGGGTTCTGAGGATATTTACGTTGGCCGATTTTCGAAAATTACGCAGCCTACTTAAAATAGAAAATTACATCAGTATCTGAAATTTTCTGCGAGTACTTCGTAAGCTACATACATGATTTATTGAAGGATACATTCATTAACTCAGACTATGTAATATAAAACATTGCAAAATAAATAGGAAAGGATGTTTAACGTTTTACATTCCGAAGTGTTATAACATATAAATACAAACCTGTCAGTCAATAACACAACACTTTATTTTATATACAATATAAATAGTATATTGTCAGGGCGACATGTTTCGACCGTTATTAGGTCATATAGATAGCTCTTGGATTTGTTTTCTCAGAGGGCCTGAAGATGACCTAATAAGGGTCGAAACATGTCGCCCTGACAATATACTATTTATATTGTATATAAAATAAAGTGTTGTGTTATTGACTGACACGTTGTATTTGTTTGGAAAGGATGTAGAAGGAAACGGTCGTAACCTAATTTGAGATGTTGTCTTGGGATTAGTGTCGAGGGACATAGATATCACGAGAGCTCTCATTACGGATGGCCACTCTCCGAACTAATATTTGAACTGCGGACCTGTCCTTCAGACATTACAAGCAAACACAGTGACATTAAAACCCACACCATCTGCTCCTTTGTCATCCTTGAAAGCACTAGACTAACGGCATATGCTTTTAATACTTGCTGAAATAAAATTGTAGCTTAAAGTGGCTATCCATTTGAAGAAAATGATAAAACTTAAGCCCCTGCACTTGTGTGAAGTGTACTAGTCTATATTTTACCGATAATGCAGGAGATTAGCTTTTGTCATAATTGTAGAAACATGTCCCGAGAGTGACAGAGATAAGGCTGATAGTTCTTGTGTCTGTGTTAATTCGCACGCATAAAACAACATATTACATTACTATAGGGGTAAGCGGTGGCGCCGTTATTTGAGGCACTGTGCTATAAGCCGGAAGGTCCCAGGTTCGATTCCCGATGGTGTCATTGACATAATCCTTTCGGTCGCACTATGGCCCTGGGGTTGACTCAGCCTCTGACAGAAATGAGTAACAGGAAAATTTCCTGGAGGTAAAGGTAAAGGCTGCCGGTGCGTTGGGCTGACAACCTTACCACGTTCATGTCCCAATTGTCTGGAAATCTGGGAGCCACAACCACCTGGAAAACATCAGGGCCTGTCCAGGCCTGTAATGGGATTGCTTTTATTACATTTCTATAAAACGTGATACGTTCGACAGATTTAGCCAAATGACGGACATAATTACTCATAGCGCCAAAAGCCTGAATTGGTAATGAAAGTTTTTAAAACTTGCTTTTGCAGGAGGGTCTCTCAGGTGGCCGGAACTAGCGTGAAGTTACTGCACCATGCTTCAATGCGTCAAGAAAGTAACAAGAAAAAATGGAAATTTAAACACGCTGAAGAAAACGACAATTTGCTTAAGGATCCATACAGTTTGTAATATCTTAAAATGTGTTAAGAATGTTAAATTAATTAATAAAGGATTTTTCTGCCAAGTACAAATTATTTATACCTTCATGTAACTTTGCAGACAGATGGAGAGTAAAACGTACTCCGTTTTATTTCACCAACCAGATGCACAATATTAATTTATAATGTAAAATGGATAGGACCTTTGGTACAGAAAACGATGATTACCAGTAAAACAGAATAGACATGCGATATATGACATAGATGGTCTGGTGGGAACACATTTAATTTCTTTTTGAGAAAATTCTTTACCCATAGTGTTGGTGTTCGGTTTTGTTGGGTCTTTAATTGAAGTCTGCATATAACAGCCTAGTCACTTCACTGCTGCTCCCTCTCCAGAAATAGCAACTGGAGAGCCGATAAAAAGATATTCATAAAATTTTACAATGGGAAGCTTTACTAAAATTCATTCACTTGTGTTGAAATCGGACATATACAGAAGCGCTTTACATGAAGACCCACATGCATTTAGCTTGGGTGTGAAGTCGCTAAATATTTATCGGAAGACTAATTGAAAAAACGAAATACACATTTTGAAATCGATAAAATATTTTGCAGTTTTAAAGACAACTTGGAAAAGGAAGGAAGACGTCATGTTTCTTACGCTACGCATGCATCTCTTAACTTGTTGGTTCATGCAGCAGTGAGAATACTGTCATCTGAGGTGTGGTGCTGTGTGGACTGGCATAAGTTCACTTTGAAGATTGAGGCAGCATGTTCATTCGAAACGTTGGTGCATTTCTAACAGACTACACGGCGTCACATATCAGAAGACAGTAATATTTATTGTTGGTTTCTTTTAATTTTAATAAACGTTAAGCCAGTTGACAATAGTCGGTGCAATTCTTATACACTGATATAGAATACGAGATTTGAGGTTTCTGGGACCAGCTGTTAATAATACAGTCCCTATCTTTAAAACAAATACATCAGGTTTCTCTGAAACGTCTGTAAACCTTTTCCACACCCCTAGGTATAACATTGCAGGAAACAAAAATAATCACTGATGAAAGGTTAGGTAATTAAAGTTCTACATTGGGAAAATGCTTTGTGGAGTTATGAAGGGGATTGAAGTGGCACAATGTAAGGTACAATGAGAGGAAGCTGTAATTGTGTTGAAGAATATCGGCGTTTCATAACAAGATGAATATTTCTCGAATACGTGGCGGAGTTAACATAATCAGTGTAACGAACACCATTCCTAGGGGAGCCTAATATTTTAAGATGGAGAGTGTTTGAGAATCATTCCAGGAACTCCCCCCTCCCACACACACACACACACACACACACACACACACACACACACACACACACACACACACACACACACACACATACATACAAAATATAAACCCGATCACAGCTCTGATCGAATGTCAGCGGTCAAGAATATGAGATAAGGTGGAGCAAAACAGTCATAAAGTGTGGGTGTGCAGTGGCATAGCTAGGATTTTTGGTGCCCGAAACGAGTAATCGCGTGGCAGAACCAACAGAAATTATGAATTCTAAAAAGTCGCAGTCATTTGCTGGGTTTCTTGATATTTGGCTCAACAATTTAATTCATTTTACGGCCACTTGAACCGTGCCACCCTGAGCCGTCACATCACTGCCACATCCCTGCACCGAGATACGTCGCTACAGGTTTGTTATTTATTTAACGACTACTTCTGCACCATATTTATTGGGCCTATACAAAATTGAATAAATGACAAAGTCAAAGCTGTCATTCAACTTACCTAAGTATCACACCACGCATACAGTACGTCAGAGTAGTGGAGGTAAAGCCCCATTCATTCTGAACCTCTGCAATAGATAGCTGCGAGTGAATAGTTTCATACCCCAGATGTACTACCAAGGGTAGAAATCCTCCTTACTCACTGCATGTTAGGTTGTGTCTGGTCTGAATACTGTGGTGAGGATGAGTAACTCCTCCTGCTGGCAATTGAACCACTATTCCTGGGTCGTCCAACTCGTAGCCTAGTCACTGTAATGACTGAGCTATCTCGGCAACTTATAGCCAACCATAGAATGGGAAGATATATGTGAATTACAAAAGGAAAACTCTGGAAGGAAGTGGTCATTATCTTTTTAAAATATTATGTGGGATGTTCATAGAGGGACTAAGACACATACTCTTGTGGATAGGATACAGGGCCATTAGCGACACGTGTTTGCTCACAATTAAGAGGTTTCGATATTATAATAATTTATTACACGTGTAAGTGGTGGTTCTTTCCCCCAGGCAGCCAACTGCATTGATTTTGCCATGTGAGGGTGAAGTAACACAAATATTTACAATAAAATCGTGAGATCAGTGATGAGATAACTTAATATGTACAGATACACATAGAAATATGTACAGTGTCAAACTCGCTAAGCACCAAGATATTTCTTGGTAGCCTGAATCCAGTCCACATAGTGTGAAACCCTCGTGTAAACTCCAGGTCGATTCTTCTGGGCACATCCGTCGCCCCAGGACACGATACCCGTCAGTACGAATCTTCCTGCAATCACGATGACCTGGTTTTAGTTTGTAAAGTAGGGAAAGAAATGGAATTACTGATAAGAGCTTAGTCTAAGTGGGATGTGAATTTCTCACGACGTTGTCTGTGAAGAGCAAGTAGTGTTTTCGGAGATGTTAGACCGTGTAATCTGGTAAAATGTACAAACGTTTCTAAATAACGTCCTGGCCCCATTTTCAGGTTACAGGGACGATTGAGAAAGCACGTTAGATTTATACTGAACCAAGGGTGAACAAACTTTCTGAAGTTCAAGGGGCTACTTCAAAATTCTAGGCGCCAGGTGGGTGTCATAAACAAGTTCATTGTTGAGGACTCAGGTGTCAGGCGCCACCATAAAAATTTCGTCGTCCTGATGTCCTAGCGCCCGGGATTTATGTACCCCTGTATTAGACGACACAGCTCCAATGTCGGAAGACAGCACTGTTCATGAGATTTCCTAGGTGTATTATAAGGGACCTTTTACAATTATGCGGATGTTGACTGCAAGCTTCATCTACTTTATAAGAAAAGGCGTGCTCGTTGTGTGGAGTGTGTGTTTGTTACCCCTTCATAATTTCAGACGCAAGTGACTTTGAGATAGAATTCTGAAAAGTTGGTACACGCTTATAAGACAAAGTAAAGTCATATACCAGTAGGCCACAACGCAAATCACGGCTGTAAAGTCGTCAAATGTACACAGGTAAGTCAGCTGCTCCTTACCTTTGACCTCGCAGGCAAGAGGTCCACCAGAATCACCACCACAGGCGTCTACTCCCCCCTCCAGCCTTCCCGCACACAGCATACTGTCCAGGATGGACTGGCGTCGACCTCCGTACACATCAGCCCTACGACAAGTGTCGAGGTCCAACAGTGGCACTGCCGCAACCTGCAGAACCTGAGATAGACTACTGTCCACGTCTTCGGCTACAACACAAGGGCCATTCTCATTACTTCCTTAAGCCAAGCTATCGCCTCCCTTCTTATTCTAGTCACGGGTGGAACCTAACCACAGATAGACGCAGCCGCATCAAACGCACTGTGATTTGCACTGAAGAGCTAATGAAAAATCTGCTGTCACCCCTACAGCGTTCTGAGGCGGAGGTGTGAGCCACATGTCAGTCAAAAAGTCAAAATAGAAAAAAATAAGAAAATGCAGCAATATTAACATAAAATGTTAGAATTATGTTTAAACACGTTTATTGTTCTATTCTGAGCAAAAAAACTTTTAACAACTTGGTTACAAACTTGTGTGTAACCCTTAAACGTAAGATTGAAAGCAAATTTTCTGGCTTTAGCCCTTCCCTATTCTCCCGCGGCAAAAATTATAGTGGTGTAAATGCCTATTCCACTAGAGTCTATATTCGTCTCTGGACTGTGCCCATCGTCCGATATTTAGGGAAAAAAATACAGCTTTTCGGAAATCGGACCTGTCTCCTTCTTCAAGTGGCAAAGTTGTGGAGCAGTCTATTCAGCTGTGTCCGTTAGAAAGAACTAAATTCAATTCGTGGTGTGATGAAATGTTGGGATCCGTTCAGAATTTCGGACGATGGACAATATCGCGAATACTCACGCCTCTGAGCGCCCCAGCCCGTCACGGAGCACCAGGACCCCGTGTTGCCCTTGGCCTGCAGCTCCGGCAGACAGATGGGTCTCACATGCGAGTTGAAGCTGATGCCGTCGTCACTCAGTGCCCTTACCTTAATCAGGCCGATGTCGTTACTGTAGGGTCCCACTGAAACAGACAGTTCATTGTATATATTAATAAAAATCCAACCAGATGCAACAATATGCAGTCTGATTTATTTTACTGCAAAATCACTCTACATGTTTCGGGTGCCTACAGCACCCATCATCAGGAGTACTAAAAACTGTAACCGGTACAGGTCATAATATCGGTACAGCTACTTTCCTCCAACGTGGCAAGGTTGCCACGTTGGAGGAAAGTAGCTGTACCAGTATTATG